>Ga0209491_10004747_pt1 | contig 20619 bp, 16 predicted proteins | sample BON02_FD_187213 | JGI IMG/M metagenome (GOLD analysis project Ga0209491, IMG submission 187213) | Freshwater microbial communities from Lake Bonney liftoff mats and glacier meltwater in Antarctica - BON-02 (SPAdes) (version 2) | ecosystem: Environmental > Aquatic > Freshwater > Ice > Glacier... | reverse complement strand
GTAATAATACGAACATCTATTTTTTCGGGTTTTTGAGCACCAACTTTGGTTACTTCCTTTTCTTGCAGTACGCGCAACAATCGCGCTTGTACCGCCAAAGAAGCATTCCCAATTTCATCTAAAAAGATAGTTCCTCCATTTGCCGCTTGAAAAAAACCATTTCGTGTGGTTTCTGCACCCGTAAATGCGCCTTTGGTATAACCAAAAAGTTCTGCTTCTAACAAGTTTTCTGGAATGGCACCACAATTGACAGCTATAAAAGGTTCTCGAGAAAATTTACCTTGATAGTGGATAGCTCTCGCCACTAATTCTTTTCCCGTACCGCTTTCTCCATTTATAAAAATGGTTGCCTTATTATTTTTTACGCGTTCAATTATCTGAATAACCTTCTTTATCTTTTCTGAATATCCAATAATCTCCCCGTAGGATGTAGGCAATTGATTTTCATTTTTTAAAGATGAGCTCTTTTTTTCATTTGATGGGTTTTTACCACTAGCAGGTCTATTTTTAAAAGTGACATTTAAAGCATCACTTAACTCGTCTTTGGTAAAAGGTTTTGTAAGATATTTTAGGACTCCTGATTTTATGGCAGAAAGTGAATCTTGAACAGATGGATACCCCGTAACCACTAATTTAGGAAGTTTTGGATAGTGTTCTGACACAAATTTTATAAGTTCAAAACCATGAATTTCAGGCATTTTTAAGTCGGTAATCAGCAAATCAATAGGAGTATCGCGCAATATCGCTATCGCCTCTTTTACTGAAACCGCTTTATAGGTATGGTAATTCCAAGACTGTAGGTGCCTTTGTAAGAGTTCTAAAATATTTACATCATCATCAACAATAAGTATATTCTCTTTTTGTAACTCCATTTCTTTAAGATTTAGGTAAACTCACGGTAAAAGTTGCGCCTTTACTCAAATTGTTTTCAGCAATTATAGTCCCGCCATGGCTCATAATAATGCCATGCACAACACTTAAACCCAATCCAGACCCATTCCCAGTAGCTTTTGTGGTATAAAAAGGTTGAAATATTTTTTCAATAGAAGTTTTAGAAAGTCCAGTGCCTTCGTCAGAAATTTTTAAAATAATATGTGTTTTATTCTGAAAAATTTCGATGGTAACTAAACCATTTTTAGTAGAAAAATAGATAGCGTTAATGGTTAAATTAAAAATTATTTGTGTTAGCTGAATGGTATCCGCTCGCAGCCATAATTCTTCTTCTTCAATTTTAACTATATATTTTACCTGCTCTTTTCTAAAAGTGGCGTCGAGTAAATTTATGGCGTTCTTTATGCTAGGTACAATATTTACTTTTTGCATTTCCTGTGGCATTTCACAAGCAAAAAACATCAATTTTTTTACTACTTCTCTGGAGAAAATAGCATTCTGAATGATTTTTTCTAAGTCCGCAGTTGCCTTTGAATCTTTCTTTAAATTATCTTGTAGTAATTCTGCAAAACCGAGAATATTAGCTAATGGTGTATTGAGTTCATGGGCAATCCCAGCTGTAATTTCTCCTAAAATACCCAAACGATCGGCGCGCTCCATCTGCCTTTTTAAAGAAATTTCATTTTTTTTTAGCTCTAAACGTTCTAATAGATTTCCAATTTTCGAGGCAATACTATCTAAAAGTTGTTGTTCTTCAAACAAAAAATCTTTTTTAGAAAATTTGTCACTTGGTAAGTAAGCCTTGATTCTACCGTTTACTTTATTGAAACTTAAAATAGCAGAAGTGATGGCGACTTTAGCTTCACCATTTTTATTTATAGCGATATTTATTTCTCCTGTTTCAATTGCAATTTCTGTAAGTTCACAAAACTTAAAAGCTTTTTTGAGACTCCCAGCGATAGCGACCAATGTATCCTCTAAAAGTTCAGAATTAGATTGAACGATAATAGATGACACCTCATAAAGACATGTTAACTCCTTAATCCTTTCTTTTAATGCGAGCTCTGCGGTGTTCATTTTTAAGTTTAATAATGTTCTGGCGACTTGAAAAAACAAAATCTTTTACAAAAATAACTGTATTTCAGTTGCAAACTTGAAGGCGTAAAAAAAACCTAGGTAATATTTAGATAAATATACAGGTAAAATTTTTGGTTCTGTACAAACCGAATTCTTGATAGAATAGATTTATTTGTGATAAAAACCATAAAGAGGAAAGCTTATTGGAGATTGACATAAACTATAGTCTTCAATTAGTGCCCTTGGTTATAATAGCTCTTTTTTATTTAATATCTTTGAAGACTAAATTTTATATCAAAAGTAAATTTATTTTCTTAGTAAAAACGCTGTATTCCATTACATGGGATAGGCGATAAATATACCATCAAGATAAAAAAAGATAAAAAGAAAAAATCAAAATGGAGTATTTCATATTCAAATTGGTATTTTAGTTGATAATTAAACTAAAATTATAGTTTTACGACAAATCAGAATTACTTAAGTGAAAAACGAAACTTAAAAATAACTAACACAAATCATAAAATGAAAAAAATTACACTAGTATTAGCTTTCCTATTTTGTTTTCCTTTAATGGCGCAAAACAGCAATCTTAATGATCCATTACCAGAAAACAACAAAATCACAAAAGGAGTACTCCCCAATGGCATGACCTATTATTTGTATAATACAGACGTTACCAAAGATGTGGCGAGCTATTATATCATTCAAAATGTGGGTTCTGTTTTAGAGAACGACGACCAACAGGGATTGGCTCATTTTCTGGAACACATGGCATTCAATGGCACCGAAAATTTTGAAGGTAAAGGCATCCTAAATACCCTTCAAAAAGTGGGTGCTGTTTTTGGTAAGGATATCAACGCCTATACCTCTTTTGACGAAACGGTGTATAATATGGACAACATTCCGACTACGGATGAATTAATTACCACCTGTTTAACCGTACTTCGCGATTGGTCTAACTTTCTATTATTGACTGATGAAGAAATTGATGCCGAGCGTGGTGTGATTAAAGAAGAATGGAGAACACGTCAAAGTGGTGGTATGAGAATACTTCAGCAATCATTGCCTACCATGTTTAACAATGCTATCTATGCTAAAAGATTGCCTATTGGTTTAATGGATGTGGTTGACAATTTTGAATACAAAGCCTTACGCGATTTTTATCACGATTGGTACCGTACAGATCTTCAAGCTATTGCTATTGTAGGTGATATTGATGTAGTTGCGATGGAAAAAAGAATCAAAACCATGTTCTCTGATATTCCCGCAGTTGAAGGCCCTTTGAAACGTTTTGTAGTGCAAATAGAGGATAATAAAGATATGCTTTATCAAATGTCTATGGATGAAGAAGTTTCCACGGCCAGCATTTCCTTTAATATTACGCATCCAAAATCGCTCAAAGATCAAAAGGTTACAGATTTAAAAGAATCGCTTTTAAACGGAATGGCAACAAGAATGTTATCCGCCAGATTAAGAGAAATCAGCCAAAAACCAGATGCCCCATTTTTAGGTGCCAATATTTATTATAGCGATTTGGCAAGAGCAAAAAATCAATTATCTGTAGGTATCAGCCCAAAACCGGGCGAGCAGCAAGAAGCCTTTAAAACTGCCTTAACCGAAGTAAATAGAGCGATAAAATTTGGTTTTACCCAAGCAGAAATTGACAGGACAATTAAATCATATTCCAGTTCTTACGAAAATCAAATTAGTAAAGAGAGCGATTTGCCTCATGGTGCCATTATCAATACCATCAAAAGAAATTTCTTGGATAATGAAACAATGACAGACGTTAGTAAGGAATATGAAATTGTAAAGCAAATTTTTGCAACGCTAACGGCAGAAGATGTGCATGAAACGCTTAAAAAGCTATATACCAAAGAAAACCGAATTCTTATGGTTACGGGCGTTAAGGATCAAAACAATTTAACCAAAGAAGAAGCGACAAACATCTTAAATACCGTTGAAAACGATAATACCTTAACGGCTTATGAGGACGAATTTGGTGGTAAAACTTTAATTACTGGCATTGACATTAAAAAAGGAAGCATTATTTCTGAAAAGCTAATAAAAGAAACAGGTGCAACAGAATTTAAATTAAGTAATGGTGCAACCGTGTATTACAAATTCGCCGATAAAAATAAGGATGATGTACAGTTCATGGCAACGAGTTACGGTGGAGAATCTTTATTACAGGATTCCGAATTAGCATCGGCTAGTATGTTGGGCAGTTTGGTACAACTATCTGGTTTAGGTGATTATTCTGCGACGGAATTACCAAAAGTTTTAGCAGGTAAAACGGCGAGAACTCAGGTTGTAGTATCAGGCCTTAATGAAATGGTGATGGGCAACGCGGTAACAAAAGATGTTGAGACAATGTTACAAATGGTATATTTAAGCTTTGAAAAACCACGTTTAGATCAAGATGCGTTTAAAGTATTAGGAAACAATATTGGTAACTTCTTAACGCGCAGAAGTAAAGACATAAACGCAAAAATGCAAGATAGTGTAACCACTACTTTGTATGGAAATAACAATCCAAAGCAAAGATTATTGAATCAAGCCATGCTTGACGACGTTGATTTTACAACCATTGAAAAAATTTACAAATCACGTTTCAGCAATGCGGCAGATTTTAATTTCTTCGTTGTAGGTGATATTCAAAAAGACGCATTAAAACCTTTGTTAGAAGAGTATATTGCCAGTATTACTGCTACGGGTGCTAAAGAAAACTGGAAAGATAATTCAGAATCATGGATAAGTAAAAACATAGACAAAGACATCGCTTTGCAAATGGAAGATCCAAAAGCTTCGGTTAGAATTGGGTATAAAAATAATTTTAAACACAGCCTAAAAAATGAACTTTTGGCGAAAACATTGGGGGATATTTTGCAGTTGCGTTATACAGAAACTTTAAGAGAGGAAGAAGGAGGAACCTATGGTGCAAGTGCAAGAGCATCTTTATCTAAAAGGCCTGTTCAAAAAGCTAACTTACAGGTAAATTTTGATTGTAACCCTGAAAAAGTGGAGCAATTGATAACTATCGTTCATAATGAAGTAAATAAAATCGCCAAAGGAGATATCCAACAATTAGATTTGGACAAAACACTTACCAACTATATTAAGGAAAGAAAAGAACAGAAAGATTACAATAGGTATGATATGAGTTGGGTTTCTAACTATGTTTTAGAAGGCTATAATATGAATGATCCCAAAAATTACGAAGACATTGTAAATTCAATTACGGCGAAAGATGTTCAAAATTTCACCGCAGAACTATTAAAAGGCGCTGATACTTATGAAATCGTATTTAAACCTCAACAATAAAAAGACGCGCAATAAAAAGACCTCAAAATAATAGACAATGAAAAAAGTAATTTTGATTTTTGCCCTTATTATAAGCTTTATGGCGAAAGCACAAATACTAAATCCTGTAAAATGGAAAACAGCTGTAACTAAAATTTCAGACTCAGAATATGAGTTAGTAGCCACAGCTACTATTGAATCTGGGTGGCATTTGTACTCACAAAATGTACCTGAAAATGGTCCAATCCCTACAAGCTTTACTTTTGAAGGAAACCCCAAATACCTAAAAAAAGGCAATACTGCAGAAGAAAAAGGAAATACTGTATATGATCCTATCTTTGAAATGCAGATTACCTATTTTGCAAATAAGGCAGACTTTAAGCAACGCATTAAATTAAAAGGGAAAAAGCCATTTCAGGTAAAATCTATAGTAGAATTTATGGTCTGCGACGATAGCAAATGTTTGCCTCCCTCAGAAGTAGATTTAGTATTTAGCATAAATTAAAAAACATAATGAAAAAGTTTCTTTTTACATTGTACTTGCTTTTTTCTTTTATTTCCCAAGCACAGGTTTTAACTCCTGTAAAATGGACAACATCGGTAGAAAAAGTATCAGAGACAGAATACAAGCTGATTTCAAATGCCACTATTGACCAAGGCTGGCATTTATATTCGCAAAACGTTCCAGAAAACGGTCCAATTCCAACGAGTTTTACCTATGATGATAGCGCAGCGAATTTTAGTGTAGTTGGCAATACTTTAGAAGAAGAGGGTACAACTGTTGATGATCCTGTTTTTAATATGCGGATTAAATTTTTTTCTAATTCAGCGCAGTTTAGTCAAACTATAAAAATACTAGATGAGACTGTTGCTAGCATAAATGCAGAAGTTGAATTTATGGTTTGTGATGATAAACGATGTTTACCACCAACTTATGTAGATCTCGTTTTTGAACTAAATAATAGTAGCCTTGAAAAAACGGAAAAAATAAGTCCTACTGCGGATAATCAAGTGAATTCTGATTTAAAAAAGTTAGAAAATAAAGCAATAAATAAAGGACTTTGGAGCATCTTTTTTATTGCTTTTTTATCGGGCTTTGCCGCCTTGTTAACGCCCTGTGTGTTTCCCATGATACCAATGACGGTAAGCTTTTTTACCAAACAGAGTAAAACGCGAGCAAAAGGCATAAAAAACGCCCTAACTTACGCTATTTGTATCGTTATTATTTATGTTTTGCTAGGGTCAGCAGTTACCGCTATTTTTGGTGCTGATGCACTAAACGCCTTAGCGACCAACGTTTGGTTTAACCTTCTTTTCTTTTTATTACTCATTGTTTTTGCCTTGTCGTTCTTAGGTGCTTTTGAGATTATGTTGCCCAACAAATGGGCGAATAAAGTAGATCAACAAGCCAATCGTGGAGGTTTAATCGGAATTTTCTTTATGGCTTTGGCACTAGCCATTGTTTCTTTCTCATGTACTGGGCCTATCGTAGGGACATTATTAGTGGAAGCCGCATCAAAAGGAGGCATTGCGCCCATTATTGGAATGTTAGGTTTTTCCTTAGCCATTGCTATACCTTTTGCTTTATTCGCCGCCTTCCCTGGCTGGTTGAACTCGCTCCCAAAATCAGGTGGTTGGTTGAATACGGTGAAAGTTGTTTTAGGATTTTTAGAGCTAGCGCTTGCCTTCAAGTTTTTATCTCAGGCCGATTTAGTTTTGCAATTACATTTGTTAGAACGTGAAGTTTTTCTCGCCATTTGGATAGCCATTTTTGGAACTTTGGCCTTCTATTTATTTGGAAAAATTAAATTGCCGCATGATAGCCCCTTATCCCATATTTCGGTAGGGCGGTTAAGTTTAGGCTTGATTGTTTTATCCTTTACTATTTATATGATTCCCGGTTTATGGGGCGCACCTTTAAATTTAATAAGCGCATTTCCACCACCACTCGATTATGCCGAATCGCCTTATGGTGTAGGTAATTCAAGAGTGAGTGGTATCATGTCAAATGACGAAAAAGAACTGCCCGAAGGTGCTCATTTATTAGCACCACATCAAATTTTAGCTTTTAATGATTATGATAAAGGTTTAGCTTATGCAAAAAAGATAAACAAACCCGTGATGCTCGATTTTACAGGTTGGGCTTGTGTAAATTGTCGTAAAATGGAACAAAATGTATGGGTTGAAGATAAGGTTTTAAATATTTTAAAGAATGATGTTGTCCTGATTTCATTATATGTCGATGACAAAAGAGATTTACCGGAAGCTGAAGTTGTGGATTCAAAATTAAGACCAGGCAAAAAATTGAAATATATTGGTCAAAAATGGAGTGAATTCCAAACCATTCGCTATAAAACCAATACCCAACCGTTTTATGTGTTGATGGGGCATGACGAGGAAAATTTAACACCACCTGTTGGCTATACTCCTGATGCAGATGAATATTATAATTGGTTGCAAGAAGGTGTAAAAAACTTTTAAATTTGTCATTTAGTTTTCATTTCAGCATTTACTAATCCCATTTTTATATAAGAGAATGTACTTACAGTAAATGAAACCAATGAATTAGAAGCATACTTTAAAAATTTTAAAAAAAATGTCATTGGCGACGATGCTACTTTTGATTCCTATTATGGTTTGCAGCAAATGCGTTATGCTGATTGGATTGCTAGTGGAAGATTATATGAGCCAATAGAGAAAATTATATGTGAAAAAGTAGGGCCCATGATGGCGAATACCCATTCGTTTTCAAGTGAAAGTGGTAAAGCTACTACTTATCTTTATCAAGAAGCTAGGCAGGTAATTAAGAAGCACGTGAACGCCTCTGAAAATGATATTTTAGTCACTACGGGCACAGGAATGACAGGGGCATTAAATAAATTGCTGAGAATTTTAAAACTCCTTCCAGCAAAAAAATACCAGACCATAGAGGAAAAACCTGTTGTTTTTTTAACACACATGGAACACCATTCCAACTAAGTTTGTTGGTTTGAAACCGGCGCAGAAGTAGTGATGCTCCCGTTGTGCGAAAACGGACTGGTAAACCCAGACCTATTAAAGGCCGAAATAAAAAAATACAGCCATCGCAAAGTATTGATTGGCTCGTTTACCGCTTGTTCTAATGTTACAGGTATAATTTCTCCCCACCATACTTTAGCAAAAATAATGCATGAACATGGTGGCTATTGCTTTGTAGATTTTGACGCCTCAGCTCCCTATGTTGCCATAGATATGCACCCAGAAATTAAAGAGAGGCTTTTAGATGCTATTTTCTTTTCGCCGTATAAATTTTTAGGTAGGCAAGGCAGTTGTGAAGTTTGAGTATACAACAAAAAATTACATCAAAATACCATATCAGATAATCCAGGCGTTGGCAATGTTAAATGGACAAAACCTAAAGGTGAATTTGGCTACTATGACGATTTAGAAACACGAGAAGATGGTGGAACTCCCGAGATTTTGCAAGTAATTCATGCCGCTCTTGCCATCAATCTAAAAGAAAAAATGACCGTTCAAAGAATTCAGCAACGAGAAAATAAACTGTTACAATTATTTTACAATAGTGTCGAGAACATTTCTGAAATTAAAATTTTGGGAGCTCGAAATCGAGAACAAATAGCATGCGTTTTATTTAATATAACCAACCTACACTATAATTTAGTAGTGCGCTTATTAAATGACCGTTATGGGATTCAAGTGCATGGTGGTTGGTCTTGTGCGAGTACCTATGTGTGTTATTAGTGGACTTATCGGGGAAAGGTTTCGATCACGCATCATGTATTACGCCGCAGTTGTTTTAATGGTGATTTATTTATCATATTAAGGTTAAAACTTCCAAAAATTAATCTGATTTACAAAGGTTCATGCACTAGTTTGATAAAATCGCTGTAGTTTTATTTTAAGACAGAACCTTCGTTGCGATTAGCAACTTTACGAGGTGCTTTAGCCTTTGGCGGATTAAGCGCTTTTGGACCCCCTTTTTTTTTAATGAAAGATAACTTTGGCTTAGGCAACGGTGCAACAGGACTATTTGGCTTGTTCGGAATTGTCGGTGCCTTGGCGGCAACCGTTGCTGAAAAGCTTAATAACAAAATAGCTAAGAATAAAATTATTTTATTTTCTACCTTACTTTTAATAGCTTCTTGGGGTATTTTTCTAATCTCTGGAAATTCTTTAGTTGGTCTAGTAATAGGGATAATCTTAGTCGATTTAGGTTTACAAGTTTTACACATTACCAATAAAAACATTATTTTATCTAAAAACCCAGAAGCTCGAAATCGTACAAATATTATTTATATGGTCGGCTTTTTTATTGGTGGTGCTTTAGGAACGTCTTTAGGTGCTCTTGCCTGGCAACATTATAAATGGATAGGTGGTTTCTGTATTAGGAATTCTATTAACTGTTGGTATTCTTGTAGTATATCTTATTTTTAGAAATAAAACGATATATTAGCCCTGTAACCCATGTCAGTTCAATCCTTTCAAGTTTTAAAAAGAATTTTAAAAAACGGATAAAAAGTTAATTCACCAAATATCCGCTTTTTAGCTATAAAAAATTTATTGGTAATGATACCTTACAAAAGCTTCCATGGCCGCGTAATGAGATAATCCTAATTTGTCATATAACTCCGCAGTTTCTTGGTTTCGGTCTTCGGCACGTTGCCAGAATTCTCTACTATCTGAACCTTGAAAAACAACTCCGTCTTTTTGTGATTGGTGTTTAAAGATTCCTTTTCGTTTCTCAAGAACCTGATCTGGACCCATGGGGATTGCCATTTCAATTTCATCAATATTCCATTCTTGCCATGCGCCTCTATAAAGCCAAACCCAGCAATCTTTCATAAACTTTTTAGTTTTCAATTCTTCTAAAGCGGCAAAAATGGCATCTAAACACACTTTATGAGTTCCATGAGGGTCTGCCAAATCGCCGGCTGCATAAATTTGATGAGGTTTAATTTTCTCAATTAAATCTGTCGTTATTTTAACATCCTCATCGCCTAAAGGATGTTTAGTCACACTACCTGTTTCATAAAACGGCAATTCCATAAAATGAATGTTCTCATCAGGAATTCCAATAAAATGACAAGTGGCGCGTGCTTCACCTTTTCGAATAAGACCTTTAATATGCCTAACTTCAATAATATCTATTTCACTCGATTTTTTATTCTCCAAAAATTCTACCGCTTTTTTATAGATTTTTTCAGCCTCTCCGTTTTTAATACCAAACTTATTATTATAATCGATTACAAAACTGGCAAAACGTAAGGCTTCATCATCCGCAACTGCAATGTTACCTGAAGTTTGGTAACCTAAATGCACCTCATGCCCCTGTTCGTGCAATCGTTTAAAGGTACCGCCCATGCTAATAATATCATCATCGGGGTGTGGACTAAAAATTAGCACCCGTTTTTTGGCTGGTTCTGCTCTTTCTGGACGTTTGCTATCATCCGATTCAGGTTTTCCACCAGGCCATCCCGTAATGGTATTTTGTAGTTTATTAAAAATACTGATATTAATGTCGTACGCAGGACCTGAATCTGCTAGCAAATCGCTCATTCCGTTTTCGATATAATCTGCATCTGTTAACATTAAAATTGGCTTTTTTAAATGTAATGCCAAGCTCAAAACTGCTTTTCTGATGAGTTTGTCTGTCCAATTAATTTTTTCAACTAACCAAGGTCTATTCATCCTTGTTAATTTTGATGCGGCTTCTTTATCTAAAATAAAGGTAGCGTTATTGTGTTCTTGTAAAAATGATGCAGGAACTTTACTTGTAATTTCTCCTTCGACAGAAGCATTTATTATTCTTGATTTACTTTCCCCCCAAGCCATAAGAATGACTCTTTTGGCCTCCATAATTCTTTTAATTCCTAAAGTGATTGCTGTTCTCGGCGTATTATTTAATCCCGCAAAATCTCCGCTTGCAGCAACCCTTGTAATATGATCAAGCGCAACCAAACGCGTTTTAGAGTTTTGCAAAGAGCCCGATTCGTTAAACCCGATATGGCCATTACCACCAATTCCTAATATTTGTAAATCAAGACCTCCAAAAGCTTTTATTTTTGCTTCATAATCCACACAATAGGCGGCGATATCTTCTTTGGCCAGAGTTCCATCAGGGATATAATAATTTTCAGGCAAGATATCAATATGGTTAAACAATTGCTCCTTCATAAACCGCACATAACTATGTACAGAATCTGGTTCCATAGGGTAGTACTCATCTAAGTTGAATGATACTACATTTTTAAAACTCAAACCTTCTTCTTTATGCAAACGGATTAGCTCAGCATACAAACCTTTAGGAGAAGAACCTGTGGCTAAGCCTAATATACAAGGTTGTTTTTGTGCCTGTTTCACGCGAATTAAATCTGCTATTTCTTGTGCAATGTCTTTTGAAGCTTCTTTTGAGTTCTCGTAAACTATGGTCCCAATGTTTTCAAATCTTTTCTCAAAGCCTGTGGCTTTATCTATTGTGCTATTTAACATAATGTGTCATTTATTTAAATTTAACATTGGTATTGTGATTGTTCTTTTATTTTTCAATTAACGTTGATGAGTTTATAGGGTTTAGGAGTTTATTGTCGAATTTATAAACTTATAAACGAATAAACCTTTATTTCGTCCAACTTTTAATATTATGTCCCCAAACGGCAAAGAATAAAATAATGGCGTAACAAGGAATTAAAATCCAATAGCTACTAGTCGATGCGGTTGCCGTTGCCTCAGCGTTTGCTATTCCTTGAGTTATCAACTCTTGCTTATTGGCATCGACGATTCTACCATACAAAGGCGGAATAATAGCGCCTCCAGAGATTGCCATGATTAATAATGCCGAAGCAGTTTTAGTATATTTGCCTAATCCTTCCAAGGTTAAAGGCCAAATAGCTGGCCAAACCAAAGCGTTTGCAATCCCCAAAGCAGCTACAAATAATACGGTGGTAAAACCTGTTGTAACTAAAATACACACACTAAAAATAATCCCTAAAACGGCACTTAGTTTTAAGGCTGTACCTTGTTTTAAATATTTTGGCATTAAAAACACGCCCAGTCCATAAGTGGCAACCATTGCCATTAAGGTGTAACTTGTAAAAAATTTAGCTTCTTCTCCTGTAAAACCTAATGAAATTCCGTAGGCAATAATGGTATCGGCAGCAATTACCTCTGCCCCTACATAAACAAACAAAGCAAAAACGCCCAACCAAAGATGCGGAAATTGAAAAATACTTGTTTTAGCAGTTTTCCCTGTTGCAGTTTCTGTTACTTCTTCAGCTTCCACCTGAGGTAAAGGTGCTTTGCGTATTAATATTGCCAATACAAATAAAACAGCCGCCATAACATAATACGGCGTATGAACGCTATCTGCCATCGCATCTAAAAGCGCACCTTTTTCCGCTTCGGAGACCGTTCTAATTTTTTCTTTTACACCATCAATACCCGATAATAAAATAGCTCCGAAAATTAAAGATCCCAAAGCACCTGCAGTTTTATTCGCAATGCCCATAATCGCCAAACGTTTAGCTCCACTTTCTATAGGTCCTAAAATAGTAATGTAAGGGTTAGCTGCGGTTTGACAAACCGTCATGCCTACTCCTTGGATAAAAATAGCTAGCAAAAATATCCAATAGGTACGTGCATCGGCTGCTGGAATAAAGACCAAAGCACCAATCGCCATTATAAATAAACCTAAAGACATTCCGTCTTTATAGCCTATTTTTCCAATAAGATAAGAAGCTGGTAATGCCATGATTACAAAAGATATATACGATGCAGAAGCAACCAAATAAGATTGTGCTTCGGTTAATTCATTTATAGTTTTCATAAACGGAATTAAGGCTCCGTTAATCCAGGTTACAAACCCGAATATGGCGAACATTCCCGCAATGATAGCTATGGGCACTATAGGAGTTTTTTTAGGATTTAATCTTATAATTTTCGACATAGTTGGTCTTGGTTTGTTGCTATTTTATTATTTGAATACCGTTAATTTTTTTTGAAAAACTTTCTATCAATTTAAATTGATTTTTAGAACGATCTAAATTGTGCTCAGGATACTTTGTTTTGTAATAAATATCGCCGTTTAAAAAATCAGTTAAAAATCGCAATGCCATAATAAAAATCATTGTTTTGACAGACAATGGTAAATATTTTATTTCCAAAGGAGATAAAGATTTTTTCATTTTTTTTAAAAAACCTTTACTATATGCTTTATAATAGGCCAAATTAAATTCCACTAAATCTAGATTGGTTTCGTCTTCTGCCGCAGTATTGCAAATGGTGCGTATGGCATCCCCAAAATCGTAATGCACAATACCAGGCATTACGGTATCTGTGTCTATCAAACAAAGACCTTTGTCTTTTTTATTAAATAGTGCGTTCGATATTTTAGTATCGTTGTGCGTAACCCGAATTTTTATTTCTCCTGAGGCTTTCAAATTTTGAAGAATGTGCATTTCTTCTTTTAATTCACCTACCCTATCGATATAAATTTTAGCTTGTGATAAGCGTTCTTTTGAAGCTATTTTTAAGGCATCTTTAAACTGGGCATAGCGAAAAGACATGTCGTGAAATTTCGGAATCACTTCGGTAAGTTCAGCCATATCAAAATCGCTCGTAAGGGTTAAAAATTCGCCCAATAAACGTCCGCCTTCATAAGCTATTTCATCACCTTTTACAATTTCATGGGTTACGCTTTTATCAATAAAAACCATCAAATTCCAATAATTAGATTCTTCGTCTTTATAAAAAGAAATATTCGTTTTTGTTTTCACAAAAGTCAATACGCGACGGTTTTGCTTTTTCTTAGGAAGGTGCTTTAATTTTTTTCGAATATGGCGACTAACAGCCACTTTATTCTCTATTAAACCTTCAACATCCTTAAAAACGCCATGATTGATGCGTTGTAATACAAAAAAAGGCTTCTTTTTAGTCCTAATCAAATAGGTGTCATTAATATGGCCTGAAGCTAATTCTATAAAAGAACTAAATTCCCCCTTATGTTGAAATTGATTAAAAACAATTCCTAATTTTTCCGAATTCATATTACCAAAGTTTCGCAGGATACACTCCCTTTTCTTTTAAATGTAGGATAGCATTTTGCACAATCACTTTGTCTTCTTGATAGGTTACGCCAAACCATTGTGCATCTGATTTTAAGACCTGCACACTCGCTTTGTCCGATTTTAAAATTTCATTAATCACCGAGGCAATATAAAATTCCACTTTTAAATTAGATTGATTTTCCTGCAAAAAAGTTTGAAATAATTGTTCGCCATACTCAAAGCATTTTGGCGTAAACCCCCAGAAATTCATAGAAACAGTTGTATTTTCATCGATAAGGATAAAATTGCCACCATCATCTTTACGCATTAAATCGCCTTCTATTTTTTCAATATGCGTACGTTCTGTGATGCTTGTTAAATAACCGCGTTTATCTACTTGGCATTCACCTCTGGATACATAGCCATTTTCAGATAATGTATTTTTCAACAAATACCCCATCATGCTAAAATCGCAACCATCTGTTGATATTTCCTTTAAATATTTTGCCATGATCTTAAATGCTTCAACCCCATAAAAATCATCAGCATTAATAATCGCAAAGTTCCCAGAAACCGAAATTTTAGCCATCAATAGGGCATGACCTGTACCCCACGGTTTTGTGCGTTCGGCATTTATAAATTGTTCAGAAACACTATCTAATTCTTGAAAAACGTAAGCCACTTCAGCCTTCCCTTGTAATTTTTTATCGAATATTTCTTTAAAGTCTTTTTCAAAACTTTTTCTGATGATAAAAACAAATTTTCCAAAATCAGCTTGTAAGGCGTCGTAAATAGAAAAGTCCATTATGGTGTCGCCTTCGGGCGTAAAAGCATCTATTTGCTTTAACGCACCATACCTACTTCCCATTCCCGCTGCCATGATGACTAAGGTTGGTTTGTTATTTTTCATTTAATCTCATTATTTTAAATTCCATAAAAAATAAATTAGTCAAAATAATGATAATCAGTTTTTTAAAAAATTTCACCACCAAACACAGATAACAAATCTAAGCCTAAAATATGATAAAAAAAAACAAAAGCAAAAAAAATGTGCTCGAACACATTTTAAGAAAAAAGTATATCTTTTCACTATATTTGTGGTAATGTCAAGAAAATATACCATCAGCGATATTGCCAAATTAGTAGGCGTTTCTAAGGGAACTGTTGACAGGGTACTTCATAAAAGAGGTAAAGTATCAAAAACTGCTTACGAAAAAGTAACCAATATTCTGGCTGAGATTGATTATCAACCCAATCTCATGGCACGAAATTTAAAGAAAAATAAAATATACCGTATTGCTTTGGTTTTTCCAAGTCCAGAAATAGATGGGTATTGGAGTTCTTGCATGGATGCCATTCAAAGTATTAAAAGTGAATTTCAAGCCTTTGGAATTGCTATTGAAACCCATTTCTTCGACCCAAAAAGTGCTGTTTCATTTTCTAAGGTGCAAACTATTGTTTTAAAATCGCTGCCTGATACTGTATTATTAGCCCCTATCTTTCAAAAAGAAGCATTATTAGCGATAGAAAATTACACTCTTTCTGGTATTCTGGTGGCTACATTTAACAATCGTGTTCATACCCAAAATAATAGAAGTTTTATTGGACAAAATTTGCATCAAAGTGGCAGAGTAGCAGCTAAATTATTAGCGAATAGCGTCTGTAATACTGGAAAATTAGCCATTGTTCATATTGATGAAAAATATAAACAAGCGCTGTATATTCAGGAAAAAGAAAAGGGATTTAGAGCTTATTTTAAAGGCGTATTAGATCAAAAAAATCAAATTATTACTTTTAAATTAAAAAGAGCGAATTTTGAACAACAAATCAGTGAGTTTTTAAAAACTAACACTAATTTGATTGGTATTTTTGTTACCACCTCCAAAGCTTATGAGATTATCCCTTTTGTCAAAAAATATACTACCAATAAAATAGTGATTGTCGGGTACGATTTACTTCCTGAAAACGTAACCTTCCTAAAAGAAAATAGCATTGATTTTTTAATTCATCAAAACCCTAAACAACAAGTGTATTTAGGTCTAAAATCACTTGCCGAACACTTACTTTTTGACAAGGAAATTAACGAACAAATTTTGCTTCCCATTGATATTATTAATGCCGAAAATGTAGATTTGTTTTTAGGTTAACGGATTTTGGGTTCTGGGTATTGGGTTGAAAAAAGTTTCAGGTTTAGAGTTTAAAGTTTTCTTTCTTAAATATCCCCTAAAAATTAAAACCTAAAACTCTTTTAAACATGAATTTATCTTTGCACTTGAACTTCTTTCTTATTTCTTAGTATCTTGTACATAATACTCAAAGAAAGTGAAATTTAAATATCAAAAATAATGCAAAAGTCTATTAGACCTTATGTTTTAGCGGAAACCAATTGGAAAAACCTCCAAACAGAAAATTTTGAGCTTGCCGTTTTGCCTTGGGGCGCTACAGAGGCCCATAATTATCATTTACCCTACGCCACCGATAATATTTTAGCCGAAAATGTAGCAATTGAAGCCACAAAAAAAGCATGGGAAAACAATGCGAAAGTGATGGTGCTTCCCACGATTCCGTTTGGCGTAAATACAGGTCAAATGGATATTCCTTTTTGTATGAATATGAATCCAAGTACACAATATTTAGTGTTAAAAGATATCGTACAGGTTTTAGATTTTCATAAAATTAAAAAGTTAGCGATTTTAAATGCACACGGAGGCAATAATTTCAAGCAATTTATAAGAGAATTAAGTATCGAATATCCTGAAGTTTTTATTTGTGCGATTAATTGGTGGCAAGCAACAACCTCTGAAAATTATTTTGCTGAACCTGGCGACCATGCAGGAGAATTAGAAACTTCCGTGGTGATGTATGTAACGCCCGAATTGGTTTTACCTTTAACAGAAGCTGGCGATGGGAAGGCTAAAAAATTTAAAATTAAAGCCCTGAACGAAAGCTGGACAACAGCGCAGCGAGAATGGACAAAAGTGACGAAAGATACTGGCGTGGGCAATCCAAAGGAAGCGACAGCCGAAAAAGGAAAATTATTTTTTGATGAAACAACCACAATCATAGGCGAATTTCTTGAAGCATTATTACATCAGAATACCAAGGATATGTATGAATAAAATTTCAACTATAAACGTAATGAAAAAAGGATATTTAAAATTTTAAGCTGATTTATAAAAGAAAAAACACATTTTATAACCGTATTTATAAATGATAAGTAAGCTTATTACTCCTGGGCCATTTTAAATTTGGCCTCTTCCATTCTATTACCTTTTTCTTGGTCGCACACCGCATAATTAAAACCTGATTTTAGGCTATAGCCACCATGTTCTCCCTTTTTATTAATGGCGATAAAACCTACTTGAAGGTATTGCATGTCCCTATGGTTTTTATGTTTGCTGTAAATACGTTCTACAATTTCTTTACACGCTTGGTAAGGCGATTTCCCTTGACGCATCAACTCAACCACCATAGCGCTACCAGCAGTTCTGATTACGGCTTCGCCCAAACCTGTTGCCGCTGCAGCACCTACTTCATTGTCTAAAAATAAACCTGCACCGATAATCGGCGAGTCGCCTACCCTACCGTGCATTTTCCAAGCTGCACCGCTGGTAGTGCATCCTCCTGAAAAATTACCGTCTTGATCTAAAACTAGCATGCTGATAGTATCGTGATTTTCCATATTGATGACTGGCTTATATTTGGACTCTTCTAACCATTTTTCCCAATCTTTCTTAGCTTCATCTGTCAATAAATTTTCTTCTATAAAACCTTCTGATAAAGCAAATTTAAGTGCTCCATCACCGGTTAACATTACGTGTGGCGTATTTTGCATCACTCTTTTTGCCACAGAAATTGGATGTTTTATCCCTTGTAAAAAAGATACTGCACCACAATCACTGTTATGATCCATAATACAAGCATCTAAAGTAACTTTTCCTTCTCTGTCAGGAAAACCCCCATAACCAACACTTCTTATTTTTGGATCTGCTTCAGGAATTCTCATTCCAGCTTCAATGGCATCTATCGCAGATTTTCCTTCTTTTAAATATTTCCAAGTTTCGTCATTCGCTGGCAAACCATGATTCCAAGTTGAAATAATTAAAGGCTTTTTCTGATTTCCTTTATAGATAATTGATGTTGCTGCTACTGTTTCTTCTATACTTTTAAAACCTAATAAGGCACTTGCGCCAATGGTACCTAAGGCAGTTGCTTTTATAAATTTTCTTCTATTTGACATGTTTTCTGAAATATAATTAAGCATAGTTCATGATAAATATACATTGAATTTTATAAAGAGATCAACACATAAGTTTTGATTGATAAAAAAATTTGTTTCTTTTTAAAAAATAAATGGAAGTAAAAAAATAAGAACTGTTATACTAAAAAATGAAGTTATCCCAATTATGAATACCAAAAACCCTTCCAAATAGAAGATCAAAGAGGGTTCAATTAAAAAAGTAAGATCGATTACCTCGAGATAAAGCCATCAAAGTATCAGCCCCGAATCGTCGGGAAAGACCGCCTCACTGTAAGAGGCAAGATCTGCTGGAAGGAATTATCCTGTTTTTGTCTTGGTTCTTGCCTCTTGTTTTTTGCCTAAAGCAATTAACTGAGCGCTAAACTTGAGGCAAAGTCTAGCGGAATTCGATTGATCAAATATGCTGATTAATAATGTTTTCAAACAATTCTTGTTTGCCACTTTTTAGTGATAATTCGCCATTTTCTTGGGCTAGTTTATATAAATCTTGTAGGCTTAATTTTCCTGCTTCAAAATCTTTTCCTTTTCCGCTGTCAAACGAGCTATAACGATCTTTACGAAGTTTTTCATAAGCTGAGGAAGTGATAATTTTATCTGCAGTAATCAACGCTCTTGCAAAAGTATCTGCGCCACCAATATGCGCTAAAAACACATCTTCTAAATCGGTGGAATTTCTTCTGATTTTCGCATCAAAATTAATGCCTCCACCTTGTAAACCGCCAGCTTTTAGAAACACTAACATCGCCTCAGTAGTTTCTTGAATATTATTTGGAAATTGATCGGTATCCCAACCATTTTGATAATCCCCACGGTTGGCATCTAAACTTCCTAACATTCCTGCTTTTGCAGCTACTTCTATTTCATGCTGAAAAGTATGTTGTGCCAGAGTAGCGTGATTTACTTCGATATTTATTTTAAAATCTTTATCTAAACCATATTCTTTTAAAAACCCTATGGCGGTTGCCGAATCAAAATCATATTGATGTTTCATAGGCTCCATAGGTTTTGGTTCAATAAAGAAATTTCCTTTAAAACCTTGCGCACGTGCATAATCTCTTGCCATTGTTAAAAACTGACCTAAATGGTCTATTTCGCGACCCATATCAGTATTTAATAAGGACATATAGCCTTCTCTTCCGCCCCAAAACACATAGTTTTCTCCGTCTAAAGCAATGGTAGCATCTAGAGCTAACTTTATTTGTCCGCCTGCTCTTGCCAAAACCTTGAATTCGGGATTGGTCGCTGCGCCGTTCATATATCTAGGGTTAGAGAAGCAGTTAGCCGTTCCCCAAAGTAATTTAATGCCTGAAGCTGCCTTTTTTTCTTTCAAATATTCGGTAATGGTCGCCAATCTTTTTTCCGATTCGGCGAAGGTTGCGCCCTCTTGAATTAAATCGTAATCGTGAAAACAGAAATAATCAAATCCCATTTTACTTATGAATTCAAAAGCGGCATCTGCTTTATCTTTTGCTGCTTGTACAGGGTCTGATGCTTTATCCCACTCAAAATTTTGCGTTCCAGGCCCAAATGGGTCGCTCCCTTGACCGCAGAAAGTATGCCAGTAAGCAATAGCAAATTTAAAGTGCTCCCGCATAGTTTTACCAGCCAATAATTGTTCTGGATTATAATATTTAAAGGCCAAGGGATTATCTGATGCTTTGCCTTCAAATTTAATTTCGCCTATACCTTTAAAGTATTCTTTGTTTCCTATTATTGTCATTTTTTTTATTTCTTTAATTTCTTAGTTTTACAACTAACGAGAATCTTGTTTGTTTTAAAGTTTATGAGTTTATAAAATATATACACTAATAAATCTATTTTTTCATTGTATTTAACTTGATCAGACAAATGTCAGCAGCACTATTTTTTAATTACGATTCATTACTTAAAATAAGATCTAATTCTTTTTTCCAATCTTGATATGCATTTAAATATGGCGTTTTGTCTTTTTCAGGTGAATAGGTCATCACATAATCATTTTCCATAATTAATTTTCCATAAGCTTTAAAATCTTTTTTATGCAAGCCTGCGGCTCGGGCTGCACCA
>Ga0209491_10004746_pt1 | contig 20625 bp, 14 predicted proteins | sample BON02_FD_187213 | JGI IMG/M metagenome (GOLD analysis project Ga0209491, IMG submission 187213) | Freshwater microbial communities from Lake Bonney liftoff mats and glacier meltwater in Antarctica - BON-02 (SPAdes) (version 2) | ecosystem: Environmental > Aquatic > Freshwater > Ice > Glacier... | reverse complement strand
ACGAGTAAGGGGCCACTGGCATTAGTGAAAAGCCGGTTTCACTGTTGAGCTTACTGGAGGCTAATGCCCTACAAATGGCAACTCATTTACACCCCGGGTCGCACCTCCTGCGTCGGCTTACCCGGGGCTACCAAGATTGCACCCCACCGGGGTGCTGCATTGGATACTGTCATCTGGATTTCTGCGTTTTTAAAATGTTAGGTCTCGGAATGACGATTTTTTATGAAATTGGGTCGAACTCAGGTTATTACCCGTTTCAGGTCTAATTGGCTTGTTGCTCAAATACAAAGACCCCCTTTTTATTGGCTACAATTATATCCATTCGCTCATTCCCAAAAAAATCTGCGACAATTACCTGAACACCTACGCCTGAGTCCTCATCAATTATATGTTTGATCCAATTTGGTGATTTCCCAGGCTGGTACTCATACCAGGCAAGGAGAGGGGGCTCTTTTCCACCTGGGTCTTTGCCCATGTGAGCAAAATAACGTTTACCTGTTACCAGGTCCTTATTCCCATCCCTATTGATGTCTACCAAATCCAAACCGTGTGTTTGAGAGAAGCTTGTATCTATGAGTTGCGTTTCCCAAGCCCCATTTGGCTGTTGCTCATGCCACCAAATACCCAGTTGATGTGCTGCCGAAGAAATTACTTCAGGGTTATCATCCCCATTCAAATCCTGAGCATACATTTGGGCAGCTGGCTCACCTAATGCAGCCGGATGGAATTTCCATGGTCCTGTTGCTGGGTTTGCTGGTGATTCCCACCAACCTTCTGTAATAATGAGATCGGCATTTCCATCACTATTGAGGTCACCCATGCCCAGACCATGTGCATAACGGGCAGTACCAGGGCTTTCTTTTTCACTAATGGTGAATTTCTCCCAGGCTAAATTATTGGGGTTGGATGGTGCTTTGTACCAAACCATTTCACCTGTTTCCGGAATGCTTCCTACTAAATCTTTCCTGTCATCTTTATCGATATCAAAAAAGCCAGCAGACTCATTGCCTAGGGCTGGACAAATGGTATGGACTTCCCATAGACCTGATTCATTTTTCGGGTTTTCAAACCAAAGAACCGCTTCACCCGGAAATCCGATCCTTACAAAATCTACCCAACCGTCCAGGTTCACATCCATTCCATGACTTATAAATGCATTACTGTAGCCCTTATCGTATTCAAAAATCTTTGGTTCTTCCAATTCGTGGGGTTTCCAAGTCGGTGCCTCAAACCAATAGGCTCCTGCCATTACATCCATTAAACCATCCTGATTTACATCTCCTATAGCTGCGCCTTCGGCAAGAAATTGAGTAGTAAGCACATGTTTTTTGAAGGTTATCCTAGAGGATTGCGCATAGCTAAAAGTGATACAAGTATAAAAAACCAGCAGAAAGGCGGGGCGAAGTAAATAGGTTAGTTTTGACATTTTAGCGAAGACTTAGTAAATAGGTCATTAAACCGTTGAACTGAGATTGATTTAGTACCCTGCCAAAATGGTCTGGCATTAAGGTCATGTTGGAAGGGATTTGCTCGTTGATGTCTTTTTTTGCTATGGTAAATTCCTTTCCTGATTGGTCTGCCATTACCAAAACCTGCCCATCTTCCCTTCGGAATAAACCAGACTTTGCTTGGCCATTTTTTAGGTTGATTGTATACGTGCGGAAGTTCTCTGAGATATTTCTATTGGGATCCAGCACCTTTGTTGCAAGTGCATTGAGTCCCCAATTGCCAACCCCATCTAATTGTGGACCGATCATTCCTCCATCATCTCCAATCCTGTGACACATCCCGCAGTTTTGTTCAAATAGTGTTTTCCCGGCACCTAGCTGAGAGGGGTCGTTTTGATAACCTTCAGTTCTTTGTACGATCAGTGCTTGTTTTTCATCACTTATTGGCGGTAATTTTTTCGTTAGTTCGTCGAAAGCTGATTTTTGCTTTTCACTAGCTCCTGAAAGAAATCTTTCTTCCACTTGCCTGGCCTTTAAAACCCTAGCAGGGGCATGTCCCTCCTTTATCAACTTTATTAGTCTGTTTTTCCCAGGGTTGGTAGTAGCAAGCTGACCTGAAATGAATTCCTGCAATTCCATAGGGGTACCTTTTATGGCATTTTCCAAGGCCTCCATGGATTGACTAGAGGCTGCTTTGGCTATCGCTTCTGCCATTTCCTTTCGGAAACCAATGCTGCTTTCCGAATCGTTCAACCATTTTTCCAAAAAGCCGATCTGTGCTTGAGGAGCGATTTCCATCAATGCATTCGCCGCATTTATTCTCAGTTCTACAGGTTCCTGATTATCATTAACCAATTCCTTTATTTGGGGAATATTTTTATTGATTTTGAGAAAGCCTGAAAGCTGAATAGCGTATTTTATTTCCTCTAAATTCTCTTGTGATCGAGTGAAATTATTCGTAGCAATGTTCTCTAATATATGGCTACTTAAATATTGATTCCAGGATTTTAAAGAGGGTGGAAAGCCTGCACCTTGTTGATTTATGCCATCGTTCAAGGCCATTGCTTTTTTAAATTCCGGGATTTTCACTTCATTTTTTTTAGCCAACATAACCATTCCTTCCATCCTTGATGCTGGAAGGTCTCTGGCTATTGATGTTAAATAGGCCAGGAATTTTTCTGGCGGAAGTTCGTTGTTTTGTAGGTAATTGATTAAGAATTCACCTGCTGTTTTTGACCGCGTATCAGAAAAAACCAAAGCTACTACCTCTTTTTCTGAAGCTGACCAGTCCTTAGATACCATCTCTGCTGCTATTTTGGGGTTTTGCGCATGTTGATAAAGTGCGAATTTTAAAGCATACATTAAATGGCTGTCTTCTTCACCCGTTTCTTGTATTGCTTTCATAATGGGGGAAACCATCGTTGGACTTTGATTTCTTATTAAGGTTTCAGCAGCTACTCTTCTTACATGAGCACTCTCATCCGTTAAACCATTTTTTATCCATTCTAGCTTTTGGTTGTCAAAATTCTGGTATTCTCCTAGGATTCTCTGGGCGTGAACGCGCACAAGGACATCTGCATCTGAAAGTGCCTTTTCAAGGACATTGTCTTTTAAAGCATCAAGCCTAAACAAAGCCCATAGCACCTGAACCTTTTGGATATTGGGCGTATTTCCATCTGTGGCTAGTTTTACTAATTCAGGCACTGCAGAATCCTCAAAGCGATCCACCAATGCATCTGTTGCCATCATTCTGGTTTGAAGGACTGGATCGTTTAATTTTTCAATTAGGACATCAAGTTTAACTGCTGACCAATTTATAGGCGTTTTTTCCTGACCCTTGTAAGTGATTTTCCAAATTCTACCGCTGTTTCTATCACGCTCAGGATGATCTAGGGGAACCTCATAATGGCCTATAATGCTGTTGTAAAAATCCGCTATATACATGGCCCCATCAGGGCCTATCTTAATGTCTACAGGTCTGAACCAAGGATCTTTGCTAACCAAGAAATCAGCCTTCCTGCTGGCCTTGGGGGTAGATCCGTTAAATGAAATGGTACTTCTACTGATCCTACAAGTTACCACATCACCAGAATAAAAACTGTTTTGATAATCGGTAGGAAACTGATTGTCAGTATAGTAGACAAGTCCGGACAATGCGGTGGAATTAAGTCCATAGTCCATCATTGTAGGTGCATGGCCCATATTTGGCTCTAATTTTCCCCATTGGGTGTAATTGCCATTTCTTATTATTTGGTAAATAGGCAAAGTATGGCAATCTGCAGAATAGTGGTAGCCCCATTTATCCAGATCTGAGCCAAATGGATTGATTCTACCATCACTTGTCTTCTCTGCATGTTGCCCATCCAAAGTAAATCGGAAGGTGTTACCTGATGTCATTTGTATCGAATCACCATCCTTTCCGGCGACAGTAGAAACATTGCTATATCCATGGGATGCATGTATCCAACCATCCATTCCTCTGAAAAGATTGTTGACCATACCATGGGTGTCTTTGGTCTCGAAAGGCCCTAGGATAATCTCTCTTTTATCTGCAATATCATCTCCATTGGTGTCATAAAACCTATAAAGGTTGGGAATGCTGAAACCTATGGCTCCCCCCTTGACAGGTTGGATGCCAATGGGGATATTTAAATCGTCGGCAAAATCTATGATTTTATCCGCCTTTCCATCTTTGTTGGTGTCTTCCAAAATACTTATCCTGTCGGTACCTTTACCTGGGCCTGCTTTGATAGGGTATTCAGAGGATTGAGAAACCCATAACCTGCCTTTCTCATCAAATGCCATATTGATTGGCTTGGTGATGTCAGGCTCCGAGGCAAAAAGTGTGATTTCAAATCCCGGAGGTAGAATAAAATCATTTTTCTCCTCTTCGGGCTGCTGAAAAGAGGTAGTCCTCACATGTTCTGCATAAATAGGGTCAGGCTCCTCTTCTATATAGGCATCTGCTGGCTCTCCTTGGGTACTGGTGCCCGCATTACCCTGCTTTCCACTTTCGCAAGCAAAAAAAATGGGTACAATCAGGCTAATGATTAGTTTTTTGGTTTTCATTAAAAGTCTGTGTCAGCTTTTTCTAGTTTCAACCTTTCTATCCAAATGTTGCGGAAAAGCACTTCATGTCCTTCGGCTTGAAGCTTGATTCCTCCGGGGCGATTGGTAATGCCTTCACCTTCATCTCTACCCCCATCGATACCTGAATTTGGCCCTCCCCAAACCTTCTGGATAGATACATTTTCATGAATCTTTTTACCATTGAAATAGATGGTAGTCATCGCTTTTTCATTCAATTTACCATTTTCATCAAACCTTGCGGCCCTGAACTTGATGTCGTAGGCATTCCATTTGCCTACACCATTGTATACTTCATAGGGAGCAGCTTTTTCATTGATTATTGCTGCCATTCCATGGGTGGTGCTGTCACCATCCAGAATTTGAATTTCGTATCGATTTTGCAAGTAAACCCCACTGTTACCGCCTTCATTTTTTATTAGGAATTCCACATGAAGTCTAAAATCTGTGTATTTCTTTTTTGTAACAATATCTGCAGCACCATACTTACCACCTGCCCCTGATGGGTCGTTGGCACTGACAGTTTCTCCTTTGTCTATAGGATCAGGAACAATTTCCCATTTGATGGGAAGTTGAGCCGCTATTCGTGGGCCTTCCCAGTAGGTCCAGTTTTTATGCAGCGCACGTTTTTTACCATTAAACAATTGTTCCGCATCTTTGGGTGCTTCTGTTCCTAAACCAACTTGCGCCAATAAAGGGAGCTGAAACAAGACGCTCAAAAGGAATAGGGTTAGAAATTTTTTAGTACTGGCTAAGTTCATAATTTCATGTGAAAATTTTGTGAGAAAAGGTAGATGAAAGAACATTTCCTTCAGTGATTATTGGTGAACATCTCTCAACAAGTCATTGATGGTTTTGACCGGGTTAAAGGTTATCAAAGGTACTACCACGAATATTGAGTTCCAGTTGGCCATTGAACCGTTCCAAAGACCTGGAAGTTCTTGCGCTTTCAAATCTCTTCCGTTTTTCGATTTTTGTGTGATGAAGCCAGTTTTAGGATCCCGGTATTCCATAAGGTTAAAAGCCTTTCCTTTATAATCCCTGATGCCACAAACCAAATCCGTTGGGTTAAAATGTGTGGAGGATTTGAAGTGTGCCTGTTGCTCTTTGTCTTCAAGGTTTAATTGGGCAGTTTCTCCAATCTGAAGGGATAAACTTCCATCTGTATCTTTTACCCAAAAAGGACCTCCTCCCGGCTCTCCTGTGTTCTCCACCATTCCACAAACTCTCATGGGGCGGTTTAGCTTTTGCCTTAGCCATGATGCTTTTTCATCAAGGCTTTTAGTCGCATAGGAGGGAGCTAATTTTCCGCCGATCACTTTAGTATATACTTCCTCTGCTTGATTAACTGAGTCCTCGGTGATTTTATTGTCCAATTGTTTGAGGGCTGCAAACGATTCGTCTTGGGCATCTATAAGAAATCCCCCAATGGCCTGCTTATAAGTAGTAGTAGCGTCCTTTAAACGGTCCGGAACCACATTGTCGATATTTTTGATAAACACCAGGTCAGCCTCGATTTTATTTAGGTTCTCCAGCAATGCTCCGTGTCCTGCAGGCCGGAACAAAAGCTCACCGTTGTCCTCTACAAAGGGTTTATTTTCAAGGTCTACAGCTATGGTGTCTGTGGATTTTACTTGTTGTGAAAAGCTGATTTCGAATTTCACTCCGAATTCTTTCTCCATTTTGGGTTTAACTTCGCCCACCTTTTCTTCAAACTTCTTTTGGTGTTCGGGAGAAACTGTAAAATGAAGTCTTACCGTATTGTCCTTACCAATGCCATATTGTGCTCCCTCTACAAAATGTTCTTCAACAGGAGTCCTGCTTTCTTCGGCATATTGATGAAACTTTAACAGTCCCTTTGGTAAACTGCCGTAAGAAAGATGATCATCTTCTAATAGGTGTTGTATAATAAGACCATATTTTTTGTCTTCAATGGCTTTTGAAATACTGGTTCCTGCTTTTTTTAAGCTATTATCGAGGTCCTCATAGAAGGCAAAAGACTTAATTTCAGAAATAAAGGTTTTCGCAAAGTCATCGTTTTCTAAATTATTGTCTCCTTTTTCTAAAAAGCTAAAAAGATTTTTAAACATTCTACTTGCAGCACCACTTGCTGGTACAAACTTCACGATAATTTTATCCTTCGCCTTTTCGGTGTAATCTTTTAATGCCTTTTGAAGCTCAGCATCATTTAATTCAAGGATACCTTCACCGATTTTTGCAGCATAATCGATGTCTAAAAAAGGGAAACCTTCCTTGAAGTTTTTAATTTGTTCTTCGACTATACCCAGCGGCATGCCTTGGGCTTCTATTTTTTTTTCGAGTTCGTTAGTTAACATGGATGTGAAAATGTGGTTACTGATCTTTTAAGACGCTCCAATATAATAATTCATTTTATGAAAGCACCATTTATTAATGGGAAAATCCAATGACATCTTGCGGGATTGAAAATCGTTTCGCCAATGGTTTATTGACCTCTCATTAAAGAGTTGATTTTTTGTTTTGGGGAATAAAAAAACTGTAGCAGAAAGGAGCTGCAGTCTTTAAAAAGCAACTTTTCTGCCAAAAAACAGTTCAGGACCTTTTAAAGGAATTGGGAGATTTCCTAAGCATTTAAAAAGAGTGAAATAAGGTTCTGCTCAAGATCCAAATCCCCAAGATAGGCCTATATGAATATCTGCCTTTTGGCTATTATTCTTCACTAAACTGGTTATTACTGAATTGCTGCCTATAAAGAAGCCACCATATTGAAGTCCCAGACCTCCTGTAAAATTAGAAATTTGATGTTGCATCCAAGGAGAATACAATTCAAATTTACCCAATACAAGCCTGGGAGTTATAACAATTAAATCGGCAGCGCTTAAATTATTATTGCTACTTTCATTGCTGATTCTTTTTTGACCATACAAGGAAACTTGAAAGTTTTTTACAGGACTAAATTCCAGATAAGCCGCCATCGTTCTTGGTAAATTTACCCGTATATCCGAATCTGTATTATTGATTGTAAAATAGCCTGAATCTTCAAGTTGCTGTTCTATTTCATCTATATTTCCATCCAGGTTGTCAACTCTAAAGTATTCGTCCTGTGGGATATTCACAGTATAATTCTTGTACCGTTGATTGGATCCCATCCCCATACTTCCTAGATTTTTCAGGGATAAGCCAATGTTTAAGAGAGCCTCGTTGTCCCTTTTTATCATATAATTAACTCCCAGGTCAACTCCCAATCCTCCGGGATTAAAACCTCTCCACAAATCATCTTCTAAATCAAACCCATCTTCATCTTCCCACCTTTCATTGTAGGATAAGTTAAGGCTTCCCTCTGCATCTGTAAGTAAAGTTTCATCCTGTGAATCAATGATTGTAGCTTTTAATTTATCCATTCCAAAATTGGAATAGCTTCCCGGGAAAAGCAATTTTAAATTCGCACCTACGGATAAAGTATGGAAATCAGTATCCAGAATTTTCCTTCCAACTATGAATCCAAGCTCCATCCATCCTGTAGCATTAATTCTTTGATTGTAAGGAATATTTATTATTGTTTGATCATTGACTCCATTTTTATTTTCGATTATTGAACGACCTAAGTCGGGGTTAAAGTCTATTATATCTACTTTAGCTTTAACTTCTGTGGTAATACCAAAAGACCATTTTTTAAACCTTAAACCAACAGCAGGACCCATTACCGAAACAGCTGTCCTCAGGTTTACCTGTTTATCTACACCATCAAAAATATTGTCAAAAACATCTGGATTGTCAATAATATCCTGAACGGATAAAATATTATTGTCTAGACCTATATTAAATGAAAAGAGTGAAACCTCTACTTTTTTAGTGAGATTGTTGATTTCAGCAGGATTCATCATTGCATTGATCATGCCTTTTCTCTTGCTGTTTTGTATTCCAAAGTAATTTTGTTGCGCTATTGAAAAACCACTGCTAACAATTATAAAAAAAGAGATTAATAGTGCCTTTTTCATGAATATTTGGTTAATAATGTGATTAAAAAATTTATCCCTAAAAATAGATAAATAATATTTATTTCCCACTTTTTGAGGAAAGATTGTCTCAGAAATTCAAATTATATTGTAATTTGGGTTCATGAATTGTTTGAAAAGATATTAATGCTAAAAATGTACCATAGCCTCGCCGTTCTTTTTTTCTGTTGGGTATTTTTAGTGAATAATAGTGCTGCTCAGAGTTTTGGAGATGTATGGTTGTCAACAGGTATCCAGTCTTTTGCCGGTAAAGATGAAGGTTTTTCTTTATTGAATTACAAAGGGAATAAATCTACTAGTTCAGTAGGTTTTGTTCTGGGTAAAAAACATAAAACGCAATGGTTTCAGGGAGATTTTTCCTATGGTGTTTTGGCCAACCAACCTGGTGGAACCATGAATGAAATGGGTATAAATTTCACCAATTACACCTTTTACCATAAAGTTAAACCCGCTTCCCACGGGTTTCAATGGGGTTGGTCCAATAAGAATACCATGCATATTCGGAGGCACAACCAATTTAGTAATTATAGTTTTCGCTATGATTACTTCAGTGCTTTAGGGCCGGTGGCCAGACACCTTTTGCCCTTCGAGTGGAAGAAAAAGTCTTTTCTTTGGCAGAGTATGGCCAATTGGCAGCTATTAGGGATTCAGATCAAATCAGGGTACATAGGAGCTGAGCCAGAAAACTACCAGGCAGATAATTCCCTGGTAAATAATTTTTTTAGTACTGTACAGCCATTCATTCCCTTAAGTGATCTGGATTTAGGATTTTCTTCTACCCTTTATTGGAAGCTACCAACAAACAACAGTCTAGGGCTTAGGTATCAAGTTAATTACACCAAACTTTCTGGTATTAAGAAAGTTTATCGATTGGATCAATCTGTCGATCTGATATTAAATGTTAGGCTATGGTAAATAAAATTAAACTCTGCTTGATAGCATTGCTTTTCTTTACTTCTTGTGACCCTTGGGTAATTCCTGATGATCCTAAAACTGAACCTTTAGCTATATTTGATAGGCTTTGGGAGGATGTTAATGAACGCTATTCATTTTTTCAACATAAGCAGATTGACTGGCAGAAGATAAGAACTACTTACAGAGCTAAAGTAAACAATAATATGGGCTCGAAAAGCTTATTTGATGTTTTAGCAAACATGTTATTTGAACTAAAAGATGGTCATGTAAACCTGGCTACAGGATTTGATAACAGTCGAAACTGGGAGTGGTACCAGGATTATCCTGACAATTACGACCAAAACATCATTGATGAAAATTATCTTCGGCGTGACTTCTGGATCAGTGGGCCTTTGAAACACCAGTTTATTAACGATGTGCTTTATGTAAATTACAGATCCTTTTCCCAAAAAATAGCGAAGGGGAACCTACAGGTAGTTTTAGAAAGAGCCAAACTAGGTCGTGGTATAATAATAGATGTCAGAAACAACGGAGGTGGCAATCTTGGTAATGCCTATACCCTTGCTTCAGCATTTACTGATAGTGAGGTCTTGATAGCCCGGGAGCGAATAAAAAACGGAATTGGAATGGATGATTTCTCCTCATGGGAGGATATGAGTATATCCGCAGGTGAAAATGTTTATAGTGGTCCAGTGGTTGTTCTTACCAATAGAAGATCTTATAGTGCCACCACTTTTTTTGCGCAAATGATGAAAAAATTACCTCAAGTGACCATCATAGGTGATCAAACAGGCGGAGGTGGGGGCATACCTGTTTTTGGCGAATTGCCTAATGGGTGGACCTATCGGTTTTCAGGTACTCAAACCATTGATTTGGATGGGAGACAGATCGAGGATGGTGTCCTTGTTGATGTAAGGATAGATTTGAACCCCATAAGTACAGCAAAGGGTGAGGATAACATTATCACCACCGCTTTGAGGGTACTTATGGAAAACAATTAATTTATTGCAATTTCTATTGAGAACCTTTCAGGTAGGCCAATAAATCTGCCATTTCCTGGTCATTTATATTTTGTTCCAGACCATTTGGCATCAATGATAGCCCAGGATTTTCTATATTTTTTATTTGCGTTCGTAGGATGTTTTCCTCTGTACCATAAGCAGTTCTTAAACTTAACGAGTTGGCGGATTCGGCAGCAATCCTACCCGTTACTTGTTTTCCTTCATGGGTTGTAACAGTAATTGCCTGATAACCTGGGAAGACTTCATAATTTGGTACAATCGTATGTAGAAGCAAGGCCAATGCTGGTTGGTTACTTATGCCTGATAAATCTGGACCCACATCTCCACCTTCACCTGCATAAGTATGACAGGTTGCACAGTTCGTTTTAAAGATACCTTGACCGTTTGCAGTGTTTCCTTTTAAATCCAAGATCCTCTTATGATCCTCATAGACCTTCATTCTGCCTCCTGATTCCAATTCCTTGAAAAGATTTTCTGCACGGGATTTCACTTTAGGGTCACTTGCTTTCATTAAAGAGAGTCTCGTGGAAGAAGAAATTTCAGCAGGATTGATTTTGCTGTCCTCAATGGCCATCAACAATTGGTTACGCAGAATTGGCCTTGATACAAGGGTTGCAATTACGGCTCCTTTTGTTTTAGGAGTATAGGCTTTCCATGCGGATGTTTCTATCAGAATTTCCCCTGCTTCAACACTGTTTAAATTGCCTAGGGATTGAATAGCGGCCAACTGAATTTCAGGAGGATTATTGGGGGATATCAATTCCTTTAAGGAACGCTCTGTTTCTCCTGGTGAAAAGTAACTTAATAGTGCTGTAGCCTGAATCCGCGAGGTCAAACTGTCTTCAGAAGCAGATGCTCTTTTGGTGGTCTCTTGAATCAAAGCATTTAATTGTTCTTTGGATTTGGTGTAGGCGTCCAAGTAAGTTTTTTCGCTGCCTTTAATATGTCCCCTTTCACTGCCTTTTAAAAGACCAAGGAGTAAAGAGAAAGTAGGGTTGTCCCATTCACTATTTATAGAAGAATCTATTAGCCCCGTCAATTCTTTAGTTGAAACTGAACTACCTATTAGTTCACCTAGTTCAGACCACATAGGTAATTGGGAATAAGTAACTTGTTTCTTCTCAGCTTCCAAAATGTTCAAGAAGGAGATTTCCTGACCATTTAATGCAGTCATCACAGCAGCCCTTGTCCATGGGTCTGAAGCATCTTCTTGCGCTATTTCAGCTAAATATGGCAACCATTCCTTCTTTTTGTCGGCCCCAAAGGAAAGCGCAGTCATGTACCGGACCCTTGGATCGGCATCTGTAGCCCCTTTTATTAAGCTACCGGCCAATTGATCCGTAATGTTTGATTTCAAACCGATTATAGCAATAATCTGTTCTCTAATGATTGGGCCGTTGTCATCATAAATGGTAGTCATCATCTTTTCATCCAATGCATCGAAATGATACAATAACCAAATTGCCTTCACTTTACCTTCAATTAAAGCGTCAGATAAGACCATTTCTTTAAGTGGTGAGATCGCTTCCTGAGGCATTTTTTCTAAGATTAACCTAAATGCGGTATTTCGTTCCCACTCATCGTCGGAAGAAAGTGCCGTGATAAGCATATCCGTGTTGGCTGCGGAAGAAGAGGGGAATACCGTTTCTATATTGTTGTATTCAAAGTTATCTCTTGTAATTCTATAGATCTTACCTTTACCTTTGCCACTTTCAAAATCCAGTGCTCCTCTAGCTTCTTCTGGTACGTAAGAAGGGTGGTCGATGACCTTTCTGTACATGTCCGCCAAATACATAGCTCCTTTGGGTCCGTGAGATAGGAAAACTGGATTGAACCAAGAATCTGATGAAGATAGAAACTCCCAATCTTCGTGTACCCTTTCGGAAATAAAAGTGGCACCATTGTTTTTAATCGATTGCCTTTGAACCAGGTTTTGTGCAGGCTCACAGATAAAAGCATTGCCTTTATGGGCTTCATTTAACCCTTCACTTTCAAAAATTAAAGTTCCGCAAGCAGAGGTAAAAGTGCCTTGATGCGATAAGCCCATTAATTTAGGAATATAATCTGCGGTGGTAATGCTTTTACTAATAGGGTATACAAATCCCTCTGCCTCAGCTGGTGATACATCCTCAATTGTTTTATTGAAAAGCAGGTTCGGGTTATTGCTTAATTGATCAGGGTCTATTACGATGTGCTGTAAAGGATGCCTGTTGCTCGAGCCAAATCTTCTACCAAAAGCATCGAAAGCAAGTCCGAATTGGCTTTTTCCGCCTCTTACCTGAAATTCTAATGTTTCAGGATGAAATCTTCCATCTGCGGCACTAAATGAGATAGTCTTCCTTTCTGGATGGGCTGGGGAATAGACTTCCCCTCCATTCAGACCACTGGTTACATAGATCCAGCCATCAAGTGCCAGGGTGGGGTGACTGGTTCGAATTTGAGCAGTTCTGTTGGCGTTAAAACCTGTTAGTACAATTTCTTTAATGTCTGCTTTACCATCACCATTCGTGTCTTTGAAGTAATAAATATGTGGCGCACAAGTTACAAAAACCCCTCCTTTCCAAGCCATGATTCCATTGGGATACGTCAGGCCCTCTACAAATACACTTCGTTGGTCATATTTTCCATCCCCATCGCTGTCCGCTAATCTGGATATTTTCCCTAAAGTATCAGGTTTCTTTCCATCCATTGGATCTGGATAACCTGTGTTTTCAGCGACATAAAGTATTCCTTTTTCATCAAAAGCAAAGGCTGACGGATCTGCTACTAAAGGATCAGCAGCAATTAAATCTATCTGTAGCCCAGGTTCTAGCTGAAAGGCTGCCATTGAAGTCTTTAATTCGGAAGAATCTACATAGGTATATTGAGGGGAATTGACAGGATTCTTTTGAATTTCAAATTTTGGCGGAGTTTCCACCATTTCTTTTTCCTGTTGACAGGCCACTAATAAAGCGAAACATATCATTATAGACCAATTCCTTGAGGATATAAGATAGGTTAACAAGTTGTTATGATTTTTTATTTTGCAATACATGAGAGGTGGTTTATCGAATTTCAGGTGAAACATTTCCATAATCCCAAGGTTCGCCTTTAAAGGCAGTAGCTTTTTGGAATTTGGGTAAATGGCCTGGTGTAAGGGTTTCAATTAGTTTTAAGCTTTGGTCAACAATTTGGTTACCAGCTGTAATTTCTAAATTGCTGTACGAGGTAAGCCTGGTTTCGTAGCCTCCGCCATTTGAAGAGAAGGCCTCAAGCGTAGGAACATAACCTACACAGTCATTGGCCATGCTTACGGGGAAGGTGAGAGGAAATTGACTTTCTGCTTTTATTTTAAGACCTAGCTCACAGAAAAATTCTGCAGGGTTACTTACAAGCACCACAGGGCCTAGCTGAATGGCTTGAATTTCTACATTATGCGTGGGATGGAGTTTTCCGTAGCTATCGAGCATCACCGTTTCCTTTGCAAATATCCAATTGGTCTTTCCCACTTCTTCAGGGCTTTTCTTAACCATAGCCAGGCTTTCCCTAACTTTTTCCTGAGTAGGCATCCTTCTTTTGATGTTGACAAATTCTCTTGAAGTGGTAATAGTGAAGGTGGTACCTCTAGGTATTGATAGCAGTGTTTTAACAGCCTCGGCACCAACACTTGCCCCAACAAATCTGGCCCAGTCTTCTCCTGATCTGTTTTTATTCGGGTTACGGTTATTGACTTGTGTCACATCGCCACTGGCTCCTTGGAGAAAGACAACGACACAGTCTTTACCTAAAGCGCCTTTTATAGTTTGTTCCATATAATAAACCCAATTGGCTGAAATACCTCCTGGATTAGTAGTAGAATGGCAGGCGAAATTTACTACGCAGCCAATACATTTACCTTCTTTATTCCAAGCACCAATAACACCTACTTCAGGATCTATGGGGCCAGCTACTTTTGAAATTTCCGGATTTAATTGTCCGGGATGGGTATAGGTCATTCCATTTTTCATAAAAAACCGCCGATTAAATGCGACCTTTTCCTCTTTGCCGCTGCCTACACCAATTTCTACATCTTCCAGACCTCCAAGTGCCTTTAAGGCTGTTTCTATTGTAGTTTTTTTAGTGGTAGCCAAATATTTGGGATCTGCACAGGAGGATTGCTTATAGGCAAGGTCCCGAACAATAGGGGATGCATGGTCATATTGCCCTGGCATAACCATGGCAGTTGGGCCAGAAGAATGTGAATGGGATGCTGATATCATTATTTCACCTTTTGAAATATCATATTTCTTAGTGATACCCTCCTTGATCTCATCAACCCACGGTTGGTACACAGCCAATGCATCGAATCCAATAACCAATGCTTTATTGGTACCGCTTTGAAAGGCAGAAACCCTTACCTTACAGGGGTCATGAAAACTTTTATGGTAACCCTTTCCATAGTTCCCTGGGCTTTCCATTCCTATTTCCGGAGAAATATCACCGTCTGCAAAGGCTGCCTTTACAGGGGTTTCAGAAGGGTTCGGGGTTTTGGTGGTTGTACCGGCTTTTACTGTTTGGATAGTGCCCATTGAAAGGCCTAATCCTGCAGACAATAGTGTGGTTTGTTTTAGAAATTGTCTTCGTGATGATAAATCAACTGGTGTATTTTTTAACATAACAAATAAAATATGAGGTCGTGTTGTGGATAAGTGTACCTTACCAAAGATAACGTAAAAACACGGTTAATATACCGGAAATGATTGATAGTTCCCTTGATTTCATATAAAATAGGTAAGTAATTTTTCCTTAATAGTCTCTTTTTGAGAATTTATTATATTAAGTTTCCTTAGGTTTTTATACGGTAAAGTTTGTATTCTTAGTTGGTACTTGTTGTCAATACCGTTGATTTTCTTGAAATTACACCCTTTTTACGAATCCAATTGTATAATGGGAATTGATTTAGTTTAGAAGATTTGATTTTCACCTTTTATTCAAAATTATTTGGATTGAGGTCTAGGGATTAATTTTCATCATCTTTAAGCTTCTATTTCCAAAAAATGCTAATTTCAACCCAATTATTTAAGCCAGTTATGATCTCCAAACAAGAAAATATTTCACTTTTTAATGGTTTTTCCCTAGATAATGCATCCCTAAAGGCATATTTCAAGCGAATTGGTTTTGAAGGTAAGCCAGAAAGAAACCTTGATACAATAAAGGAGCTTCATTTCCTCCATCCACAAGCGATTCCCTTCGAAAATATTGATCCATTTTTAGAAGTGCCTGTTGAACTGACTTTACCTTGTGTTTTTCAAAAAATGGTTAAACAGGGAAGGGGTGGGTTTTGTTTTGAGCAAAACTTGCTTTTCGGAGCGGTTTTAAATACGCTCGGATTTGATGTGGTAGGGCTATCAGCCAGGGTATTTTGGGAAATCGGCGAAGGGGAAATTCGGCCAAGAGACCATATGTTGTTATTGTTGGACTTGGGTGGAATAAAATATCTTCTCGATGTTGGATTCGGCTCTGCTTCCTTCTCTTCACCCTTGGTGTTGGACCAGGGAGGCGTTCAGGACACAGGGGATTACCAATACCGAATTAGCTTGGTCTCGGGATTTTATTATTTGGAAATTATGATAAAAAGCTCGTGGAGATTGATGCATCGATTTGGTTTGGAGCATCAAATGCTGCCTGATTATGAAGTGGTCAGTTGGTACTTGTGTACTTTTCCCAAATCTGTTTTCATAAAGGATTTAATGGTGGCCAGAAGTTTCCTCGGCGGCAGGTATGCCCTTCATAATAATCAATTTACTGTACATAAAAAGAATGAGGCAAGCGTCAAAAGACCACTTCACACCGTGGAAGAGCTAATTGGCATTTTGCAAGAAAAATTTCTGATCAAGCTTCCTGAAAATGCTAAATTAAAGGTGAAGTTTCAAAGCTTAATAGATGCGGACAATTTTAATAAAAAATAAAAAAGGCCTCCTTTTACAGAGCCCTAAAAAAATTATAGCTGTTATTAAAATTCCACAGGATTAAAAAACATATTAAATAGGAATTTTGCTGTCAAATGAAAAAATAATGGATTAGTTTAAATAGATTTGATGGTATTCGATTTCAGGTTGTACTACCTGAAAATGCCAAGTATCTTTTTTTTTGTAATTATTAGGCATCTTTCCTACTTTCCAGTTTGCAGGTTTGTGAAATCTGCCTTCCTTCTTAAATGTATCAAAGGTTTCAGGATCATCTTCTGCATTTCTAATTGCTTTTATCGTAAATAAAAGTCCTAAAGCCGCTCCGAGTATTGCGTATATTAAAATGTAAGTGTTCATGTGCTTAATTTTATTTTTTTAGCCTTTCAATCAGCTTGGCTATTAAACTACTTAATTCTGTTCTTACCTTATTCAGAATGATTGATTTATAATTCAAATTTAAAGAAATTTTATTATATAATTCAATTAAAAACCGTTCTTTTTTTGGTTAAAATTTTGTAAATATAAAATAGTATTTTGTTCCATTATTTTTGTATTTCACACTGATCTTTTGGATGATTTCTACTAATACTTAATTTTCAAGGTTTAATTTCATCAATTCTAGGTTTATTTATTGTCATTTTCCTTTACTAAAAGAAACTCAATTCGCTTATAATAAGCTACTACCAGGATTAGACTTCGAAATAAAATTTTTCTTGAAGCAAGCGGTCGGAAAGTTTATCAAACTTGACCTAGGTAAAGGCTTATTCATTGTGGGTTGAAATTGTTTTAAAACCATATCAGTACTTATGATGTTAGGTTTTACCAAATCGGGCACCAGCTTCGGTCTAAAACTCCTTTGAATTACCTATGGTTATCCTACTCACAAAGAATCCCTTTGTTATTGTCTGCATAGGATAGCGAATTCACCTTTATCCAAGTGGCTATTTCAGATTTTTTTTGTTAATTGGGCTTGTTTAGTTTAATAGGCGGTTTTCTGGAATTTGATAAAATTGAATTTTAAGTCTTGCGAATTAGAAAACCTAGTGTAAATACCATTATTGGTAGTCTGATGAAAAGCCGTCAGGAAATTCTTAGAAGGGATTTGTGGTTTTAAAAGGAAATAGTATACATTATTGTTATTACGAATTCAAAACAATCAATTAACCAATATAACATGACTGAAAAGAAAAAATCCTCTCTGTCCAGGCGAAAGTTTATGGGCACAGGTCTGCTTGGTGCAGCAGGGATAGGGGTCTTGCCACAAATGAGTCTTGGCAAAGAAAATTATAATAAAAAAGGGGCAAATGAAATTTTACGTTTAGGTTTCATAGGGCTTGGAAGGCAAAACAATGGACTGCTTGGTAGTTTTATTACTTTACCTAACATAGAAGTTGTAGCAGGCTGTGATGTTTACGAAGACAAACAGCAACGATTTTTAAATCGAACAAAGGATTATTATAAAGGTAAAGGTAAAACAGTAGAAGTGGTTGTATATGAAAACTACCATGACCTTCTGGCAAGGAAAGATATAGATGCTGTAGTCATAGCTAGCCCTGATCACTGGCATGCGCTAATGGCCATTGATGCTTGTAGGGCTGGTAAAGACATCTATTTGGAGAAACCCCTGACCTTTACCATTAAGGAAGGGCAGGAGTTGGTTAAAGCCGTACGTTCCAACAGCATTGTTTTGGCAACAGGAAGTATGCAAAGGTCGTTTGATAACTTTCAGCACGCAGTAAAAATGGTGCAAAAAGGGAGAATAGGGGCGGTTAAAAAAGTTTATGCTTGTGTTGGTGGTCCTCCAAAGCCTTTTGATTTACCGAAAGATGAAATACCTGCGGGCCTTAACTGGGACATGTGGTTGGGACCACTTGCTGCGGATATACATTTCAACAATGACCTCAATCCACCTATTTCTATCAACCCTCCGGAGAATGAAGAAGTGTGGGGCGCCTGGCGTTGGTACAAAGAGACTGGCGGTGGATTGACGACAGACTGGGGTGCTCATATGTTTGATATCGCTCAGTGGGCAATAGGAATGGATAGAAATGGACCTGTAGAAATTATTCCTGCTGGATATCAAGACACCAAACATTTGACATTTATCTATCCAAATGGGGTGACCGTTACCGAAGAACCTTTTGATAAAAAAGAAACAAGGGGATGTAAATTCGTAGGTAAGGATGGATGGATAGAGGTTTCAAGATCGCATTATGAAGCTTCGGATGGCAGTTTGTACCCATTGATTGCGGAAGGTGAAAATTTGAGAGGTGGTGGCGGTACTGCTCATCATATAGACTTTATTGAATCTGTGCGAAGGAGAAAAGACCCAATAGCACCAGTGGAAATTGGGCATAGTACCTGTACTACTTGTAACCTTGGCAATATTGCTTATGACCTGGGCAGACCGTTAAAGTGGGATCCGGTGAATGAGAAATTTGCTAATTCAGACCCTGAAGCAGAGAAACAGCTTCATAGGACTTATAGGCCTGGTTACAGGTTGTAATAAAACAAAAAAGCGAAACTTTTAAAGTTTCGCTTTTTTGTTTTACTAAAGAAAAATCAATGGGATGATAACTTCTTCAGCAATGGCAATAGGTATTCATACATTCTGAAATTACCCAAATCATTGAACTACTTCTTTTTCAAACCTTCCATTACCGCTAAAACCAAGGTTAATGACCTCTTTGTTGATTTTTCTTTCCAACAAAGCGGCATAAGTTAGTCCTGGACTGGAAGCAGATGCCCCTTGGGTAATACTAGTCCCGTAAAAGATTGTGGGGTTTTTTTGATCAATAATGGTTTTCTTTGGCTTGGTAATAGTGGCTTCCTCATCTATGCCGATTTCAAGTATGTTTACTCCTTCATACAGTGGGAGGTTGAGCAAGTATTCTCTGTCTTGTTTTCCCATGCCGGTTATAACAGTAGCTTCGTTTGTTACCTCCGCACCAGGAATTGCAACGCCCACAAATTGCCACCTATTCTTTGGTAAAAGCATACAAATCCAAACCATTGCTTGAAATGGGGGTCATATTGCCTTTAACGCGGTTATTGTCCAATGTCCATCGGATTTTTATCGTGGACGAATTAGAATTAAACCTGATAGAAATTCCTGCAGAATTCTTTGAGAGCTTCCATACAGCAGGCCTGACTTCACCTTCGGCATCAGAAGGCAGCCTTGAATAAAGCGTATTGCCTGGGAGCAAGCCCAATATTTCAAAATTTGATACATCCTTAAAGTAAAAGGTGGGGGTTACTTTTGCATTTACAGGAGTTTGAGCCAATATCTTTGGAGACAGCATGCTATAAACCAAGCAAATGTAAATGAATAGCGTCATTTTTAATTGAGTGCTGGCAACAAGTTTAACCATAGAAATTTCGGTTTTTGGATTTTTTAAATATACCATGCAAACCTTCTAAACCCGAAATATAAAACAGAAATTTTATAACGTTCGAAATCAATTCCAACCAAATCTATCTTTTTTAAAACGTCTTTTTTAAGTTGATGGAACAATGGGTAAAAGGAACTGAAAATATTTGATTTTACCGGGATTTCAGAGGTTTTACAATGTTTTTTATTTTCCCACCATTCAAATAGCAAATTTTAGTTAATGTGTTTTTTTAAAAAAGGCTAAAAAAAACAGGATAAGAAAAAAATTACATGGATGGCAAAAAAGTATAAATGAAAGCAATATTTCCAATAATTAAATATTATTTTTGTCCCAACTTTTTTTAAATTTATTTCGGTCAGCCCATCTAATTCGAAATATTTTATCATCAAACGCACAGCAACACATGATTTTTTTTGCCAAAAGACTAGTTTATTATATAAAAAAATAATAAAATTACCCTGTGAAATTATCACATATTAAAATTGTAAAACAATATTAAATCTCTGCCAATGGTAAAAACTCTAAATCTTTTGAAATCATTATAAGTATCCAGATTCTAAAAGTTCAACCAAAATTTTATTCTGTTTAGAACAACAGATACTAAACGCAACAAATTCTAAAAAAAATGAAAAATGAAAAAAAGCTACTAAAAATTAATCTTGGAATGAACAGCAATTACGCTTAAAAACAATCAGCCTGTAAATTAAAGTGATAGAAAGCTTTGAGGAGTTATTTTTCGTGTTATTTTTGTGGCATGGACACAACCCTCCTCAGGGAGGGATTTCCTAAAAGCTTCATTATGAGAAGTTTAAAATTATCGAAAAAAGGTGCTTTGTTTA
>Ga0209491_10004739_pt1 | contig 20656 bp, 12 predicted proteins | sample BON02_FD_187213 | JGI IMG/M metagenome (GOLD analysis project Ga0209491, IMG submission 187213) | Freshwater microbial communities from Lake Bonney liftoff mats and glacier meltwater in Antarctica - BON-02 (SPAdes) (version 2) | ecosystem: Environmental > Aquatic > Freshwater > Ice > Glacier... | reverse complement strand
TCCCTCAAACCAAAGTGCCCGTCGCGAACTGGCGATGGTGCTCATGGAATCCGGAAAAAACGAGGAAGCCGCCGACATGTTGCTTGATGCCTTGAGGATGGATCCCCGCGATCCGAAGGCGCTGGTCGTCCTTGGCAATCATTACGCCCGGCAGGAGGGACAGCGTGATGTGGCCATCAGCCTGATCCGCCGTGCCTGCGAGGTGGCTCCGGACGATGCGGTGGCACACAATAGCCTGGGTGCCCTGCTGCTGGAGTTTGATCAACCGCAGGAAGCGGTCGCAGGGTTCAATGAAGCGCTCCGTCTCGACCCCACGCTCGCCAATGCCTGGTATGGACGCTCCGTCGCCGAAATCGGACTCCAGCAGTGGGCCGCCGCCCGCGACACCCTCCAATCCATGTTTGCTCTCGGCTCCCACACCGACCGACGCCAGCAGCAGATGCTTTCGGAAGCCCGCGACAGTTTCCGCCGCGTAACCAATATCATCGGCAATGACCGCGCTCCGGAGTCGCTGAAGGTGGCGGAAGAACTGGCCGCCCGTCTTGGGAGTTTCTCCGGGAATCCGGTGACCGTTCGGGAAACCGCATTGGGAGTGACGGATTCCTCCCGTTCACACGCGGCATGGGAAACAGGGAAAGACCACCACCTCATCGAGTTGGATGAAAACCTCCCGGCCGAGATGGTCAAACATCACCTCGTCTGCCGCGAGTGCAGCAGGCTGCAACTTGCCACTGAAGCAAGGAAAGCGGGTGACAACCGAGTATTCTCCATCCCACCCGGATGTCTGGCGGAAATTGAAAAGGACCTCATGCCGGAAATCCGCCGGGTCGCCGCCCGCAAGGGATTTGATGGAGCCAAGCTCACCGAAGTCGCCACCGGTTTGGCGGAATCATGGATCGAGCAACTCCACTTCATTAGCGTGGACATCGGGATCGAACGCCGCTTGGCGGAAATCCCGGAATTGAAGGAGGCACAGTTCTGCTCGCTGCTGCTTCAGGTGCATGCCGCCACCGACACCTGTCTGAACTCTCCGAACAGGGGCATCATCCCACCCAAGCTCAATGCCCTGCGCGATACCCTCAACGCGGCCATGGCACTCCTGCTTGACCGCATCAGCGGCGGAGCGACGGACTACGCCAGCCTCTTTTCCAAGGCCGGAGTCCTGCCACTGGCCCGCAGGATCGAGTCCATGGCCTACGAGCACCAAGGATCTCCCGGCAGCGAACGGGACATGATCGACCAGCTTGCCGAACTCATGGGCGTTCGCGAATGGTATCAGTGGTACAACGCACCATCGGAAGCAGACAACAACTCACAGAAATGATCCGGGAAAACGAAGCCGTGGTGGTAATCTTCAGCAAGGAACAGGTGCGCCAGCGCAAGCTCGCCCACTTTCTAAAACAGTTCGGTTCGGCAGCTTTGCCGGATGGTCCGGAACTTGCGGCGATGATGGGCACCTTCCAATTCCTGGTCGATGGCTGGAACGACGACCCTCAGGAACTCTACGCCATCCCGGAAATCCGGAAGTTCTATCAGCAATTTTACTCCGCGTGGCCTAACTGGTTTTTCTTTTGCGATCTGCATACCGAGACACTTCAGATGATGACCTTCTGCCTATTGCCAAACATCAAAGGCTTCAAACGTCTGGGCGACCCCAAAGCCGCCGTCGAATACGATCCGATGGATCTGATTGGCTTCATCCAGAAAAATTTCGCCCCCCTCAATGGAATGATGGAACGTGCGGGGATGTCGGAAATGGACATCTACAACCGGACCAAGGCGCTGTTCGAATACTACCGACTGCCATTCGACGCGCCGCCTCCGGAAGATTGAAGAGAGAGAGCAGGAAGCGTTGGGAAGTTGAAATAGGGAAGTTCATGAGGTGGTGCTAAAGGCTCTTTTGACAGCAACGCTCATGCACCCGGCTAGTTTTCTTTTTCCGTGCGTTTTTGGGCATCACCAATGCATGTCGGGATCAATCGTCAGCCAGTAGTTGCTGGATTGCATCGTCGTCGAAGTCGTCCAGGTTACTGCCTTCGGGTGCGCTGCTGTGGAGTTCATTCGCCTCTTCCACTTCGGGTAGGATTTTGAGGATCGTCTCCGCGAGGGTTGAGGAGGAGGTGATGACCTTGGATTCGACGCTCTCTCGGAGACGGAGATTCTGCAGGCCGTCGAAGGCGCTGAGCAGCTCTAGCGAGTGGGCGTCGAGATGGCCGCAGATCCAGTCCCAGCCGAGACCGACGGCTTGGCAATCCCTCCATTTCAGATAATCGCCTTCGATGCCCTGGTCGTCGATGGCCCTGAAGGAGCCATCTGAATCCACCTGAAGGACACGGTGAATGCTGCCGATCCGGTAATGGTGGCTGTTGCTGTTTGCGAGCACCTGAATGCGGGTGCCGATGGAGACGGGTGTCATGTGATGGGTGGATTTATGGTTCGTTGGATTTGAGCGCCTCGCATGCATCGAGAATGCGATCCCTGAGTTCGGGTGTCTGATCGATCAAAGCGATGCGGATGTCCGGGCGGAGTGTGAGGGTATGCAGGCCGTCGAAAGCGGATAAGATCTCAAGTGCTTCGGCAGGAAGCTGACCCTTGAGCCATTCCCAGCCGATGCTGTTGGAGATCTCACAATCGGCCCAACGAATCCATTCTCCGATCCGACCGTCCTCATCACGAGCCTTGAGGGTGCTATCATTGGAATCGATTTTTACGATTTCGTAACTTTCACCACGGCGGTAGCCGTGGTTTTCGTACATGGCGGTCGAGCGGATGCGGTCACCCGTCTTGAAGGGACAGGAGGTATTGGGGTTTCTTCGATTGGCTCTCATGGTTTGGATTTCCGGGGTGTGATGGATGAAAATGTGGTGGGTGATATAAGGTGGGATTGAGGACTATGCGGCGCTGGTGAAACCCACCAACTCGCGGATGCGGCTGGGGTGGCGGATTTTCTTCAAAGCCTTGGCCTCGATCTGGCGGATGCGCTCGCGGGTCACTTGGAATTGGCGACCCACTTCCTCAAGCGTGCGGCAGGAACCATCCCTGAGCCCGAAGCGTTGTTCGAGCACCTCGCGTTCGCGCTCCGTCAGGGTGCCCAAAACCTCCCTGAGTTTTTCCCGGAGCATAGCGAAACCGGCCTCCTCCACCGGATTGTGCGCGGACTTGTCTTCGATGAAATCGCCCAGGCAGGTGCTATCCGAATCGCCGACGGGTGATTGCAGCGAAATCGGTTGGCGAGCCATATCAAGCACGGCGCGGACCCGCTCGACGGGCAGGTGGATTTCCTCTGCGATCTCCTCCGGTGACGGTTCGCGGCCGGTTTCCTGGGCGAGTTGTTTCTGCACGCGCATGAGCTTGTTGATCGTCTCGATCATGTGGACCGGGATGCGGATCGTGCGGGCTTGGTCGGCGATGGCGCGGGTGACCGCTTGGCGTATCCACCAGCTAGCGTATGTCGAGAACTTGAAGCCGCGGCGGTATTCGAATTTATCGACCGCCTTCATGAGGCCGATGTTGCCCTCCTGGATGAGATCGAGAAACGGGATGCCGCGGTTGAGGTATTTCTTGGCGATGGAAATGACCAGCCGCAGGTTGGCTTCGATCATTTCGGTCTTGGCGCGGTTCGCTTCCTTTTGCCAGTGATGTAGATCTCGGTGGATGGTCTCGAAACTTTCCTGAGAGAGCCAGAGGCATTGGCGGAGTTCGCGGAGCTTGGCCTGGAACTCCCTGTTGCCGGGATCGGCCTGGAGCTTGCTGCCGTATTTCCTGAATTTCACCATGCAGCCATCCAGTTGCTCGCTGAACTTCCCGACGATTTCCTGTTTGAAATGCAAGCTGGCGTAGAGGCGGCTGAGGGATTCGAGGTTCTCTTGGAACTCCGCTTCGAGCCTCTTCCTGCCGCGTGGGCTTTTGACGGAGAGCTTGCGGTAAATGGAATCGTTTTCCTGATGCAGTTGCTTCAGCCGCCCGCAAAGTTTCGGCAGGCTTTTCAGATACCGTTCGCGGGAGCTGGTTTTCTTATCGAGAACCACGCGGTCGAAGCGCTCACCGCCTTCGATGAGCTTGTCGGCGAGGTCGAGGTAACAGCAAGCGACGAAGCCGCAGAGATGCAGGTTGCGGGTCACTTCGAGTTCGGCGGCATCAATACGACGGCAGATCCCCACCTCTTCCTCGCGGCTCAACAAGGGCACCTTGCCCATCTGCCTGAAATACATTCGTTCCGGATCGCAAAGGGCATCGGGCTTGCCGGCGGACTCGTCGCCATAACCAGTGTCGGCTTCCCTGTCTTTGACACGCTCGGCCTCAGAGGCATCGATGACGTTCAATTCCAATTTTTGGAACCGATCCATGACCGCCGCAATTTCGTCGATGTAGGACAAGTCATTCAGCAGGATTTCATTGATGTCATCGTAGGTGACATAACCCTGCACCTCCGCCAGCTTGATGATCTTGCGGAAATTTTCCTCGATTTCAGGTGTGCTGAATGCGGGAGAGATCGGGTCGGCTTTCTTGGAGGCGGTATGTTTTATTTTGGGCATGGTGAGTGTGTTTTCAATATGTAGAAGGGGATTGCATCCCCTTTGCAGAGGACTGGGAAATAGGTGAGCTTTGCTTGTGAAAGGGGGTTACAAACCCCTTCTCCATATTTACCCCGGATCCAGCGGGGTAGGTCATGGCGGGTTCAGGCGGCGATGCGGCCTGATGCGTCACGCAAGGCGTTAAGGAGTCGGTCCCTGATGCTTCTCGCCCCATCCAGATCCTTGGTCTTGAGCGATTTGCTGATGCGCTTTTTGGCACCGCTGTCGGATTCCAGGGTGAACTTGCACCACCAGGTGCCGTTGTTGTTCCAGATGTGGTGGTTCGCATTCTCCTTTATAGAGCGAATGACGAGGCGGAACCAGTTGCCGTGTGTCATAGGCGCGGTGGCAGCTGGCTGATCCACCCTTGCGGAGGAAGTGACTTCTCCCGGATTGCCGGCGGCCTGATTTTCCGAAGGGAAATCCAATCCACGCCCTTCGATGAAGCCGCGGATTTTCTCCAGGGCTTCGACTTCGATTTGGCGGACGCGCTCGCTGGTTACACCGAGTTGACAAGCGATTTCTCCGAGCGTGCGGTATGAACGATCCCCGAGCCCGAAGCGCTGTTTGATCACCTTGCGCTCACGCTCTGACAGCAAACCGAATACTCGCTTGATCTTATCGGCCAGAATCAATCGGTCGGCATTCTCCATCGGATTTCCTGCCGCCTCATCTTCGAGGAAATCGCCAAAGCATGCACCATCCGAATCACCGACGGGCGCATTTAGAGATGTCGTGCTACACGCCATCATTTGTAGCTTTTGGACATGCTCGACAGGAAGGTGGATTTCATCGGCGATTTCCTCCAGTGACGGTTCGTAGCCGTATTCCTTCGTGAGGTGCTCTCGCACGGCCTCCATTTTACTTATGTCGCTGAGCTTCTTCCCTGGGAGGCGGATCGTGCGGGACTGATCGGCGATGGCGCGGCTGATCGCTTGGTGGATGAGCTTTGTGGCGAAGGTCGAGAGCTTGTTACCAAGGCGGTAGTCGAATTTTTCAACCGCTTTCATGAGGCCGATGTTCCCCTCCTGAAAGAGATCATCAAATGGGAGGCCACGTTTGGCGCGCTTATTGGCAATGGATGCGACTAGGCGGAAATTGGCCTCGGCGATTGCAAATCTGGTCTCATCGGCCTGTTTCACCAAACGGTCGCGATCTATGGCATCCGCCCCGGGGTTTCCCTCAAGTTCGCGGAGTTTGGTTTCCGATTGTTCGAGGCGTTGGAAAATTTCAAGCTCCTGCTCTTTGGTCAGCAAAGCCACTTGGGTCATCCTGTTTCGATAGAAGGAAGGCAAATCGCCGTGGGCGGAGGATACGACGGACGTGGAGGCGGGGTTGTCAGTGTGGGTCATTGGCGTGGGCATGGTGGTACGTGGTGATGAATCGCCTGGCTGGAAACCAGGGCACGAGGGATCGTTTTGCGTTGGGAAACGCTGAAATCAAATCGGAGCAGGACGCGGTTACCGCGCTAGATCCGGGGGATTCTGGAACTCGTCATCACAGTCTGTGCGGGCATGAGCCGGAATGATCCGGTGGATACTCTAATTGGAGTAGTTGCCGCAGACTTGGATGCGATGTGCCATACTAGCGCAGAACACGAATCTTTCAAATTGGTTGCGGAGAATTGTGTCATAATTGGAAAATAATTCGTTTTCACCGTCCGGGTCGGTTTGTGGCCGGTGGAACGAGCTCTATTGTAGCCGGGTTTTAATCGAAGCCCTCCCTTCCACATCTCATGAAGAAGATCCGGCGGGATTCAATGAGTGGAATTTGCCCATAAGTTCTTCATTGGATTTCCTGACCCACTCCCGAGTGGTAGCAGCCCCACGGTTGCGGGCGGAGCGGCAGGCATGAGTCATCGCTTCAAGCGAAGCGAAACACCCGGACCGCAGACTGGGATCACGGCAACTCCACAACAGATCCCCGGTAGGAAGCGACAACACCACCTCGCTCACCTTGAGGCGATCGGTTGCGAAGACCACGATGCCACAGAGGTCGGAAGGCTCGCCCCAGCCTTGGATACCATAGCGGACAAGGATGTTGCGAAAGTCGAGCATGAGCTTCTCGTGCTGATCCGCGCGGGGACTCGGAAATGAAGCGCTTTCCTTGGCCGCGACGTGATGGCGGGCCAGTTGGATCGCTTCATTCAAGGTGAGGCGTTTGTTTGCTGGGATCACCTTTCGGGGCGACTTGGTAAGGATCTCCCTGCCGAATTCACGCTTGAGCGTATCGAGCACCTTGCCGTCTGTCGGCACATCAAGACGGAGGATGCGAGTGGCCGGTTGCAATTCCACGCGGAAAAGGACTGGCCCGAAATAGAGCGCCGAGCGCCAGTTGCAGGTGATGTAGGTTCCGCGCCCATAGGATCCGCCATGCATCCATCGGGCTATCCCCCGAGCGGCCTTGTGCTTCTTGAGCGGAGTCTCCGCTGTCCACGACCAATCACAGAATCCCCCCTTGAGGATCCTTCTGGCGTTGCGTTTGCTGGTGCCGTGGAAGAAAGCCTTGCCCGCGATATTCTCGTAGTCCTTGTCACCTGGCCATGTGCTGAACGTTTGGGAAAATAACGGATCGGACATCGACAGCATTATACACCCATTTCAAATCCATTCGTCATAATCCTTAATTTCGCCGCAACTCATTAATCTCCAAGTGTCATACGCCGGGATTCGCCCATGGCCTTTTCGAGCATGCCCCCGGATTTGTCCTACCCTGGGTGCTAAGGTCTGTTCAAAACGAGGTCGTTGTTGGCAAAGCAAGCGTCCGAAGTCCCCGTATCCTCTCAAATTACCAACAAATCCAAGCAATGCGGCAACTTTGATCGACACCGCCCCGCCCGATCCGATAGATCTGATCTCAAGTTATTTTGAAACACATGCCCATTACGTTCCTTCACACTGCCGACTGGCAACTCGGCAAACCCTATGCCCGCGTGGCCGATGCGTCCAAACGCAGCCAGCTCCAGAACGAGCGCTTCGAAAGCCTCAAGCGGATCGCGACCGCAGTGGTGGAACACAACGCTGCCTTCGTCGTGGTGGCAGGCGACCTCTTCGACAGCCCCAGCCCGGTGAACTCGACGGTCGCAAGGGCCTGCGAGGCAATCGGAGCCATGAAGGTCCCCGTCCTCGTCATCCCGGGAAACCACGACCACGGGGGACCCGGCAGCTTGTGGGAGCAGCCGTTTTTTATCCGGCAGAAAGACCAACTCGCCCCCAATCTCCGTCTGCTGCTGACCCCTGAGCCCGCGGTTCTCGACGGTGCCGTAGTTTTTCCGGCTCCACTGATGCGCCGGATGGATCTGTCTGATCCGACCTCATGGATTCGCGGAGCCTTCGATGAACCGGCCTTCCCCGCCGACATTCCGCGCATCGTCCTCGCTCACGGCAGTATCCAGGGATTCGGCTCCACTCAGGACGACGAGGACGAAGACTCCTCCTCTAGCAATCTCATTGACCTCGCCCGCCTGCCCTCTGCGGAAATCGACTACATCGCTCTCGGCGACTGGCATGGCACGAAGCAAGTCGCGCCTCATGCATGGTATTCGGGCACTCCCGAAATCGACCGCTTCCCCAAAGGCGAAAGCAACGATCCCGGAAATGTTCTCATTGTGCAGGCCGGCCGGGGAGAGGCACCACAGGTCACCACGCTGCCCACCGCGCATTTCCGCTGGAACGCGTTTTCCTATCATTTCTCGGAGGATGAGAGCTTCGACGCTTTCCGCACCGCTCTTGACGTGAAAATCGGAGCTTGGGGACAGGACAGCCTGCTGAGATTGGTTCTGGACGGAAGCCTGGGCATCGAGGCATCACGCCTGTTGCAGGATCATCTGGAGGGTCTCGAAGCCCGTTTGCTGCGGGTGAAACTTGAGAACCGTGTCGGCATTGCCCCCACCGCAGATGAAATTGCCGCGCTCGCTGCCCGGCCGGACGACCCTCTCATCTCCTCGGTCGCCGGCAAACTGGTCGCCATGACCTCCGGAGACGATGCTGAAATTGCACGCCTCGCCTTGCGCGAACTCCACGCGGCCATCGCCTGATTCCGGTTCCAGCCTAATCCATTTTATTTCCCAACTTCCCACTCCATGCGCCTTCTCTCCATCACTGCCCGGAACTACCGGCTCCACCGCGATTTGACCGTGGATTTCGATCCCGCCCGCAATCTGATCGGTGGCTCGAATGATACCGGGAAAAGCACGCTCGCCGAAGCGATGCACCGGGCCTTGTTTTTCCGCCATCGCTCGGGGGGCGCGGTTCAGGCATCGATGAAGTCGGACATTCACAACGGCCAACCCGAAGTGAAACTCGTCTTCGAGACCGGCGGTCGCACCTGGACTCTGGACAAGCGTTTCTCGGGTCCCTCTGGCACAGTCCGCCTTTCCTCCAATGATGGCAGCAACCTCCAGGGAGACGCCGCTGAGGAAAAACTCGCCCAACTCGTGGGCAATCCGGATGGCACATCCACCACCTTCAGAGAACTTTCCTCCCAGTGGGCACACCTTTGGGTTTGGCAGGGAAGCTCCGGCGACAACGCCACCGTTCACACCGCCAGCCACAAGGACGAACTGGTCCAGCGCCTGCAACAGCAAGGCCTGGCCGCCGTCCTGCAGTCAGAAACCGACGAGCAAGTCCGGGAATCCCTCCGTGGATCGTATGACGAGATGTTCACCAGGACCGGCGTCGTCAAAGCCGGATCGAAACTGGACACCTGCAACAAAACCCTCGCAGACGCCACCGCCGAACTCGCTCGTGCCGTGGATCAAAAACAACGGCTCGAATCCGCCATCGCCGATCAGGAATCCGCAGCCAAAATCCTCGCGGACTCAGCCGCCGCCTTGCCCGGGCTCCGCGTGCAACTCAACGACATCAGGCAAGCACTCGCCCAGGTGAACGATCTGCGTGCCCGCGAGGAGCTGGAAACCAACCGCCATCGCAGCGCCACCGCTGCCCGCGAACAACTTGCGAAGGTCGATCTGCAAATCCAATCCTTGCGGAAACAGGCTGCCGATGCCCGCGAATCCCTGCTTCCCACCGAGGCGAAAATTTCCATCCTCGCCGATCAGGAAACTGCGGCCCGCGACACCGCAAATGCCGCAGATCTCTCCCATCGCTCGACCGCCGAGAAAGTCCGTGAGGCTCGTCAGCAACAGGATCTCGCCAGTGCCTGCGTTTCCCATTTCGAGAAATCCGCCGCTTTCGATTCCCTGAGCAACCAAGCCAAGGAGGCTGCCACCATCTCGGATTCCCTCGCCTCGGAGCGCGATGCCCTCTCGAAACTCCCGGCCATCACCACCGCCCAGCTAGAATCCCTGCGCAAACTCGATGGCAAATTCCGGCTCGCCGAGGGAGCATTGCAAGCCATCGCCGCCGGAGTGGAATTGATTGCCTCCGACCAGCCTGTGCAGTTGGACGGCAAAGCCCTCACCGCTGGCGACTCGCGGGTCATCACCGAAGTCGCTGAACTAACGCTAGGAACCGGTATGCGTCTGCGCATCCAGCCGGGCGGCGGCACCTCCCTGGCGGAGTCGCGCCAGAAACTCGACGAACTCCGGGAACAACTCTCCCGGACCCTTGACCAACTGACCGTCCGCGACCTTGCCGAGGCAGCGGAAGTCGTTGCCAAACGTCAGGCCATCGAGCAACGAATCGGCAACCTTGAAACCCAGTTGCAGGCGCTCGGAGCCAATGATCTCTCCGCAGCGCTCACCGCCGCCACCTCCGCCCGTTCCACCGCAGCCGCCGAGGTTGATCGCCGCAAGGCCGCTGTTGCGGGTTCTCTTGAAAAACCGCTGCCTGATTCCCTCGAAGCCGCCCGTGCCTTGCTGGCCCTCACGCTTGAAACGCTGGAACAAGCCGAACTGAAAGAGTCCGGATTGCGAGCCGATGCGGATGCACTCCGCTCCAGCCATCAGAAAATCGCTCAAACGCTTCAAGCCCATCGCGAGTCCATCGAGAACGCCCGCAGCAAGCTCCAACAACTCGAAATCTCTGCCAATGTGCTAGAGCAAAACCATGGCGACTCCGCCACGCGCCGGCAGGCACTGGAGGCCGCTGTCGCCGCTGAGCAATCCGCCAAAACCGAACTGGATGCCACCACCAAGGCGCTCGCCGATCTCAAGCCCGAATCCCTCAACGCCGATCAGACACGCCTCACCCGTGTCATCGAGCAGCAGTTGGAAAATCAACGCGACGCCGAGACCCGCATCGCAGTCGCCCGCAACACACTCGCCCTCGACGGCACCACCGATCCGGATGCCGACCTTCTCCGTGCCAAAGCCCGCCTCTCCACCATTGGGGAAGAACAGGCACGCGAAGACCGTCGCGCCAAGGCCATCGCATTGCTTCACCGGCTTTTCTCCGAGTCCCAGGCTGCCATTGGCGAAAGTGTCACGCAACCGATCGCTGAACGCGTCGCCGGTTACCTGGAGTGCCTCTTCGGTCGCGGCGTCCAGGTGCGTGTCGATCTGTCGGAACCAAACAGGCCATCTCTCCAACTCACCCGCCCCGGCACTCCCGCCTTTTCGTTCGATTCCCTCAGCGGAGGTGCCAAGGAGCAGGTCGCGGCCGCCGTCCGTCTCGCCATGGCGGAAATCCTGGCAGCCAGCCACGATGGCTGCCTGCCCCTCGTTTTCGACGACGCCTTCGCCTATGCCGACCCCGAACGCGTCCAAGCCCTCCAGCGCATGCTCGACCTCGCCGCGAGCCGTGGCCTGCAAGTCATCGTTCTCACCTGCACCCCCGCCGACTACATCGGCCTCGGAGCCCGGGAAATCCGCCTCACACCCCAGCTCGGCAATCCCTCCTTGGGATCACCGGTTTCCACAGAAACCAGCAGCCCGGACGAGACCACATATCTCCCGCCGTCCGGTGACCCTGAAGCCGCCTTCCTTACCGCACTCCGCAGCCGTGGCGGCAGCGCGGGAAATCAATCGCTCCGCACCGCCCTCGGCTGGGACGAGGCAACCTATCTCACCACGAAGGACGCCCTCATTGACCGTGGCCTCATTCTCCCCGGCAAAGGCCGCGGTGGGAGCGTGAGCCTGGCGGAACCTACAAGTGATTCATAAAACGCTACACCACCAAAGCCGGATAATTCAAGCCATGCCCGAAGATCCCCATCAACTCGAACGCTTCCTCGTCGCCCAGGAAGGCATCTACGAACAGGCGCTCGCCGAGCTCAGAAGGGAGAAGAAACGCACCCATTGGATCTGGTATGTATTCCCCCAGTTGGACGGCCTAGGAAGCAGCCCGACCGCCCGCTTCTACGCGATCAAAAGCATAGCCGAAGCCAAAGCCTATCTGCTCCACCCCGTGCTCGGCCCACGCCTCATCGAATGCGCCGAAGCGCTACTCGCCATCCAAGGAAAAGCCGTTCACCATACATTTCAGCGTTTCAGTTTTCAGCATTTCAGCTTTTACCTCTCCCCCCTCTTCTCAGCCGTCTCTGAACCGGACTCAGTCTTCTCCCGCATCATCAACCAATACTTCCACGGCAATCCCGACCAAAAGACCCTCGATCTGCTGGAAAGCCCATAGGGTTCATTTTCTAACGTTTCAGCATCGACCATTCCCCTTGCCCTGCCCCCTCGATTCCGCAAATCTAACTAAGAACCGAGACAAAGCCTGATTCTCATGCTCTACGACAACTCCACCACTGAAAAATCCGTCGCTAGCTGGATTCTCGAACAAACCAAAACCGGAAGGCTCGATGTCACCAGCGGCTATTTCACCGTCGGCATCCTCGCCATGATCAGCCGCAAGCTGAACGAGAAAATCGATGCCTACCGCTTCGTCCTCGGCGACATCGTGTGCAATGATCAGGACAAGGAAAACCCCATCAATCTCCTCACCGAGACAATCACCGTCGATGCTGCTCTCCAGCTAAACAAGGTTGCCCGCGAAGCTGTGGCTTTCCTTCATCAGGAAAACGTCAAGGTTCGCACCGTCGAGCCAAATTTCTGCCATGCAAAGACCATTCTTTTCCGCACGTTGCGTCAACCGGACTGCTATTTCGTAACCGGTAGCTCGAATCTCACCGAAGCCGGACTCGGCCTCCAGCACACCTCCAACATCGAGCTCAATGTGGTCGGACAAGGTACCGCTGCCGACTACCTGGAAATCTGTCACTGGTTCGACGAACTCTGGAAACGCGATCAAACCCAAGATTTCAAAACCGTTGAAGGAAAAGCCATCCCCTTCAAACAATACCTGATCTCCCAGATTGAAGGAATCTTTCGTCTCTACACCCCGCGCGAACTCTATTACAAAACCCTCTTCGAGCTATTCCGTGAGCAGATGCTCGAATTGGAAACCGACCCGCGGCTGCAGCAACGCATCGGTCACCTCAAGCATACAAAGATCTTCCGCTCTCTTTACGACTTCCAACAAAAAGGCGTTCTCAGTCTGATTAAAAAAATTGAAGACTATGGCGGCTGCGTTCTCGCCGACGCCGTTGGTCTTGGGAAAACTTGGAGCGCTCTCGCTGTCATCAAATACTACGAACTCCAAGGTCATCAGTGTATTTTGTTATGCCCCAAAAAACTCTCTCACAACTGGGTGCGCTACCTCAAAAATCACGGTTCACTCTTTGAAGAAGATCGACTTGATTACGCCGTGCGTTACCACACGGATTTACAGGATAATCGTCTTGAATCCAACCACACCGACGGCCTCAAGCTCGACGGTTATTTTCAATCGGACAAACCCAAACTCATCGTCATCGATGAGAGCCACAACCTCCGCAACTCGAAGTCCGGTCGCTACCAATACCTTGTTGAAAACCTCCTCAAAGCCAACCGCGAGGTCAAAGTCCTTCTCCTCTCCGCGACACCGATCAACAACGACTTCAAGGATCTGCGCAATCAGTTCTCGTTGATTATCAAAGGAGAAGACGATGGTTTTGCCAATGCCCAGGGCATTCTCGTTAACAGCATTGAAAACGAATTCCGTCTTGCCAGTAGGGAATTTGGACGATGGTGCGAGCAACCGAACCGCAACATCCGCACGCTGCTTGATCGCCTGCCCGATACGGTGATCCGCATGATTGACCGCCTGCTTGTCGCCCGGACACGCAAGCACGTCCAGTCCCTTGCCAACGACCTCCGCTTCCCGGAGATGTTGCCCCCGCAGAACGAATGCCTCGATTCCCTCAACCTCGATGGACTCAAGAACTTCGATGCCATACTGGACGCGCTGCCCGACTACTTCGCCGCCTACAAACCTGCGATGTATCTATCCATCCCTCAAGATGTCAGCGTCCTGGAAAATGAAGCTCTCCGCGATGGCGCTCTCGTTGGCATGCTCCAAAAGCTGCTTATTAAGCGCCTCGAATCTTCCTGGCATTCGTTCCACAAGACCTTGCTCGTCGTCCGCGCAGTTCATGCCCGCACACTCGATGCCGTCATCGCCTACCAAGAGAACCACCAAAACAGCACTCTCAAAAACAGCCTGAATTCTCTCGCCAATCTGGATGAAGACGAGAACGACTGGGATGCAGCCCTCGGCAAACGCGAGATCCGCATCTCGGAAATTGACGAAGCGGGTCGTCTCGACGATTTCCGTAGGCAACTCTCCTCCGATGTCGAAAAACTCGACAGCCTCATCACCCACATTGAGCGCTTCGCTGTCATCGTCCAATCCGAGGCCGGCGAAACCTCCGCCGATCCCAAGCTTGAACGCCTCATGGCAATCGTCCGCGAGCGACTTGCAGCAGAGAGTCGCACAGAGAGTCGCCGCGTTCTTATCTTCACCACTTATGGGGACACCGCTGAGTATCTTTTCAAAGAGTTTATCCGTCGTGGTTTTAAAAAGGTAGCCTTCGTTTCTGGCGGCGGTGCCCGTAGCTCCGAGGATCCGGAACAAACCCACGCCGATTTCGAGCCCGTGCTCGAACGCTTCAGCCCCTACACCAAGCTGTTCAGGGAAAAGGAATGGAAAGACCACGAATCCGCCCCCGGTTGGGAAGGTTACGATTCATGGACCGCATGGATTCGCCAGAATCACGAAAAAACCGCTCGTAAGCTCGACGCCCCCATCGAGATCCTGATCGCCACCGACTGTCTCAGCGAAGGGCAGAACCTCCAGGACTGTGATACCGTCATTAACTTTGACATCCACTGGAACCCCGTCCGCCTCATCCAGCGCCTTGGCCGCATCGACCGGATTGGATCACCGAATACGCAAATCCGTGGCGTCAACTTCTGGCCGTCCCCAAGCGTCAACGATTACCTCGACCTCCAGAACCGCGTCGAAAACCGCGCCATTGCGATCGCCACCGCCGGATCCGAAGTGCCCGCGTTCAATCCCGCTCTCAAAGAACGCCTGCGCGACCAATCCTTCGAGGAACAGCAGGAAGCCCGCATGCTTTCCCACCTCGAAAGCTCTTGGGACGAACTCCGGCACAGCAGCGACACCCTCGACTTCTCCGACTTCTCGCTCGAAATCTTCCGGCAGGATCTCCTGCGTGAACTCCAGGAGCAACACCACGTCTATGATGCCATGCCCCTGGGCATCTACACGGGGTTTCGCGCGGAAACAGAAAACGCACGCCAAGGCACTGTCGCATTGCTCGGCTACCCCTCGCGCAAGAACGGCCACCGCAGTCCCTACACCCGCCATAATCTCGTTTACCTCGCCCCGGACGGCAGCCCGCTCATGACCCAGACCGGCGACGTGCTGAAATTCCTCTACGACCACCACAGGCACGAACGCCACGTCGCTCCGGAAATCGACAGCAACGACCCCGCAGCCATCGCCGCCCTCTCAACCGCCATCAAGACTTGGCTACGCAGCCACTCCGAAGGCCCCGCTCTCGACGACCTGATCGCCGGACTCCAGACTGGCGACCGCGCCGTCCAGAAACAAAACCAAGCCCTCGAACTCCAATACGATCCCGAAAACTGCGACCTCATCCTCTGGTTCACTGTCACTGTCTAAAAATTTACCACCCATGGAACTCCTATCCGCTCTCCAAAACTTCGCCGATCCCGGGAAAACCCTGCTCAAATCTGCCCGTGATTTGTTCAAGGACACCTTGAACATTCCACTCAGCCCGCTCGCCGATACCCCACTCACGCCCGAACGCTTCTTCCGGAATTCGCTCAAGGAAAGCCACGCCATCATCCAGCACATCTATCTGGTCGGGCGTGTTGAAGATCGCACGTTCAAAAATCGCCTGCCTGCGGATGAATTCGACACCATCGAGAAGTCCATCGGCCCTGAATACGAGGGAATGTTCATCCTCGCCGTCGATCTTGGGAATCACCACGTCACCCGCACGGATCTTTCCAACTTCACTCGCGACATCAACCGCGCCTTCAAAGCCGCACCCGTCACCGTCATCTATCGCTACCATCAGGATCAAACCTGTATCTCCATCGCATCCTGTGAGCGCTCCGCCTACCAACAACAATGGCGTGATGGTGAAAAGCCAGGGAAAGTTTCTCTGCTCAAGGACATCATCCCCGCTCAACCGCATGCTGCGCACCAGCGTTTTCTCAAGTTGCTCACCGTTCCCAGCGCTGGCAACAACCGCGTCACCAATTTCCGCGATCTTCATGCCTATTGGCAAAAAGTCTTCGATAGCCGGACGCTCAACACCCAATTCTACAAGGAAATTTCCGCATGGTTCCAGCACGCCATCACCCAGATCAAGCTACCCAACTGCCCTGCGCACTATCGCGACAATCAGGAAGCTCACGTGAAGGACTTCAGCGTCCGCCTGATTTGCCGCACCATGTTCTGCTGGTTCTTGAAAGAGCGGGGGCTTGTGCCTGCCGAGCTGCTTGAGCTCAAAGACTACCGCAACAAACTCTTTCCGTTGGTCAAAGATCAGGACGAAGTCGATTTTGAGACCTCCAGCAGCTACTACCGCACGATCCTGCAGAACCTCTTCTTCACCGCTCTCAATCATCCCATCAAGGAGCGCAAAAAGCAGGAATGGTATTATAAAGATTACCTCCATCCGAGTCTGGAACAATCCGTGTTTGAGCGCATCCCTTACATCAACGCCGCTCTCTTTGAGAAAACCGACGATGACAATGCAAGCAACCGCAATGAGGACGGCGTCTTCCGCGTGCCGAACTCCCTGTTCTACTCCGAGAAAATCGAAGTCCAACGCGGACGCGGTGCCCGTAACCTCGTCGCCACCAAAGGCCTGAACCGAATCTTCGCCCAATACAAGTTCACCATTGAGGAAAACACCTCTCTGGACGAAGAGGTGGCGCTCGATCCCGAACTCCTCGGCATGGTCTTTGAAAACCTCCTCGCGGAAATCGACCCGAACGAAGACGGCTCCGCAGATAGCGCCCGTCGGGAATCAGGTTCGTATTACACGCCGCGCCGCAGCATCGACTACATGGTCAACGAGGCCTTGCTGATCTACCTCCGCAATGCCCTAGGCTACCGAAGCGGGACTCTGCCTGCCGGTTATGAGAAGAAACTCGAAGACCTCATTTATTTCGATGAGCATGATCCCAGCGATCAGACATTCGCCAACGCCGTCATCGAGGCATTGGATTCCGTCAAAATCCTCGATCCCGCGTGCGGCTCCGGTGCCTTCCCCGTCGGCATGCTCAATCGCATCGTGAGGCTCCTCCAGATTATCGATCCCGGTAACCACCTCTGGATCGAGCGTCAGGTCGAGCGGCTCCCCCAAGAACTCCAGGAAAAAACCCGCAGCGAGCTTGAGCGCCATGATGTGAACTATCCCCGCAAGCTCGGGCTCATCCGCAATGCCATCTACGGCGTGGACATCCAGCCCATGGCCGTGATGATTACCAAGCTCCGCTTCTTCATCTCCTTGCTGATCGATCAGCATATCGACCTCAAGGCACCTGAGAAAAACTTCGGCATCTCGGAAATGCCAAGCATGGAAACCAAAGTCATCTGCGCCAATTCCCTACAAAACTTCATCCCGGAGCTTTTCGATCACAACATCCTGCCTGTTCTAGTCGCAGCTCGCCGCCGCTACTACATTCCAGAGCTCACGCCGAACCAGCGCCAAACGGAACTGGACACCATCGTCGGCAGCTTGGATCAGGCTTTTCCCGCCTTCTACAAGGATGCGCTCGGCCATCCAGGCTTTCGCGACGAGGCCAGTCGCCTACGCGCCAACCGCAAATGCCTTGCCGATTGGTTCCACCACGGCTCCATCGCCGCACCCTTCTTCAATCTCGCCTACTTCTTCCCAGAGGTGGCGTCTCACGGCGGATTCGACATTGTGATCGGCAATCCGCCCTACGGGGGGACAGCTATCCCCGATCAACTCAAAAACGATCTCCAACTCGCATCCAAGGATCCCTACGGCGCATTCATCTCCCGCTTCATCGCCCACGATCCCCCGCTGAAAGGGCAGGGCGTCCTCGCGTACATCGTCTCGGATACATTCATGACGATTAAGTCGCACAAACCGCTACGAGAGCAGATCCTGCGCAACTACGTCCACCGCATGGTCAGGGTGCATCCCGATACATTCAACGCAACTGTTAACACCGCCATCATCGTGATTGAGCGTGAACCAGCGAATGGCGACGAGTTGAAACAACCCATTTCCGACGAGCACACCTGTTTGATGGCCGACCTCACTCGCGTGAGCTTCCACGAAGAATACGCCCGCTTTCTTCAACTGCTCTACCGCACCACCGCCGCAACGGAAATCGGTGATGAAGCCAATGGCGACTTGCACATCATGAAAGGTGACAACTGGCAAAGCGAAAGCTCCTCAGAATACGCCCTCTATCGTTATCCACAAAACCTAATTCTCACGAATTCCAATGTTCCGTTTTTCGTCTCATCACCGAAAATATTTACGCTGATGAACGATACGAATGCGTTGTTAGGGTATGAAACACTTAATGGCGTTCGGATACCAATCCGTAATTTAGAGTTCAACAATAATCGCATCAGGATAGTCAAGCTTGGAGACATAGCAGAAGTAAAACATGGCCTAACCACTGGTGCAACCCGCTCAGTAATTTATAAAGATTCGCATGAGGGAGGAAGTTATCCTATCGCGGATCTAGACGACATCCTCTCTGATGCAGATATGTCGTGCCTCTCAGAGGAAGAAAAAAGGCACGGATTTTCGCCGAATAAGTTCAAAGGACGAAAGCTTGTTCGTTATGACAAAGGAGGGAAGTCCGATGCAGGTGAGGGCTGGTTGCCGCGTTACCATGTCCCCACTGGTTATTATGTGGACTGGAGTCGAGAAACTGTTGATTGGATGAAGAAATTACCCGGTTTTCGTCATGACGGGAAAGATTTCTATTTCATGCACGGGATCACATTCTCTCATACAGGAATTTATTCTCCTACATTTCGATATTCGACTGCTGGCATATTTGATACCGCCGGTTCAAGCTTGTTCACAGCACATGCTTCGTTAGATGCAATGCTTGGGGTTCTGAATTCACGGTTACAGCTACTTGTGCTGAAGTCGTTCGTAAATCATACAGTAAACACTGCTGAAGATCCACTAAAGGAACTCCCTATATTAGTTGAGATTCCGCAAGAAATCGAAAAATCAGTTAACTCCATTGGCACTAATCAGCGTATTGATCTACGCTACGATTACGCCAGCAACGAGCAACTCAAAATCGACCGCTTAGTTTCCGAAGCCTACGGCCTGAACGAAGAAGACATCCGCGAAGTGGAGAACTGGTACGCCCGCCGTTACCCAACTCTCGCCGCCGCCCAACGCGCCAACCTTGAACGCAAACTCGCCGAGGAGAGCCGCCGATGAGCAAGCGTGTCCGCAGGATCGGTTCGATCAAAAGCGAGCTCCTCCGCAAATCCAGCGAAGCGGCTCTGGCTGCGGTGCAAATATTTAATAACCCTAATATCAGCTTTAAGGCAGAATCTTACGTTGTCCTGATGCACATTGCTTGGACTTACCTTCTTCATGCCTACTACCGAGAGCGCAAAATCGAATACCGTTATTTTACCCAGCAAGGAAAGCGTCGCGAATTCCACCGCACCAAGCACAAAGCCTACAAATACTGGGAACTTGAACGTTGTCTAAATGAAGGGCAATCTCCCATCGACAAGGATGCAGCAAACAACCTTCGGTTTCTAATCGGCCTACGCCATGAGATCGAACATCAGATGACGTCACGCCTTGACGATATGCTTAGCGCTCGTTTTCAAGCGTGTTGCCTAAACTACAACCGCTACATCAAGAAGCTATTTGGCGATGAGAACGGAATCGAAAAGCATCTTTCATTTAGCTTACAGTTTTCGACCATTTCGGAGGCGCAAAAATCGACTCTTCAAGACCATCCAGAGCTCCCTGCAAACATTCAAAGCTACATTCAATCATTTGATGAAGCTCTAACCGACCAAGAATTTTCAAATCCCAGCTACGCTTACCGGATCTTGTTTGTCCCAAAAACAACGAATCGAAAAGGGCAAGCAGATCGGGTCATTGAATTCGTGAAGGCCGACTCCCCCTTGGCGGAATCGCTCAATCGCGATTATGCGGTCATAAAGGAGATCGAAAAGAAAAAATATCTTCCGAAGCAAATCGTGGAAAAAATGCAGGCGGAAGGTTTCCAGAAATTCAAGATGCACCAACATACCGATTTATGGAAAGACAAGGATGCCAAGAATCCAGTGAAAACTTACGGAACCCTGGTGGCAGGGAAGATTTGGCATTGGTATGATTCCTGGATGTCCGAAGTCCTAAAACATTGTCAGGAAAATCGGTCTCTTTACATTTAACACTGGACGAAGATTGATCCTCCTAAAGCACGATGAACCCGAAAGACCTCAAATCCCAGATCACCCTCGGCGAGGATAGCAGGCGCCAGTTCAAAGCGGATGTGCGCAATGCGGAGTCCTTGGCGGCGGAGATGGCGGCGTTTGCCAATTCGGAGGGCGGAACGATTTTGGTTGGTGTCGCCGATGACGGCACGACGCCGGGTCTGAACACCACCGCCGTTTCCCGCATCAACCAACTCATCAGCAACGCGGCCAGCCAGCTCGTGCGCAGTCCCTTGGCGGTGCAAACCGAGAACGTGCCGATGGCAAAAGGTCGCGTCGTGATCGTGCTCACAGTTCCCAAGGGAATCGACAAACCCTATTTTGATA
>Ga0209491_10004733_pt1 | contig 20684 bp, 15 predicted proteins | sample BON02_FD_187213 | JGI IMG/M metagenome (GOLD analysis project Ga0209491, IMG submission 187213) | Freshwater microbial communities from Lake Bonney liftoff mats and glacier meltwater in Antarctica - BON-02 (SPAdes) (version 2) | ecosystem: Environmental > Aquatic > Freshwater > Ice > Glacier... | reverse complement strand
TTAGGAAAATAAAAAGATTATGTACTCATTTTCCTTAAGTAGCATAATATGCTAACTGATTACTATTTATTTTAAATATTATAAGTGAATATATTTTGAGTACATAATTAATTATTTTGAAAAGTTTTATAAGTAATTATGTACTCGTTTTTCCTTAAGTAGCAGAATATGCTAACTGATTACTATTTATTTTTATTAAGTTATAAGAGAATATATTTTGAGTACATAATTAATTATTTAGAAATGTTTTATAAGTTTTATGAAATTTAAGAAAATAAAAAGATTATGTACTCATTTTCCTTAAGTAGCATAATATGCTAACTGATTACTATTTATTTTAAATATTATAAGAGAATATATTTTGAGTACATAATTAATTATTTAGAAATGTTTTATAAGTTTTATGAAATTTAAGAAAATAAAAAGATTATGTACTCATTTTCCTTAAGTAGCAGAATATACGAAGATATAACATAGAATATTTATAATTGTTATAAGTGAATATATTTTGAGTACATAATTAATTATTTTGAAAAGTTTTATAAGTAATTATGTACTCATTTTCCTTAAGTAGCATAATATACTATTAGATTACTATTTATTTTAAATATTATAAGTGAATATATTTTGAGTACATAATTAATTATTTTGAAATGTTTTATAAGTTTTATGAAATTTAAGAAAATAAAAAGATTATGTACTCATTTTCCTTAAGTAGCAGAATATATTATGAGATTACTATTTATATTATAAGTGAATATATTTTGAGTACATAATTAATTATTTTGAAATGTTTTATAAGTTTTATGAAATTTAAGAAAATAAAAAGATTATGTACTCATTTTCCTTAAGTAGCATAATATGCTAACTGATTACTATTTATTTTAATAAGTTATAAAGAATATATTTTGAGTACATAATTAATTATTTTGAAAGATTTAAAAAGTTTTAAAAAATTTAGGAAAATAAAAAGATTATGTACTCATTTTCCTTAAGTAGCATAATATGCTAACTGATTACTATTTATTTTAAATATTATAAGTGAATATATTTTGAGTACATAATTAATTATTTATAAAAGTTTTAGAGATTTTAATAAATTTAAGAAATATAAAAGATTATGTACTCGTTTTTCCTTAAGTAACAGAATATACTATGAGATTACAATTTATTTTTATTAATTTATAAGAGAATATATTTTGAGTACATAATTAATTATTTATAAAAGTTTAAAAAGTTTTAATAAATTTAAGAAAATAAAAAGATTATGTACTCATTTTCCTTAAGTAGCATAATATACTTTATATTTTAAAGAATAAAATAGTTCTGAAAAAAAAAAAAATTGATTATTATGTTTAAAAATATAATTTATCCACTAAACAAGAACTACGGATCACAACAAAGCTAACAAGCTAAAAAGCAAACAGGTGTGTAAACACAAAGTAAAAGAAAAAACGCTCAAAATGGAATATAGTTGCTACTATTATCACTCAAATTATCGAACAACTATCACAGTTTTTGTAAAGAAAGATGATTTGATTGAAGTAAGGTTTTTAAATTATTATACTTTCGAAGATGAATATGAGGATTTTGATGATAACAACGATGATAATTTCAGTCGTGACTTTAAAATGATTGTAACATTCGAACAACTGAAAGAATTGAAAAGTTTGTATAATTATTATCAATTATCTTTACTACTAACAGAAAATATAAACACTCTCAAATATGTAAAAAATATCAAGAGTGATTATATGGATGGTTGGGCTATATCGTCGATAAAAAATTGGAAAGGATTATATTTCACGGAAAATTATAACCAAGCATCTTATATATTCAAAAATATACCAAAAGAACCTATTATTGAGGACATAAACTTTAATGACACTGTTATCAACTATTATACGAATACATACGAAACAAAATCATTCCTTGATACAAGCACGCATTATATGTCAAAGTTCATGACTGAAGAAGAAAAAAAAATAGAAAAAAATTTGATACAACTAGAACATCATGTAGCAAAAGAAAAAATAAAAGTAATTCTCTCATCACGAGTAAAACAATTTATAAACGATGACACTTATAAAATTATCTTACATAAGCTACTCTGTGTCAATTAGAGTATTACTATATAATATATGTTATATATTAGTGTGTTAGTGTGTTAGTGTGTTATATGTTATATGTTATATGTTTTTATATTTTTATATTTTTTATTTTGAGTACATAATTAATTATTTGGAAATGTTTTAGAGAGTTTGAGAATATTAAGAAAATAAAAAGATTATGTACTCGTTTTTCCTTAAGTAGCAGAATATACAAAGTTATTCATAAAGAATATTCTTTTTTTATAAGTTAATATATTTTGAGTACATAATTAATTATTTTGAAATGTTTTATAAGTTTTAATAAATTTAATAAATTAAAAAGATTATGTACTCGTTTTCCTTAAGTAGCAGAATATACTAAGTTATTCATAAAGAATATTCTTTTTTTATAAGTTAATCTATTTTGAGTACATAATTAATTATTTTGAAAAGATTTAGAGACTTCAATAATATTAAGAAAATAAAAAGATTATGTACTCGTTTTTCCTTAAGTAGCAGAATATACAAAGTGATTCATAAAGAATATTCTTTTTTATAAGTGAATACATTTTGAGTACATAATTTATTTTTTAGAAAAGTTTTAGAGATTTCAATAATATTAAGAAAATAAAAAGATTATGTACTCGTTTTTCCTTAAGTAGAAGAATATATAAATAGAATCATATTGTATATACAAAGTGGGCGAAATAAGAATACTTTATTTTTATTAATAAGATTACAATGTATATACAACGTGGGCGAAATAAGAATACTTTATTTTTATTAATAAGATTACAATGTATATACAACGTGGGCGAAATAAGAATACTTTATTTTTATTAATAAGATTACAATGTATATACAACGTGGGCGAAATGAGAATACTTTATTTTTATTAATAAGATTACAATGTATATACAACGTGGGCGAAATGAGAATACTTTATTTTTATTAAGAATATATTTTGAGTACATAATTTATTTTTTAGAAAAGTTTTAGAGACTTCAATAATATTAAGAAAATAAAAAGATTATGTACTCGTTTTTTCTTAAGTAATAGAATATATAAATAGAATCATATTGTATATACAAAGTGGGCGAAATAGAATACTTTATTTAATTAATAAGATTACAATGTATATACAAAGTGGGCGAAATAAGAATACTTTATTTAATTAATAAGATTACAATGTATATACAAAGTGGGCGAAATAAGAATACTTTATTTTTATTAATAAGATTACAATATATATATACAACGTGGGCGAAATGAGAATACTTTATATTTATTAAGAATATATTTGAGTACATAATTAATTATATTGAAAAGTTTTAGAGATTTAAAGAAATTTAAGAAAATAAAAAGATTATGTACTCGTTTTCCTTAAGTAGCAGAATATACTATGAGATTACTATATATTTTTAATAAGATTATAAGAGAATATATTTTGAGTACATAATTAATTATTTTGAAATGTTTTAGAGACTTCAATAATATTAAGAAAATAAAAAGATTATGTACTCGTTTTTCCTTAAGTAGCAGAATATACAAAGTGATTCATAAAGAATATTCTTTTTTATAAGTGAATGTCTTTTGAGTACATAATTATTTATTTTGAAATGTTTTATAAGTTTTAATAAATTTAAGAAAATAAAAAGATTATGTACTCGTTTTCCTTAAGTAGCAGAATATACTAACAGATTACTATTGTATTTTTCATGAAATTATAACATTTTATATTTTGAAGTTTTAAGATATTCAAAAGAATATAAATTATACTTATTTATATAAATATTAATTACTAATATAATTAGATGATGAATAATAACACATTTATAGATAATGTAATAAGTTTTACGAAATTATCTAATGATTTTAATATCTATCATACTAATTATATTAATATATTTATACATCTTATCACAACACCATTGTTAATAATTCAAGTTTCTTGCTTTATTAATAAAATAACTAAAACCTTTATAATTACCAAGGTAATAGGACTTTTTTATTGTATTTCATTAATATATTACGATTTACCATATAATGTTGTTTGTATGACAACATATATCCTTGCGAATTTGATAATAACTTCTCAAAAAATAAAAATTAAATATTTATATAATATTATAATATTTATATCTTCATATTTAATTCAAGATCTATCTCATTATATTACAAATGAACCAACATATCAAAGCAGTTATATTAATAGTTTAGGATATAAAAATATATTCATAAAACATACATATTATATTCTACCTCTTGTTATTACAAGTTCTTTAAAATCAAATATTATATATGAAAAAGAAATATATTATAAGATTATTAGTTTAATACCATTAATATACGTATATATAACAGACTTTATAGTAAAAAAAGGTTATATTGAATATCCTTGGCAATTTAGAAAAAATCAATTGATAAAAACAAAAGATTATAGTAATATATATTACATTTTTACATTGTATATACTAAGTTATTATACAAATGATAATATATTATTAATTGGTTCATCATTCATTCATTATATTAGATATATATTAACATATTATTATCGTCATAATGTGGATTATATGAAGTTTAAAAATGAAGTAATCATCTATAAAATAATATCAATGTCACAATTATACTATTTTTATATATCATCATTACAAAATATAAACGATAATATATATGGTATAACCTTAATAATTATTGGAAATATAACATGTATATATTCCTCATTTTTATTGGGTATTGATGGTTGTTATTTTGGGATTGAATTAGGACACGTAAATAAAAATAAAAAATATGTTGATAAGTTTCCTTATGGTTATATACAACATCCTATGATATTATCACAATGTTTAGCATTTTATGCTATTAATAAAAATATTTTCTTTTATATTAATTATCCTTATTTAATATATACACATATTCTATTATATTTAATACATATGTTTCAAGAACATTTCGATATACATATAAATTGTGTTCTTCCTTATTGAAATAAACTTTTTCATTTCATATATTTTTCAGCTTTTATTGGAGTTTTACACACATTATCACCACAATGATCTCTATTTTGATATATAGAGTTAATATCAGTCATTTTATTATTACAACTTTTAACTCTCCATCTACCAAGCATTTGTGGTTCATTATAAGTTCTAAATTTTCTTGTAAAATTAATTAACATTTTTTTAGCAATGTTAATTATGAATATCATATTGTATTATAAATTTTATATATTTTTATATCAATTTTTATAATTCAATTATATATAAAAACATACATGATATTTAAGTAAATATAAAATAATATTAATCCTATATAAACAAAAAAAGTATAATTCAATCAACAAATGTTAAAAAAAATGAGAATATCATATAATAACTTTAGAAAAATTAAAAGAGACGCAAAAAATATTTTAAACGAAGTAACTATAATATTGAAACAAGAAAACGGGTACAAATATAATTCAAATGTTGAAAAAATAAAAAAACATTTTCCTTCAACTTTAAATATTCAAGATAATATTTTTCTTATAAAAGAAGAAAGTAAAAATAGAAAAATATCATTTTCATTATCATCAAAAGATATAACATTGCAACTTGAAGGATATTTAAATACTGCTATAAGAAGATATAATAGTATAAATATGTTTAATTATACAACGAAAACAGATAGTGATTTACATTTGCAATATATTCACAATATGCATATAATGTCTATATTAGACTTTCGACATAATTTGAGTAAATACGAAGGAGAAAATATAAAAAAAAGACTTCCACATTTTTGTGATAAAGATAATAGATCTTTTTACGATATTATTTATATAATAAAAAATGAAAATATGCATAAACAAATAGATAATAAAACATTGTGTGACAATATTTTAATTTGTTGTAATAAAAAAACATTTAACATAATGTTAGAAAATGATAATGTAAATCCATATTATAATAATTATAAATATAAAGTCTATGATATATCAATAAATGAATTATTTGAATATAAAAAGTAATATAAGATTTAAACGTATTTATGAGTATATAATATAGACATTATTTTGTTATAATGAATAATACACTTTTAAAAAAAAGAAAATTAGAAATAGATTCTGAAATTGAAGAATCAGATGAAACTTACGAAAGCGAGTATTTATATGTTATCAATAATCATATATATTTTTCTTCCGATATTACTAAGAAGTCTTCATTTGCTTTATGTAAAAGTCTTCGTAATCTTGAAAATATTGTAAAAATAAAAAAAATTACACATCAAATAAAGGAAGAAATATTTCTTCATATAACTACTGATGGAGGATGTATAACATCTGCTTTTTCAATAATAGATTGTATGGAACAATTATCAATACCAGTTCATACTGTTATTGATAGTAATGTTTCATCTGCTGGAACTCTTATTAGCGTTCATGGTGTAAAACGATATATATGTAAAAACTCTTATGTGCTTATACACGAATTAAGGTCAGGAGTTTGGGGAAAATTAGCATATATTGAAGATAATTATAATAATTGTTTAAAAATACAAAAACATATCAATAACATTTATATGAATAAAACAAAAATAAATACAAAAACATTGAAAGATATTCTCGTAAAAGATATTCAATTTAATGCGGAAGAATGTATTAAAATGGGTATAGCTGATGAAATATATTATAATTTAAATTAATTCATGAGGAACTGTAATATATTTTATCCATTCTTCGGGAGGATATTTGGAAGTTTTCAGATTAAGCCAGAAGTCTATTTTTTTAGCTGTATCATATTTCTTTTTATTATCATCATTAAGTTTATATAAATCTTTAAACTCTTTGAAACATAATTTGTTGCGGATAATTGTTAAGTTTTCTATAAATTTATCTTTTGATAACATCTTGATTTTATCCATATTATTATTTAATAGATTAAACAATTCTTTTTTATGAATATATGGATTATTTGCTTTATTATTTTCTTTTTTAATTTTAATAGATTTATTTGGATTTAATATATTATTATTTATGATATTATAAACAATATCACAAATATACATATCTGGAATATCGGGAATACTAAGTGGTTTATTATTATTAATTTTCTTAAATAAATCAATTGCTAAATTTTGATTTTCTGTTTCGCAATAATTAATATTATAAACAATACAGTAATATTGCTCTTTTGAATCAGGATTATCTACCAATAATCTTTTAATAACCTCTCTTCTATGTTGTCCGTCAATCATATAAAGTTTATCAAAGTTATCAGACATCTCGTCATAAATTAAAGTAAATATCCACGTAGGTTCAATAACAGCACTACTATTTTTTTTAATATCATACAATTCTTGTATTTTATCATCATCTGATGTTCTATTAAAACACCAATTTTTGACATAATGAATTAATTCTTTACCTGTTAATTTAATCATGTAACTGTTATTACTCATTCTATCAATTATTTTGTCATGTAAATCAAAGTAAATATTTTGTGTTGCTTTAGTTTCATCGTATAAGCAATGTTCTTCATTGTCAGAATTATCAGATTCAGATTGAGACATAAGTTTTTATGATATTATATTTATTTATAATGTCTTATCAATTTTTATTCTTTTAATATAATAGATTTCAATGAAAAATAACATATTTTTAAATGATTTATATATACATATTATTTCTATAGCAATTATAATGATTTTTTCATTCTTTACAAGTATATATATATTATTTGATAACAATTGTTATACAATAATACGTGTTATATCTATATTTATAATTGCTTGTGTTATTTTCTTAGCAATTAGAAAAGAAACATTTCTACCATTTTTAGGTATATCATTCATACCTAATACATTACTAATAAATAATACTATACATCCTCAAGGAGCTAATATTAGTTACACAATTGATATGAGTGAATACGAAGATAATACAAAGATAATTTATTGGGCGGCAAATAATAAAGGAAAAATATTTGAAAATCCATATGAAGCATATGATAACTTTTCAAATTCTGGAGTATCTTCTGTTAAAAATGGTAAGGCAAAAATACATATATTATGTCCTGATAAATATAAGGTTAATAAAGGTTTTACTAAAATACTTGAAAAACATTTTCATTATCGTATTGTATTTAAAAATAGCGGATTCTTAAGTCCTATCATGACTGTAAAAGTTGAATGTTAATTATATTAATATATTTATTAACAAAAATGAGGATAACTTCCTTTATATGATAATCTATATTTATAAAGATCCACTTTATAATGATGATTCCTTAATACTATATAACTTATATATTTTTTACAATATATTGTAGTAATAAAAAAAATATATTAAGGATTTAAAATAAGCTTGTTTTTATAATAACTAATATATGAAGCCCATAAACTATATGATGTATTTTCTATAATATGATTTTTAAACATAGACATTAATACAAACTCTACATTTTTATCATTAACAGAAACAAAATAAATATTATATGTAGAATCTTTATTTATTACATCGTCTATATTATTACTATACCATTCTATATCATCTGTAAATACTACTACATTGTATTTATCTACACTTTCAAGTGACTTTCTATAATATTCAACATCTATTAAATCATTTTTAGATATATGTAATAATACCATATCATCATCTTTAGTTCTATTTCCAAAATTATCAAGTATATCTCTATATTTATAATATGCTGAATACATAATATCTTCATTATTATAAACTATACTAAGCATTTTATCATATAGTGACTTATCAATATAATCAAAACTTTGTATACACCCTTCAAATTCAATATTATCTATCATATTAATATCAGGTTCATATTCATTATTTATATTTATCTTTGTGAATTTAAGAGATTCATATTTATCTTTATCAATTAAATTAAATAATCCTTCATACATACTATTAAAAGCTTTATTATTTTCGTCTTTCAAGAAAACAAGCTTTCTTTTAATATTAACTTTTTTTGATTTACGTAAAAAATTAATTATATAAGCAATTTGATATAATTGTTCACCAATATCTTGATTTATTTTTATAGTAATATAAGGAAGGTATGTTTTCATATTATATAATTAATATATTATAACTTTATATATGATGTTTTTGTATCTTTATTATACTCTATATTGACAATAATATCTGCACTATCTTTGATAACATCTATATGAGAAACTATAATAATACAACTAAATGTATTGAGAAGTTTCTTAAGAAACTCAGGAACTAATGAAAGATTTTGATTATCACATGCTGTAAATCCTTCATCAATAAATAATTGTTCGGTTTGTGTATTTGAATACAAACTCATTCTTAAAGCAAGTGATATAACAAACTTTTGAAATCCTGATGCTTGATTAATAGAAATTACTTGTTTTATTTTATTATCAGTAGATATATTATGTATTAACCAATTTATATGGATGATATCTTTTTGTTCGCTTATCAAAAAGTCAAGTTTAAAACCTTTTGTGTTTTCATGACAAAGTAATTTAATATAAGAATTTGTTTTAATCATTAATTTTTTAAGAATATGATTTTCGTATAAATCAATTTTATATGTTTTGAAATTATCTATTATTAAACTTAATATATCAATCGTTTCTGATAACTTTGCACTTTCTTTCAAGTAATATTCATAATTATTAATATTAGTTAAATTGTATTCTTTCAATGTTCTCATTTTTGTTATCTTATTTGATATCATTTTAATATCTGAAGAACACTTATCTATATTTTCTAATACAGAACGTTTCTTAAATATACTATCCTTAATATTTTTATTCTTCTCATATTCATAATATATTTCTTGTAGATTTACAACATTGAATATATTCATATATTTATAAGCATTCGTAATTCTAATATTTGTATCATATTCTTTCCATTTGTTGTAATTATTTCCTAATATACTAAGATTACATATTCTTGGTTTAATATATGTAACATATTCATTATAATTTTTTGAAACACTAAGTTCAATTTCTATTTTATTTTTTAATACATTTGAATCATCATATTTTTTCTTCCAAAATACATATTTATCGTATTTTATTCTATTATTGTATTCTTTATTTAACATATGTATATATATATTGAAATTATCAATAGAATGAGTAATTTCTGACAACTTATCTTTAGAAATACTAATTTGTTCGATGATTTTTTTCTTTTTCTCTACATTTTTTGAAATATCATTTGAAATATAAGTATCTTCATCAATATACTTATTATAAATATTCCATTCAACGTGTAAATCATAAATAATACTTTTTTCTTTCAATATATTGTATTTTTCGTATATTTCAATATAATCAATATCTTTTCTTTCATATATATTATAATATTTATTATCTATTTCAATATTATAATTGCTTATTATAATTTCTAATTCTTTCATTCTTATTACCCAAGACCTTCCACAACAATATTTACAACATGGATCAAATCCATATTCTTCATTATTTTTAAGAGTATTCAACTCATTTTTATAATTATTTAATATTATATTAACTTTATCTATTTCTTCCAATGATATATAATATACATTAAGTATATTTTCATATGCAATAATATCTTCTTTTATATTATCATATTTATATGATTTATCTATTCCTATATCAACATTATTTGGTTTATTATATATTATTAATTCATTTCTACGAATATAAAGTTTTTCCAATTTATTATCACATTCACTTATACAATCTTGTTCTATATCTATAGACTTTTTTAGATCTTCTTTTACAATCAATAATTCTTTATAACTTTCATGAGAAATTATATTATGACATTTTTTATTATTATTATATTGTATCAAATTAACTAAAATAAACTCTTTTAATAATTCAATATAATTATTATCACTGAATATTTTTATTATATCATTTATGATGTCTTTCATATCACGAACATCATCTTCTTCAAACGTTGGTTTATCATCATTTAAATTTTTTATTATTTCTAATATTTTTTTATACTCTATTTCTACATCATCAATTTTATTAACTGGTACAATGATAGGTTTGTTATATTTTGATAAAAACTGTTTTTCTTCTTTTATAATTGAATATTCACAAGGTTTTTCTATTTTTTCCTGTATGTCAATATCATCACTATATTTTGATGCATATTCTTCTATAGATTTATAGTCAATATTTTTAAAATATTCTTTCAATTCATTAAAACATATTATAATTACATTATATTCTTCGTCTGATATTTGTTTTAAAAGATTATGATTTAATTTTACTGAATCAATATATTTGTTATCATCAATATCTATAGCAATACTATTATTCAAAATCATAAGTTTTTTATAATTTTTTTCTAAAATATTTAATTCATTCATAAGTTCATCAATATTATCGTCGTTTACATCTGAAGATGCTACAATATGTTGATATACTTGTTTTTTACTATCAATTGTTTTATTGAAGTCTCTATATTTATTTAAACACACTTTGAATAAATTGAATAATTCGTATATTTCATTAATATTTGATGCTTTATCTATAATTGCAGTACATTCTTTATAATCCATTCTTAAAATGTCATTATCAACTACTTGTGTAATCATAGAACATGTCAAGAAGTCATCAAGTGTATTAAAATTTAATTTGATAAACTCATTACACGCATTATTTTTTTTAATAAGAATTTTTACTCCATCTTCATATTTATATATTTCTATATTGTTTTTATTTGAACTTTTTGTTTCACTTTGAACGACAAACTTTCTTTTTATCTGATATTTATTACCATTAACTGAAATATCTATTATAGTATATGCATTTTTATGTTTATAATTTATTATACCATTTTTTGATAAAGTATTTTGTTTATCTTTTGTTATTACACCCCATATAGCAAGTGTAATAATATCATATATTGCAGACTTACCTGTACCATTATTTCCACGAATAAGAAGTGTATTATTGATAGCTTCAGCAAAATTAATACTATTACCTCCTTCATAACAATAAAGATTTTCCCATTCTAAATATTCAATTGTAAATGGATACTTTTTATTTTTATCAACATTGTCATTTAAATTGCAAATATTTATCAATGTTGATATTTCTTTATTTTTCTTTACACATTCATCAATAAGATCATTAGGACAATTATCTATATTAAATAATAAAACATTTAGATTTTTAATTATATCTGATGCTTTGTCATAATATTTAGGAGGTATGTACTTATTTAGATATTCTATAAATGTTTCTTTATTTACATGAATTAGATCATCACTATCATTTGTAGTATTTGAAATAACATTTTCTTCTTTTGGTAGTATTTTATTACTAATGATAGAGAAAGATTTATTATACTTATTTAAAATATCATAAAGATGTTTCGTATTTTTATGTGTAAATGACGAAAAAGATCGAATCTCTGTTTTTTCAGGAAAATATTTTGTATTTTCTGATATAAAGTCTTCCAATGTTTCAAAATATTTACCATTTTTCCTCAAATATATGTCATCGTTTTTTATAATAATATTAATATATCCAAATGGATTATAAACATTTACATTTTCAATTGTTCGTGTTTCCAAATCCCATATCATATATCCATGATCGATAATATCTTCTCCATAATTTTGTTGTACGAGTGAACCAGAATATCCCCATAAAACTTTTTTATTTATACCTTGTTGTCTTAGATGAATATCTCCCAATAATGCATAATCAAAATCTGAAATCCAACTAAAAGGATATGATGTAGTACATTCACTACTTTCTGGTATTTCTGTTCCATTATATAATTTAGCAGATGCGAATGTTCCATGAAATAAAGCAATTTTTATCTCAATATCTTCTTTAATTATTGGAAAAGACGGTAACTTTTTAATACGTCCTACGGTTGATAATGTATCTAATGTATCATCTATACTAACATATGAAAATCCAACATTATCTATAACAAATGATTGTGTTTCTTTTAATATTGTAAGATTAGCTGTTTCGATAGTTGATGAAATTAATGATGGTTGACTAATTTCATTTTGATTTCTATCATGATTACCGTGAAATATTATTGTATGTCCTATTTTTGATAATCCTGTTATTAACATATTATATAATTCTAAACCATAATTACCAATAACATTTTTATTATGAAATATATCACCTGTTACGATGATAACAAAGTCTTTATATTTTAACTTATTTATTTTAATTTTTTCTTTAATAGATATTAATAAGTTTTCAAATACTATAATATATTCATCATAACGACAAGCTATTTTATCACCATAACGAATATGAATATCAGAAATATGAATAATCTTTTTCATATTTGAATGTTATTATATATTTATATGTTTAATTATCAATTTTTTATCCTTTTACTACTAACTTATCATAAATTATAGAGAATATATTATAAGACAAATCTACACGAGACTTTCCAATGAAAAATATTATAAATATAATCATTATATTTATAATATAATATATGATAAAATCTTTACTTATAACATCATTAGCATTATTCAAAATAAATTTTGATTGTGAATCTTCTTTTCGTATATCTTCGCCTTTTAATATATTTTCTTCAATATCAATTAGAACATTTTCATTTTTATTATTAAATTTAACATAAGTATCATTAATTTGTTTATATATCATATAAATTGTTTGTTTCAAGTAATTATTATTAAAATCGTTTACTGAAACAAAAGACGAAATATGTGAAAATATTGGTTTAATTATTCTGTTTTCTTCTGACGTTTTTCTATAATAAGTATCTACCATATCATATTCAAAAGAATTATTTAGTGTCTTATCAATACTATCATTTATATTAGTATCTATAATTAATTCAAATAAAATTTTATTCTTATCATTTATTATATCAACAAATGTTTGATTTTGTAATAAATAATAAGAATTATATTTAATATGAGATGAAATAGTTAAGAAATCATCTATAATAGAATATATATTTCTATCATCTTCACTATTTGCACCAATAGCATCTTTCCTTAACATATCATAATTTTTTTTAATATCTTTATTATCTTTATATAGAATTCTATCTTCTTTACTTAAACTGAATAATTTTCTTGAATATGATGATACAATATAATTTAAATATTCTTTATTTTTGTCATATTGTGGATTAATTTTTTTAAATTCAGTTGAAAAGATATTAACAGCTGAGAAAAAATGATTATCTATTGTATTATTTAATATATCTATATTGCTTAATTCAAATGATTCAATATAATTATCATGTATAACTCTATAACTTTTAATAAAATCATGATATTCTGAATTTTTTTTTATATTAATTAAAAACTTATGGGGTATATTTTTATTTTTATCATCTTTATAGAATTTAAAATATTTCAATAATGTTTTATATTCTTCAAAATTATTTTCAGAGTTTTCTTTTGTAAATATTTTTTTACAAATATCAATAATAGTAAATATTCTATATCTATACTTATATTTATACATATCAATATAAGTATCAACTAAATGTATATTTGGTATTTCATTTACTACACATTTATTATTTTCAGAAGTACTATTATTATCCCATTGAATATTTATATCTAAATTCCCAGGTATTTCTGTAATATAAGATGCTTTAGTACCGTGCATATTATTAATATAATTATATATTCTATCAGTAGTAACAAGTCTTTTATCTATATTAGATGATAAGACCTTTTCATAATGTTCTGCAAAATCTTTTTTATAGGTAGTATTAAGAATAGTAAAAGATAATTCATCATATTGTGTAAACTTTTCATCTATTGCTAATAATTCAATATCATCTTTATTACCAAAGTTTTGAAAATCACCACAAGATGTCATAACAAGAGTATTGTTAATTATAGATGATAATATATTAGTAACAATGTATTGTTCTGTAAAATCGTCTTCATTATTAATAGCTTTTAGTTCATGAAGTTTTATGTAAGGTATTATTAAATTGTTTAGTTCATTTAGTTTGCATTTATAGAAACTATTATAAACTCCAAATATTACAAGTTTATTATAATTAGTATTAAATAAAATAAATATAAAGATGAATAATACTAAAAGTATAAAGATAAATAATGGTTTTAAAATAATACCATTATTAACATAATTTTTTAAATATTCATCATCAACAAAAGATTTTATTATAAATAAAATGAAACTAAATAATATAAAAAATACAATTGTAAATAATAATAATGTTCCGATGTTTTTTATTAAATACCCTTTTATATCATATTTAGCATTTTCTGAAAAAGTATAATCTTCTTTTATCATATCATAATATTTTTCATAAAATACATTTTGAGTACCATAAGACAAATCTTTATTTCCTTTATCACCGTAAGTATTTATATTATTATTCTCCCTGAATGTTAATAATATATTCATTATATTTATAATTAAATAAATATAGAAACTAAATATAATTAAGATAATGATTAATATATAGGCATTTTGGTATGTATCATGATTATTCTGTATCATGAGTAAACACATAAATATATAGAATAATATATATAATACAATAAATATAGTGAAATTGGTTGATATAATTTCAATATATTTTTCAAAGTAATCTTCATAACCTTTTTTTTCATTAGGTGAATATCTTAATATTATTATAACTATTATAAAAATTAGAATAAATAAATTAATAATATATGGAAAATATTTTAAACATTCTTTCCAATGGAAGCCTATACGTTGTACATCACAAGATTTTTCAAGTTTTTCAATATATATTGTGTTTAATGTAAATAAATTATATAGAATATGAATAAATAATAAAATAAGTATGAATAAAATCATAAAGATATATGATTTTGTATTGAATATATCATTAGATAGTAATAATTCATAACTATTTTTTGCTAAATTAAAACTACTTGTTTCAGCTTCACAATATATATTATTACAATTCTTATCAATATTTGATTTGAATACATCTTTCATATAATTTATTTTTAAAAATGATGATGTAACATTTCTTAGTTCATTCATAAATATTATAATCATCATAATAAATACAATGTAAACAAGTGTATTCATATTTAAGTATTTAAATTGCTTTAAATATTATAAAGAAAAAAAGAAGAGATTTTAAATGTGATTATTGAAAAATATTAGTTAAATTATATATTGTAATAATTACAAGCAACATTATGATAATAACAAATATAAAATATATATATAATTCTTTCAATATAGAAGATAATATATATAATAATGGAAATAATAAAAGAATATATACGTTCATAAGTATAGTGGTTTTGTCAATTTTACTACATATTTTTAATGTAGATTCTATGTCAATATATGTTTTCATTTTATCTAAATTTTGCAAAGTGAATATAAAGTTTTGAGTATTTTTAATATTATTTTCATTTTTATATTTATATTCAATAAGTTTATCTATAACATTTTCATTTATAAAAATTTCTTCTATATTTTTAATGTCACTATTTGATGTTTTTTTTAATATATCTATCAATCCTTTATTTTCAGAATGATTTTCCTTTACTATAATCTCTAACTCTTTTATTAACATTATATAACTATATACATTACAGTCGCAATATATTTCTGTTATTTTTTTAAGAATTAATGATAAAAATGCAATAACGAAAGTAAAATAAATAGAAAAATAGAATGTTATATAGATAACATCTATATTTTGATTTTGATAAAAGTAATATAGATGTATTATAAGTCCAAAAAATATAAATATAAATAATGGTAATCCACAATATAAATAAAAATCATATATAAACATTATTGTATTTGGGGATTTATATCTATCTATAAGTTTAAAATCATCATTTGGTAAAGTGTCTACTTTATTAAAGTTATTTTTTAATCTATCAAAATAGAATAAAACTTTACATATATTCCATATAAAAGTTTTTTTTATTGGTATATTTATATTATCTTCCATTGATATTGAATTATCATAACACATAGTATTTAACATATTAACATTATCATATAAATCTCTATGATATTTTAAATATATTAGTGGATAAAAGCTTAATAATACTAATATTATTGTTATTATTATGATAATTAATAATATATTATTATATAACATCATACTATTGAAATGCTAACTTATTTATAATTAGAAGAGATATAAAAATTATTTTTTTCATTTAAATAATTCTTTATATATATTTTTATATATATACATGTCTTTATCTATAATGATTTTATCATTTATGTTATTGGTATTACTCTTTAAGCTATTAAAAAGTTGTTTAGAAATATTAGCTGAAGACATTGAAGAAGCTCCATATATTATATCAGTAAATCCTCCACTATTTTTTCTATAATTAGGATATTGACTATTTATTAACTCTGTTAAATTATCAAAAGACATAATTGGAATTGACATATTATATATACACAACAAAATAAAAAGGTTCATTTTTGCTTTTTCATTTCATCGTCAAAACTGTCACAAACACTTCGTATTTCATTCCATTTATTTTTTGTTTCATCTATATTATAAACTTTTTCATCAGATACTTTCCATAATTCTGCCAAAGAATTTAATACATTCTTATTATTTTTTAAGAAAATTACTTCTACTTCATTATAACTTAATTCTACAGGTGACTGTTTAAAAACTTCTTCCATATTTCTTTATACATATCACTAATATTTTTTTATATATTTTTATATTTTTCTTTATTATAATAATAATAATCTGCTATTTCATAAGCCATTTTTTCATAAGGATGTTCTAAAGAGTGATTATTCATTATCACATCATTTATACCATTTGGTTTATCATTCCTATATAGACATATCATTGTATTTTGTGTTTTATTATCTATATATATATTACGATTTGTATCAGGATTAGATCTTACATATTTTGTATCTGATAATTCTATTTTATAAAAATCCATGCAATTAATTATTTCATCAAATAATTCTTTGTTTAATCTTTGATATATGTGTATTTTTTCATGTATTAAAGTTTTTACCAAATCGTCTTCAATATATTTAAGTACTTTTTTCGATAAAAATATAATTTCTTCTCGTGTATGCGGTAAACCTTCTTCATATTCATTATCAATATCTTTAACAATATCATGATTTGTATAAGTATTTGCGAATTTCCATTTTATATTTGCTATATCATTACCATTTATATATTTTTTATAACATAGTTCTGCATACTCAGCATTTCTAAAAAATATATCTGCTTTTTCTACACATCTTGTTAATAATATAATTTCATCTTGTGTAAACGAAATACAAGTTTTTTCTATCATTGTAATATATTCATCAGCTGATGATACTTTTCTCGCATATAAATCAAATGGAGATAAATTATTAACATATTTATCATTATCTTTACTAAAAAACAATTTTGTTTCTTGTTGTGACATAAAAGTAATATTATTATTCTTTAAAATAGGTTTCAATATAATATTATTATATATTAATCCAAATATTGCTATTATAAATATAATATATAATATCAATATTATATTATAAATCATCAATTTATATTCGCTCTTATATTATACAACCTTTTTTTATAACAATATACCTAACTTTCTTTTTCATCATTTATCTTTTTTATAACAATATAATTCACTTTCTTTTTCATCATTTATCTTTTTTTTAATAATCATTTTATTAATAATATCAATATCTTTTTCTTTTATTAATTTACAAAAGTTATTTTTATAATTACCTTCTTTTATTACCTTAATTATTTTTTTAATATTTTTTTCCCTTACTATTCTTACATTCTTAGGAATATTTTTTGTCAATATTTCGATTGAATCATTATTTATATGATATGTATATATATTACCAGGGTTATTATGAATATTTATTACATTATTATAAGATATATAAATATCATTAATCCCATTTTCTTTTTTATTAATATTTACTGAAGAATATCCAAAAGAATTAACACTTACATATGATATATCATATTTATTATTTTCGTCTATTATATTATATTCAATACATTCTGAAGAATTTTCATTTATTATATCAGGGTCAGCACCACCTGTACCTGATGTTATTTGTATAAGATTTTTATTATCGTTTGTAATTTTCATAATACTAAAGTTATGTGTATCAGCACATAGATATATACAATTATTATCTACAAGTAGCTTATAAAACTTTTGAATTATATCTGAATTAATCTCTGTTATTCTTATAGTTGCATTATCTTCTTTTTTTTTCTTATATGAAAATAATGGTATATGTCCCATAACAAATAAGGTTTTATTTTTAGATTGTTTTTCAATAACAATATCTTTTATTTTATTTAAGTATTCATCGTTTTTTATATAAAATTTATTTGTATTAATAACAATCATAATATAATTATTATGATTCTCTATTACACCAATATTATCATCTTCTACGTAAAGGTTTATTATCTTATCGTCTACATTATTTTTTTTCAAGTCTTCTAATGTTGGAACTTTGTCTATTTTTATAAAAGTATTTAATTCATTAAGTGAATGTTTGTATTTTTTATCTCTTAATGTAAAACTTTTTTTGTCTATTATCGTATTAATACGTTCTTTAATCTTTTGTATATAATGTCTTTGTGAGTTTATCATACAATTTTTTTTAAGTTTTTTATTTTCAATATTATCGTCTCTATCTCCAATATCTTCGTCGTGATTTCCCACAGCAATATGAATTTTATTACCAAGTTCATAAAGTTTATAATATCCAGATATTAAAATATCTTTTAAATAAAGTTTTATATTTTTATGATTTGCGTAGTTTAAAAATGTTGTAGCATACCAATTATCACCAGCAATAAAAATATCTATATTTTTATCTTCATTTATATTTATATATTCTAAAATAACATCTCTATATAAAGGTAAAATTTCATTTTTACAATTTATACTATTCCAACATCCAAAAAATAAAAAACTTTCATTCATCTTTTATAATATAATGTATTATAATAATATTAATAAACTAAAACGACATTATTTATTAAATAATAATATTCTTTATGAATATTGTAATATATTATGGTACTTAAGGAAATGAGTACATAATCTTTTTATTTTCTTAAATTTCTTAAAACTTTTTAAATCTTTCTAAAAAATAAATTATGTACTCGTTTTATATTCTGTTATAATCTTATTAAAATATATAGTAATCACTTTGTATATTCTGCTACTTAAGGAAAAACGAGTACATAATCTTTTTATTTTCTTAAATTTATTAAAACTTATAAATCTTTTCTAAAAAATTAATTATGTACTCAAAATATAATCTGTTATAATCTTATTAAAAATAATATGAATCACTTTATCATATTATACTACTTAAGGAAACGAGTACATAATCTTTTTATTTTCTTAAATTTCTTAAAACTTATAAAACTTTTCTAAATAATTAATTATGTACTCAAAATATAATATCTTAATCTTTAAAAAAACAATGTAATTACTTAGTATATTATTCTGCTACTTAAGGAAAATGAGTACATAATCTTTTTATTTTCTTAAATTTCTTAAAACTTATAAATCTTTTCTAAATAATTAATTATGTACTCAAAATATATTCTGTTATAATCTT
>Ga0209491_10004731_pt1 | contig 20689 bp, 11 predicted proteins | sample BON02_FD_187213 | JGI IMG/M metagenome (GOLD analysis project Ga0209491, IMG submission 187213) | Freshwater microbial communities from Lake Bonney liftoff mats and glacier meltwater in Antarctica - BON-02 (SPAdes) (version 2) | ecosystem: Environmental > Aquatic > Freshwater > Ice > Glacier... | reverse complement strand
GTCGCTAAACCTCGAATCGTCTATCTGTCTCGCGTGCGGGCGCGGGGCCTCGCCGGCGCGCGCGTCATTGGCGCGCGTGTGCAAGTCTTACCCAGCGCCAGGATCAGGAGGACGGCGAGCTTCATCGTGTGTGTGCGTGTGACGCTGGTCTGCGGTTTGCCGAGGGAGGAATGTCGATTGTTTTTTGCGGATAAGAGCGGTGTGAGCCTTGCTTCTCCCTCCACATGCGAGACAAAAAACCACGCACGCCCGACCCCCGCATATGAAAGGTGATGGTCGCGCTTAGGCACGCGTCAGCTCGGCAGGTCGAGCGGCAGCGCGGTGGCGCGTGCCAAAAAAAAGAGACCCGTTGAAACAGGGGGACCGCGTCGAAGAGTCGCGCCGTCTTCTCCGGGCTGCGAATCCCGCGGGGCAATCGAACTCCGTCATTGGCGTCAACGTCACACGTTGCTACTCACCGGTGTGGTTTCGTGGCTTTTGTGGGGTCTGTCCGATAATTTTGGGGGGGAAAATGTCTTTTTGTGCAGTCAGCTTTAATGGCGCTCGTGGTCGCCGTCGTCGTCGTGGGTCGCCGCCGGCAAACCGCGGCGTTGAAGCAGCGCCCGCTCTGTCCTCGCTTCCCGCTCTATCCCTCTTCTCGCGACAGCGGTCTATCGTTTATCGTCGCAACCTATCTTCTAGACATCCCTTTGGACCTTTGACGTGAGTGAACGCGCCACTGCCCTCCTGTTCGCCGCCGACAAAACGGCTCGTTTTTCAAGTTGTTGGCGTCGCCTCTCTCCTCTCTCTGTGAGCCCGCCACACAAAGCGCAAGCGCGCGTGCGCGCGCGCACGCCGGACGCCATAAGCCAAGCCTCTCTTATGCGCGTCGAATCGAGAGGACCTGGACCTGGGGCCGTCCTCGAGAGAGCCATAAACTCACGCCGCTGCTCGCTCGCGCGTGCGCTCGCCGCCGGGCCCGCCTCTCGGTTCGGCTGCTTTTTTGCCGCTGCCGAAATAGGCCCCGCCTCTGCCTCGCTCTCGCTCCCTCCTAAAAACCCGCCCGCCCGAGAAGCCGACCAAACACACCCACAGGCACCTCGACCTGATCAACGATCGACCGAAAAGCAAGAGAGTGAAACAGAAGAAGGAGCGGAAAACAAGGATGGCCAGCCGGCGAGCCAGCGCCGCCGCAAAGGCAGCGACGGCCGCCTTTGCGCTCGCCCTCGTCGCCCTCCTCGCTGGCCCGGCCCAGGCCCAGGCGCCCCCCCCGGCCGCCGACCCCACCAAGGTCGTCGGCAGCGTCGCCCCCGGCGCCGCCCCCGCCGCCTTCGGCGCCGGCGCCTTCGGACAGTGCGGCGGCAGCGCCAACTGCGCCGGCAACGCGCCGTGCGCCGACGGCCCCTGGGCGTCGTTCGAGTGCCCGACCGGTTTCGGCTGCGCGCGCCAGTCGGCTTTCTTCTACCAGTGCGTGTTCGCCAAGGACGTGACCGCGCTCGAGGCGCGCAGCGCAGCAGACGGCGCCGCTCCTCGCCGGCGGAGCGGCGCGGCGCCCCTCGCAGAGGCAGAGGCCGCCGAGGCGCCGCTCCTTGCGCCACTCGAGGAGGAGGGGCCGGTCGTCGTCGCCCTCGAGGAGCCGGCGCCCGCCGTCGAGGCCGCGCCCCGCGCCGCCCCCGAGGAGCCGGTCGCCCTGGCCCCGGCCCCGCTGCCCGTCGTCGCCGCGCCCGTCGTCGCCGCGCCGGCGCCGCCGCCCCCCGTCCCGCCCACGCCCGTCCCCGCGCCTGCAGAGTCGCTCGCCCTCATCCCCGCGCGCACCAACAACACCGGCCCCGCCGACGTCGCCCTCGTGTGCGCCTGCCTCGACTACGGCTTCGGCCGCCCCGAGTGCACCGAGGGCGCCGCGGCCTACTGCTCCTCCTCGAAAGCCGACGCCGCCGCATGCGCCTCCATGCGGAGCTTTTACGCGACAGAGGCGCTCGCGCCGGGGGCCGCGGCCGCCCGCTTTTTGCTCAAGGCTTGCGCGATCGAGCTGCCCAAGAACGCCACCCTGTGCGACTGCGCCAAGGACATGGCGTCGGTCGAGTGCGCGGCCCACTCGGCGTCCTCGTGCGCGAAGGGGACGGACCCGCTGTGCCCGCCGCTGACGCTGGGGTCGGCCGCCTCGCCGCGCGCGAGAAACGCACTCGCCGAGGCGGCGCTGGCCGACTGTCCGTCCGACCTGGCGTCCGTGCCCGTGTCGATGACCTTCGCGGGCGTGAGCCCCGCCGAGTTCGAGCGCACCATGTCCCGCGGCACGATCGCCGCCCTGGGCAACGTGACGGGCCTGCCGACGGGCTTGGTCGTCCCCAAAAAGGCCGGCAGCGGCGGCGGCGGCGGCGGCGTGTCGCGCCGGTCGCTGCGCCAAGCGGCGGGCGGCGGGGGCACCACCGCCGAATACAGCCTGCGCCCGCCGGGGGCCTCGTCCGCCAAAGTCGTCAAGGCCATGCAGGACGCCGGCAAGGACGGCGGCGCGGGTATGTACAACGCCCTGGCGCGCGAGGGCGTCGACGCGCGGCCCTCGTTCAGCGTGGCGGGCGGGCCCGCGATGGGCGAGGGGCTCGAGGGGGACGTGCGCGACGCCGGCGAGGCGGCGGCGTCGGTCGCGCCGGCGGGGTCGCCGGCGGCGGCGCCTGCGGCGGCGGCCAAGAAGAAAAAGGGCGGCCTGGGCGGCGGCGCCATCGCCGGCATCGTGATCGGGTGCCTGGTCGGGGCCGCCCTGCTGGCCGTGCTGCTGGCGCTCCTGTGCCGCAAGCACCGCGCCGGCGCGGCCGGGGTGAAGAAGGCCAAGGCGCCGAAGGGGGCGGCGGCAGCGGCAAAGGGCGCGGGCGCCGCGGCGGTCGGCACGGGCGCCGCGGCGGCGACGGCGGTGGCCGCGTCCAAGGACGGCGGCATCAAGGCGGGCGACGGCGGAAACGTGGAGAAGGAGGCGGCGCACGTGGCTGCGACCGCTGCTGCTGCCAAGGCGCCGGTCGCGACGACGACGCCGGTGGCGACGCCGGCGGCGGCGGCGACGATGCCAGCGGCGGTGACGATGCCAGCGGCGGCGACGACGACGGCGACCGCGGCGACGGCGACGGCGGGCGCGGCAGAGCCGGCGGCGGACCCGGCGCCCGCCGCGCCTCCCGCGCCCCCGCGCCGGCGCGGCATCACGCTCGGCGCCCTGGGCGTCGGGCTGCGGCCCGACCTGGCCAAGAAGGCCGAGGCCGCGGACGACGCTGACAAGGTGTGAGTGAGCGGGGGCGCGAGGGCGAGGGCGGGGGGGAGGCGTTTTCCGCGCGTCGCCCCTGTGCCTCCTCCCCCCTCGTTGCCGCGCTTCCGTCGTGCGGAAAACAAACAAACTCGTGACTCTCGACCCCCTTTTTGTCCTGAAGCCCCCAATCCCTCTTTTTGTTTTTCTATTTGAATCTGGCCCTTTCGCTCAACTTTCGTTTTTAAAAACCGCGCGCCGCTGAACCTGCACAAAACCGAGAACTAGACTGGATACAAAAAGGCCGCCGCCGGTCGGTCGGTTTGCCCCCCTCTGCCCTCCCTCTCTCCCGCGCCTTGCTGCCTTCCCCCCGACCCCCGTCACCAGTCGTCGTCGTCGGCCCCGCGCCGCCTCTGGATCGTCACCCGCGGCCCCCCGCGCAAAACCGCCCCGCCCCCAACCCCCCCCGCTGCGCTGCCACCCGCCCCGCCCGAACCCGCGCCGCCGCCCGAACCGCCGCCGCCCGCCGAACCGCCGCCGCCGCCCGAACCCGAACCGCCCGCCGCCGCCGCGCGCTGCTGCTCCAGCATGGCCAGCAGCCGCTCGTCCGTCACGCGCTCGGTGATCTGCCCGCGCTGCGCCGCGGCGAGCACGGCGTTCTCGACCTGCCTCGCGCGCTCGGGCTTGACCATGGCGATGCGCGCGAGGCGCTCGCGCGCCTCGGGCGCCAGCACCGAGGCGAGCATCCCGCGCCGTCGGTCCTCCTGCTGCTGGCGCTGCTCCTCCTGCGCCTGCGCCTCCTCGGGCGTCGACGGCGCGCCGCCCGCGCCGCCGCCGGCGCCGCCGCCCTGCTGCTGCTGCTGGGCCGCGAGCTGCGCCATCCGCCGCTGGCGGATGGCCTCGAGCTCGGGGTCCATGTGCTTGTGTTTGCGCAGTTGTGTTGTGGGGCGGGTCTCTCGCTCTCTCGCGGGGGGACAAAAGAAGGGACGTTTGTGTCGCGACAGAAGGGGCCGAGAAATCACAAAGCGCGCGCGCCTTGTCGTCTCGCTTGTTTGGGCGTGCGTGTGTGGGTGCGCAGGTCGATCGGTGATGATGATCAGGTTGTGAATAAAGCGATTTGGGCCGATCTGGGCCACCCTGGACACCCCAGAGTCGTGTCAACTTGTGAGTCTACCTCAGCGACCGGCGGGGCGCCGCCGCCCGTCCGCCGCCGGGGAGCGCCGCGGCGGCGGGCGGCGGCGGCGGCGGCGGCGGAGGCGGGGCGGCCGGTTGTTTCTCTCGCGCTCAATGCCGGCGGTGAGGCGCGCCGAGCCCCGGCCTGATTCGCGGCCTATGGAATACAACGGGAGCGTGCGCTCGTTCGGTCCGGGCGGGCGGGCAAGCAGCCAAGGCGAGACAAAGCGCCGTGCGTGCTTTTCGAGCGCCGTTCTTGTCGCTCCTCACCTCGCCTCGTCGCCGCTGCCGCCGCCGCCGCCGTCCAAAAAGACAAGCCTTGCGCCCCCCTTCCACTCCCAGTTCTCAACCATTTCCCCTTCGACCAAGCGCCACCAGCTCGCTCTCTGCCTCGAAAGTGCTCACAAGCAGAAACCAGGTGAGTTGGCGGCTCCGGTCTGATAGATTTTCGGTGGTGGGAGGAAAAGGCCGAAAACAGACCTTTCGTTCTTCCGGGTCTGCTGACGCCGGCAGCACGCGTTTGCGCGCGCGCGCCCGGGCCCCGACCCGCCAAAGCGTTTGACGACAGGTTTGCCTCTCATTCTGCGGCCTCAACTGTCCGGATCAAGGGGGGTTTGGGGGTCGCGCCCGCGTTGTGGACTGGACGACGCAAAAAGCAAAACAGGTCGCTCCGAGAGAGAGCGAAAAAAACACACACACCCGCGAGACGACTCAACTCCCTGTCGCGTCTCTCTCCCCCCCCCTCTTCCGTCGTTACAAAACAACAACAACAACAACATGCAACACAGCCGCGCCCCCTTTTTACACCATGGCCGCCCGCACCAACTCGCGTGCCGGCGCCGCCGCCCGCAGGCCCGCCAGCCTGCTGCTCGCCGGCGCCGGCGCCGCGCTGCTGCTGCTGGCATCGTTGGCGGCGCCCGCGCGCGCGCAGTTCATGCCCATGACCGGCACCCACTCGAACGACATGTGCAGCCGCGGCGTGATGTCCGGCCCCCGGGTGTACCGCAACACCGCCGCCCAGGAGCGCTGCTCGGGCCCGTGCGTGGCCGTCGGGTGGGTGGCGCCCGTGTCCGAGGCGCCTTGCGTGCTGGGGTACGAGGTCGAGGTGAGAGGAGCAGAGAGAGAAAGGAGGGGGGGAAGGGGGGGGGGGTAATAACGCGCCGCTTTTTCTTTGTCTCTTTCCTGTCACCCGCGCATGCCAGGAAACGAACGCCAGCCTCCCCTTCCTGCCGGGCTCAATCACTCACCTTCAAATTACGACGGAACAACAACGCCAAAAAAACAACGCCAACGCCGACGCCAAAATCAACAACCTCAACAACCCCCTCCCTCTTCTTCCTCCCCTCCCTAAACAAACCCCGCTCAACAGCTCGAGAACACGGAGGACGGCTCCAAGGTCAAGCGCCGCGCCCGCGCGACCGAGAGCGGCCTGATCGTCAGCGGCCCCATGGTGCGGTCCGTGGCCCCTTACCGGGTGACGCTGACGACCCGGTACTCGCCGCGCGGCTCGGAGACGACGTCTCTCAACGCCGTGTCGTCGTCGGCCTGAAGAACCGCTGTTGTTTTGGTTTGTTTACGTTGTTTTGGTGTTTACAGCGACAGCGCGTCGTTCGAACTAGAACCCCCCCCCCCCCCCCCCACTTGAGCGTCCCCGACCCTACATCCCGCCCGTTTTTGTTGGTGTGCGTGTGCCTGCCTGGTGTGTGCAACCTGAGCGCCGCACTCGATCGACTGCCCGTTGTAATACAGACCCCTTGGTTTGGCTCACCCTGCTGTCGTTCCGTCGGCCTGGCGAGCAAATAAAACAGGCAAAGGCGACGACACCGCCGGCCGAGCAACAACCCGTCGCGCGCCCACACCCGTCACGGCGGCGCCCCCTGCATTCTCCCTCCGCCAGCGGTCCGAATCGCATCGCATCGCACACTGAACACGCACTCGCCGTCAGTACGCTTCCCTTTCACCTCGGTATAGGGGCTCGTATAGACAGGCGATTGTTCAATTGAAAGGTGCGCTGCCTTCGGTAACTGTCGTCAACCCGCGGCCCCGCCGTCCCACCGCCGCGTTCGATGGCGGAGAAGGATCAGGCGGCAAGAATTGTCGACGACGGCCAAATCGAGCCGCGAGCGCGCCCTTACAGGTCGCGCGCCAAAGGACGAGAAGGGGGGGGCGTTTGGGTCCTCATCATCCCCCAGCTTTCCACTTGAATCGCGGGGACGACACTTGCTGCACGCGCCCACGATCGCTCACTCACGCGCACGCAAACAACTCATCTGGACACAATCAGACGACAGAGAGAGACTAAGCCGCCGCCAGCTCCCCGGACGACGACGATGGCGCGGCAACAAGGCGGTTCATCGCGCGGCGTCGTTGCGGCTTTGTCTCTCGCCTTGCTGCTCTCGGCGCCGACGGCGCTGGCCGCGCCTGCCCCCGCGCCCGCCCCGGCACCTGTCAGCGAGCCGGCGGCGGCGCCCTATTTCGCCACCCCCGCGTACCTCGAGCAGGCGGCGGAGAAGGCCCCGCCGGCGCCGGCCCCCTACACCGCCGCCGCCGCCCCCGCCGTCGGGGCGCCGCCGCAGGCCGCGCCTCAATTCTACGCCGCGACGGCAGCGACGACGACGACCTCGACGACGGCCGCCGGCGCCCCCGCCGTCGTCACGGCCCCGCCGTCCGCCCACGGCGCCACAGGCGGGGGGGAGGCGGCCGCCGCGACGGCGCGCCAGCCCGAGCGCCCCGTCGCGCTCGTGAGCGCGGGCCCCGCCGGGCAGGCCGGCGGCGCGACCGTCGCCGGCTTCCTGCTCGCCGCGGGCTCGCCGGACGGCGCCGCGGGCGGCTCCGGCCTCTGCGCCTGCGCCCTCGGCTCGCTGACCGCCCGGCCCTGCGCCGCCGCCGTCTCGGCCCGCTGCGCCTCGGCAGCGGTCGCCTTCCGCGACGCCGACCCCGTCTGCTCGACGGCGGGCTACGCCGGCGCCCCGGCCGTTTTAAGAAACAACGCCACGCAGGCGGCCACGCTCGCCTCAGCGCTCGCCGCGGCCTGCTACCCGGGCCTCGGCGCGTACGGCCCGGCCCCCGTCTACGCCAACGCGGCGCTCGCGCCCGCCGTGGCCCCCTCGCCGCTCGAGCTCGGCAGCGACGCGTGCGCCTGCTTCCAGTCGGGCCTGGGCAGCCGCGACTGCACCTACGCCCGCCTGAACCTGTGCCGCGCCCGGAGCGCCCTTTGCCCGGCGCTCCTGCTCGGCGACGACGCCTTGCCCGCCTCCAAGTCCCTCGCCGCCGCCTACGCCGCGCAGCGCTGCGCGGGCGGCGGGCCGGCGCTGGCGGAGATGGTGGCGGTCGCGCCCGGCCTGTCGCCGGAAAATTTTGGCGCCATCTTCGCGCCGATGCTGGCGAGGGGGTTGGCCGCGGCCGCGGGCGTCGACGTGAGTGCGGTGCGGCTGGCCTTTCACGGGGGGGTGGCGGCGGCGGTGACGGCGGCGGCGGCTTCCGCGCCCGCGCCCGCAATTGCGCCCTCGGTCGCGGCCGGGCCGGCCGCGGCTTCCGCCCCCGCGCCTGCCTATGCCGGCGGCGCGGCCGCCATGGGCGCGACGGCCGCGCCGCCGCCGCCGCCGCCGCCCACGTCCGCCGCCGTCGGATGGGGCGTCGCACCCGCCCCTGCCCTGGCGCCCGTGCCCGCGCCCGCCGCCGCCGCCAACCCCGGGCGCCGGATGCGCCTGCGCATGCGCATGCTGCTCCAGGCCCCTGCCGCCGCGGCCTCCGCGGCCCCCGCGCTCCCCCCCCAGGACTACACCACCGCCACGCCGCCCCTGACCGTGTCTGCGCGCATCGCCGGCCCCGGCGCGGCGGCCGCCCTGCGCTCAGCCTCTGCCGGCGGCGGCGGCGGCGAGGCCTTTTACGACGCGCTCGCCAAGGCCGGCTTCGCCTACAAGCCGTCGCTCAAGCTGGGCGACGACGCCTCGCCGGTGCTAAAAGGGGAGCCGAGGTACGAGCGCGGCATGGAGCCGACGGCGGCGGCGCCCGGCGCGGCCGACGCCGCCGCCGCCGCCGACGCCGCCCCTCCCGCCTCCGTCGGCGGCGGCCCGCCGCTCCCGTGGTGGATGTCTTTCCTGATCGCGATCGGCGTTCTGCTCGCCGTGTTCGCGTCGCTCGGCGGGTGCTTCGCCCTGTGCATGATGAGCAAGAGCCGCCGGAGCCGCAAGCTGCGCCGGCGCCACGAGGACGCGCTCGCGCAGAGCCTGCGGGCCAACGGCGGGGGGGACGGCGCCGCGACGCCGACGCCGCCGTCGTCGGCGGCCAGCGCCGAGGAGGCGGCGGCCGCGCTGCAGATGCGGCAGCAGCAGCAGCAGCAGCAGCAGCAGCAGCAGCAGCAGCAAGGGGCGGCGCGTCGGGCCCCACGCTACAGCGACGACGCGTCGTTTGCGGCGCCCGCTGCGACGACGACGACGACGACAGCGGCGATGGCGGCGGCGGCGACGACGGCCAACCCGCTTGTCGAAGCGGCAGCAACGGCGGTGCAGCAGTGAGATGGGGTAGGTAGAGACAGGGATCTCGTTAATCGATTTAGACAGACAGGGCGGACCTGGCGACCCCTGAACAAACAGATGATTCTTTTCCCTCGCCGCCGAGTGGCGAGCGCACGGGCCCCCCCCCTCGGGAAAAAAGCAGGCAAAAAAACATTGAATCCGAATAGGAGACGCAACGTCGCTTTGTTCCCGCAGTTTTCCATGTGATCAACCACGGGTATATATTTGCCTCGATCGACGGACGTTCGTAGTCGCGCGCGTAGGGCGAGATGGAGCGAGCGATTGTTTTTTATTGCTCGGTTCCCTGATCGCGCGTCCAACGCGGAACGCGGCGTCAGCTCCAGCGCGAAACGATGTCGAAAGCAGGCGGCGCCTCTGCCCCGCGTCCGGGACGGCCAAACGCACACTCGTGACCCCCCCTCTCTCTTCACACAAGCACAGTGACACTGCGCGCCCAATCACGCAAGGAGCACCAACGAAGCCGGGCGATCACGGTCGACACTTCGCCCTCTCTTCCTCCTTCCGCCAGATTCTTGATGGCCGGGCCATCCCAGGCGCCGGCGCCGGCTGCTGGCCGGCTCCTGCTCATCGTGGGCGCGCTCGTCCTCGGCATGGACGTGATGTCGACCGTGGTGGCGCCGCCGCTGCCGCCCGCCGCGGCGTCGGCACCGGCGTCGGCGGCGGCGGAGGCGGGGGCGCTGGCGTCGGCGCGGACGGCGGCCGGCACCACCGCCAATAAGAAGACGATGCCGGGCGGCCTCCACGTCTCCCTCTGCACGGCCTGCAGCTACAAGGGATACTACAGCCAGCTCGCCGCCGAGCTCCAGGACAAGTTCCCAAGCCTCGAAACAAGCGCGTCGACCTACCCGCCCTCGCTCGCGCGCCGCGCCGCCGCCGCCGCCGCCAACGTGGCCCAGGGCGCCGGCCTCGCGGTCGTGCTCGGCGGCGACCGGCTGTTCCCCGCCATCGGCGTCGACCCCCCTCCCCAGTGGTACACCCGGCGGGTCGCGCCGCGCAAGACCGCCTCGGCGATCGCGTGCTGGTTCTTCCCAAACCTGGCGCGCCAGGCCGCCGGGGCCACGGGCGCGTTCGAGGTGTTCTACGGGGGGGAGCCGCTCTTCTCAAAACTGGCGCTCGGGCGGTTTCCCTCGGCGGGCGAGCTGGCGGTGGCGGTCGAGGGGCGGATGGCGGCGGCGAGGGGGGGACGGGGCGGATTGGCGGCGGCGGCACGAGGGGCGGCAGCAGGAGGGGCGGGCGGCCGGGGCAGCGGTGGCGACGGCGACGGCGAGCTGTGAAACATCGAATCGTCGTTCCAAAAAGAGACGCCGTGCCGAGTTGAGCTTTTTTTTGGCACATCGTTGTTTGTTTCGCTCCGAAAGAAAGAAATGCGCTTGTGCGAAGACCGACCGACCAAACCAAACCAAACCCAGAAATCACGCCACGACAAACGTGCCGACGCCGACGACCCCGCCGCCGTCGTGGCTGCCCCCGAGCCCCCGCCCGCCCCCGCCCCCGCCGCCCTCCTCCAGGCCCTCGCCCGACGCCAGGCGCGCGTTGCCGTGCCCGTGCAGCAGCTTGCGCGTGATCTGCGAGCAGCCAAAAACGCGCAGCTCCGCGAGGCGCGGGCAGCTGTCGGCGATCAGTCCGAGCCCCTCCTCTGGCATCGCGCGGCAGAAGCTCACGTCCAGGGCCTCGAGCGTGCCCGCGCCCGCCCGTGCGAGGGCCGCGGCCAGCAGGGGCCCCGCGCCGCTCAGGCCCGCGACGTTGACGCGCCGCAGCATGCCACCGCCGCCGCGCGACACCAGGGCCGCGAGCGCGACGTCCGTCAGCGCCGGCGAGCAGCGCCGCAGCGACAGCTCCCGCAGCGCGCCGCACCCCTCCGCCAGCGCCCGCAGCGCCGCATCGGAAAACGCGTGGCACTCGTCTAAGCGCAGCGCCTCGAGCGCGGGGGCCGACGCGCAGGACGCCAGGGCCGACAGGGCCGCGTCGGTGCACCCCTGCGCGCAGCCGCGGAGCGACAGCTCGCGCAGGCGGCCGGCGCGCGCCGCGGCGCCCCCCGCCACGGCCTCAATTAGTAGGGCCTCGCCGGCGCTCGGCACGCCGTCCAGGGACAGGGCGGCGAGGTGGGGGAGGCGCGAGAGAGCGTGGCGCAGGGCCGAGGCCGAGAGGCCGCGGCAGTCGGTCAGGTCGAGCGCGCGGAGGCGGGGGGCCAGGTCCGGCAGGCGGCGCAAGAAGGGGCCCTCGAGGCGCGGGCACTGGGGCAGGCCGAGCGAGCGCAGGCCGCCGCCGCCGCCGCCGCCGCCTCCCTCGTCCTCCGGGCCGTCTCCGCCGCCGCCTGCCGCCGCCGCCGCGTCGTCGTCGCCCGCCAGCGCGGCGGCGAACGCGGCGCCGCCCTCGTAGTCGTAGCCCGCGCCCGCGCCGAGGCCGCCGCCGCCCCCGTCGCCGTCCTGGTCGCGAGCGAGCGCCGCCGCCGCGTCGGCGCCCCGTCCGCTGGCCGCCCCACCCGCTCGCTCCTCCGCCCCCCCGCCCCCGCCGCCCCCAGCGCCAGCGCCCGAGAACGCCGCCTCGAGCAGCGCCACCACGCCCGCGTCGCTCAAGCGGTACGCCCCCGACAGGCGCACGTCGACCAGCCGCGGCAGCGACCCGCCGCCCGCGCGCGCAAAGCCTCCCGCCACCGCCTCGTCCCCGAAGCCTCGGCCGCACAACCCCAGGTCGAGCCGCTCGAGCGCCCCCGACGCCGCCGCCTCGCGCGCCAGCCGCGACGCCGCGCGCGCGTCGGCCTGCGTGCAGTCCGGGAGCACCAGCTCGCGGGGACCGTCCCGCGCCAGCAGAAAGGCCGCGGCCTCTGTGAGCGCGCGGCGGCGAGCGAGCTCGCGGGCGATGCTGTTGCGCAGCTCGCACGGCAGGCCCCAAAGGGACTCCACGTCGTCGATGCGGTCGGCGATGACGCGCAGGGCGAGGGCGGACAGGCGGGGCACTGCGCGCGCGGGCATGGCGACGGGTCCCTTGGGCAGCGGGCCCCTTTGCTGTTGCCGGTGTTGCTGCTGCGATGGGGCGTCGGCGCCGGCGACCGCCACGCCGCCGACCGACGGGCCCCACGCGTCGCCGCCGCGCAACGGGCGCCACAGGAGCGCCGCCTCGCGGGCCGCCTTTGTGCCCTCGACCGCCGCCTCGCGCAGCTTGGCCGCGCGGCGGAGCGCCGCGCGCCCGCGCCCGCGGTCCAGCTGCGCGGCGGACGCCCACGGCCCGAGCTCCCGCGCGCCCGCCTCGCGGCCGCCGGTGTGGGGGTCGGCGCCGCCGCCGCCGCCGTCCTCGTCTTCGTCCTCGTCCTCGCCCGCGTCCTCGTCCGCGTGCTCGCCCGCGCCGTTGCCGTCTCGCTCGCCGTCGCCGCCCCGCGCGCGGCGCCGGGTGGCGGTCGGGCGCGGGCCCACCAGCTGGTCGTTGTCCGGGTCAAAGTGCGCAAAGTGGGCGGCGCGGCTGTGGCGGGCGGCGTTTTTTTTGTCGGTTGTCGGTTTTTTCGTTTTGTGTGTTTCGATGGGTTGCGGCGAGGGGCTCGCTTTTTACTCGGGGCACGTGGCGTCATGTGATCGAGTGCTCCTTCCCCGCTTGACGAGCTACACTCACCGCCTCGCCACGTTGGCCATGGCCGCTCTGCGCGCGGCGCCGGGGATTGCCGCTGTCTGCGCCGCCGCCGTCGCCGCCCGCTCCCCTTGCTCCTCCTCGGCATCGGCGTCGGCGGCACCGGCGCCCTCATCTTCCGGCTCGCTGGTGTGCTGCTCGGCGCGCGCGGGTGGCAGCGCGTCGTCCAGGGCCAGGACGTGCTCATCTTCCTCCTCCGGGGCCGCGCGGCGCGCGCGCTTGGGCGCCATGATTGCTGTTTCTCGGCGCGACAAGCGTGGGGGAAGGGTGCACTGTGATTGCGTGTGATCTGTTCGCGACGGGGTCACGGCGATCGAGCGTGGTACTAGTGGTATCGGAGGCGCTGGCTCTGGTTGCGAACGGCGCGCCCGATGTCGCGTGCGACAAAAGAGTGATGAGCGATGATGGCATTTGGTCGCGTCGCCGCCGCCGCGCCTCTGCCGTTCGTTGTCGTTCGTCGACCAGACGCAGAAAAAAGAGGAAGAGACGTCCCTCTCATACGCGCGCCTCACAACAACAAAACAAGACGCAACAATCCACCAACGACATCAATAAGCATCACATTCGACAATCCGTCACTGTCGCGCCACAAATCCCATCCCCATCCACGCCCACGAAACCAAAAAATCCACGGGAGCGGCTGGCGCAAATTCTCCGAGAGACCTCCGTCCGAATCGCCCCCCCCCGCAAGCGGCGCGCGCGCACCACCGCCAAAGGCTAGGCTCAATCCAGGCTCTCTAGAGAGCTCTCGTACACAGCCCGGAACGCCATGCTCGGCGCGCGCCTCATCGGGCCCGCGGCGGCGCGCGGAAAGGGAGCGGCCCTGCCGGCGTCGCCCGCGTCGTTGTCGGCGGCGGCGTCGCTCGCCGCCCAACAACAGCAACAACAGCCCCGCGGCCCGGCCGCGCCTCTGCCCCCGCTGCTGATCGAGCTCCCGTTCGGCCTCTCCTCCTTCGCGCTGCCGGCCGACTTTGCCGACCGCGTCCTGGTCGGCTTTTTCGGCGCGACGGTCATCGGGCAGCTCTACGCCTGGCCCATCGCGATCTACCTGCTGGCGGGCGCGCTCCGCGCGGCGGCGGCGCTGTTGCGCTCAGGCCGGCCCCTGCTCGCCGCCGCCGCCGCCGCCGCCGCGCTGCTGCTGCTCCTCTATCTGCGCTACATCCTCGGCGCGGGCTTCCGCGAGGCCGAGGTCACGCCCAACGTCCTTGCCCATGCGGGCGAGGCCGGGACCGCCGGCGGGCGGCGAAACAAGTGGTTCCAGGCGGCCCCCCTCAAGCGCTGGCGGCAGTGGACCCGCCTGCGCCGGCACACGGGCGCCGCGCTGGTCCGCTGGGGCCCCACGCCAGACCCCTCTCGAAACTACGTGTGGGCGGGGTACCCGCACGGCATCTCGGCCATCTCGGCCTTTGCCAACCTGGTGGTGGACCCGGCGCCCTTGCTGGACGAGCCCGGGGGGGCGGCGGGGGCGGAGGAGGGGGAGGGGCGAGGGCGCGAGGAGGAGGCGGGCGGCGGCGAGCAGGCCGACAGCGACGGGGCGGAGGGCAACGCCGCCGCCGCCAACAACGCCGCCGCCGGCACCGCCTGCCACCGCGGCCACTTCCTCGACCTGTTCCCGGGCATCGCGATGCACCCGATGACCCTCGCGAGCAACTTCAAGGCCCCCCTGGTCCGCGACTACTGCCTCGCGCTCGGCCTGCGCCCCGCGACGCGCACCTCTTGCGCGGCTCTGCTCACGGAGCCGACCCCTCTAGCTCTTGCCGCCGCGCCGCCGCCGCCTTCGCCGCTGCTGCAGTCGCCGACGCCGCCGCCTTTGCCGCCGACGCCGCCGCCTTCTAGCGCCGCCGCCGCCGCCGCCGCGGCCCCGATCATGCCCGCCGAACGCGCGGAGGAGGGCCTGCGCCGCCGCCGTCCGAACGCCGGCGCCCCCGCCGCCGACGACGCCGCCCGCACCTCGTCAGACAAGCAACAGCAAGCCGACGGCGACGACGACGACGACGACGGCGCCGACGGCAACGACCCCGCCCCGCCCCCGCCCCCGGCTCTCGCCTTTCGCCCGAGCCCCGGCCGCGCCATCTTCCTCAGCCCCGGCGGCGCCGCCGAGGCCCTGCTCTCCCGTCCCGGCGGCCACTACGACGTCATCATGGCGCGCCGCAAGGGCTTCTGCCGCGTGGCGGTCGCCACGGGTGCCGACGTCGTCCCGGTCGTGATGTTTGGCGAGACGGAGCTGTTCGACGTGGTCCCCTTGCCCGCCGGGTCGCTCGGGTGGCGGCTCCAGCGCCTGTCGCACCGGACGTTTGGGACGAGCCAGCCCATCTTCCGCGGCGAGGGCCTGCTGGGCGCCGACCGCGCGGGCCTCCTGCCGCGCCGCTGGGTTCCAGGGGGCGGCCGCCCGCGCCTGACGACCGTGGTCGGGCAACCCGTCCGCAACGAGGGCGGGCCGTGGGCCGGCGGCGGGGCCGGCGCGGCTGGGTCGCCGCCGCCGAGCTGGCCGCCGCGCATCCCAAAACGCGGGGCCGACCCGGCGTTCGAGGCCGCCGTCGACGCGCTGCACGCGCGATACGTCGCCGCCTTCAAGGCGCTCTTTGCGGCGCACGTGGGGACGTTCCACCCGGGCGCGGCGCTGAGGATCGTCGACGGCGACGACGAGGAGGACGGGGAGGGCGGAGGCGGCGGCGGCGAGACCGAGGCGCACCATCGCTGATCGAGGCGCCGCGGGTATTTTTTGTCGTTGTTAAATCTTTGCGCGCCGCGCGCCAACATCCCGCTTCGCCGCTTCCGTTTCCTCGCTCTTTTTGCTTTTTTATTTGCAGTTTTTTGCGCACGCCCTCTGCGGCAAAACACAAAACACACACACAAGTAGTTGCCCCCCGCTCCTCCGTCCCCCGCCCTACAAATAGGGCCATAGAGAGTCGACGCGCCTGCTGCTCTCCCCTTTCTCTTGCAACGCCACCGAGATTTGACGAGTCTACGACGAAGAAGGAGGAGCGCCGCCCATCCCGCCGACGGCGTCGGCGGCGGCGCGCGGCGCCCCGCCCCCCAGAAACCAGGCGCGCGCCGCGCGCGCGCGCCCCTCCTCCACGTTGAGGAGCACGTCCACGCGCGCCGCCAGGCCGCCGCCGGCCCCCGCGTGCTGCGCCACGGCCGCCAGGCCCGACAGGCAGTAGCACGTGTGGTAGAAATCGGGCGGCTTGCCCGGCTTGTCGCGCAGGCCGCCGCCGCCGCCGCCGCCGCCGCCGCCGCCGCCGCCGCTGCCCGGAGCGGGCTGCTGGCAGGCGGCGAGCACCCACAGCGTCAGCGCGCGCGCGTCGCACAGAGGGGGGGGCGGGCGGCGCCCGGCGACAGCGTCAGCGTCAGCGTCGTCATCGTCGTCGTCGGCGGCGGCGGCGTCGTCCTGGCCCCCGGCGATCGCAACGGCGCTGCGCTCGGCCAGCCAGATGTCGGCGGCCGCGCGGTCCTCGGCCTGGCGCGCGCACGAGGCGCGCGCGAGCGGCAGGACCGCGGCTGAGTCCTCGTCGCCGCCGCCGCCGCCGCCGTCGCCGCCGTCTCGCTCTTTTTCCGCCGCCCCCGCGCCCTGCTGCAGCGCCGCCGCCGCCGCCGCCGCCGCCGCGGCCTCGCCCGCACGCCGCTTCGCCAGCGCGTGGGCCTCGCGCGCCGCCTCCACGGGCGGCCGCGCCCTGCGCTCGGTCACGGCGCGCGGCAAGGGCGGCACGCCCGACGCAATCAGCGCGTCGAGGCGCGCGCGGGCGGCCTCGTCTCGGACGTGCTCGCCTCGCTGCTCGCCTTGCAGCAGAAGCGACGGCGGCGGCCCGGCGCTCCCGCTCCCGCGGCCGCCGCCGCCACCGCCGGCACCCCCGTCCTTTTCGATCCAGTCCAGCTGCTCCAGCAAGACGGGAAACAAGGCCCCCACCCAGAACGAGTAGCACCCGTCGGCCAGCTTGTTGGCGCGCCCGCTGAACCCGCCCTCCACCCACCCCTGCCGCCGCGCCGCCCACCCGAGCGCCGCGCGGGGCTCGACCGCGCGCGCGGCCGCCCTCGCCGTCGCCCGGTCCCCGGCGCGCTCGGCCGCGCGCCGCACGATCGCGCACGCCGCCGAGGCGCAGTAGGCGTACCCGCCATGCGCCTCGTTGCCCGGCTCGCCGCCGCACCCGCCCTCGTAGGTCTGGCAGCGCGCGCAGAACGCGAGCGCCCGCGAGCGCGCCGCCAGCTCGGGGACGTCAAGCGCGGCGAGCTCGGCGGCCGCGAGCGCCGTGTAGGCCGAGCGCGCGTCCACCTCGCCGCCGCCCTCGTGCATGGCAAAGCCGCAGCCGCGGGCCGCGGCCCCCTCCCGTCCGTCGCCCGCCGCGCCGCCGCCGCCGCCGCCGCCGCGCCGCCCGCCGGCCTCGTCTGCGCAGCGCAGCAAAAAGGCGCGCAGCGCGGGGCGGTCGAGCACGCGCCACGCGCGCGGGCTGTTGAGGGTGACGAGGGCGGCGACGGCCGCGTATGTGGGCGCCAGGTGGGGGCGCTGCCCCGGGCCCCCGCCGAAGCCGCCGGTGGGGCTCTGGCACGCGGCGAGGAAGTCGGCGACCTGCGAGGGGGTCGGCGGCGGCGGCGGCGGGGGGGCCGTCGGCGCCTCGCCGCTGCCGCCGTCGTCATCGGTCCCGTCGCCGTCGCCGTGATCTTCATCGGTTCCGTCGCCATCGCCGTCGTGGGCGTCCTCGGGCCGCGGCGGCGGCGGCGGCGGCGGCGGCGAGCGAGGGCGGCCGCCGCTTCGTCCCGGCTGCTGCTGCGGCTGCTGCGGCTGCTGCTGCTGCTGCTGCTGCTCGTGCTGCGGCGGCGGGCGGCGGCCCGCGGCGCCGGCGCCGGCGTCGTCGCGGGGCGCGTCCTCCTGCTGCTTCGCCTCATCCCCCAGGTCCCGCCCGAGCAGCGCGAGCCCGTGCAGCGCCCAGAACACGATCCAGCACCGGCTCGCCTCAAGGCTCGCAAAGCCCGCCGGCAGCGCGCCCAGCGCCGACCGGAGGAAGGCCGCGTGCGCCTCGCGCGCCAGCGGCGGCGGCGGCGCTTGCCGCTGCTCGGGCAGCAGGTCGCCGTACAGGCCGGCGACGTCGTCCTCGAGGCTGCGCTGCAGGCGCGACGTGATCGTCGGCCGCTCGCGGGCGGCCATGATTGGTTTTTTTTCCGGGCGAGCGCGAGATGGCGGGAGCGCGCCGCGCCGCGGCCGCGGCGCCTCGGGCGCTCGGCGGCGACGCTTCCGGCGATTTCTTGCTCCTCCTGCAGCTGCGTTTGGCGATGGAGCGGTCGGAATGAACCCGGTCCGCGCGACCACCTTGGTCTTCTTGAAGTCCGCGGAGAACAAAGAGAAAACGGTGACGGAAGGTTTACGATTTCAGGATTGTTTTCGCACGCAGCGTCGTGTGTAAGGCGGTGTGGCGCGCGCGCGGCGTCACGGATGCAGTATGGGGAATGACCATTACAGTGAGATCACCTCATGGATCGATCGTGAACATGAGGAGGGGGGGGCGGGAAGAGAGAAATGGAACCTCCAGCAGCAGGGATTTACGCTCCAACCAAACGTCGCTTCTCGGTCAGCGAGATACTGCCTGCACACACGCCAGACTCCCAAACACGCGTTTGTCCATCATCGAACACCACCACACAAATCACCCCGTACACAACAGCGCGTCTCTTCCTGTTTCCCCCGTTTGTCGTCAAAAACAACAGCAGCGAAAACCGCTCTCTCTCTGTCCTCCTCTCCGCCACCGCCCGTCCATCCCAGCCATGACGGACCGGGAGGAGTGCGTGTACATGGCCAAGCTGGCGGAGCAGGTGCGGATGGCTTGGCGGCGACGCTTTTGCGTGTTGTTTGGCGTTCTCCTTGCCTGACCCCTCTCCGTCAACAACGATCTGACTCTGACTCGCCGGCCTCTCCCGCCCCCACACGCGCCCCACAACCCAACAGGCCGAGCGCTACGACGAGATGGTCGAGAGCATGAAGCAGGTGCGGCTCGTCGAGGACTGGGCAAGCGGACGAGAGACAGAGGAGCGCCAGACAGGAGCGCCAGACAGCTCCTTTTCCCCCCTCCCTCCCGCCTCCTCCTTCTTCCGACACTCTCGCCCGAGCTCAACGCTGGCTATCAGAGGCGCGCGCGCGCGTCGCGGTCAACCGGCGTCCCGGGTCCCGCCGGATCACGCCAAGACGGCGCGGCAAGGGCGCACGAGGGCACTCGTGGCGCGTTTCCCAAACAGGGGGGCACCTTGTGCCGTTTGTGCTGAGCCCGCGTCCCCCTCCCCCCAACCCCCACAATCGCAACCACGCTCACAAACCCGCAGGTCGCCAAGATGGTGCACGACCAGGAGGTGAGGGAGAAAGAACGCACACAAGTCGAGGGCAGGAGAGAGAGACCCTCGACGACGCGCGCGACGCCGCGCGCGCGCGATCGGCGCCCCGACGCTCGACGCCGCTCACCGCCGCCCCCCTTCCCCCCCCCAAAAAAACAACAACAACAACATCGAAACAACCACAACACCCCCCCAGCTCTCGGTCGAGGAGCGCAACCTCCTCAGCGTCGCGTACAAGAACGTCATCGGCGCCCGCCGCGCCTCGTGGCGCATCGTCAGCAGCATCGAGCAGAAGGAGGAGGCCAAGGGCCACGAGGACAACGTCGTGCGGATCCGCGCCTACCGGCAGGGGGTGAGACATGATGAGATGAAAAGAGAGGCGCTTCTTTTGTGTTTGTTGTTTTGTTTTCATTTCGTTGCTCTTGTTGTGTGGGCTTGCTGCGGCTCGTTGTTGTGTGCGCGCCCTTGAAACACGCGCGACCCGACGCGGCCGCCCCCCCGCCCTGCTCACTCTCTTGCCCCCCCCTCTGGGGGCGCGCGAAACCGACCCGCACCAAAACAAAACCCCCACCACTAAACTACCAAAAGCAGATTGAGAAGGAGCTTGGCGAGGTGTGCATGTCCATCCTCTCGGTGCTGGACGACCACCTCATCCCCACCGCGTCCACGGGCGAGTCCAAGGTCTTCTTCCTCAAGATGAAGGGCGACTACCACCGGTGAGTTTAGAGCGCGATGGGGCGGGGAGGCAGCAATGTGAATGATTGTGTACGAAGCATGGCGGCTCTCTCCTGCCTGTTTGTCTCTCCTCGATGCGCCTCCATCGCCGCGGCTCTCTCTCCGGCTCTCACGCACCCGCCCGCACACAAAAACAAAAACCAAAAACTGACGGCGACGCAAAATCAAAACGCGATCCCATCACGCCCGCCCGCGACACAAACGCCGCCCACCCCGACACCCGCACCATGACAAAGCTACCTCGCCGAGTTCAAGACGGCGCGGGACCGCAAGGAGGCGGCCGAGCACACGCTGCTGGCCTACAAAGCGGCGCAGGACATTGCGCTCGTCGACCTGGCGCCCACGCACCCCATCCGCCTGGGCCTGGCGCTCAACTTCTCGGTGTTCTACTACGAGGTGGGGTCCCGTTTTCGTCCTGGGTCGTCGTCGTCGCCGTCGCGCTCTCGTCTTGCTGTTGTCGTCCGTGTTTCTTGCGGTCCCTGGTTTGGCCGTTTTTTGTGGTTTTTGGTTTCATTTGTCGTCGCCGCCGCCGTCTCGAGGTTTGTCGTTTTCCGCCGTCGTTGTTTTCTTGCCTTCGCTCTCCGACTCCATCGCTCCCCCCGCCAACCACACGAACAAACATCACCGACCCACCCACCAAACCAAAAACAAAACCAAAACAAAGATCCTCAACTCGCCCGAGCGCGCGTGCCACCTGGCCAAGCAGGCCTTCGACGAGGCGATCGCCGAGCTCGACACGCTGGGGGAGGAGAGCTACAAGGACTCGACGCTGATCATGCAGCTGCTGCGGGACAACCTGACGCTGTGGACGAGCGACATGCAGGACGCGGCGGCGGCCGGGGGAGGGGCGTCGGGGGCGGGCGACGCGGCGGCGCCGGCGGCGCCGGCGCCGGCGGCAGAAGGGGAGGCGGCGGCGGCGCCGGCGCCGGCCGACGCGTGAGAGGGCGAAAAACACACACACACACACGAGGCGGCGGCGGCGGTTTGGGGGTTCCGGTGCGCCGCGCAGGAGAAGGAGACCAGGGGCGCGCACCCCAAGAGAGCCGCACACGCGCGCGCGCGTGACCCCGGCAGCATTGGCCGCCCGTTATTTGTCTTCTTATTT
>Ga0209491_10004725_pt1 | contig 20708 bp, 19 predicted proteins | sample BON02_FD_187213 | JGI IMG/M metagenome (GOLD analysis project Ga0209491, IMG submission 187213) | Freshwater microbial communities from Lake Bonney liftoff mats and glacier meltwater in Antarctica - BON-02 (SPAdes) (version 2) | ecosystem: Environmental > Aquatic > Freshwater > Ice > Glacier... | reverse complement strand
AACGCCTACATCGAGCGCTACAATCGCACGGTCAGGCACGAATGGCTGGACCAATACATCATCAAGATCATGGAGGAGGCCCAACACTTTGCCACACAGTGGTTATGGACATACAATAACGACCGCCCGAATATGGGCATCGGCGGCATCACACCCGCAATGAAACTGAAAATGGCTGTGTAAGTTCTACGGTCTCATCCCGTTAAAAATGGGAGGATTACCCGCCGAACGCCGTGGCCATTCGGCAGCTTTCGCAGGAGGAAGGGATTTCCGAGGGTACCTTGCACAAGTGGCGTGCTGAGGCGCGCGGCAAAATCGCGACCGCGTTTGAAGGTGGCCAGGTCAGGTGCAAACGTCCGGGTCGCAAGAGCCGTAACAGGGCCCACGCCCGGCATGGTCTGTGCGCGGCGCACTAATTCGGCTTTCTTGGCGGCACATCTCATCTTTGCGTCGAGCTCTGCGACACGCGCATTCAACCCCTCGATCTGCTCCAGATATACTTGGCTGAGGTCTCGAACCTCCGGGTGCAGCGCCGTGTCACCATCGGCAATTACGTCCGCAAGCGCCTTGAGATGGGCGGGTCCTCGGGCCGCGACTAGGCCGTGTTCGGCGAGATGACCACGTAAAGCATTGATCATCTGGGTGCGCTGGCCAACGAACATCTGCCGCGTGCGAAACAGCATGGCGCGCGCCTGCTGATCTTCGGACTTCACGGCGACAAAGCGCATGGTCCGGACGCAATGCAGCCTCAACAATAGCCTCCGCATCGGCCACATCGTTCTTTTGGCGTTTGACGAACGGCTTCACATAGACAGGTGGGATCAGGCGCACATCGTGCCCCAACTTCTCAAATTCCCGCCCCCAGCCATGCGCCGTTGCACACGCCTCCATGGCGATCACACACTTGGGCTGCTGTGCCACGAACGCGAGAAACTGACCTCGTGAAAGCTTCTTACGAAACGCAACGGAACCGTCATGGTGTGCACCGTGCAACTGGAAAACACGCTTTGCCAAGTCGACACCTATAATAGTAACTTCGGACATGGATGCTCCTTCATTCTGTGATGGCTTCAACACTCATCATAGTGGCACATTGCGATGCCGTCGGGAGGGGGCATCCAAGCCATCAACATAGTCCTATGACGTAATACACACCGGCAGCTTCGGAACCATTGAGTTTTAAGGGAGGCATAGATCCTCCCATTTTGGCAGCATTTCCGCATTTTTTACGCATCTGGACGCTTTTTATCAATCCAATATGGCGATAATGGTGCCCCCCGACCGCACCAGGATTTTCCATTTCAAAATTGTTTATCTTGTTCTTTGAACGCGGCAGCTTTTACGGCTGCGGCGTCTTTCTGTTTGCGCCTTAATCTGCCAATTGGCGCGGCATGAGGCCCGGTCACCTGCGCTTGATCACAACATCGTGCGCTGCTTTGATTGGCACAATGCAAGCCATTTGGCCTGCATCAAGCCCCGCACGCGGATAAATACCCTGAATATGGGCCGATCCTGACGCGGACCGGGAAACCGGTTGCACTTTACGCGGGCGGTTGCTTTATTTCACGGGAGAAGAGTGCGGGATAACCCGCCGGTGACAACGGGGAGACTGGCGTGGCGCAAAGCGACGACGCTTTCGTGGAATTTGACCACGTTCAAAAGAGCTATGATGGTGAAAACCTCGTAGTAAAAGACCTCAACCTGTCGATGCCCAAGGGCGAGTTTCTGACGATGCTCGGGCCATCGGGGTCTGGCAAGACGACTTGCCTGATGATGCTGGCGGGTTTTGAAACCGCGACCTACGGTGACATCCGCCTAGATGGCAAACCGATCAACGACATTCCGCCACACAAGCGTGGCATCGGCATGGTGTTCCAGAACTATGCCCTGTTCCCGCACATGACCGTGGCAGAAAATTTGGCGTTTCCGTTGCAGGTCCGCAAGATGACCAAGGATGTGCAAAAGGAAAAGGTGATGCGCGCGTTGGACATGGTCCAGATGGGCAGCTTTGCCGGGCGTCGCCCATCGCAACTGTCAGGCGGTCAGCAGCAGCGGATCGCATTGGCCCGCGCGCTGGTGTTCGAACCCGAGCTGGTCCTGATGGACGAGCCACTGGGCGCGCTGGACAAGCAGTTGCGCGAAACCTTGCAGTTCGAGATCACCAATCTGGCGCACGAACTGGGCATCACAGTGGTCTACGTCACGCACGACCAGACCGAAGCGCTGACTATGTCGGACCGCGTTGCCGTGTTTGAAAACGGCCGCATCCAGCAGCTGGCCCCGCCGTCAGAGCTGTATGAGCAGCCGCAGAACAGCTTTGTTGCGCAATTTATCGGCGAAAACAACACGCTGGAAGGCGTGATTGCGGAAATTAAAGGCGAGACATGTGTCGTCAAGCTGGACAGCGGAGAGGTCATCGACGCGGTGCCGGTCAACGTCACTAAGGTCGGTGAGCGGACAAAGGTCAGCATCCGCCCCGAACGGGTTGAGGTTGATACCGCCAAGCTGGGCCCTAACGCCCACACGCTTAAAGCTGAAGTGCTGGAGTTCATCTATATGGGCGATATTTTCCGCACGCGGCTTAAGGTTGCTGGCATCGACAATTTTGTAATCAAGACACGCAATTCGCCCGATCAGGTCAAGCTGACACCGGGCTCCATCATCGACATCGGCTGGCTACCGCGGGATTGCCGCGCGCTGGACGCCTGATGTGAAACAGGGCTTTGCCGCGCCCGGCGGCAAAGCCCGAAAAATAACACCGGGTAACCTAACGGGAGTTTACGAATGACTTTGAAGACAACACTCGCAGCAACTACCGCGCTGACGCTGGCTGCGACCGGCGTTTTCGCTGAAGCGCACGTAGCAATGTCCAACGACATGACTATCGTGTCCTGGGGCGGCGCATACCAGAACAGCCAGCTGAAGGCCTATGTTGAGCCCTATATCGCCCTGCACCCTGAAGTGAACGTCGTGTGGGACGAATCCTCGGCCGAGGCTGTCGCAAAGCTGCGCGCCATGAACGAAGCGAACAACATCACCTGGGACCTAGTCGACGTCGAAGCCGCTGACGGCATTCGTTTGTGCGACGAAGGTCTGGCGATGGAAATCGACTTTGATGAAGCGCTGGCTGCTGGCGACGATGGCTCCACAGCGACCGAAGACTTTGGCGACAGCCTGGTGTCGGACTGCTTCATCCCGCAGATCGTGTTCTCGACCACCGTCGGTTACCGCACGGACATGGTTGGCGACACGCCTCCGACTGACATCTGTGCCATTTTCGACACCGAAACCTATCCGGGCAAGCGCGCGCTTAATAAGCGCCCACTGGCGAACGTGGAATGGGCGCTGCTGTGTGACGGCGTTGCTAAGGACGACATCTATGACGTTCTGGCCACCGAAGAAGGTCAGACGCGGGCGTTTGCAAAGCTGGACACCATCAAGAGCGAAGTCGTCTGGTGGACCGCTGGTGCAGAAACCCCGCAGCTGCTGGCTGACGGCGAAGTCGTGATGGGCTCGACGTACAACGGTCGCCTGTTCTCTGCGATTGCAGAGCAGGACCAGCCAATTGGCATGCTGTGGGACGCAGAGATGCTGGACTTTGACGGTTGGGTTGTTCCCGATGGTCTGGCCGAGGATCGTCTGGCCCGCGTCATGGACTTCCTGAAGTTCGCGACAGACACCCAGCGTCTGGCTGATCAGGCGAAATACATCGCTTACGGTCCGGCCCGTGCGTCGTCCGCACCGCTGGTCAGCACACACGCTGATCTGGGCATCCCTATGGCAGAGCACATGCCCACAGATCCGGCCAACGCCACGAACGTCTTTGTGACGAACTATGGCTTCTGGTCCGATTACCGCGATGACCTGGACTCCAAGTTCCAGGCATGGCTGGCCCAGTAATTCAGGCTTTGGTCTGAATTGTAAAACGCGGAGTGGGCCTGTTTCAGGCCTGCTCCACCCCCTCCACGACGACAGATGCAAGGATGCACGCAATGCCAAAAGGTTACATCATCGGCCACATTAAGGTGACAGACCCAGACGGCTATCCCGAATATGTGGCGCGTGACACACCAATTCTGCAATCGCACGGCGCACGTTTCATCGTACGTGGTGGCCAGTCCGAAACGCCAGAGGGCGAAGATATGGGCCGCCATGTCGTCATCGAATTTGACAGCTATGAGGCCGCGAAAGCCGCCTATAACGACCCCGATTATCAAGAGGTTGCCGACATTCGCCGTCGCTGCGCCACCAGCTCCATAATCCTTGTCGAAGGAGTCTGAGATGGCTGACGCAACGCACGGTCCCGATAATTTGACCGGTGTTACGCCTGACACCGGGTTGAAGGTTGCACAGTCCGACCCCGGTGGCCCGATGCTTGCCGCCGATGGCACTCCGCTCAAGACGTCGCTGAACCGTGCATTGCGCAAGCAAAAGCGCCGTGCGCTGATGTTGATCGCGCCGCTGCTGATCTTTATCGTCGTGACCTTTATCTATCCCATCGGCGAAATGCTGTTCCGTTCAGTCGAGAACCAGATCGTAGGAGATACTCTGCCGCGAACTGTGCGTGTGCTGGCGGATTGGGAGCCCGACAAAACTGACGTACCGGGCCCATTGGTGTTTTCCGCGCTTGCCAAGGACATGATGGTCGCCGCCGAGGAAAAGAATCACACGCGCCTTGGCTCGCGCTTGAACTACGAAGCCTCTGGCATCTCGTCCTTGTTCCGCAAGTCGGGGCGCGGCGTCGATGACATCGGCGAAGGTTATACCGATCAATTCGCGGCGCTGGATCCTGCATGGGAAGATCCGCAAACCTTTATCGACATCTTCGCCGGCCCGCGCTGGCTCGCGTCGAACGCCACATACGATGGCACGGGCAAGCGCCCGACCTTCCGTCTGGCCGAAGGCGTAGGAGAGGTGCTGCCGCAAACCGCCAGCATTTACCGTGACTTCGCCCGCGTTGTTCAGACCGAAGACGATGACAACCCCGCCGAAGAACAGCCTTGGAACACCGTCTATCTGGCGCTTTACGAGGACCTGGTCAACGGCGCAGCGATTCCGGCCGACATGCCGCACGCTGATGTGCTGACTGCAGCACAGACAGCGGCGGTGGGTTTTGCCAAGACCGATGTGATGGCAGACTTTGTTGCTATGGACAAGGATTGGGCCGACCGTGACGTCTGGCGCATCATCCAGACCTATTCCACACCATATACCACAGGTTATTTCCTGAACGCGGCTGACTTGCAGCTGACCCCGGATGGCGTCGCCTGGCGCCCCGAGAATGAGCGCGTCTATATCACGCTGTTCATCCGCACGCTGATCATGTCCACTGCGATCACTGTGGCCTGCATTTTCTTAGGCTATCCTATCGGCTGGCTCCTGGCGAATCTGCCAAGCCGCCAGGCGAACTTGCTGATGATCCTCGTGCTTCTGCCGTTCTGGACGTCGCTGCTGGTTCGCACGTCAGCGTGGAAGATTTTGCTGCAGGATCAGGGGGTCATCAACGATCTGCTTGTCTGGATTGGAGTGGTGGCCGATGACAACCGCCTTGCTCTGATTAACAATGCCACCGGCACGATCATTTCGATGACGCATATCCTGCTGCCGTTTATGATCCTGCCGCTATATTCGGTGATGAAGACGATCCCGCCATCATACCTGCGGGCGGCGAAATCGCTGGGTGCCACGAACTGGACTGCTTTCTGGCGCGTCTACTTCCCACAAAGTGTGCCGGGTATCGGCGCAGGCTCCATCCTCGTGTTCATCCTCGCCATTGGCTACTACATCACGCCGGAAATCGTGGGCGGCACCAAGGGTGTCTTCATCTCGAACCGGATCGAATACCACATCTCGACCTCGTTGAACTGGGGGCTGGCCGCCTCACTGGGTGCCATTCTGCTGGTGATCGTTCTGGGCTTCTATTGGGCCTATGACCGGATTGTCGGCATCGACAACGTCAAGCTGGGAGGCTGAAGCATATGTCTTCTGTTGCATTTAATCCCGAGCAGGGAAAACCCCTGCACGCCTTTGCCACTTTCACCTTGCCGCTGGTCGCCGTCTTTGGCGCGATGCTGGGGTTCGTGGGCGGTCAGGCCGCAGGCCTTGGTCCGCTTGAAGGGGCCTTGTTTGGTGCTATTATCGCCGCGGCGCTGGCCTTTGGCCTTACCCGTTTTATGACCCGCAAACCGGGGCGCTGGCTTGCCATCGCGGTTTGCGCTGTGCTTGGATTCATCGCTGGTGGGTTCCCGGGTGCCGTTGGCGGCATCATTCTGGGTGCGTTGCTGGGGTGGGCGGTCTATTGGCTGGACAGCGGCGATTACCGCCGCGGCGTGCCGCCCTATTCGACGACAGGGCAGGTGCTGTGGCACAACAGTTTTAAGTTCATCTGCGGCGCGATCTTTTTCTTTCTGATCGCACCGATCATTACGATCATCCCGCTGTCGTTCAACGCGCAGAACTTCTTTACCTTCACGCCGGAAATGCTGGCGCTGGACCCCGCTGGTTATAGCTTCAAGCATTACGCTGACTTCTTTACCAACGATGCCTGGTTGCAGCCGCTGAAGAACTCTCTGATCATCGCACCCTTCGCGACTGTGATATCTGTCACGTTGGGCACCTTGGCCGCGATCGGCTTGTCACAATCCCACGTGCCGGGACGCCGTGCGATCATGGCGGTGTTGATTTCACCGATGATCGTGCCTTTGATCATTTCCGCCACGGGCATGTTCTTTTTCTACAGCCAGATGGGCCTGTTCATGGAGAACTACCTTGGCATGTCGAAAACGCTGAGCGGCTACATAAAGGTCATCTTGGCCCATGCAGCCCTTGGTGTTCCCTTTGTCATCATAACTGTCACCGCAACACTGGTCAGCTTTGACCAGTCGCTGACGCGGGCTGCGGCCAACATGGGGGCCAATCCGGTCACGACATTCTTCAAGATCCAGATGCCGCTGATCCTGCCCGGCGTGATTTCCGGCGGCTTGTTCGCCTTTATCACGTCCTTTGACGAGGTGGTTGTGGTCCTGTTTGTCGGTGCTGCCGCACAAAAGACCCTGCCATGGCAGATGTTTACCGGACTGCGTGAGCAAATCAGCCCGACCATTCTGGCGGTTGCGACGATCTTGGTGATTGTGTCGATTACGCTGCTGACAGTCGTGGAAATGCTACGCCGCCGATCAGAGCGTCTGCGGGGCATGTCACCAGGTTGATATGGGGGGCGAACACTTTTCGTATGAAAAGTTGCTCAGGCTGAAAAGTCTTCGTACGAAAACTTTTCAGCCGACCTACGGCAGGATCGCCAGCCAGCCCCAGACCGTCAGGATGGACACACCCGTAGCGATCAGCACCGCGCTGGCTGCCACCCGCCGTGCCCGGCCGTACATGTTGGCAAAGACATAGGCGTTCACGCCAGGTGCCATCGCCGATGTCAGGATGGCAGAGCGGAGTTCGGGCACGCTGAGGTGCGCGACGCCAGACAGCCCCCATACGATGGCAGGGTGAACAATCAGGCTGATGGCCACGACGAAGAGGATGGCACGCATGTCGCCTTCGGGGCGGTAGCGATACAGCACGCCGCCCAGACCGAATAGCGCGGCGGGCAATGCGGCCCGCACCACCAGATCAACTGCGTCGGTAAAGATGCCGGGCAGGGGCAGACCCGTCAGGTTGACGATCAGACCCAGCGAGATGCCGATGATCAGCCCGTTGTGGAACATCGCCTTGATGACCTTGCCGGGCAGGGTGCGGACCGATTGGCCGGTGTTGCGCACGATCTCCATCGCGGTGATGCCGAGCAGGTAACCGAAGGGAGAGTGAATTGAGATAATTGCGTAGTTATAGCGTAGCGCATCGGTGCCATAGGCGCGTTCCGTGATCGGCAAGCCCAGCAGCAGCGTGTTGGAAAACAGGCAGCAAAAGCCTATCGCTACGCAGTCTTCCCAGTCGCGTTTAAACAGGTAACGCGCGCCGAGGATGCCGCCGATGAAACAGACCGTTGCCCCGGTGTAGAAGGTGGCCAGCAAAGCGAGGTCGAAGTTTTGTGCCAGATCAAGTTGACTGATTGCGCGAAATAGCAGGAAGGGGATTGCGAAGGTCTGGGTGAAACGCATCAGCCCGTCGACGCCTTCGTGGCTGAACAGACCTTTCCAGACTGCGAAATAGCCGAAGCCGATGACGATGAAGACGGGCAGGATGACGTCGAGCAGGTCGCTCATGGCTGCGCTTTCGGATGGAGCAGGATGCCTCCTGCAGGAGTATTTATCGCACGATGATCAGCTTGACAGAGTGACGGAGCAGCCATCGAAGGCGGGTGTGACGCCGCTTGGGAGTTCCGCGCAGAGCGCTCTGTAATCAAGGTCGATATGCATGTTGGTCAGGATCGCTTGGGCTGGTTTGACGCGGGCGATCCAGTCGAGGGTCTGGCTCAGGTGGCTGTGGCTGGGGTGAGGCGTCCGGCGCAGGGCGTCGACGATCCAGATGTCGAGGCCGTGCAGCACGTCCCATGAGTGGGTGGGAATGTCAGAGACATCGGGCAGATAGGCCATGCCAGCGACACGAAAGCCAAGGGCGGGGATGGTGCCGTGTACAACCTCGAACGGGGTCAGGATGATCTGGCCGCCCGGACCGTTCACGATGATCTCGCCGCGGATATGGCGCAGATCGCAGATCGGCGGATAGGCCGAACCGGGGGGCGTCTCGAATGCGTAGTCAAACCGTTGACGGAGGGCAGCGGCGGTGGGGGTGTCGGCCCAGACGTCCAGACGCTTGCGCATGTTGAATACGATCATGCGCAGATCGTCGATGCCGTGGACGTGATCGGCGTGGGGGTGAGTGTAGACGACGGCGTCCAATTCCCCGACTCCCGCATCCAGTAGCTGGGCGCGCATGTCAGGTGATGTGTCGATCAGCACGCGTGTGGTGCCGCCCGGGCCGTCACGTTCGACCAGCAGCGAACAGCGGCGCCGGATGTTCTTTGGCTCCAACGGGTCGCAATCGCCCCATTGGCCGCCAAGGCGCGGCACACCGCCCGACGATCCGCAGCCCAGAATCGTGAAGCGATAGCTCATGTGGCTTTCCAGAATAGGCGGTCAAAATTCGCGCTGGTGGCTTTGGCAAAGTCGTCCAGTGACAGACCGAAGGTCTCGGCCCCGACTTGCGCGGTGTGGGCGGTATAGGCCGGTTCGTTCCTGCGGCCGCGGAAGGGCGGCGGGGCCAAATAGGGGCTGTCTGTTTCGGTCAGGATGCGGTTAAGCGGCGCATCCTTGAAGATCACGCGCAGGTCCTTTGATTTTGGAAAGGCCGCGATGCCGGACATCGACAGGTAGAAATCCATCTCCAGCGCTGCCTCTGCCAACTCTTTCGTGGAGGAAAAGCAGTGCATCATGCAGGTGTATTTGCCCGCGGCGTATTCTTCGCGCAGGATCCGGGCCATGTCATCGTCGGCGTCGCGGGCGTGGATTATCAGCGGCAACTTGGTCTGGCGGCAGGCCTCGATATGCAGGCGCAGGCTGTCTTGCTGCGCGGCCTTCGTCTCAGCGGTATAGTGATAGTCTAGACCGGTTTCGCCGATGCCGACGAACTTGGGGTGCTGGGCCAGCGTCACCAGCTCTTCGACGGTGACCGGGGCGTGCTCGCCCACGCTCATCGGGTGCACGCCAGCCGCCCAGAACACGCCGTCATGCGCTTCTGCTATTGCGGCGACGCGGGGCGCGTTTGGGAGTTTCGTACAGATTGTTACCATGCGCGTGACGCCGGCGGCGCGGGCGCGGTCGATGACCGCGCTGCGTTCGTCGTCGAAATCCGGGAAATCCAGGTGGCAATGGGCGTCAACGAGGGTGGGCAGTGTCATAAACGGGGGGTGCCTTAGGCTGAGACGCTTGCCTGCGCCGTCTGTTCGATGCTTAAGACCATATCAAGGATCAACGCCGCAGGGTCAAGGTTGACCGCCCGCCCATGGCGGGCGCGGGCTGAGGCGCGTTGTTGCAGGTCGGCCCAGGCGCGGGCGGCATAGTCATGCGGGGCAAGGCGGGTCAGCAGGCGTGCCTCTCCCGGGGCACCTTGACTTGGCGGTTCGCCTAGCAGGCCGGCGCGGGCGGTGCGGGCCAGAAAGCAGTCAATCAGGTCCAGAACTAGCGCAAAGCGGGAATCATTAACTTTGCCTGCGCAGCTTTCGGCCAGCTTGATTGCGGCGTTGCGATCCAGATGGGGCAGGCCGGTCAGCAGGCCGACGATCTGCGCGTACAGTTGCAAGCCGTCCTGCGTCAGCAGGCGCACGGCGTCGCCAGCGGATCCGCCGGACAGGGTCGCCAGGGATTCTGTCGCCTCGGTCGACAGGCCCGCCTGTTCCAGCGCCGCGCTAAGGTCATCCGGAGACAGCGGTGCGCAGCGCAGCACCCGGCAGCGCGAACGGATCGTCGGCAGCAGGCGCGACGGCTGGTGCGCGATTAGCAGTAGGGACGTGCGTGCGGGGGGCTCTTCCAATTCCTTCAGGATCGCGTTGGCGGCAGAGCGGTTCATCTCGTCCGCGGCATCCACGATGACGACGCGGCGGCCGCCGTCGGTGGCGGACATGTGGAAAAAGTCTCGCATGCCTCGCACGGCATCGACGGTGATTTCTGATTTTAGCACGCCTGTCTTTTCGTCCGCTGGGCGGCGAACCACGTACAAGCGCGGATGCGCGCCGGACGTGGTCAGGCGAGCGTCGGGGTGTTCGGGATCGATGGACAGCGATGTCACGGGGGGCGGGTCGCCAAACAAGCCACCCTCCTCCGGGCGGTCGGCTAGCAAGAAGGTCGCGATTTTCCACGCCAGCGTGGCCTTGCCCACGCCGCGCGGCCCGGTAATGAGCCAGCCAGAGTGCATGCGGCCAGCGTTCCAGGTATCCAGAAAATCCTGCGTCGCGGCGTCCTGACCGAATAAGGTCGCGGTGTCGCGGGGGTGCGGGGCACCCGGAATGCGGTCTGGCTCGGGCGCGTCAGTCATAGGTACGCCCGGATTTCAGAGGCGACTGCGGTGGAGTCGCGGTTGCCGTCGATCACGACGCAGCGGTCGGCGTTGGCGTGGGCCAGCGTCAGGAAGCCGTGGCGCAGGGTTTCTTGAAATCTCAGGCCCATATCCTCGAACCGGTCTTCGCCGCTGGACCGGGCAAGGCCGCGTTGCAGGGCGATGGCCGGGTCCATGTCGATGATGAAGGTCAGGTCAGGCTCGCGGCCGATGGTCAGCTTGTGCAGGGCATCGACCGTATTGCGCAGATCACCGCGAGTCGCGCCCTGATAAACTCGGGTGCTATCGGCAAAGCGGTCGCTGATCACGATCTGGCCTTCATCCAGCGCGGGCAGCACTGTTTTTTCCAGGTGGTCACGGCGGGCAGCCGTGAACAGCAGAATTTCCGTCATCGCGGACCAGCGGTCGGTGTCACCCGTCAACAATAGCTGGCGGATTTCCTCCGCCCCGGGGCTGCCGCCCGGCTCGCGAGTCAGTACGACATCTGTGCCACCCGCGCGCAGGCTGTCGGCCAACAGGCGGGCCTGCGTTGATTTGCCGGACCCGTCGATGCCCTCAAAGGTGATGAACCGGGCAGGTGCACTCATGCGGGGGGGGCGGCGACGTCTGCGTCCGCCGGGGTATCATTCGCGGCAGCATCGGTGATCTTGCCCATGATGACCTCCGCGGCGGTTCGCATGCGCGGCATGAAGCCCCCCACCGCCACGTCACGGTCCGCCACCAGCGGGATGCGCTTTTCCGGCATGCCTTCAAGGGTAATGACCAACTCTCCTAACTGCTCGCCCGCTGCAATTGGGGCGCGCACCGGGCTGTCATAGACGACATCGGCGGTCAGGTTGTCCTGCTGCATCACTGGGATCAGCAGGGATAAATCGTTAGCTACGGTCAGGCCAACCTGATCAACCTCGCCCATCCACACGGCAGCATCGGCGATCACGGTGCCTTTTGCTGCGACATCCTTTTGCGCGAACTGGCGAAAGGCCCAGTTGACGACTTTTTCGGATTCTTCGCGCCGCTCTGCCGTGCCGTCCATGCCGGACAAAACAAAGATGATGCGGCGCCCGTCCTGCTTGGCTGACCCGACAAGGCCATAGCCGGCCTCGCTCGTGTGGCCGGTTTTCAGGCCGTCAGCGCCGATACCAAGGCCAAGGATCGGATTGCGGTTTTGGCTGTTGGACGGCACACGGCCGTCGAACAGGAACTCTTGTTCGGAAAAGATTGTATAGAAGGTCGGAAAATCGGTGATCAGGTGATCGGCCAATGTGCCAAGGTCGCGCATCGACATCTCGTGGCCCGCGGCGGGCCAGCCGTTCGCATTGGCAAAGGTCGAATGCATCATCCCCATCTGCCGCGCCCGGTCGGTCATCATACGCGCGAACCCGGCCTCTGTGCCGTCGGGGGACAGCGCCTCCGCCAGCACGACTGACGCGTCGTTGCCAGACAGCACGATTACGCCGCGCAGTAGGTCCTCGACCTTGACGCGGTCGGTGGTGTCCAGAAACATGCTGGACCCTGCATAGCTGGCCGCATGGGCAGAGACGGGAAGTTCCTCGTCGATGCGCAGGCGGCCATCGGCAATCGCCTCGAACGCCATATAGATCGTCATCAGTTTTGACATCGACGCGGGCGGCAGGGGCGTGTCTGCGTTCTTGGCCAGCAGCACCGTGCCAGTGCTTTCGTCCAGAACATAGGCGGCGCGTGCCGTGGTATTGAAAGCCTGCGCTTGAGCGCTGCTGGCCACGACACAGATCAGCAGGGCGGCGAGGGGGCGAATGATGGCGAACATGGAAAAGCGCTCCGGGGCAGGGGTCTAGTTGGTGACGGCGTAGGCATCCGGGAATCCAAGTCCCTTGATCTTTTCAAGCACCAGCGAGCGATCGCTGACAGTAGGTGCGGGTCCGACGATCACCCGCCAGAAGGATTTGCCCTGACTGGACTGGGACAGCACCCGCGCTGACAAGCCGTTACCGCGCAGGCGGTCAGCGGTGGCGTTGGCATTCGTCTCGACGCTGAAGTTACCTATCTGGATAAATGGTTTACCCAGATCCGATGTAGGTTCCGGGGCAGGGGTTGCGGGTGCCAGTGCTGTTGTGATGGCGGGGGCTGGTTCGGCCCCCGTGGCGCCGGCAGGCTCTAGCGGGGTCGCTGCAATGACCTCTGGTGCGTCAAAGTCAGTGATCGCGGTCTGGGTCGGCGCGGGGCCTTCCTCGCGTCGCAGGGCAATAACGCTGAGCATCGTTGGCGATCCGGCCAGAATGCCAAGCGACTCTGCCGCGTCTGATGACACTTGCAGCGCGGGGCCGGGGTTTTCCATCTCGCGGCGGAACAGGGCGCCGATGACGAATTTACCATTGGCAGTGTTGCGGATGATCACGCGTTCAGGGTCCGTGACCTTGGGGTGAGCCACCCAGACGCCGCCAAGGGACGGGCGACCGTCCCACAAACCGGGCTCGCTGACGGAAAACACCTCTGGTGCTTCGATGTCCCGTTCGACCAGAGACGTGCCATCGGTGGCGACGGCACCCGCGGCCCCGTCAGCGGCAGCACCGGCACCGAGCTTTGGCATTTTGTCACAGCCGGTAAGGATTACGGCCGCCATCAGGGCCATCACCCCCGCTGTCCGCCGCAGCGTGTTAGAATGTGCCGTGATCTGCGATGTGTCCGCCATTGCTCGCCCTTTTGATCTCTGGGTGCAGCTTTACCGTTTCACACGGCCTTGATCAGCAGACACCCGTATGCTCCGACCGCCCCAATGGGTTGGCCGAATTTTTAGGCACAGTAGCGGCATGGCGGCGGTTTTGAAAGACCGCTGCGCGGCAGCTGCGCGGATTTCCCGAAAGCGTGAAGTGGCTTTACGCGCCGCGCGCAGTGCCCTATGACGCACGTCGTTGTGGAGGCTTGGCAGAGTGGTCGAATGCACCGGTCTTGAAAACCGGCGAGGGTGTGAGCCCTCCCAGGGTTCGAATCCCTGAGCCTCCGCCAGAACACCCATTTTTTATCAATATTTAACAATGACTTAGATATATTTTGGGTAGTTCGTCGCCCATTTTATCCGCCATTTGATTTTTGATTGATTGTGGTTGGCTGTTAGGGCGTCGTTAGATCGGGGACGTATATTTGTCTGAGCGGAACGATGGAACGATAGCGCGGTGACAGCTTGGCATAGTTATCCAATAGTAGTTCAACGAATGAGTCGCCGTCGATCAATCGCAACTTCGGGCGACTGCGCTCAAGCTGTTCCGGACCGCCGCTCTGGCTGAGTAGCGCGGTCTATGTGCGGCATAAGGGACAGCCTCACTGTACTTGCAGAGACTGGTTCGCATTTGTCTGACACCACCCCGAGGCCTAATCTAAAGCTGATGTTTGATTGCTATCATGTGCAAGTTGGCTAAGGTGACCTGACCCGTCGTTTACCGGACTTCTTTCCATTGATCGGCCATGTCCAGATTGCCGCAGTTCTAGGCAGAGGAGAACTCGGCCAAGGCGAGGTAGCCTTCCTGGATCTGATGATGTCGCTACGCGGATTAGGATACACCGGGATAGTTGGCGCTGAGTACAAACCACGATCGCGAAACACCGAAATCGGGCTAACTTGACTTTCGGCGTTTCGCACTGACTTGTCCGCTACGCCGGATACAACAAAAAAATAGATTAATCTATATCCAAAAGACGATCATCAGTTTGGCTTACGTTGGGGAGTGCTATCAATATGAATAAATCTGAACGGACGCTAGTGGTAAGCGTGCCCGAACCCCGCAGCCTCGACATCATTTTCACGCAAGAACAAAAAAAGCATCTCTTCGAAAACTATGAGGTCGTCGAAACGACATCTATTGAATTTGGGGCCCTGCCTGAAGAAACGCTTGCACGGGTAAAATACGTCATCGGCCAACCGCCTATCTCGCTCGCGCTCTTTGAGAGAATGAGATCGCTCAAATGTGTCCTGAACGTAGAAAGCAACCTGATCAAAAATATGCCCTACGATCACCTTTTCGCGCGTGGCGTGCATGTAGTAACCACCGGGGCGGTCTTTGCCGAACCGGTTGCTGAAATGGGATTGGGCCTCGCGCTGGACCTCGCGCGCGGCATTGGTCATGCTAATGCGCTTTTTGAAGTCGGAATGGAACGCTGGGGCGGCGATGGCAATAAAGCCGCGCGGCTTCTTTCTGGTGCTGACGTCGGGATTGTTGGATTCGGCGATCTTGGAAAGGCGCTCAATCGGCTCTTGGTGGGCTTCCGGGCGAAGGTAAAATCATTCGACCCATGGCTTCCAGCTTCAATCCTGCGTGAAAATGGTGTGGTCCCGGCAACTTTGAACGAAGTCTTAGAACAAAGTGACTTTGTTTTCGTTGTCGCGGCGGTAACCTCTGAAAATGCTGGGTTTTTGAACGGGGAAAGCTTTGCCCGGATGCGCAAGGGAGCCGCGTTCATATTGTTAAGCCGTGCCGATGTCGTCGATTTTGCAGCGCTGATTTCCGCAGTGGAAAGCGGCCACATCGTCGCCGCAAGCGATGTTTTTCCAGAAGAACCGCTGCCCAAAGACCATCCTGTTCGACGTGTGCAGAACTTCATCAAATCGGCGCACCGAGCAGGGGCACTCGATGTCGCATTCAAACGCATGGGGGATATGGTCTTAGAGGACATGGCCTTAATGGAGCGCGGGCTGCCACCGCTGCGCTGCAAACGTGCCGAGCGGGAAACGGTCGCCCGCATGCGTTCAAAGCCCGTGACGACCAACTGAGATGAGCAAGTGTCCCCCCATGGCACTGTCAGAGTAAAATTCTTGAGGCGGGTAGGGCGACCACCTAGCTTTGCGGGATGATAAACCACTCTGTTGAGTTATGTGAGAATTTGACCCAGTTTTCCGAAACGTCGTGGGCCACCAGCTGTCATTAATTCCGTCGACTTCCCATGAGCTTATCACAAGCCAGATGGGTCAGCACTAATTGGAAAAGTGTGTCAATTCGAACCGGAAATCAACATGACAGCACCCCAAAAAGTGAATCAGCGATCGGGATCGGAATCAATAAGATTTTTTCAATGGAACACGAATATCAGCGACTTCATAAACCTTAGAAAATTGACTCTGGTCTGCTCCTAAAAGCTTCAAACTTTCCGCCGTCCGCGCATAATCGTGTATTGGCTGACGATCTCGTAGCCCAGTTCGGCTGCGATCCTGTCCCGGAGTTTGGATATCTCGTAGCCCGGTATTTCGATCAATTCGCCAGTGTCTATATCAATGAGGTGATCGTGGTCGCTTTGTGGTGTCATTTCGTATCGCGCTGGCGCGTCGTCGAATGTCAGCTTTCGGATCACCCCTGCGGTCTCGAGCACACCCATCGTGCGGTACACTGTTGCCAGTGACAACGTGTCGTCAAGCTGACGTGCCTTATCCAATATGTCGTCAACTGTCGGATGGTCAGTAGAAGAGGCAAGGATCGTGACGACGGATGCTCGTTGTTGGGTCACTCGAAGTCCGGCTTCACGCAAAATATGCTCATGATTTACCATTTGTTTGGCCGTCCACTGCTGACTATCCACAATCTGATCTTAAAGGCTCCGTCGCTGGTAGGCAATATTTTGCGAATCATTCTCATTAACGTTGACAGTTGCGACTGTTTCTCATTAACAATGCAATAATCGCAACCAGCCAGGATTTTTGCATGTTTCGAACGCCCTTACGATCCATCACCCTGTCGACGTTGATCGTATCGACATTCCTGTTCGCCGTTCAGACGGGTGCCCAAGAAGCGGATAGGCCCTTTAAGGTCGTCACAACGTTCACGATCCTTCAGGATATGGTGCAAAACGTTGCTGGTGAAGAGGCCGACGTGGTATCCATCACAAAGCCAGGCGCGGAAATACATGGCTACCAACCGACGCCGCAAGACATTGTCCGCGCGTACGACGCTGACCTCATTCTCTACAACGGCCTCAACCTCGAACGTTGGTTCGAACAATTCATCGACAATCTGGGTGACATACCATCAGCGATCCTAACCAACGGGATCGAGGCAATTTCGATTGCCGAAGGCGATTACGAGGGTCTGTCAAATCCTCATGGGTGGATGGGGCTCGACAGCGCGATCGTCTATGTCGACAATATTCGTGACGCGTTGGCCGAACATGATCCCGACAGCGCAGAGATCTATGCCGCCAACGCTGAAGCCTACAAACAGCAAATACGCGACACTGTCGGCCCGTTGCGCGACCGACTTCAAGCGGTTCCCGAGGCAAGGCGGTGGCTGGTCACCTGCGAAGGCGCATTTAGCTATCTCGCCCGTGATTTTGGACTACGCGAGGCCTATCTCTGGCCAATCAACGCAGACCAAACCGGCACGCCACAGCAGGTCCGTCGCGTTATCGATTTGGTGCGGGAAAATGATATCGCCGCAGTGTTTTGTGAAAGCACTGTCAATCAGGCTCCTGCAGAACAGGTGGCCCGCGAGACCGGGGCCGCTTACGGAGGTATGCTTTACGTCGATAGCCTGACCGATGCCGATGGCCCGGTGCCAACTTATCTCGATTTGCTGCGCGTTGACGCTCAGACGATCGCCGACGCCTTGGCGCCGAAGTCAAACTGATTAGCGCTAATGTGCGCGCCACTTGGCAGCCGCGGATCCCATTCTGTGGCGGCCAACGCGTTTCGTTATCCAGAACCCTCGAAGTAAGGATGCAATGATGCTCGACAAACACACGGCCCAAATTCTCGACGCTGACAACGGTGGCCCCTCCGATGGCATCATGGCGCGCGATGTGACCGTCACCTACCGTAACGGTCATACCGCCCTGCACGATGCCAGCTTCGAGATTCCGCGCGGCACGATCACGGCACTGGTCGGTGTGAATGGATCCGGCAAATCGACGATGTTCAAAGCAATCATGGGATTTGTCCCAACGGCACGCGGTGAGATCACGCTGCTGGGTAAGTCGATCAAGGAGGCACTCGCAGCCAACCTCGTGGCTTATGTGCCTCAAGCTGAGGAGGTTGACTGGGCCTTCCCTGTCTTGGTCGAGGATGTGGTGATGATGGGCCGCTACGGGCATATGGGTTTTCTGCGTCGCGCGCGCCACGCCGATCACGCCGCCGTCGAGGCCGCACTTGGGCGGGTAGGCATGTCGGATTTCCGGAAGCGGCAGATCGGTGAATTATCAGGTGGACAACGCAAGCGCGTATTTTTAGCACGCTCCATTGCCCAGAATGGTCAGGTGATCCTACTCGACGAGCCCTTCACCGGTGTTGACGTAAAAACCGAAGAAAAGATTATCGCGCTTCTGCGCGAATTGAAAGATGAGGGCCGGGTCATGCTTGTCTCGACCCACAACCTTGGATCGGTGCCCGAATTCTGCGATCGCACAGTGCTGGTGAAAGGCACTGTGCTTGCCTACGGCACAACGGAAACGACGTTTACCCGCGAGAACCTTGAATTAGCTTTTGGCGGTGTGCTGCGGCACTTCACACTCGGCGGCGGCGATCTGCATCACGACAAGGATGACACCCGCGAAGTGCGCATTATCACCGATGATGAACGTCCGTTTGTGCAATACGGTGAGAAACGATCGCCTTCGCCCTCCGCCGGTGCTACGCCGCACGGCGCCGGCCATTCAGGCGCATCCGAAAACGGCGGCGACAGAAAAGGCGATTATTCGTGATTGAAACTCTACTGGAGCCATTTTCATACGGATATATGTTCAACGCCATGTGGGTTTCGTCTCTTGTTGGCGGTGTCTGCGCATTTTTATCCTGCTATTTAATGCTCAAAGGCTGGTCGCTGATCGGCGACGCTCTTAGCCATTCGGTGGTGCCCGGAGTCGCTGGTGCATACATGCTGGGCTTGCCTTTCTCGCTCGGGGCATTCTTTGCAGGCGGATTGGCCGCTGGTGCTATGCTATTCCTGTCCGGACGCTCTGGCCTCAAGATTGATGTCATCATTGGTATCATTTTCACAACGTTCTTTGGGCTTGGTTTGTTCATGGTATCACTGTCGCCGATGTCCGTATCAATCCAGACGATCATCATGGGCAACATCCTTGCCATTACACCTGGCGACACATTGCAACTGGCGATTATCGGCTTTGTCTGTCTTGCCGTTCTGCTGACCAAATGGCGCGACCTGATGGTCGTATTTTTTGACGAGAACCACGCCCGTACTGTCGGCCTGCGGCCTGACATGCTGAAGGCTGTGTTCTTCACTCTGTTGTCAGCCGCCATCGTCGCGGCAATGATTACGGTTGGTGCGTTTTTGGTTATTGCATTGGTCGTGACACCCGGGGCCACCGCTTATCTACTCTGCGACCGGTTTCCGAGATTGATTGTTGTTTCCGTCCTGATCGGCACGGTGACCAGCTTCCTTGGGGCCTACGCGAGTTACTTTCTCGATGGTGCGACAGGCGGAATCATCGTCACCCTACAGACGCTGATCTTTCTTGCCGCCTTCGTCTTTGCGCCAAAGCACGGGATGCTGGCCGCCCGCCGGAAAGCGACGCAGGCGCTTAAACGCCTACCCGTGTCGAATGCCACACCCAAAGAGGTTCACCAGTGATCGACGCCCTGCTGCAACCGTTCCAGTTCCTGTTCATGCAGAACGCCTTCTGGATTTGCCTTCTCGTCGCGCCTCCGACGGCGCTTTTATCATGCTTTCTGGTGCTCAAAGGTTGGGCGCTGATGGGAGATGCGGTGAGCCACGCGACATTGCCAGGCATCGTGCTCGCATGGGTTCTCGGTTTGCCATTAATCGTCGGGGCGTTCGCCGCTGGTATGCTTTGTGCAGTTGCCACCGGCTTCCTGTCACACAACAGCCGGGTCAAGCAGGATACGGTGATGGGCGTGGTCTTCTCTGGTATGTTCGGTGTTGGGATTATCATGTACACCTCAATTCACACCAACGAGCACCTCGACCATATCCTGTTCGGCAATATGCTTGGCATTGGCGGTGCAGACCTATGGACCTCGGGGCTGATCGCGCTCATCGTGACAGCACTCCTTGTTATGAAATGGAAAGATCTACTGCTTCACGCCTTTGACCCCGCACAAGCGCAGGCCTCGGGGCTGCCAACCAACGTCCTGCATTACGGCCTGCTGTGCGTACTTTCGCTAACCATCGTATCGACCCTGTCTTCCGTCGGCCTCATCCTTGCAGTGGCGCTTCTAGTCACGCCGGGGGCCATCGCATTCCTGACGGTCCGTAGTTTTGACAAAATGCTTATCGTCTCGGTCGTCGTCTGTCTCTTCGCAATGTTGTTGGGCACCTACGCGAGCTTCTTCCTTGACAGCGCGCCCGCCGCGACCATCGTTCTTGTCCTCACCGCAATCTTCATTGTAGCGTTCTTGCGCAGGTTGGCCACGACGCGCAAAACATCGCGGATGGCGGCCGAGGCTCTGGTTTGACGACGGTTCAAAAAATGGTCGCCACGAAAGATTCGGAAGCTTGCATCCGAGTAATCGCAAGGTGCCAAAAGAAGCTCACATCGGACGATGTTGATCCGGAATAATGTTCGGACCAGCTAGGCTATGTTGATGGCTTGGATGCCCCCTCCCGACGGCATCAACAGAGCCGTTTTTTGGTATCTTTAGACGTCCGCGGCCGGTTATGGTCCCGCCAACGACCGGTTCAGCCTTTGTCGGAATATTTTGAAACTCAACTCCATAGGAACCGCACATATGTCCCTTGTTTCAGACACTTCACCATCTTCATCTGGAGCCGGTT
>Ga0209491_10004722_pt1 | contig 20712 bp, 23 predicted proteins | sample BON02_FD_187213 | JGI IMG/M metagenome (GOLD analysis project Ga0209491, IMG submission 187213) | Freshwater microbial communities from Lake Bonney liftoff mats and glacier meltwater in Antarctica - BON-02 (SPAdes) (version 2) | ecosystem: Environmental > Aquatic > Freshwater > Ice > Glacier... | reverse complement strand
CACCCTCCCCGCCCAACCCCCACCCGAGATCCGCCTCCCGACCGAAGCTGTGGTGGAGACCTTTTGAAAAAAACAAAGCAACCACGGGCATCACCCACAAAACCACCCCCGAACCGCGAAAGTCGGGTTAATCTTCCGTTGATTTCGGCCTGCAGCCCTTTCAATTCCTACATTTCAGCTATTTTAATATTTCAAATGTAGCCATGCATTTGAAATTTTAATCATTTCCATAAATGAAGATCCTGTCTAATTTATGGCCATGCGAACGAAATCCGGCAACCTGCACCTCGAAATCCAGACCTCGCGCAAAAGCCCCGTCGGACTCCTCCGCACCTCCGCCCGCGTCAAGGGCCGGAAAAATCGTCCACACCCAGCACTGGGGTGTTTAAAACGCCGGGGTAAGTTCCTGCGGATTCTCAGGCAGTCCGGGGTTTGGTTTTGCTGATTTTTCCTTATGAAATGTTATCCCGATTGTATTTCTGGTCCATGTTTCGACGTCCCGCACTTTGACCGTTTCTAGCGCTAGCTTAATTTCATCAGCTCGATCCCCTCCCATCAGGGCTGCCATTAGCAATGCATTGCTTCCGAGTGCTGGTGTGCGAGATCCTTCTATCAACGTTTTCCATTTTCCGTTCAATGATTCCACTACGTCAGATGTGGCTAATACGCGTTTTCCTTCCGGTAAATCTTTCGCCATCCCTTTGATCGTTTCCATTACCTTCTTCGCTGCTTCCTCTCCGAATCCCGACAGGCTTGCCCCTTCATAAATCTTTTTGCAATCTAACACGGTCTCTTTTGACAACCCTTCTTTCTTTAGGTGCTTTTGGATCGTATTTGTGAACGCTGTCAATTTTGTTATTTCCTGATGGGTCTCTCGGTGTTCTTCCCATCCTTCCATTATTTCTTTGAGATAGGTGGCGTTTAAATCTGTCCTCTCCTTCAGATACCCTTTCATGCCTTCCGGCATATTAGGGCAATGTTCGGCGAGCGCGTCTTCATAGGCCTTCTCACTCTCATGTTCCTTGCCGCAGAGTTTGTGCAACTTTTTGAATAACCTTCCGCACTTGCGGTAAGTTGCCCGGCCTGCCTCGCAGATCCGCTGGGTCAGGCCGAAGCGCGGTCTCTTCGCTGTTTCGGCTTCGCTCTCCAGCTTCCCGACCATTTTGCCATACCACTTGAGGATGCCACCCAAATTCATCCATCTGTCCGGCCCATGACGCAAGCTTGGCGGCGAGAGCTCCTTTGCCTTATATTTGCAATAGTGCCGCGCACCCGTGATGAATCCCTCCAGTTTTTGCCAGCCTTCCGACGGTTCGAGTTCCGCTTGGATGATCCTCGCAATGCGATGGCTGAGGTCGTAAATGTGCCGCGTCGGTTGCTGGCCCCTATCTTGTTGATACTCGGCCAAGAGGCGAGCTGACTTCATGATGTCGGAGCCGCCGTCGGTGATCATGTCTTCGGGATTGCCGTGTTTTCTGATGCATTCGTGATAGTGCTCAAGCAGCATTTCGCCGCTGCTGTTCTTCATCGGAACAAGGGCGAGCGGTCGAACATCTTGGTGTGAAAGATTAAAATCTCCCGTCTTTGCCTGCAAACGATTTTCGAGCATCTCGAGATCAACCCCACAGATTACTAACAGTTTGTGGCCGCCAAAGGGAGCGGTATGATCACAGATCATCGCCCAACGCGCTCCGACCTCAGCGGTTTGAAGCCTATGGAGTCCGATCCGATGTGTCCACAACCGCACCGTCGTGTAACAAGGGCCCGGACACCTCAGAAATGTTGCCGCAAGAATGGAAAAGATTCTGCCGGTAGCGCGAAACCGAAACGTGCCGTCAAAAAACAGCGACATGGCCAACGCCACCATGCCCGTATCGAAATGTTGCCGCGCGATGGGTTCGGCGGATAGCGCCCTATCTGCCGGGGGGGGGAATGTCCGGCTCACTAAGAGCTTCGGACATTTGCTGACATTTGCGTCTCCAGGCGTCGCGACTCCGCTCCAAATCGCGAACCCTGGTCTCGAGCGCTCTGGAACGATTATAATACTCAGAACATCGCGCCTTGGCTCGTCGCAGGCTATCGCGCAGGTTCCAGATCTCTTTACTGGGGAACTTTGTCATCGCCCCATAACGATGACCAAGAGGCGAATTATGTCAAGTCTTCGTGAAGTTTAAGGATTCTTAAATACAGAGGGAGGCACCAGCCCTTGTTTCCCCGTTGTTTTGAACACCCCAGTACCAGAGGGGAGGGAGTTTGAGGTTGTTGACGAGGCGGAAGAGAGATTATCGGTGAAGATGATGGAGAGGTTGTGTTTTACGTTGATGGAGAATGCGGTTGAAAAAGCACCGATGAAAACGGTGGAGGGAATGTTGGAGAGAGGTTTGTTCCTTATGTCGAATCCCGATAGCGGGATGTGGAATCCAGATATGGTCAACTCCGGGCGGCTAGGGAGTCGGGTCGTCATTGCATGGAGCAAAATGGAACCCATCGAGGCTTCCATGTGGGTTGCCGAGAATTGGGTGCAACTCGAAAAACTAGGGAAAGCGGGATTTCATTTTCAAGGGATGTATTCCGAGTGGCGGCGAAAAAATCATCGTTTTGAACGAGGTCACCGGACTTTTGCGGATGAATTGGGGCAAGTTGTTGGCAGGGAAATTTTTCGGTCCGATGGATTTGAAGGGGTTGAAACATTTGTGAATCATTTCGATGACGAGATAGCCGCTACAATTTGGAAGCCCATCTTTGTCTCTGAGATCAAAATGGAGGAAGGTGAACTTTATCCAGATGAGTTTGCGGAGAGGCTTGCAACGTTTCCTGATCGAGAGCCATTCGGGGAATTGAAAGAGGTTTCCTGGCTGACGTGGTTCAATCGCAGTGGAGGAGGCGCTTCCAAGCAAGAATATTTGGAGGCGTTGCCCAAGCACTTGGCTACTGATTTTAGAAGATCGTGCCTTGAAGAGGTTCACCAAATTCAGAGCACCTGACTTCGACGGAAGTGGTTATGATACCTTCTTGTAGATGAGGCGCAATTTTGTGCCGGGGTAAATTGTTTGGGTTTCGGTCAGTTCGGCGCAGAGGTGTTCCAGCGCGGTGTTGTCACGGGGGGTGCTCAGGCTGTCGATTTCCACGGTGAGGGTGCCCGCTTCGGGGTCGGGGCGCAGGTTGGCTTCGGTCGCCATGATCTGCTGCGCCAGGCCTCGGGCTTCATCTCGGTGATGGGCGTGCATGGTCTCTGCCAGGATCTGCGCGGGGCCGCCCTTGCGCGAGCGGAGCGAGCTTCCGCTTTTGAGTGCTCCGAGAATCGGAGCTTTGAACCGGAACCCAAGCCGTGCGCCCTGCCGTCCGATTGAAAGCGGCGATCCTCGCCGCAGTCAAAAGTTCTGCCAATCCTTCGCTCTACCGAGTGCTATTGATCCTAGTCTCAGAGCAGCTGACTTCGACGGACGGCAGGGCCCGGGGCGGACTCCACGGCGAGCGGAGGGCTTTGATTTGGATCATCGTTTTGCGCGGTCTTTTTTTTAGTGAGTCGTCCGTCGGCGATCGTCTTGCGCACCGTATCGTAGCCGATGTCGAGCTCCCTGGCCGTCTCTGAAACACTCGTTCCGGTGTCGAGGAGGAGCTGGGCTTTGGTGCGAACCTCCGGGGTCAGGACGGTGGAATTCCCTCGTGTTTCGGGTGGACGGTAGAAGGTGTTGGAGCCTTTTTCGCGGAAACGTTTGACCCATCGTTTGAGGGCCTGGACCTTGATGCCAAAGGCCTCTGCGATCTGGGTCTGCCCGGCGCTGCCATTGGTGTAGAGCTGACAGGTGATGGTGCGGAAAGAATCCAGATCATCCTCTTGGTGGGAAAAAATGGGCATCATGCCACAGTAATAGACGATGGCGCGGTCCCGTTTTTCGTAACCGATATCGTTGGTGATGGGATTGACGCCATCATGGAAGATGGGGAGTTGGAGCTGTGGCATGACGCCGGAGAGTTTACCGCTCGAAAGCGGACGCGACAAGCAAGCACTGCAGCCGATGAGTTAGGGGTTTTCGGGCGAGGTGAATCCAGTCCGAATCAGGAGAAAGGGTATCAATTCCCTTTCCTGTTCCGGTTTTCCTGAAAATCACCCAAACCCTGTAGCCAGCAGCATTCAGCACGAGGCGTCATCCGTCGAAGTCAGGTGCTCTGAACATGCCGAACTCGGATCCTTGTATTCTCAACGGTTTGCAGGTATTAAAAATCCCTTCGGGCACTACATTCTGTTCATTTTGTTAAATTCTCACTCGCTGGAGGCCGCCGGGGTCGGAGGATAGCCCGAGTTTTTTGTAGATCTCCCCGAGTTCTTCTTCCGGGCGGGTCGCTTGGCGGATGTGCAGGGTTTTTCCGTCCCGCTGTTTGAAAGTGGCGGTGATTCGGAGCTGTTGCCCGAGTTTTTCGCGCAGGGTTGTCCAGCTTTCATTGATCCCGTGAACCTTGAGTTTGCGTTGTATCACTTGCACTGCCTGGTAGGCAAGAACCGTTATAAAGAGGTGGCCATCGCATCGATCTTCCTTGGGGTGATAGACCGGGCGCATGCCGAGTTCAGACTTCAAACTCCGGAAAACCGATTCCAGATCAGTCAACATGGTATAGGTCCGCCAGAGGGTTTCGTCATCCCAATCGGTGATTGACTTCCCCTTCGTCGAGCCGCTCCTGCAAGATGCGGTCGGCGACTTCCTTGACCATTTCTTCCAGGAGAAGCCGCAGGTGGCTCCCGCGCCGGTCGTCGGCCGGGGCGATGTGCTTGACGCGGTCCGCGTGGGTGCAAAGGTGGTAGCATTTGCGAAAACTGATGCGTCCGTTTTCGTCCTCGCCGAATTCACAACCGAACATGGCCTTCACTTTTCCTGCGAGGGAACAGCCATCAAGGAGGGCCTTGAGTCCCGAAGAAACGATGTATTACTCCAGGAAGAGCACGTCGTCCTGCAGATAACTCGGACTCAAGGTCTCAAGGTCTGATCGTAATCGTAGACCAAGGCGATGGTATTCTGGGGGACGGACATGGCGGCGGGAGAATGAACCTGGAACCCCCGCCTGTCAAAAACCGACGCACGGAAAGGCGTGCCGGTCACGGCGGGGATCCGAGCGGCAACACCGACGCAACCACCTTGGAGGTGACCGGTAGAAGAGTCCGATGATGAGTCCCGGTGATGGCATATTCGGGATGCGAAGCCGTTACCTGGCGGCTTCCCGGATCTGCTCGAGATTCTCGAGGTAGGCTTCGAGGTTTGAGTCCGGTTGCAGGGCGATGGCTTTTTTGACGGACGCGATGGCTTGGAGATAGCGGCCAGCCTTAACCTGGAGATTGGTGAGGGCGAGCCAGGCGTCGATGGAGCTGGTTTCAGCTGCGGTGGCACGTTCGAAGAAAAGGGAGGCGCGGCCGGTGCTGCCTTGGTCGGCCTCGTACTTTCCGAGAGCAAGGAGGGAGGAGCCATCCACGGGATTGGCCTCCAACAGGGTGGCGAGTTCCTTTGCCCCTTCTTCCGGGGCTTCCCCGGACTCGATCTTAAGGATGGCTTCGATGCGGCGAAGTGCGGGTAGGATGTCGCCTTCCTCGGGTTTTGCTTGGGCGATGAGACTCTTTGCGAACTGATAATTTTTCAAATGCATGGCGGTTGAGGCGAGGCCGATGGTGCGGTCGAGAAGTGGCTTTTTCTCGAGAGCGTAGGCTTCGTCGATGACTGTCGAAGCATCGCTGGGACGATTGGCACGGAGGTGGAGATCGGCCAGAAGCATGAGGCTGTCGGCATCGAGCGTGCCGAGACGGCGAGGGAGTTCGAGCGTTTTCACGGCATCCTCACTCCGGTCGAGATCGAGGAGGATGGAGGCCTGGAGGACAGCGTATGAAGACTCGGCCGGACGCTCGTTGATGACTTCATCGAGCAAGACAACGGCTTCGTGACTGGCGTCCAGATGTTGCAGACACTGGGCGGTTCCGGCTTTCCACTCAATGGCGTCCGGTTCGCTGAGCTGGGCCATGCGGTAGGCTTGCAGGGCGCTGGCCCATTCTTCGCGCTGGAGGCGGCAGTAGCCGAGGAGGCCGTAGGTGGAGCCGTCCTGATCACCGAGCTGCATCGCTTCGACGAGATGGGGCAGAGCTTTTTCCAGCTCGCCCTTGCGGACGAGGGCCATGGCGAGATTGCGGTGGGCGCGGCGGAAGGAGGGGAAATCGGAAAGGGCTTTTTCGAAGGCCTTGATGGCGTCGTCGGTGTCGCCTTTCTCGAAGTGGAGGTTGCCGAGGTTGAATTGGAGAGCCGGGGAATCGCCGAGGAGCTTGCTGTCTTGGAGCTTACCAAGGGCGTTGGTGCGCTGGCCCTTTTCCATGAGGTCTTGCATCTCCACGAGGAGGCCGCGCTCCTCGGTGGAGACGTTCGGCTCGATGCGGGCCTGAATGCGATAGCTCCCGTTGAAACTTTTTTGAAAGGAGGGTTCCTGCCAATAAGATTCGGAGAGAGGCAAGGGTTCGTCGGCCAAAAGGGGAAGAGCGAGGACGGCGATTGCGAGATGAAGGGATTTCGGGAAGGACTTCATTATTTTTTAATGGTGACGGGCCAGCGCATGATCGCTTTGACGCGCTGCCCCTTGCGGGTGGGAGCGGTGAATTTCGCCCCCCGTGCAACTTTGCGGGCGGCGGAAACGAGTTCCGAGTGGGTGGCGGAGACCACCCGGCGAACCCGGACCGAGCCGCTGGTGCTGAGTTCAACCTCAAGGACGACGGTTCCTCTGGTCACTCCTTTTCGGGAAAGCGAACTCGGGAAAGAAGTGCTGCCGGTCCGGATGAGGCGCGGGGTGCCGTCCAGCTCGCTGACGTTGTAGTTGGCGCGCTGCGGTGCCGGGGCTTGGGTTATTTCGCGAGGCTGGGGTTTTTGTGTCGTTTCCCGGGGTGCGGGAGCGCGGGCGGTTTCGCGGGAAGGCTTGCTCGGAGCAGGGCGTGGTTTTGGTCTGGCGACCGGAATTGGCAGCGGCGAAATTTCGACATCGGTGAAAAAAGGATCGACCGGCAGGGTGACATCCATCGGGATTTTGGCCTTCGGGATCGGCACGCGGCTCGGGTCGGGGATCTCGCTGACCTGGGTGAGCGCGGGCGGCGGAGGCGGTGCGTCCGGCGGAGGCGGTGCGTCCGGCGGCGGCTCCTCGGCGGGCGGCGGCGGGGGCGGCGGTTCTGCAAGGGTGACGATTTCGATTTCCCGTAGTTCGATGTCCGCTTGCGCCTGAGGCACCCACAAACGGGCCAGACCCAGCAGGAGCAGAACCGCTGCGGCGCAGGCGATCCCGATGGTGGTGCTGGAATACATCTTCATGGGATCACTTATTTTTCGGTAGCGAGGGAGACCGAGGTCGCCCCGGCGAGCTTGGCTCCATCGATCACGCGGACCGTGAATTCCGTCGGCGCGTCATTGTCGGCGCGGACGATCACCGGCGTTTCCTCGTCCTGCTCAAGAAGGGCGGAGACGACGGCTTGCACGCCATCGGGACCAATTTCCCGACCGCCTTGCCAGACGCGCCCTTCGGCGGTCACGGCAATGAGAATGGCCTGCTTGTCGAGGTCCTGCGAACTCGCGGCGCGGGGCTTCGAGATTTCGACCCCGGTCTCATCGACGAAAACTGTTGTGACGATGAAAAAGATGAGCAAGAGGAAGACGACATCGATGAGCGGCGAGAGATTGATCTCGCTGGACGTCTCAGGGGCGGCGCGGCGGGAACGTCTCATGATGCTGCGAGTCCTCCCAGTTTTTGGTGAAGTTGCTTTTCGAGCTGAAGCTGGGTCAACTCGTTCTCGCGTTTGATCAGGGCGAGGAAAAAGGCGGCGGGCACGGCGATCACGAGGCCCGCCTGGGTGGTGATGAGCGCCTGGGAAATGCCGGTGGAAATGGTGTCGATGGGAGCACCGCGCCCTTGCGATGACATGCCGGAAAAAGTCACAAGCATGCCGCCGACCGTCCCCAACAGACCAAGCAGAGGTGCGGCTCCAATGAGCACGCCGAGGAAGGGAATACGGCGCTCGATCCAGGCCAATTCATCCAACTCGAAGGCGGCGAAGTCACGCTCGACAGTCCGGCTTGAACTGTGGTCCTCCGCCTCCCAACTGTGACGGGCGACTTTTTTACTGACGCCGAGACAGCGGGCCCAGACCGATGCTGTCAGAGAGTAAATCATGACCGCCAGGACGAGCAGAGCCCACAGAGTGAGTCCGCCTTCTTTCATGATGGTGACGATGGCGTCGTTCATGACTTGCGCAATCCGTTGATGAAGGACAGGCCGAGCCGCTCCGTCGTCTGGACGATGCCTTGGCTGCGGCGTGAGAGAAAGGCGTGGAGGATGAGCGCGGGAATGGCGACGACGAGTCCGAAGAGAGTCGTAATGAGCGCTTCCGAGATGCCGCCTGCGAGGGGCTTTGGATCGCCCGAGCCGAAGACGGTGATGAGATTGAAAGTGCGGATCATGCCGGAGACGGTGCCCAGCAGACCGAGTAAAGGTGCGGTGGCGGCGGTGACGGCGATGACCGGGAGAAGCGATCCGGCTTTGCTCTGGACGTCCATCAATTCCTCATAAAGCGTTTCCTCGACGACATCGTTGGAGTGGCTGGAACTCTCGATCAGGCGCGCCATGACGGGGCCGACCGGGTGCTTCGCTTCGGCCGCGAGCGAGCTGGCCTTTGCAATATCGTGGCTTCCGAGAGCGGCGAGAATGGATCGCACCCAGGTCTCGCCGGGCTCGCGGTATCCGGCGAAGGATTTCGCTTTGATCAGGCCGAAAACGAGGGCGAGCAAGGCGAGAAGGAGGATGGGCCAGACCCAGAGGCCGCCCTTGCGAACGAGATCGATGGGTCCGCCGCTGACTTCCTCCAGCGCCGTGGCCGCACCACCGGTGACGTCCATTCTCACCATGGCCTGGTGGCCGGAAAAGAGAGCGTCGATTTCGCCGCCGTCTTCCATGACACTTGGGAGATCATCCCCTTTTTCACGAATCACGATACCGCTCACCGGTCCTTTGAAAAAGAGGGCGGGTCCGGCGGCGGCGAAGGTGCCCTCCATGACCGAGCCGTCCGGCGAGACCGCTTTGCCCGGTGCCTGCGAGCCGCCGAAAAGGGCGTCGAGGCGGGTCAGCGAGGCCCCGACAACTGCCAGACGCTCGGCAAGAGCGGCGGAGGAATCGGTGACATCGCGGGCGATCATGGCAGAATCAAGACCGAGGGAGGGTTCGCCGGGGGAGCTTGTGACGCCGATCTTTAGGGCGTGATCCTTGAGAAGTCCGGCCAGGTAGGAGGCATCGAGCTCGCGGGTGGCGAGATCGCTCTGCAGCTGACGCATGGCCTGCTGACGGTCTTCTTGGGACATGCGGGCGATGCGGACCAAGCGCCGCTTTTTCTCGAGTTCCCGTTCGACCGACTGGAAGTCGGCCGCGAGTGCGGGCTTTTCGGCGGTGATGGTCTCGCGGACTTTTTCAAGTTCACCGAGAGCTGCGGCGAGATCGGATTTGGCGGTGGCGGTCGCTTTTTCAATGCTCACTTGGGCATGCAGCGGAGCGAAAAGGAGCAGCAAAGTGAGAAGGGATCTCATCGCAAATTACCGGGCGGGTTGCGCTTCGATTTTGACCGGCAAGCTGACTAATTCGGGCGGGCGTTTTTTATCGAGCTGGGCGAGAACGAGCATGACCTCATCGTGGAGGTCATCTTGCCCGGTCCAGGTCCAGCCATCCACTCCGGGAGTATCCACTCCGGGAGTATCCACTCCGGGAGTACCGATGCCGGCGGACCCATTCCGATCGGCATAGTAGGCGGAGGCGAGTCCGAGATAGATGACATCGACCTGGCGTCCATCGCGCTCCTCTTTCACACGAGTGAGGCGACGGTTGAACTGCTCGGCTTGGGTGATGATGCGGAGGATCGCTTGCAGGCCTTGGCGCGGCTCGTCGCCTTTTTGCCATTCCTCGAGTTCGATGATGTCGGCTTCGGCGTCTTTTTTAAGGGGGAGTGGAAATCTCTTCGCCAGAGCGAGGGCAAGTGCCTTGTTGGCGGAAACAGTTTCGCCGGTGAGGGATTTGCTCTCCTTGAGTTTCGCGATTCCCGCTTTGGCTTCCTCTTGCTTCTCATCGTAGCCATCAGTGGATTGACCGGCAGCGGCGAGTTCTTCGTCGAGAAGGGCGAGTTCCTTTTTGTGCAGGTCGAGGAGTCCAGCCATCGAAGCCTTTTCCAATTCCCAGGCGTTTTTTTCCTGCGAAGATTGGGTTTTGACATCGACGACCTGGGAAATGGTCTCGCGCAGAACGACGATTTCGGGTTCGGCGGCGAGGGAAATGGCACATGCGCTGAGGAGGGCGAAGAGGGGAAAACCTTTCATAGGGCGGTCTGATATAATTGATTGATGGCATTGGATCTCAAAAGAGAATGATCGATAACTTGTGCTTCGATCATACCGGCGCAGGCTCGGGTCGGGACCCTCACCCGGTGGGATTCTCACTTCGATGCCACCTCGAAAACCAGGGTCGCCGAAAAGTTATCGTTATCAGCGAGCTCCGGTTCAGCGGACGGGACGCCGTGGCTGACGCGGATGACGTGCTTCCCGGTTTTTGCGATAGGAAATTCGACCATGCCTTTCCCGTCGGTTTTTTCTCCCGGAGTATTGTGATCGAGAACCCCGTCGAGAGGAACAATCGCGACTTCGACTCCTTCAAGAGCCTTGCCATCAAAGACCACCATGACCGGCAACTTCGCGCCTGCCGCAAGTTCCGATGACTTTTTTTGAAGGACGATCTCAAGCCGATGGCCGATGGCCTGATCTTCGTCTCCGACAAGGACCTTGGCGAACTTCATGTTGTGACTGCTTGTCTCCACTGAAATGCGACCGGCCGCTTCTTTCTTCGTGGTGCTATAATATTTATCCCCTTTCGCCGATACCCAATAGCCATTGTCATAAATGGCGCCGACGGCGGTGTAGCCTGGGTTTTTGGATTTTTCGAGAGAAGCCTGCAACTTGAGCGCGCTTGCTTTCGCGACTGTTACGGTCTCCAACAAAGAGGTCGGTTCCTCCTTATCTGCGGAATAAACATCGAGCGCGATGAGGCGACGGATGTCCGGGGCCTCCCAGGTTCCGGGGTGGCCGTAGAGTCCGCTGACTGTCATTTGCTCGTCCGCGCCGGTATCACTTGTTAGAACGAAGTCATGGGCAACTGCGGGGAGCAGTCCGAGCGAGAGGGCGAGGGCGGTGGAGGTGAATATTTTTTTCATCATTTATATTTTGTTGTTAGAATTGAAAGGAGAGACCGGCGCGGACGCTGACCGGAGCTTGGGGGGAAACGGCGGCGAAGCCACCGAAATCGAAGCCGCTTTCATCAAGTCGGCTTCCCGGATAACCGACTGCGGAAACAAAGGCTTCCATGCCGTTCCAGGCATCGTTCCGGTAGGAAAGCTTGGCCGAAATGCGGGAATAGCTGCCAGCGGAAATGCCACCGTCGGGCGATAAATCCCTGGGCCCTACGAAGGTATAATCGGCTCGAAGACCAATGACGGATTCGCCTCCACCTGGGCGGTATTCCATTTCCACGCCACCGCCGAGTTGATACTCGGCCACGTTCGGCACGCTCCCTCCCGCTCCATCGAGAAGCTCGGCATCGACGTAGCTGGCGGTCGTCAAAAAAGCGACCGCCGTCTGCCCGTCATCGTAGGCCTGATAGCGGGCCTGCAGGTCGGCACCGATGCGGCGGGACTCGCCCAGATTTTGAATGCCGAAGCCCGAGGGCGCGGCCTGAATTTCTCCCTCCAGTTCCGAATGGTATCCGCTCAGAAGCGCCTGCCAGTTCCCGGACTCGTAACTCGCGCCGATCTCGTAGGAACGCTGCTCGGAGGGTCCGAGGTCGGCATTGACCACGAGTTCCTCGGCAGGACTCGGAGCCCTAAGGCCTTCAGCGTAGTTGGTGAAAACGGTCAACCCGCCGCCGACGTCGAAGGAGGCCCCGACGGTGGGGCTGAACTCGCCGAAGTTCTCATCGAAGGAACTTCCGACCGCCAGATTGTCCTCACCATCGGTGAAGAAATGATCGTAGCGGCCTCCGACCGTCAACTTGGTCCACTCGACCGGCTTATAATCGAATTGGAGATAGGTCGAACTATTGTGTTGGTCGTAATCGATGTCAGCGGTGCGCGACTGAATACGGCGGCGGATCGTGCCGAAGTTATCAACTTCACCGAAATCCGAACGATGCTCCACGCCCGCCAGGACGCCTACGACTCCCCGATCAAGATACTTTTCGAGCCGACCGCCGACCGTGCGGGTCGTGATATCGCGCTGCCCCTGGGTGCCGGTGCCGGGTGTGGTGCCGAAATTCGACCAGCGTGTCGATTCATTGTGAAGGGCGTAAAAGGTGCCGAGCGTGCGGCCCGCTCCGGCGGATTCGTTTCCCTTGTAGGTGATGCCAAGGCTCAGGTAATCCTTGCTGCCGCCGTCCGTCTCATCGATCGCATCCCTCGGATTGATGACTCCGGATTCGATAAGATCGCGATTCAAATACCCCGGCGCCCCGAAGTCGTTTTGATAGGACTGCAATCGGATCACGCCCGTGCCATCCCACATCTCAAAGGCGGCACTTCCGAGGATATTGAGACTCTCGAGATCGGAGTTATTCCGATATCCGTCGATGGTTTCGCCGACCCCGGTGAAGGAGAGATCCACGCCACCGGCGGCAAATCCATAAGTCCCCAAAGCGCGCGCGCTGCCGTAACTTCCTCCCGAAAGCGCCACCCGCGACCTCGGCCGCGCCACTGTCCGGATATCGATGGTACCGCCAAGAGCGTAGTTCCCGCTGCGCACGCTGAGCGGCCCGCGAATGACATCGAAGCTCTCGACAAGCTCGGGCACGAGGATGTTCAGATCCGAGTATCCCGATGGTGAGCCACCCGTTTCATTCAAGGGGATTCCGTCCAAATAGACCGCGACATCCTTGCCATGATCGCCGCTGGGGAATCCGCGCAGGGCAATTCCATAAGCAACACCGCCCTGGCCGAAATTATTGACCGTGACCCCGGCAACCTGGCGGAAGAGGTCGCCGTAGGTCTCGACCGGAAGGCGGGAGATTTCCTCCCGGCCCACTTCGGTAACGGCTCCCGGTGAGGCGGTGGCGGCAGAACTTAGCTGCGTTTTGTCGATTTTTTTCTCCACACCACTGGCCACCACCACAACTGGCTCCAGGGTTTCAATCCTTTCCTGTGCAAACAGGAGTGGAGATACCAGGGTCACCCATAGAAATGTTGCTCGCATATAGGGTGAAACGAGACTTTCCGAATCACCCCACGGATTTTTTCAATTTTCCGAACCATCGTCAAAAAAGTCGCTGAATTTCGATTTTCGGCATGCTTCGAATTTGACATTTTCCCCTTGTGGGACCAAAGAAAAGCCTATTGAAGAAGTCCGCTTGGGCAAAAGTCACCCACCGCCAGATTCATTTCCCATGCTTCGTCTTTTCCTATTTTTCCTCCTCAACGGAAGCGCGTTGCTCCGTGCCCAGGTGCCTAAAGAAGATCCGGAGATCGTGGTCACCGATGTCGCCGCCGCTCTCTACGTGAGTGGTTGGGAGGTCGGGAAAGAAATCGTCGTCCGCCCCCTCGCCCTGCCCTATGAACTGAGAAAAAACGTGCCACGATCCGGCCCCATGAAGGCAGCCGACCGGGAGGCTCTGAAACCCCTCGTGACGGAATTTTTTTCCAAGGTCTTCACAATAATCATTGATGGAAGTCCCGCTTCTTTTGTCCCGGAAAAGATCAGTTTCATCGCACCTGACCCGGAAAACTTCGTTGAATTTTCCGCCACTACGGAAGTCCCGGCGGAGGATTTCATGATCATCGTGAAATACTCCGCTCCCCTGCCCAGCCTCGATTCGACCATCGCCTTCACTTGGGATTATTTCCCGGATGGACTCGGGAAAGTCCCCATCCGCATCGCTGATACGATGGGCACCCGCCTGATCGAGGTCAACCCCGCGAGCGGACAGGTCGATGCCGGAGTGAGGCTCGCGGTAAACCTCCGCGACGCCCCGGAGCCACCGCCTGTGCCCGAGATCACCACGGGAAAGGCGCCCTGGTTTGCCCTCGGGACTGCCGGGGTGACCGTCATTCTTCTTCTGTTCAAACTCTGGAAACCGGCGATTGCCCTTGGGATCCTCGCCGCCATCATCTGGCTTCTGCCCCGTCGCACACTCGTCACCGAGACCGTCTCACCCGAAGAAGCCGCCAAGATTACCGACAGCATTCTCGAAAATGTCTACCACGCCTTCAACCTTCCCGACGAAAATACGCAGTATGATCAACTTGAAAACGTTCTCGACGGGACCGCGCTGGAAAGCACGTTCCTCGAAGCGCGCCGCACCACGAACCGGCGCGCCGAGGACGGTTCCCGGGTCCGCGTCCGCACCGTCACCGTGACGCAGGCCACGCCAAAACAGGAACCCGGCGAATTGAACTTCACCGCCATCTGCCAGTGGGAAACCGTCGGCGATATCGGGCATTGGGAACATTTCCACCGCCGGAAGAATCTTTACAGTGCTGCCGTTTCCCTCGCCGTCAGCGACGGCAAATGGAAGGCCACGGAACTCGATCTCAACTCCCGAGAACGCGAACGCGAATGATCTCCCCCATGATACTGGAACTTCAGGACATCACATTCGCTTATCCGCAGAGCGCCTTCACTCTTCGTTTCGAGCGTTTCGAAGCGGCGGCTGGCGAAGCCGTCGCCATCGTCGGCCCCAGCGGTTGCGGGAAGACGACGCTGCTCCAGGTCGCGGCCGGCATCCTCACTCCGCAGAGCGGAATGGTGACGATCGGCGGACAATCTCTCACCGAAAAATCAGGCCACGCGCGCGCCGATTTCCGACTCCACCACATCGGCCTCGTCTTCCAGGAATTCGAACTCGTCGAGCACCTCACCGTGCGCGACAACATCCTCCTCCCACTCCACCTCGGCCTGCGGGATCAGGAAATCCGCACCCGTTGCGAGGAAATGGCAACGCTCACCGGCATCGCCCGACATCTCCCGCGCGGCGCCCGCAAGCTCTCGCAAGGCGAGCGCCAGCGCGTCGCGATCTGCCGCGCCCTCGCCATCGCCCCGCAGCTCATTTTGGCCGACGAACCAACCGGAAATCTCGACCCCGCCAACAAGCGCGCCGCCCTCGATCTCCTCATCGACCGATCGCGCCAAAACCAATCCGCTCTCGTCGTCGCCACGCACGATCACGACCTCCTCCCCGCTTTCGACCGCGTCATCGATTTCTCAGACCTTCTCCATTCATGACCGGCATTCCCTATCTCACCTGGCGCTACCTTCGGCACCGCCCGCTGAAGTCACTACTGCTGACGTTCGCCGTCGCCCTCATGATTTTCCTGCCCCTCGGCGTGCAGACCTTTGTCAATGAAAGCACGCGCGTCTTGCAAAACCGCGCCGTCACCACGCCCCTGCTCATCGGCCCGAAGGGCAGCGCCATCGACCTCACCCTGGCCTCCCTTTACTTCCTGCCGCAGCAGTTGGAGCCGGTGAAATATCTCACTTACAAACAAATCCGCGCGCTCCGACAAGGAACCGTCATCCCGCTCCACACCCGCTTCACGGCGGGCGATTCTCCGCTCGTCGGGACCTCTTTAAGCTACTTCGAAGAGCGCCAGTTGAAAATCTCGGACGGCCGCCTTTTCACCCGCCTCGGCGACTGTGTTCTCGGTGCCGACGTTGCCACCGAGCGAGATTTGAAAGTGGGCGACCACGTCATTTCCTCGCCGGAAAACGTCTTCGATCTCGCTGGCGTTTACCCGCTGAAAATGCGCGTGGCTGGCATCCTCGCTCCGGCCCACTCGCCCGACGACCAGGCCGTTTTCGTCGATCTCAAGACCGCCTGGATCATCGAGGGAATCGCCCACGGCCATGAGGATCTCGCCAAGCCCGAAGCCGCCGAGGCCGTGCTCGAAAGGGACGGCAAAAACATCGCGGCAAATGCCTCGCTGCGGGAGTTCACCGAGGTCACCGACGACAACATCGCCTCCTTCCACTTCCATGGAAATGAGAACGATTATCCCATCACCTCCCTCCTCGTGTTCCCCACCTCGGAAAAATCCCGCGCCCTGCTCCTTGGTCGCTACGAGACCTCGACCGCGACCGCCCAGATCGTGATCCCGGCGGTCTCGGTGCGCCAGTTGCTCGACACCCTTTTCTCGACCAAGGACCTCGTCTTTTACGGCTTCCTGGCCCTCGCCGCCGCCTCCGGCCTCATGCTCCTCATCATCTTCTCGCTCTCCCTCCGCCTGCGCGAACGCGAGCTTTCCACCTATCGAAAAATCGGCATCAGCCGGGGCCGCCTTGCCGCGATCAAAATCGCCGATCTCCTCGTCATCATGATCGCCGGAGCCATCCTCGCTGCCGCCGCGCTCGCAGTGACAAAATCCCTTGCCGAAACTCTCATCCCACGTCTCTTATAAATATTCCATGAAAACCCTTCTCGCCCTCCTCCTCACCACGCTCGGTGTCTTTGCGAAACCCGTTCTGGCTCCCACCAACTATCCGCTCGCCTATTTCACCGAGCGCCTCGCGGAAGACTTCGCGGACATTCTTTACGAGATTCCCGCCGACGTGGATCCCGCCTTCTGGAGGCCCACCGATGCCCAGATTTCTGCCATTCAAAAGGCCGACCTCATCATCATGAACGGAGCCACTTATGAAAAATGGGCCGTCACCACTTCCCTTCCGGATGACAGGATCGTCGATACCTCGCTCGCCTTCACCGACACTTTCATCGAGAGTGAAAACACCATCACCCATTCCCATGGCAAGGAAGGCGAGCACAGTCACGGTGGCCTCGCCACCACCACCTGGCTCGATCTCAGTCAAGCCAATCAGCAGGCCGCCGCCATCAAGGACGCCCTCCTCGCCACCTTCCCCGAGCAAGCCGACTCGATCAAGCAAGCCTATCGAAAGCTTGAAAAAGACCTCATGGATCTGCACGCAAAGATGAAGAAGGCCGCCGATTCCCTCTCAACAAAAACCTTTCTGGCATCCCACCCCATCTATCAATACTTCGCCCGCGCCTATGGACTCCGAATCCACGCCTTGGTCTGGGATGCCAAGATGGAGCTGACCGAGGAGGCCCTCGCCGAACTTGCAAAAATTCAGCAGAAACACCCAGCCGCCAAGACCTTCATCTGGGATCGCGAGCCGACACCCGGCCACATCCCGTCGCTGGAAAAGCTCGGTCTCAAGAGTATCGTCATTACACCGGTCTTCGGCAAACCGGACCCAAGAACGGATTTCCTACAAGCGATGGAAAAAAATCTGAACGCACTGATCAGCGCCGGGAAGTGAGACCTTGAATGCTTGAAAGGGCATCATTGCCCGCTCGGAAAGGTGCGCTCGAAGAGCCACATCAGGCCCGTGATGGCGATCAGGGCGGACAAAACGGGAACCCAGATGCGGGAGAAGGCGGGCCGTTTTCGAAGAACCAGCAGCAGGGGGAAAACGAGCACGGCGAGGGCGAACTGGGTCGTTTCAAGACCGAGGGTGAAAAAGAAGAGCGGCTGAAAGACGCTGCCGCTGCCCGCGCCGCCGCCTAGCTCTTCAAGCGCGCTGGCGAAGCCCATTCCATGAATCAGCCCGAAGACAAAAGTGAGGACGCCGCGCCACGAAAGATCGGACTGGGCGCGGAAGATATTTTCGATGCCGATATAGATGATTGACAGCGCGATCGCGGGTTCGACAATCGCACCGGGAGACCTGATGACATCGAGCGTGACGAGCGTGAGCGTCAACATATGCGCGAGAGTAAAAATCGCCAGCATTTCGACCGCCTTCTTCATCGTGCGGCAGACCAGAAGGAGCCCGGCGAGAAAGAGCAGATGGTCATATCCCCCGAGCAGATGGGCCACGCCGAGATGGAAAAAATCGCGGGAGGGAATCGGAAGCGGCGCGGCTGCGGATGCCAAATCCGCAGGCAGTTCGAAGACGAGCCGGTTCGACGACGCAGTGAGAAATCCTTCGCCCAGAATTTTGCCGTCGGCATTTGCCAGCTCCACGAATTCCTGGTGTCCCTGCGGGAGTTCCGGCACGAGGGGTGATGAAATGACCAGCGTCCGCCCCGGCGCGGCGGCCGAAAAACGGAGGCGCACCTGGAGATTGTCATTTTCGATGAGATCAACCTGCGGCGACCGCACTGGAACGAGGGTCTCCCCTGGATCGATTGTGAGCGTCAAGGCGCGACCCGCCATCTTCTCGATGTGCTCACGAAGACGAAGAAAGTCCGCGTTGTTGATAGGCCCGTTTCCTGCAAAATCGAGTTCCGCATCGAGTGTTCGGAAGTCTTCGTAATTGATCGTGAAGGTCGCATCGATTCCTTCGGTCGCCGCGACGAGCCGGACGGAACTCAGCCCCGGTTCATGCGCGAATGCGGACGCCGCTGCCAGAAGGAAAATCAGGGGGTAAAGAAGCGCGGATCGTGCCATGGAGAGTGGGGCCGATTAGCGTTGATCGGGGAGGAGGGCGCGCTCCGAGGGAAGAAGAGTCTGCTTCAAAGCCGTGGCTTTTTCCGCAAAGTCGCGGGCCTCTTCCACCGCGCCCGCCGCATCGGCAATGAGCGAGGCGTGGAGAAAAAGCCGCCCATCCTGCGTGCCCTCGGCCAGCGCGTGCGCCATGCTCACGCGCGCCGCCGCGACGTCGTCCGCCGCGAACTGGCTCCACGCGAGCGCGTCCCAGGTGAAGACGTCCTGGCGGGCTTCCATTTCCTCGTGCGCAAGCTGGAGCGCGAGCGCGGGCTGCTCACGCATCGTGGCGAGGTAAAGCGCGTAGCTCCGAATATCAATCCGTCGGGCCGAGCGGTGCAGCGTTTCCTCCACCTCGGCCGCTTCGGCATCGAGCTCCCGGGCGCGAAGATGATCGGCCAGAGACCAGAGGTGGTCCGGCAGCGGACTCGCCTTTGCGGCGATCCGAAAGTGCCCGAGCGCTTCCTCTTCGTCCCCGGCGGCGGAAAGGATTTGGCCGAGCGCGAGGTGCCCGGCGGCGTAACCGGGCAGGGCTTCGAGCGCGGCCTCGGCGTGCTCGCGTGCGGCACGGAGTTCGCCGGCTTGAAGCTCGTAGAGCGCGGCGCCCGTGGCGGTCCACGCGAAGGAATACCCGTCGCTTGGCCGCAAAAGATCGAGCGTCTTCACCATGAGTTCACGCGCTCCGGCGAGATCGCCGCCGAGCCAGCGCAGATGCGCGGCGCGGACATAAGACTCCACGCCCGGCTTGAGATCGAGCATCTCTTGGCAGGCCTCTGCGGCTTCATCGAGTCGGCCCTGTTCCAAGAGCGCGTCGCTGAGCAGGCCGAAATCCGCAGGCAACCCCCGATCCGCGACCAGCTTGCGCGCGGCAGCCTCGGCTTCCTTGAAACGATGAAACTGCTGTAGAACGAAGCCCTGCAATGCCGCCGCGCCCATCGAGCCCGGCTCCTCATTTTCCATCGCGAGCGCACACTGCTCGGCAAGCTTGTAGCTGCCGGGATCGCCTTCCGTCCGGCCTCTCGCGATGAACAGCCAACCCAGCTTTTCCAAGTCCGCCATTCGCGTCGCGGAGGTCCCTCCGGGCTTCCTCAACGCGTCCTGCAAAGGCGGGATTTCCCCATCAAGTTCGGTGCTCCCGCCAGCGGGCACGGGCGCGAGGATGAGCTGAAGCGGAGTCGGCGGCGTGAATTCCGCCGCAGGCACCCGAGCGGTATCGACGGTGCCTTCTTTTGCTGCAAAATGACTGCCGCCGAAATACCAGGCTGAGAGTCCCCCGATGATACCGATGGCCAGAGTGACGAAAAGGAGGTTGCGAGGGGTCATGATTGCTAGGGCATTGCTCTTCCGCCTTCGACGTCTTTCAACACCCGTCGGACGGGGTTGGAGGACGTGCAACCGGGGGAAGGAGTCAAATTTTATTTATGAGCTGGATTTAACCGCAGACCCGGAGATTCAGCAAGCTGAAAGTTAGTTTGAAACAGTAAAAACCACGGCGGATTTTTTCACTGACAAAAGAGACTTGGAGTGAGTTTCTTAAGTCGAAAATTACCGCAACGCCATCAAGGTCCTCGGCATCCTGCGTCGCAGCACCATCGGGATCTATTATCAATGGCGACGGCGCCGGAAAAACCAACGTCAATCGCCCCTCAAGGACTTCCATGACGCCATGAACAAGTTCAACAACCGCCAGGCCTTCGCCTCCGTCACCCTCTCAAAACCATGACCCCGTGCAAAAATTCACCGTGTCGGATTGGGCTTATTCGTTCATGGAGTCACCCCCCTTTCCCCCACCCTCCGCTCCGTTCAAAAGGCGGCTTCAAGGCCCTCCCGCCAAAAGCAAATTCCTTGGCGCCAGCCAAAGCCCTGAGAGACGGGGATGGCGCTCGTAAACCGAAACCATGAACCGAAAGGAGAACGTAAAAGTAATGAGTGACTGAAAGACTCTACTGAAACCCGGCGGAATCGAGCGGAGCGAGATGGACAGGAGCGAACGCGACGTGCCCCGAAGGGCATACGCGCCAAGGAGACCCACAGCTTCCCGCAAAGCGGGTCAATCCCCGGCAGGGGGGACAGAAGGTAGCCGTGGGTGAAGCCCACGGTTTGCGGTTCGGAAGGGATGGGCACCCCGGCAGGGGCGCGAGAAATGATGGATCAAGGAAACGATCAGGCGTTCTGCCTTCGCATGGCAA
>Ga0209491_10004721_pt1 | contig 20715 bp, 16 predicted proteins | sample BON02_FD_187213 | JGI IMG/M metagenome (GOLD analysis project Ga0209491, IMG submission 187213) | Freshwater microbial communities from Lake Bonney liftoff mats and glacier meltwater in Antarctica - BON-02 (SPAdes) (version 2) | ecosystem: Environmental > Aquatic > Freshwater > Ice > Glacier... | reverse complement strand
AAGTGATAACAGACTTTGCCAGATAATGAAAACCGCTACTCTCTCTAAGAAAAGGAAGCATATACTCATTTTTGAGTTCCCACTTTCCCTGATACTTGTAGCACTGGTAGTTGCAGTCCGAAGGGAGCTCCCTCAAACTTTTATAAGGATTAATGAAATTTGTCTCAAATGTCCATTCCAGCATGTCATATCTAGAAGAAGTAATGGGCACTTCTTTGAATAAGTCTTTTATCACATAAATAGTGATTGCTCCTGTGATGAGTCCTAGGAGAAAAAAAAGCAGCTTATTTCGGGGTGAAATCAATGCTTTTTGGGAATCAGTACTAAGTTTGGCAAGTTTTTCCTTAAAAGAAATTATAGTGAGAATTCTGTCTGCATTTTGATTGGCCCGCGAATATTCACCTTCAGTTGCTGACTCATTGATAAGTCGTGAAAACTGTGCATCACTATAGCCTAGCTCTCTTGATATCTCAGAATTCGGTGCCTTTTCAAACTTCTTATTCCCTTCATCGAATGATCCGTAGAGTTTTTTTAGCTTATTTACAAAATCATTATAGGTAGCTTTCATTTATTTAAATATATGATTATCAAGTTAATAACCGTTGAAATTCGTTGAATTTGCATAAATTTTATTATAATTCTTTAAAGATATTTTATAATAAAATATTATATCTATGATTGTGAAAGGCATAGTTCAAAATGCTGAGCTGATTCTGGATATCGGAAAGTAATCATTACTTGATTATTTACCCTATCCGCTAAGTTAATAGAAACATAAATCAATAAAACACTTAGTAATATGAAAAGACTGTACCTAACCGGCTTTCTTATCCTGTTTTCACTGGGAAGTCAACTGTATGCTCAGGTGGCTGTAAAAGGGAAAATTGTTGACAAGAGCAGCGAACCTGTGATCGGCGCCATTATACTTGAAATTGGAACTAATAACGGCGTAATTACTGGGCTTGATGGACAATTCGATATTTTGGTGGCAGGATCTGAATCTATTTTGAAAATTAGTTCTGTTGGTTTTTTGCCTCAAGAATTACTCGTAGGAAACAAAACTGAAATTAATCTGACTTTAGAAGAAATAGTTTCGGAGTTAAACGAGTTTGTCGTAACTGCCTTGGGATTTGAGGAAAGTAAAGACGAGCTTGGATATGCTACTTCAAATATTTCTAGTAAAGTAATAAAAGGTGCAGCTGAAACATCAGTAATTAATTCACTTTCAGGGAAAACAACGGGCGTAAGAATTTCAAGGAATTCCGGCGATCCAGGGGCAGGAGCTTATATTCAAATAAGAGGAGTTTCTTCAATTGACAGAAATTCACAACCACTGATCATATTGGATGGAATTCCAATAAGTAACGATATCAGGGGCAATAACAACAACTTTGCAGTACAGTCAAGATTGAATGATATTAATCCAAATGACATTGAAAGTATGTCAGTATTAAAAGGTGCAGCAGCAGCAGCACTTTGGGGGACTCAAGCCTTAGGAGGAGTAATTTTTATCACAACCAAAAGTGGTAAGCTTAATCAAAAAATGACGGTGACTTTCAATTCGACTTATTCGGTTGATAAGATCAACGCAAAATATCCTATTCAAAATACTTTTGGTCAGGGCACCAACGGCAATTACAGCAATACAACTCCATATTCGTGGGGCGACAGAATCTCAGATAGATCTGGTGAAGCAGATGTGGTGAATACTTCCGGTGGTTTTTTTGTGGATCAAAATGGAACAACACATTATCCGATTACCAGAAAAAATGCCAGAGATAATTTTGATGATAGTAATTTCGATCAAATCTTTCAAACAGGACAATTTTTTGAAAATAACTTAAGCGTACAATCTGGAAACGAAAAGAGTTCTGTTTACTTCAGTCTTGGAGACTTTAATCAGAAGGGAATTATCAGAACTACTGATTACAGAAGAACTACTGCTGCTCTTACGACTAATAATAAACTCAGTAAGAAGGTTGAATTGGGTACTTCTCTTAAGTACACAAAAACGAATTCGAATGCCGTTAGGCGATCTGTAAGTAACAACGGTTTGTATCTTGGCTTTTTGAGAACTCCTGCCGATTTTGATGTGTCAGGATATAGAGGAGATTTTTACCCATCTGGCACTGCTGCTCCAATTCCAAATAGACAGCGATCATACAGGAATCCGATAGGCGCAAGTACGAACGCAGGTTTTAACAATCCACTATGGACAATCAGAGAACAGGAAAATTTGGTGACAGTAGATCGAATAATTGCAAGTATGAATTTGACAGTGAGGCCGACTACTTGGTTGGATTTAATCGCTAGAGTGGGGTTGGATAAATTTGGTGAGAATGGCAATGAATTTTACACGCCGGGTGCTGCTGGAGGTTTTGTGGGAGGTCGTTTCGTGAAGGAATATGCAAGTAACAGTGTATTCAACATGGATTATATTGCTAAAGCCAAAAAGGTATTTAATTCAAATTTCGATGGTGATATTTTGGTTGGATTTAACTATAATAATAGAGAAAGGGTAGTTGAGGGAACAACCATTCAGAACTTTTTGATATTCACTGATCTGAATTCTAACATTTTGGATGTTAACAACGCTTTACCCGAAAATCGAGAAGCTCAGTCCACTTTCGGAAGTGAGCGGACGGTGGCTGGATATACAGCAGCAAATTTTTCAGCATTCAATCAGGTATTTCTCAATACTACGTTACGAGCTGAGTGGGCTTCGACATTTGGATTACAATCAGGTAATGCCTTCCTGTTTCCATCGACATCTATAGCATGGCAGTTCAGTAAAATACCCGCGTTGCAATCAGATATCTTTTCATTTGGAAAGCTTCGGGTTTCCGCAGCAGAAGTAGGAGTTCAGCCTGCTAGGTACAATACTTTTCCTGAATTTGTTACTCCTAATTATTCAGATCAGCTTGGAGGAAGCCTAAATGCAGGTCTTTTCGGCTTAGGAGGTTTTGTCCCCAACTCAAATCTTGGGAACCCTTCGCTAAGGCCTGAAAGAAAACGTGAAATTGAGATTGGTACGGATCTTCGATTCTTTAAGGACAGGTTATATTTAAATGGAACGTACTATTTCAATAGGACAACAGATATACTACTGAACTTCCCAATTGCCAATTCCAGAGGCTATGATGAATTGTATTCGAATGCTGCCTCTATGGAGAATACGGGTATAGAGCTAGAATTGGGATACAATATTTACCGTAATTCTGATTGGAATATTGATATGAAGTTGCTTTACTTCCAGAATAGGAATGAAGTTACGGACTTAGTAGGATTAGAATCGGTACGACTTGAAACTGGTTTAAATGGCGTGAACAATCGTGCGGTTGTCGGTCAGCAACATGGAGTTCTTTGGGGGCCAAGAACATTGAGGAATGATGACGGTAGTATCGTGTATGATCAAAACGGTTTTCCGGTAAGAGATGAAGTAGAAGGTGTGATTGGAGATCCAAATCCAGATTTTCAAGCATCTGCAATAGGTTCGATTTCCTACAAAAATCTATCATTATCCTTTCTTTTTGAGACTTTCCAAGGAGCAGATATCTTCGCAGGAACGAAATCAGTTTTAGTAGATTATGGACGTTGGGGTTCTACCGCAAATGAAATAACGTCTTCACAAAACTTATTAACCTACGGTGGAAGTGTAATCCCTGCCGGCACTACTTTTAGAGGCGATATACAGAATTTCGGAGCTGGTCCAGTAGCTCTTACTCAAGAATGGTACACAGGTCCTGGAGCCTTTTTTGGAGGTGGCAATCATGAGCTTTACATTGAAGATGGATCTTGGACTCGACTTAGAGAGTTGACAGTGAGTTATGATATGAACTCAGATTGGTTCAAAAATCGTGGCATTAATAGTCTCCAAGTTTCAGCAACGGGTAGAAATCTCTTCTTATGGACCGAATTTGAAGGAAACGATCCCGACACGAACGTGTCAGGTGTTAGTGCCTCCCGTGGAATCGATTATTTTAACAATCCAAGCACTAAATCCTTTGTATTCTCACTTACTCTTACTTTTTAATCAATAAATATCAAGTAGTTATGAAAAAAGTAATCTTAATATCTATATTTTCTACCTTAATTTTCAGCTGTGCTGAAATTGTAGATGATTTGAATCAGAATCCAAATAATCCAGTATCGGCACCATATCAATTTGCACTTACCACAACGCAAGTGGCAAATATAATCTTACATACTGGTGAGCCGACAAGAAAGGCTGGGATTTTTGCAGGACAATACACTGGTATAGAGAGACAGCATCTCGGATATTCAAATTATGATCTTGTATCCAGTGATTTTAATAGCCATTGGAATACAGTCTATAGCAGTATTGTAAGAAATGCCATAGTGACTAAAGACTTGGCTGCTGAACAAGGGATTGATGGAATAACCGCTGGAATCACTCAGGTTCTTAGAGCAATGGCTTTAGGAACAGCAGCTTCACTTTGGGGCGATATTCCTTTTGATGAAGGGGGGCAATTACAATTCGAAAACCCAACTTATGAGGCTCAAGCCACTGTCTATTCCAAAGCTCAAGATTTATTGGATGAAGCAATCACAAATCTAAATACAGGTAGAGGACGTCCCATTGCTTTGACAGATATATACTTTAATGGAAATGCAGTAGCATGGACTCAAGTAGCATATACCCTCAAAGCTAGATTCTACATGCATACTAAGAATTACCCTGCTGCCTACATAGCTGCACAAAATGGAATTAGTCGGGCAGCTAATAATTTAAGCTCGCCACATGGGATGGCACTTGATAATGCCAATTTGAATTTTCAATTCTTTGACATAGCTGCTCGTAAGAGTGATTTGGTTACTTCAGATTTTTTCGCAAGTATCATTGATTCCAACGCTGGAAGAAGTCCTATTCCTTCAAATTATAGAGGTCACGCCAAAACAAACGAGACGGCTAGATATGATCACCTAATTCAAACAACAGATATAGGTATACAACCCAATACATCCAACAGCGGCATTGCGCAAATTGATGGCCCAGGTGCTATGATTACTTATGCAGAAAACTTACTGATTTTGACTGAAGCAGGCGCTAGAGCTGAATTTAGTATTGGCCTAGGCCATTTGAATGAGTTTAGAGCATATATGTCTGCTGGTGGTTATCTCACAAACCCAAATATGGCCAATCTTCAATATTTGACTTTTGTTGCTGCTGATTTCAATGCAGGTGGAATAGAAAATATTAGTGGGACTGTTTCGGCAAATGAAGCCTTACTTCGAGAAATAATGGAAGAGCGATATATTACCTTTTTTGGTCAGTTAGAAGTGTTTAACGATACTCGAAGAACACAGGGAGAAACGAATATCAGAGTGCCTTTTGTCCCTAATACCGGATCAGAGTTCCCTCAGAGATTCTTATATGCACAATCAGAATTGGATGCGAATTCTAGCACTCCGAATCCTATTCCAGGTCTTTTTCAGAAAACTTCTGTTAACCAATAAACTGCGCTTTAATGAAGAGGATTATAAAAATATTACTTCTGACAATGAGTTTAACGCTGTTGTCGATAGGCTCCAATTTTTCTCAAACAAAAGAAAAGAAGGCTATTAGAGTACTGTTTGTCGGAAATAGTTTCACCTACTTTTTCAATCTACCACAAGTGGTGTCCTCCATGGCTAAAAGTCAGGGCGTGGAAATCATCACAAGACAATCAACAGTTGGTGGGTCTAATCTTGAGGAGCATTGGAAAGAGCAGAAGGGAACTATAACTAGAAAACTCTTGGATAGCCTTAAATGGGATTATGTAGTGTTGAACAATCACAGCACTAGCGCTATCGATACCCCAGAGGATTTTATGGAATACGGTACAAAATTCATTGAGCTAGTCCGGTCGAAGGGTGCTAAGCCAATCATCATGCAGACATGGGGATACAAGTCGAATCCATTAATGATACGGCCAATTATGGAAGGTTACGAGAAACTAGTGAACAGCACTAAAAGTGCTTATGTACCGGCAGGGGAATTATTTATGGAAGTGAGGAAATGGCGACCTGATTTGGAGCTGTTTCAAGACGATAAGCATCCATCATCCAATGGCACTTATTTACTAGGCTTAGCATTTTTCAAGTACTTCACCAGCCTTTCCACTGCTGAGATTCCATTCCGCCTTACTACTACGGATAAGGACGGCGAGAAACTTTATTTATTGTTTATGTCTCAAGAAGACACGGATTTTCTACAGCAATTGGTTGATAATTTTGATTTTAAACTAGCGACTGAATGAAGTCAGGAAAGAACATATTTTCTTTACTTCTTGGACCAGCCGTATTTATGATTATGCAAATTCTGGGGCCACCAAAAACCATGAACGACGCTGCATTTCAAGTGCTTTGTGTTACAGCATGGGTCGCAGTTTGGTGGATTACGGAGGCGATTCCTATTGCAGTTACTGCTATGCTACCTATTATATTATTCCCACTTACAGGAGCACTGGATCTAAGCGAAACTACATCAGCATTCGGCCATAAGTACGTTTTTCTTTATTTAGGGGGTTTTTTGTTAGCTATTGCTATTGAAAAATGGAATCTGCACAAGCGAATCGCCCTCAACATTATAAATCTAATCGGTTCTAACATCAATACGATTATTCTCGGTTTCATGCTGGCAACTGGATTTATGTCAATGTGGATCTCTAATACTGCCACTTCCGTAATGATGCTTCCTATTGGAATGGCAGTGGTTTCCCAATTTAAAAAGCGCGATGATGGAGAAACCTCAGATGCTGACTTTGTAGGGAAAGCGCTAATGTTAGCTATTGCATACAGTGCATCCATTGGAGGATTTGCCACGCTTATAGGAACTCCTCCCAACCTAGTTCTGGCAGGTGTGCTGGAAGAAACATACGGTGTTAAAATTAGCTTTGTGGAATGGATGAAGGTTGGTTTGCCGATTTCAATTGTTTTAATGTTAGCATGCTGGTTTTATCTAACCCGATTTGCCTTCAAATTTGAGCAGAAAGAGTTTCCTGGAGGGAGAAAAGAGATTAAAAGCATGCTTTTTAGACTGGGTAAAATGGCCTATGAAGAAAAGGTAGTACTCTCGGTGTTTATTGGTACAGCATTACTTTGGATATCACGATCCGAAATCGAGAAATTTATCCCTGCGATAGATGATACCATCATAGCGATGATAGCAGGTACTGTTTTATTCATTATCCCAGCAAAGAATAAAACTCGTATTATCGATTGGAAGGAATGTGCAAATATTCCTTGGGGTATCATCTTACTCTTTGGTGGCGGTATGGCACTTGCCAAAGGATTTTCCGACACAGGGTTGGCCGAATGGTTTGCTCTACAAATGGGGCAGATGCAAGGACTCTCCTTGATTCTGCTAATTTTTGTATTGGTTGCCTCTATTAATTTCTTGACTGAAATAACCTCCAATTTAGCCACTACTGCAATGTTATTACCTGTTTTAGCACCTATGGCTTTAGCTTTTGATTTGCATCCTTATATGATCATGGTTTCAGTAACTATTGCTGCATCCTGTGCATTTATGTTACCGGTAGCCACACCCCCTAATGCGGTAGTATTCGGTTCGGGTTATCTCAGGATTCCTGATATGATGCGAGTGGGCATATGGATGAATTTGTTGTCTATAGTGCTAGTCACATTATTCATTTACTATTTACTACCAATTTTATGGAATATAGTACCTGATACTTTTCCAGCTTCTTTTAACCTAGTCAATAAATAAAATGAACTTCAATTCAATAAGAATATTTAACCAAATTTCTATGAAAACTATAAGTCGACTTTCTTCGCTGCGGTTGCTGATGTTCGCATTGATTCCACTGGTAATTTGCAGTTCCTGTAAGGATGAAGATGATACCTATGCTATTACTAATGACCTTAGGGTGCTCTTCGTTAGTGTGAACGGGGATCGAGTACAAAGTGGTACTGCTGGAATATCAGTGACAGCTCCCTTGGAATTGGTGTTCTCTCATGGACTTAATAAAACGATCTTTGAAAATGCGCTCAACATATCTCCGGAATTAGGTTATTCGGTTACATATGACGAGACTTCTTCGTTTGTAACGATCACTCCTGATCCTAGGCTCGATTATGACATATCCTATACCATAAGTATTCCTAAAGGAAGCTATGGGGCGGGAGGTGAATCTTCTATTGAAGATTTCAATTATAATTTTAGCACAGGGGAATTTACACCTCCTTCAATAACACTTACGCCTGATAAATTGAGCTTCTTTGAAGGTGAGACGGTTACAGTGACCGCAACTTTAAGTGAAGTTGTTTTTGTCGATGTTTCATTTGACTTGGCTTTCACAGGTTCTGCTGAAGGTTCAGGAGTAGATTACAGCACTAGTTCTTCGAGCATTACATTTTCTCCTGGGCAAACTTCTGCTTCATTTTCTATTACATCATTGGAAGGTGATGCCATAGAAGGGACTGAAAATATTATAATTTCGCTTGCCAACATTCTGAATGGCACTTATTCGCCAACGGAACCATTAAGTATATTATTAGGTGACAGAGCCCCTGCAATTGAATTGAAAGGCGTGATGCATCTTAGAGCGGGTACCGCTAACGGCGTCCGAGCGGTTCATTTGAATGTTTTGAAAGATATTGCTGATTTGAGTACTTATGGTATAGAAGTGAATTCAAATGGTTCAACAGCTCCAATCAATCCGGCTAATTTAGATTATAACTTCCCAGCAATTTCTGTTTCTGCTGGAGACCAAATATTGCTGGTGCGTGATGCTGATGCAGCAAATGCTACTGCCTATTTTGATGTTTGTTTTAGCGAGTTTGATCATGTGCTTCAAACATCGGCCATGTCACACAATGGCGATGATGCTATATTGTTATATAATGAAGGCGTTGCTATTGAGACTTTTGGCGAATTAGGAGTCGATGGTACTGGAATGCCTTGGGAGTATACAGGCTCATGGGGCTATAAGCTAGGTGGCGAATGGATTTACGGAGCACTTAATTGTGCCAACAATGTAAACGTAGGAACCACCCAATCATCATCATGTGTATACCCAATGTGTTCTCAAGGTCTTGAATTCGTCGGCATAATGTCATTGCAACCAACTGTTGGTAGAATAAGAGCGTACCACCTAAGAGCATTAAAGGACATTCCTAATCTAAGCATATATGGAGCTGGAATTGCGGCAAATGGACAAGCCACTTCCGATGGAATAGAGATTACTTTCCCTGCTATATCTGTAAAAGAAGGAGAACAAATCTTGGTTATTAGAGATCAAGATGTAGCAAATGCTGTGAGTTATTTTGGAAGTTGCTACAGTATTTTTGATCATATTATTGCTGATGGAGGTGTTTCCTCAAATGGTGATGATACTATAGAACTGTTCAGAGGCTCCACTCTAATCGAAACCTATGGTCAATTAGGTGTAGATGGTACAGGTGCATTTTGGGACTACACTGGTTCTTGGGCAGCTAAGGTAAATGGTGCTTGGAGATACGGTGGAGCGGATTGTACATTGGGTGCAGCGTCAAATGCTTCTTCATCTTGTGCTTATGTACTTTGTAATTAGTAAGCCAAACGATTTAAATAGAGTTTTCTGAAATGAAAACTCTATTTTTAATATATGAAAAATATTCTCTTAGGTATATTGTTATCAACTTCGCTACTTTTGGTCTCATGTGGTATTGAGCCAGATCCAGTTGCAAATATTGAAATACTTTCGTCTACCGTGAACGGAGCGAATTCAAGTGAAGCAAATTTGGAAGTACCTGTAGAGGTAAGTATCGTTATTGTCTTTTCAAGTGCTCTTAATCCTGCAGAATTCCAAACAGCATTCACGGTTGAAGGTGGTGGGAGTCCAGCAGTTTATACATTAGCTTATTCGAATGCCACAACCAAAGTCACTGCAAACATGACCTTGGATTTTAATACAACTTACACTGTGAAAATAGCTCATAAGACCATAGGGGCTAATGGAGGGGTGTTACAAAGTTTACGGAGTTTTACATTCAAAACAGCTGTAGACGAAGTCATTAGATCAATGACCCCATGTACCAATGTGGGAGATTGTATGAGAAGTGTTGAGTTAAACGGTTCTCAAGGCAATGGTACCTTTGAATTTTATAGTAACTATCCCATCTATGAAGAAAAAGCGCAATGGGAGAATTTAACACGTGCCGTTATAGTGGTACATGGCGCAAGCCATGATCCACTGAATTACTTTGGATACATGACCAATACTTTTGAAACTCAATCTTTTTCTGAAAATACTGTGCTTATCGCTCCGTTTTTCAGAAATACGTCCACCGAATCTTTGCAAGATTTCTTTTGGACTAATACCAGCTGGAGAAGAGGAAGACCATCATCAAATTCAAATAGAATAAGCTCTTTTGAAGCTATAGATGAATTAATTGATCAACTCTCAGATAAAATTCGCTTTCCTGTTCTCTCAAAAATTATCATTACAGGCCATTCTTCCGGTGCGACATTTACGCATGTTTATGCTGCTGCAAATACCTCTGAATCAAAGCACCCATCCATTGATTTTGAATATGTCGTAGCAAACGCTCAGTTTTTCTATTACCCATCTGTCCAGCGTATTAATGAATCTAATGACCAGCTTTTTACTCCCACGGGTTGTCCAGCATATACTGTTTGGCCTTTGGGATACAATGCAGTACCTCCTTATTTAGCAGGAGTCACGGCTTCTACATTCAATGCACAGTTCGTCGATAGAAATATTACCTATCTTCTTGGAAATGGCTCTCAACCTGACCCTACTTTAAATACTGAAGACTGCGAAAATACAATACAAGGATCTAGTAGATTCGATAGGGGAGAGAACATGTTTAAGTTTATGGAGCTTGCATATCCTGGAATACACAATCAGAAAAAGGTAATCGTTAATGGTATCGGTCATGATGGACAGGGGATGTATCAGTCAAGTGAATTTAAGTTACTATTGACACAGCTTCTTAAATAGCTAAAATGAACTATAATATAGCTGTGGTTCCCGGTGATGGAATTGGTAGGGAAGATATATTTGCTTCACTGTAAATTTTAAATACTATTGTGAGAAAATATGATTTTAAATTAAACTAAAGTATTAGAAGATTATACCAACGAGATTATTGACCTATATTATATTATGAAAAAGGAATAGGATTCCTTTGCCGAAATGGGTATTGACTTTGAGGAGAAATCTATTTATAAAATTCTAAAGGATTTGGCAGTACGATACAACTTTGTGTATCCAGAGGATAAACTGATCCATCTAGCTCAGCTAGTAAAAGATGTGGTCGATGACAAAGCCAAATACACCGACTGGAGCAAGCGGGATAATATCAAGACAGAGTTGAAAGTGGATTTGATTATTCTACTCGCTGAAAATGAATATCTTCCAGTAGATCGGGATGAGGTATACAAAGAGATTTTTGAGCAGGCAGAGAATTTTAAGAAGTATCAGAGGAGGTAAATAGACCAAAATGGACATGTTAGACTCAGCATTTAAACAACTTCACCACAAGTATTTAGATTTCAAAATTATTCATAGAGGATCAGAATTGGCAACTGGTTATAAACCTGATGTAGTTCTTCAAAAGGACAATCAGTATATAATTCTAGAATCTGAACACTCAACTAATCGAAAAACTTTTCTTGGTGGGTTTTTAAAAGCGGCAAATTTTTAACTGGAAACAAACATGGATTTTTAGTTTTTGTCCTTAAAATTCAGGACAATACTAATGAAGATCAGATATCACTCCATCTAGGACAGTATCTGAATTTTATTAGCGCGATCACAAATCTTAAAGAAGTTTACGTGATCTCAGATGAGAATTACTGCCGAGATGACCAACCCAGTGTGATCAAGGGGGAAGAATTCTTGAAATTTGCCAAAAAGGTTAATGAGATTTTAAGTTTCCGGTTTTAAGTGGACCGTAATTTAACGGATTTCAAAATACAGCTCAATATCAATTATTACGCACAAATTCCCCCATATTTTTTGATTTGACTTAAAAATTTGCTCAATTATAGTATGTAAATTTTTATCCATTTGAAATCAAATCCATTATGGCTGTGTCACTAATCCAACTTGCAAAACTCACTGATCTAACAGAAAAGGAACCGGCCTATGCGCTGGCAGAAAATACGGATCTGGTATTAGTTCGCTATGGAGGTCAGGTTTCGGTACTCTATGGACGCTGCCAGCATCGGGGCGCATTTATGTCTGATGCTGCTATTGTGGGCGATGATTTGATCTGTGGACTTCATCAGTGGGACTATCGATATGATACGTGGGTCAATGCATACAATAATTCTGAAAAGCTGCACAAGTTTTAGGAAGTCTTCGAAAATGGCTTTGTCTGCGTGGCTCGGCAGGAGGTTTTGGACTTTCAGCGGGAAAATCCACAGCCTTTCCAACGGGAGGACTACCAAGGTCTGTATGCGGATACACATCCGGAATCCACCGAACCTTTTACCGGACACATTCAGAAATTAGCCAAAGATGGACTCAGCAAAGTTGGTCAGCACGGTTCCTCCGCAGCTATGGGCGTAGATCGAAATACCTTCTCTAAGTGGGAGTCCATCCAATTCTTGCCAGCTCAGCTATTCCGAAAACCTTTACTGGACGATGTGAAGGTTTCAACTAAGGTGATTATTGGACCTGGAGCCCAAAAGCCACTGGTGTTGGATATTCCCTTATTTGTATCAGATATGAGTTTTGGAGCGCTAAGTAAGGAGGCTAAAGTGGCTTTATCCAAAGGTGCTGAACATGCCGGAACGGGTATTTGCTCAGGTGAGGGAGGCATGCTTCTCGAGGAGCAGTCACATAATTCGAAATACTTCTACGAGCTCGCTTCCGCAAAATTTAGCTTCTCCTGGGACAAATTGGAAAAGGTGCAAGCCTTCCATTTCAAAGGTGGGCAAGGTGCAAAGACGGGTACTGGAGATCACTTGCCCAGGAATAAAGTCAATCAAGAAATCGCAGACGTCAAAGGCTTGGAAGTCGGACAATCTTCCATTAGCCCGGCTACTTTTTCGGATTTGAATGGAGGGGAAGATTTCATAGCGTTTGCAAATAAGGTTCGAGAATTGACAGGAGGAATTCCCATAGGATTCAAAATTGCTGCAAGCCATATTGAGAAGGATATTCAATTTGCTGTGGATGCCGGAGCGGATTATATGATTTTGGATGGTAGAGGAGGAGGGACCGGAGCTGCTCCTGTCATCCTTCGGGACAACATCAATGTGCCTACAATTCCAGCTTTGGCAAGAGCTCGCAAGTATCTGGATGATAATAATTGAAAGATATCACCTTGATCGTGACTGGAGGGCTACGGGTTGCGGAGGATTTTGCAAAAGCATTGATGCTCGGAGCGGATGCTATCGCTGTGGCCAACTCAGCATTGTAGGCTATCGGTTGCCTGGGAATGCGTGCTTGTCATACTAATAATTGCCCGGTGGGAATCACTACACAAAAGGAAAATTTGAGAGCGCGATTACTGATAGATAAATCTGCAGGGCGGCTTCACAATTTCTTGAACGCCAGTACAGATCTGATGAAGTTGGTGGCAAGATCCTGCGGCTATGACGATATCAGCAAGTTCAATCACGATGACTTCTCGACTTTTGATTGGGAGATGCACAAGCTGACGGGCGTGAATTATGCCGGAGTTTCTTGAGAAAGGCATTTTTTGTAAACATCAGCGTATTTTTCGGCTATCTCTTTCCATACCATAATTTTAAAAGACGCCTGCAAGGATTTCTGAGCATTCTCATAAAAAGACTTCATATTAACTTTTAATTCATCCTTATTTCTCACATTTGTCCAAAACAAATTTATTGGATTGGAATAGGATTTTGCCCAAGGCAGATCCGAAATCAAGATTGGCAGGCCATAAGTAGCAGCTTCATAAATTGCTATGCAGCCACTCTCGGCCTCACTTAAAAGGACGAATCCCTTGGCATTTTTTAGCAACACTTGTTTTTCTTCTTCTGATACGAATCCTAGATATTGACTTGAGCCTCCCGTCATTTCTTTGGAAAATTCTTTGAAATAATCAGAATTTTTTTCCCAAGATGGACCTATAAAAATTATGGGAATCTGAAGTTCATTACAGATGCGTGCAGTTAAAAGGGAGTTTTTTCGCTCATAAATCGAGGCGACACAAATCAAATAATTATCAGAAGGGGAGTTAGATTCAAACTGCACTAAAGAATCCACAGCATGAGGAATGACCGAGCTTTTTTCTGGATTTATCCCGTAGAGCTTAATGGCTGACTTTCGATCTTCCTCGTGCAGATAAACGATATGATCAAAGATATCTAAAGCTGTCCAGGGAAACATAGGAAAAAACTGAACTGGGAGTTTTTTAAAAAACCAGTTTTTAACGAGCTGGATATTTTTATCGCGATCAGACCTACTAGTCCAATGATCCATTATGTGAGTAAGAATAAGCTTACATCCTTGAGCTTTTAACTTTTTAAGCTTATACAGATTGTTAAATCCTAAAAAGTGAACTACATCTGGCTTCAGATTTGGATCATGCCAGTTTTCGAATTCTACATCTATACCTATGTCAATTAGATTTTGGAGTAGTTTATGAACGAGCACTTGTTTCCCCCCTGGGAATATATAAGAATCAGTAACATCGCTAATTAAAATTTTCATTATGCGGATTGGTTTATCAAAAGCAAGGTCCTGAAATAGGAATTTCGGAGATTTTGAAACAGTACTTTTTGATTGTGAATTACAGTTGCGGGAAGAGAAAATGGAGGTTGATCCAGAAACAGTCCTGAGTTGACACGGATATGATCACCCACTTTTTTGTCCAGATTTGGTTCGTCATCTCCAAGGACATGCTCAAGAATAATAACATATCGAAATTTGCGAAGTTTTGGAATAATCTGCATAATCTGATCATTACTAAGATGCTGTAATACTTGTCTAATTAGACATAGTTCGGCTTTTGGTAAATCGTCCTTTACCGCATCGATAACTCGGAATTCGACAGTTTGGCTCTGAAATTCCATTCTATTGAATTGAATAAGATCTTCTACTACATCTATACCGGTGTAATGTATGTCAGGTAGGCAAAGTTGGGCTCCGACTCTAAAATCACCACACCCCACATCCAAAATTGATTGTATATTTTTTTGCTTAATGAAATCTTTAACATACGCGACAAACTCCCGAGTATTCTCTTGGTCTGAACCCTCACCTGAAAAAAACGAAAGATCTGGATTATCAGAATATCCCCAAAGGTTATTGGAATAGATGGATCCAAAAATCTGTTTGTTGTTATCAGCCTTCCACAAAATGAGTTTGTTGTGGAGGAGTTTAAGTTTTTTCAAAAATTTGGAGAGAATCAATAAATTTTCATTTTATGTCAAATATAAATCATTAAATATTTGCTTTGTTAAACGTTCCGAAAGAAACCGAAGCTTTGATTTGAAATAGGCTCAAGTTCCCATGTCTCAAAGGGGAAAATAGCCTGTCCAAAAGAATTTTGAGCTGGATTTTAGAGAACAAGTCAACATTAATTTTGATAATGCGGTGGATTGCAGATACACATATTTTTTTATATATATATCCCCTTTTCTACAAGTAAAGTGCAAAACCAATAGAAGATTTGGTTATCCCGATATACTTAAAGTTTACTTTTCAAATCCTTAGAGGTTGAGGAGAGTTTTTCCAATATTTCATCTAAGATAAGATCCGAAGGATTATCACAATCCATGACCCTCGGCGTAGCCGGGGGTAGTGAAGATGAAGGAGTAATTGAAGCCCTGAAAGGGCGTAACTTTAAGTATCGGCCTTTCAGGGCTCTAGGCTGGTAGTATCATTGTTGCCCCGCACTTCGTACAGGGTCATAAATAGTATGGCTCCTTCGGAGCTGATCAAAGAATAAGTTTCATAATTTCAAGGTTTTACCGGTTTAGATGATAGAATAAGGCCATTGGCTTCATTGCGGATATACATATTTTTTTAAATATATATTCTCATAAGTGCACGTCACGATCTAAAACAAATTCTTGATTGGAATCGGATCAAATTCCCCCTTTTTCAAAGGGGGCTGGGGGGATTTATCATATCAAATCAGCAATAAATTTGGCTACGTGTAACAAAGCGGATCTACATATTTTTTTAAATATATGTCCGCAATTGCGCAAGGAAAATACAAAAAGTGACTTAAAAATTCTTCATCGATCTATCCCGCACTGCTGGATCTTGCCGCACTTTAAGCAAAGAAAATTAGGTTACTGTCCTAATTGCGGATAATTGTGTAAAACTTAAAGATTTTTTATATTTTTATCAATACTTGAAATTAAGTTTTAGACAATGAAGCATTTTTTTGTAGTCATTTTTGTTTTTTTTAGTTCGGTGGTAAAGGCACAATTTTTTGAAAAAAATGCTATTTACTTGAGTAATTCCGGATTAATCGGCAATTATTTTGGTTTGTCAAGTAGTTTGAATTTTATCCACAAAGAAAATTTCATGGTAGAAGTAGGAGTCATGGGCTTGGCTAAAAGGCCAATGGACCGACCTGCAGACTACAACAGTGGATTACTCAGTGCCTTTACCTTTGGCATCGCCACCCCAAGAAACTATGTCATCTCTTATCAGCTACTTTTTGGGAAATCTATCAATTTGACACCTGAAGGAAATCAACGGATCAACCTGAAGGCAGGTCCAACATGGAGTTCTACCCAAAGACCTCATAATTGGCAGCGGGTTTCGGGGTCGGGACTCATTGTGGGAAATTATTCTTATGAGTATCTTGATGATAGAGGACTTGGTTTGATTATCCGACCTACATTTGAAATGCCTTTTAATCAGCTATTAGGGATTGGGCTAGGAACCTATTTTCACTTCCACAGACATTCAGTCAATTTAGGAATCGAACTGAGTGTGATGATGGGTTCGCCTCGGAAGAAACGATAATATTAAAAAGGATAAAAGTTATTTACGTTTTTAAAATAGGGAAATAATTTGAAGTGAATAATAACTTAGTACAGACTAGCAAATCAAGGACATTGTTATATAATTTATATTATGTTAAATAGAATTTTCAAATTGCCCTTCCTAGAATATTTCTATCTTCAGGCCTGATTTAAACACCACCCCGCATTCAGGCAGCTATGAATAAATTGATTCCCCGTTTAGGGCTTTACCTTGGGCCGATTTCTTTTGTACTGATTTATTTTTTGGTAGACTCTCCGGGACTTAGTGCTCAGGCTACAGCCATGTTGGCTTTGGCTGCTTGGATGGCAATATGGTGGATCTCTGAAGCCATACCAATCGCAGCCACCGCATTTCTTCCTTTGGTATTTATGCCGCTGTTGGGAATTCTTCCTATTTCGACAATATCTGCCAACTACATGCATCCCACGGTTTTGCTCTATATGGGTGGCTTCCTCCTCGCTACCGGAATTGAGAAGTGGGGATTACATCGGCGCATTGCACTTAACATAATAAATTTATTAGGAACAGATTTACGACGTATTGTTTTGGGATTTATTCTGGCGACGGGAATTCTTTCGATGTGGATTTCAAATTCTGCCACCTCGTTAATGATGCTACCGATTGGATTGGCGGTCGTTGGTCAGTTTCGAACCCAATTAGGAGAATCCAACAGCTCTATCGCAGACCGTCTCGGTAAAAATATTATGCTAGGCATCGCCTATAGTGCCTCAATTGGTGGCGTTGCTACTATAATTGGTACGCCTACAAATGCTATTATGGTTGGCGTGATTGAGGATCTTTACGGCTACACCATCGGTTTCAACGAGTGGTTTATGTTCGGTTTGCCACTTTCTGCGGTCCTTTTGATGATCTGTTGGTATTATTTGGTCTCTTCAGCTAATCCACTTCCCAAGCGATTTAGCTTACCGGATGAAAAAAGTATTATTGGCAAGCAACTAAGTGATTTAGGTAAAACAACTTATGAAGAATGGAATGTGATGGTTGTTTTTGGATTAGTTTGCTTTTCTTGGATTTTTAGAAAATATCTCATTGAACCTTTTTTACCTCAAATAAATGACACCATTATTGTATTGGTAGGCGTTGTGATTCTATTTGTCCTTCCCTCGGCTACTAGCAAAGATCGGATTTTGGATTGGAAAACTGCCGAGCGGATTCCATGGGGAATCTTGATTCTTTTTGGTGGGGGCTTAGCTTTGGCAGAAGGATTCCAAAGTACCGGATTGGCAGAGTGGATCGGTCAGACGTTTACGTTATTGGAAGGAATAAGCTTTATTGTCTTACTCTTGGTGATAGTGGCTTCGGTCAACTTTCTGACCGAGGTTACATCCAATGTGGCAACAGCTTCAATGCTTTTACCAATTTTGGCTTCGGTTGCTTTAAAATTAGACTTGCATCCTTTTGGGCTGATGGTTGGCGCTACTTTGGCGGCAAGCTGTGCATTTATGCTTCCCGTGGCTACTCCTCCCAATGCGGTAGTTTTTGGTTCTGGTTACCTGCAAATGAAAGACATGGTTCGAGCAGGTTTTTGGTTGAATGTGATTTCAATTATTCTGGTGACATTGATGGTGTATTTTGTACTTCCTTGGATGTGGGGGTTTGATTTGTTGAAAAATCCCTTTTAGCAGGGAATACTTCGCTAATCAACATTTAACATTTGAAATTCGATTCTGATAAAGTTGTCTACTTCACTATGTAATGGTTATTTTTTCTCTATCCAGTATCTAATAATGATGCATAAAATCAATACATCTCGATTTTCATTTGATATTGTCCCTTACCAATTGGAAAAACTTTACGATTCTCAAAAATCTCGTAAATACCGAGTTATAACTCAATAATTAAAACAATCACAGCATCACACACCCGATGCAGTATTAAACGTAGATTGATTCTTCCTGATTATCAGAAAATCATCTTCAGAGATCGCACACCAGTCATATGATATCAATCACCTAACATTGGTCATCCACAAATAGGCTACCGACTATCGTCATCCAACATCAGTCATCGATCACCTGTCTTCCAACACCCGACATCAAAAATTCTCCTCTCAACTCTCCCACTACTTTTTTTACCCAATCTATCGTATCTAAAATTTCTTTCTCGGTAGTCTGAAATCCCAAACTAAACCGCAGCGACGCCCTGCCCAAATCCGAATTTAAGCCCATTGCTTGCAGCACATGACTAGGCTTGGGCGAAATACTTGTACATGCTGAACCTGAACTTACGGCCACCTTTAAGCAGACTTTTCGAAGCAACTCCTCCCCTTCTACTTCTGCAAAAGCGATATTGGATACATGCGACAATCTATTCGATTGACTACCGTTCAGGTGAGTATTTGATATCTGTAAAAGACTATTTTCCAACAAATCACGTAATATCCTTAAACTTTTGGACTCATCCTCCATTTTACTAAATCGCACTTCTGCAGCTTTTCCCATCCCGACGATTCCCGGTACATTCAAGGTGCCCGAACGAAATCCTTTTTCATGCCCCCCTCCATGAATTTGTGCCAAGGGTTTAGAAAGTGGATGATTGTGGCGGATGTAAAGTGCGCCAACACCTTTTGGACCGTACATTTTGTGCGCAGAAATCGCCATTAGGTGAATTCCTGACACCAAAACTGGTATTTTCCCTACGACTTGAACAGCATCTGTAAATAGGATTATATTTCTTTCCTCGGCAATCTTTGCAATTTCCGACATCGGATGCATCAGCCCCGTTTCATTATTGGCCCACATTAATGCGATCATTTTAGTTTCAGGCCGGATGGATGTCTTCAATTCATTCAAATCTATCTTTCCCTGGGAGTCCACATCTAGAAATGTGATTTCTACCCCTTTTTTTATCAACGAATCCAAGCAATCCAAAACAGCCTTATGTTCTGTTTTGCAGCTGATGATATGAATTTTCTCGCTAGCAAAGATCTCATGGATCCCTTTGAGAGCCAAGTTGATTGACTCAGTGGCTCCTGAAGTAAAAATGATCTCCTTGGGATTTGCACCAATTAAATTTGCGACTTGCTCTCTAGCTTTTTCCACTGCATTCTCTGCAATCCAGCCGTAAGGATGTGATTTGCTGGCTGCATTACCATAGTGTGTTCCAAACAATGGCATCATAGCTTCGATTACATCCGGATGGCAAGGCGTGGTAGAATTATAGTCTAAATAAATCGGGTAATTCATGGGTTTAAAGTAACTGGAATCACTGGTTTTTCTAGTTTTTGAGTTTTGTATCTTTGAAAAAAATCTATTCTAATGCAAGAAACTTGGACTTTTGATTACTCCACTCCGATGGATTCGGAATTTCTCTCAGATTTTCTTCTTACAAAGTCAAAAGACTTAGGAATTTTTCTTTCCTACTATTTTAAGAGTGAAGGAGCTCTAGCTGAAAATGCTGCATTGAAAAACCAACCGTCATTTGATAGTCCAAGCTCTGGCTCCTTTGATATTGAATTTGATTTGGTTCATTTCAATGCCTGTCTAGCAATTAATGAAAAAGAGAAATCCGTAATGAAAATTGAATTTCATATTGATGAGAAGGTCAATCAATTGAAATTAATTGGCGCTTATTGGCCAGAAAGAGGCATGGATGAGATTTGATATTTATGATTAATTAGAGTCTGTCTTTTAATTACAACAATTTGATAATCAATTGATTGCGGCACAATTATTGCTATTCTATTTCGCATGAGAATGAAACTATTCGAAACACTACGCTTAAAATTTGAACGTCCAGA
>Ga0209491_10004712_pt1 | contig 20731 bp, 25 predicted proteins | sample BON02_FD_187213 | JGI IMG/M metagenome (GOLD analysis project Ga0209491, IMG submission 187213) | Freshwater microbial communities from Lake Bonney liftoff mats and glacier meltwater in Antarctica - BON-02 (SPAdes) (version 2) | ecosystem: Environmental > Aquatic > Freshwater > Ice > Glacier... | reverse complement strand
TGACATCATCGTTTTTGCTCCTTTGTTTCACCCAGTGGGTGATCCGTTTTTTCGCAAAAACAATTATATTCCATTGAGCCTGTGAGGCAATGGGGCACTTCTAATTTATTTTGGTGAGATATTCAGGGCGCTTACTGACACTCGAACTGACAGAAACAGCGATTATGGAAAACCGATTCTTAGTCATGAAATGTCTCAATCGGTTGAAAATCTTGGGCCTTACGTTTGCAGTCGATGATTTTGGCATCGGTTATTCATCGTTGAAATATATTCAAGACTTACCTATTTCGTACCTTAAGATTGATAAATCGTTTGTTGATACCTGCGATGAGGTTACCAGCCAAGCCATTATTAAGGCGATCATTTATATGGCTCAGCGGCTTAATTTCACGATTGTGTCTGAAGGGGTTGAGAAAAAAGAGCAGCGCGATTTTCTTATCTCTGAGCAATGTCATCTGGCGCAGGGTAAATTATATAGCATGCCTATTTCCCTGAACAAACTGATCGCGTTTATTAAAAAACATAATAATTGACACCGCCTATATGAACGAGGTAGCGTGAGCCATTTTTAGGCTAGGAGATAAACATGTCAGGATTATTATTGGCGAACCGTGTAGCACTGATTACTGGAGGTGCGCGGGGTATTGGCCGAGCAACCGCGCTTAAATTGGCGCGTGCTGGGGCTGATGTTGCGATTGTTTATTTTAATAGTTCAGATGAAGCTGAGATTGTTGTCAAAGAAATTGAAGCGCTTGGACGTCGCGCCGTAGCATTTCAAGCGAACGTTGCTGATCATGCTTCGGTGAAAGATTTATTTAAAGATTTTAAAAAGCATTTTGATAGCCTTGATATTTTAGTGAGTAATGCTGCAAGTGGTGTATTAAAGCCGGCGCTCAAGATGTCGACCAAGCACTGGCGTTGGTGCATGGAAACGAATGCACTTGCTTTGAATCACCTGGTTACAGAAGCACGACCATTGATGCCACAAGGCTCAAGTGTGGTTGCCTTATCAAGCTTGGGTGCTTCACGCGCTATTCCTAATTATGCCTTTATTGGTGCATCTAAAGCTGCACTTGAAGCGCTGGTCCGTTCGCTCAGCCTTGAACTTGCGCCGGATGGTATTCGAATTAATACGTTATCAGCAGGTGTGGTTGATACCGATGCTTTAAAACACTTTCCAAACCGTGAAGAACTGCTTGAACAAGCCGAAGCACGATCGCTTATTGGACGTACCATGACACCTGACGATGTGGCTGATGGTGTGTATTTATTGTGCTTGCCTGAAGCCCGTCTTCTTATGGGGCAAACCCTGTTTCTTGATGCTGGTTTTTCGGTGACAGGATAAGCCGATATTTATCATGCCATGCTGGAAAAACTTGTGCTACAATTCGGAGCTTTCTAAACCTGTTGATGCGTAAAGGATCGTGATGATGAATGTAGAAAATGTTTACCCGAAAGTTCAAGAAATTATTGCGGATGTATTAGTGATTGATGTAGCCGATGTGAGCTTGAATGCACGTTTGATTGCTGATTTAGGCGCTGAGTCGATTGATTTTCTTGATTTGGTTTTTCAATTGGAAAAAGAATTTTCCATTAAAATTCCACGTGGTCAGCTTGAGAAGAATGCGCGCGGTGCGTTAAGTGAAGAAGAGTTTGAATCAGGTGGTACTTTAACAGCCGATGGTATGGTTGCTTTAAAAAATTATCTCAATGAAGTGCCCGAAGAGCATTTTACACCTAATCTCAAAGTCAATGAGATTCCTATGCTCTTTACGGTGGAAACATTTTGCAAGTTGATTATTGCTGCTAAAGCGACACAACCTGCAGAAGCTGCAACGGCCTAAGTTATGCATTTTTTATTTGTCGATCGTATTCTTGCGTTAACCCCTGGAGGGGTGACGCAAGGCATTAAACACGTAACCCCCGATGATTACTATGTGTGTCTTGATGAGCAGAACCGGCGTTATTTTGTTCCATCTTTAGTCGGAGAGACGGTCGGGCAATTGGCCGCCTGGAACGTGATGCTGAGTAATGACTTTACTAAGCGACCGGTGGCCGGTATTGCTGAGCGTGCCACACTGCATCGCCCGGTGTATGTGGGTGAGACGCTTCTGCTTGAAGCAACGCTCGATGCATTAGATGATTCGGCCGTGCAGTACCACGGAACGGCTCGCGTGGGTGATGAGGTTGTGTTTGAGTTAACCGGTGCGCTTGGCCCGCTCTTACCGATGGATGATTTTATTGATGTCGATGTGGTACGTGCACAATTTAATGAACTCAATCTCAATCTAAATCAACCGGATAAGTTATCCGATGAGCGGCTGCTGCGTGCGCCCTTGAATGAGTCTGCGGTTGATAAATTGCATCATGTGAACGCGCTTGTGCATTTTGATAGAATTATTGATCATGTTCCGGGTGTGAGTATTACGGCAGAAAAATGCATCACACGAGCGGCGCCGTATTTCCCCGATCATTTTCCTAAAAAACCGGTTTTACCGATGACGGTTTTGCTTGAGTGCGTCATGAATCTTGGGCGGTATTTTGTTGATCAGTTGATTTTTGATAAAGCGTACCGTATCAAATGCATGCAGCGTATTAAAATGAATGATTTTGTGTCGCCCGGCACGGTGTTAAGTGCTGCCATGACGCTCAAATCTCAACAAAACGGTGAGCTTGTGCTGTCGTGTCGTGTGAGTAGCTTCGGTAAGCGGGTATGTTTATTGGAATTGGTTATGGTTGAAGTCAGGGAGATAGCATGAATAAACGGCGTGTTGCCATTACGGGTATTGGTGTGGTGTCTCCTTTGGGGCATGACGCACGAAGTACATGGCAGGGGCTCATGGCCGGTAACTCAGGTATGGGCGCTATTCAGCAATTTGATGCTTCAGGTTTTCCTGTGCATTTCGCGGCTGAAGTCACCAATTATACGCCGCGCGCGGTTCGTACCGGAAAACATCATCGTTTTGTTATGCCCTTTACACAATTTGCGTTAGACGCGGCAACGGAAGCGCTTGAAGACGCGGGCATTCATCCGAAAACCATGACCGATAATCCTCGTTTTGGACTTGTGGCCGGTAGTGGCATGATGACCGGGAATTTTGACCATCTTACGCGATTTCAGCAAGCTGCCGCACCTGATGGGGCGGTGGATTGGAATGCCTTACAGCAACAAGGCGATGCATTTTATCGTTTGAACGATTTTGGACGAACGGCTTCCAACAGCGGTTTGTCTTTGCTTATCCAAGAGTTTGGTATCACCGGTTATGCGAACTCTGTGCATACGGCATGTGCTTCCGGAGGGCAGGCGCTTGGGCTTGCCATGCAAGTGATTCGCCGAGGTGAGGCCGATTACATGCTGGCCGGTGGATTTGACTCGATGATTAATCCACTGGGCGTTTCAAGTTTTTGCTTGCTCGGCGCTTTATCTTCTTATAACGACACACCTGAGACGGCGAGTCGCCCTTTTGATGGCTCACGCAATGGGTTTGTTTTAGGTGAAGGCTCGGCATTTTTAGTACTTGAGTCGTGGGACAAAGCGAAGGCACGTGGCGCAAAAATTTATGCTGAACTTGCCGGTGAAGGCAATACCTTGAGTTCCTATCGTATTACGGATTCGCATCCTGATGGTGATGGTGCAAATCAAGCCATTGCCGGTGCACTTTCTGACGCAGGCGTCCAACCTTCAGATGTGGATTATATTAATGCTCACGGCACATCCACCAAGATGAATGATTTGAGTGAAACCAACGCGATTAAAGCGGTGTTTGGTGAGCGTGCGTACAAGCTCCCGGTGAGCTCAACCAAGAGCCAAACGGGGCATTTGATTGCCGCTGCAGGTGCTATCGAGGCTGCAATCTCGGTGCTTGCGATTCAACATGCAATGGTCCCCATGACGAAAAATCAAACCACGCCCGATCCGGCATGTGATTTGGATTATGTTGCCGAAGGCACACGTGAAAAATCACTCGGTGTGGTGCTGTCTAATTCGTTCGGATTTGGGGGAACAAACAGTTGTTTGGTGTTTAAGCATCCTGAATTTGAGAGGGGGCGAACATGAGTGATTTAACACGTGTGATGGTCACCGGTGTCGGTGCGGTGAGTGCATCGGGCATGAATATAGAAGCGATGTGGGAAGCCATGCTTGCTGGGGAGACTGGCATTGATGAAATCAAGCAAGCCGATATATCCAGCTGGTCGCATCGTTTAGGGGGTGAGCTTAAAGAGTATAAGCCCGCGAAGATGTTGCCCGATCGAAAATTATTAAAAGCAATCTCACGCCAAGATGTTTTGGGTATTTCGGCGGCCATGCAAGCCATCGAAGACAGTCAAATCTTGCCGTACCGGGATGGTTTAGACAATCCGACAGCCTTCAACGAAAAAACTGGGGTATTTGTTGGCTCCCCTGGTAATAAATATTATCAGCAATACGATTTTTTACCGCTGATGGCCAAAACTCAACATAATATGCAGGCGTTTGGTTCGGAGTTGATGAGCGAAGTGCATCCTATGTGGCTTTTGCGTATTTTGCCCAATAACGTATTAGCTTACACCGGTATTACCTATGGTTTTAAAGGTGCGAATCATAACGTCGTGAATCACGCGACCGGTGGTATGCAAGCGTTGCTTGAGGCTTATCACGCCATTCAATCAGGCCAGGCAGACCGCGTTGTTGTGGTTGCTTACGATGTTGGAACAGACGTGCAAGCCTCGTTTTATTACGAGCGCCTCGGTTTGCTCAGTGCGCGGCATTTAAAGCCGTTTGATGCGGCTCATGACGGGACGATTTTAGCGGAAGGTGCAGCAGCACTCGTGCTTGAGTCTGAAGCAAGTGCCAAGGCACGCGGTGCGACGACCTATGCCGAAATAACTGGCGGATTTGCGCGAACCGAAGGCTCGGGTTTATTCTCAATTGAGGCTTCAGGTGATGCACTCACCGATGTGTTGCGTCAAACGCTCGATGCTCAAAAAATTACGTCGGATGATTTGGCATTTATTGTTGCACACGGTAACGGTAATCCCAAATCAGATATCAGTGAAGCGCATGCAATCAACCGTATTCAGGGTGACACATGTGTACCTGTGACCGGGTTTAAGTGGGCGATGGGGCATACGTTATGCACCTCGGGCCTTATGGACGCTGTGTTAGCTGCCAAAGCACTTAAAACACGTACGTTACCCGGTATTGCGAATTTAGATACCCCTGCAAAGGCGTGTGAGCATTTAAATCTGATTGCCAAACCGCTAGCACTGGGTAGCCAGGCAAAGCACGCGCTATTAATTAATCGCGGTTTTGGTAGCATGAATGTAGCCGTTACGATGAAAGCTTGTGACGATGCTTAGTCAACAGATTGATGCCCTGTCTGTTTCAAAAACAGGGCGTTTTCTCAACCGCTTTTTGCCTTACCGTAAACAGATTATTTTAAGTAATATTGACCATGTTTTTGGTGAGCAGCTAAGTCAGCCTCAAAAAATACACTTGGTTAAAGCGTTTTATTCACATTTGGCACGCTCGATCAAAGAAACGATTCAATTACGTTTTATGAGTGAACGTGAGTTATGCTCGCGAGTCGAGGTGCGGGGGCATGAGCGCTTGCTTGAAGTTGCCGCTCAAAACAAAGGTGTGCTCGTTTTGACGGGACATTTTGGAAGTTGGGAATTTGCTCCATTGGGTGGCATTGCGAATTTCAAGCAGTTTCAAGGTCAATTTCATTTTATTCGCCGCTTGATTGGTAATAAAACGCTGGAGAAAATTTTATTTCGGCGCTACTACCAAGCCGGCCTTAACGTGATTACGAAAGCCAATGCACTGCAGCATGTCACCGAAGCTTTAGATAAAAATCACGCTGTGGTGTTTGTTTTAGATCAACATGCCTCACTTGCCAATCGAGATGGTATTGCTGCTGAATTTTTTGGAAAAAAAGCCGGAACCTACCGAAGTCTCGCCACATTCTCACGCAACACCGGTGTACCGGTTGTGCCCGCTGCAAGTTACCGTTTGCCTAATGGCCGTCATGTGCTTGAATTTCATGAGGCCATTGCCTGGGAAGATAAGCCGGGTAATCAAGCCGCGCTTTATCATAATACCTGCGCGTATAACCGCGCGCTCGAGAAAATCATTCTCGCCCATCCTGAGCAATGGTGGTGGTTACACCGACGCTGGAAGTTAAATTGATTTAATTGGTGCATGGTGTATAATAAAAATCCATTGTGAGTATGGAGTTTGTTGTGCCTTCTGTAAATACGAAAAAATCAATAGTGCTTGAAGGATATACGGATGCCTCAATAAAATACGGCATACAAAACCATCGTTATGACAGGGTCAAATATAGCTTTATTGAAACAGACTTTATTTTTTCGACGTTTCATCTTATCAGTACATTACTTCAGCTTACTTTGGCGTGTCTGAGCTCTGTTTTTATGGGGGTTAGTCTTGTATTCGCTCTGTTTCATTGCCCTTTTTCTTTGCTTCTGGGAATTTCGATACTATTTTCCTACGGAGGTTTTGACTTTTTCTTGATAGCTTTAGAGCGTGGTTTAGAGCTGTTTATTCCTTGGCTTTTGAGTACCCCCGGATTGTATCTTCTTGCTGGAGCTGTTCTTATTTTGAGCATCTTTAATTTTTTTGCTATCTTAGACGACACACCGATGATAACGTCTAATATATGTGCAATACCAGCTTGCCTTTATCAGATTGCAATATTTCCTTTTGCCACGGCGTTCAATCTTTTCTCTTTGATCAATAATGCGATCTATTCGAGTGCATATGATCTCATGGATGATTCTGAGTCGCGGCCAGCCCATGAATGCTTGATTGAATATTTAAACGAACATCTTGAGATTAAACATATTTGTTTGGATTTAGAATTCGAAAATCAATTAGATTTAAAACAACTACGTCATGTGATTGCGTTGATACCACACTCAGTAGACACGATTGAGCTTTGTGCCCCCTTCGGGCCGTCTTATTATGAAGAAACACCCGTGGCTTTATTTGAAGCGCTGAACTCCGTGAATCGAGAGAAAATAGTGTTTAATACCCAAGTGCTCACAGACAAATGGGACGCGTGGCAAAATGCTCAGACATTTTATGCGCTCGAGCAGACGAGCGTCCCAGTAGGTCGCCCGCGATTAAATCAAGATGTGATTAGGTTTGGTATTTTTTCATATCTTGAGCCATCAGACATGCATGCGATGTTTGATGTGTTGTGTCCTCAGGTTTACAGCAGTACCCCCTCATAAACAAACTCAGCTGGGCCCGTGAGCTTAAGCGAATCGGTTGTGTTCTCCCAATCAATCCATAAATCACCTCCAGGTACGCTAACCCGAACCTTTGCATCTAAGCCATAAAAACGTCGAGCGACAGCAGCGGCTGCTGCGGCACCACTGCCGCAAGCGCGTGTTTCACCTGTGCCACGTTCGTGTACCCGAAGTAAAATATGATCCGATGTATCGAGTTCCAAAAATCCTACGTTTGTATGTTCTGGAAAATATGGGTGTGTTTCAATCTGAGGTCCTAGAATATCCACAGGCGCTTGTTCTATATCATCTACCATCATGATTGCATGAGGATTTCCGAGTGCGACAGCATGAACACGCACGGATGCATGATGCAGAAGCGTAAGCGCATAGGTGTCTGCCTCGCTTGGCTCAAGTAGTGGAATATGTTTTGGTGTCCAAATAGGCTGCCCCATATCCACCGTCACCGAATCATCTGGATTTATTTTTAGGGTGAGCTCAGTTGTTGTGGTGGCAACTCGAAGTGTTGTTTTAGGTGAGAGCCCGTAATGCTGGATAAACCGCGCAAGGCAGCGCGCACCGTTTCCGCATTGGCCTACAGGTGTACCGTTGGCATTAAATATACGGTAAAAAAAATCGATGCCAAACTGTGTGCTGGGCTCAACAAGTAGGCATTGGTCAAATCCAACGCCGGTATCACGACGACTTAAGTTTTGAATCCTTTCTGGTGTCAGTTGAATTGTATGACGCGTGGCGTCAATCACCATAAAATCATTGCCCAGCCCGTGCATTTTTGTAAATTTTAGACTCATGGGATTGCTCCTGCTTGTTATTTTCATCAGGTAAATAAAGCGGTCCTTTTTGTCCGCAGGCGCTTAAGCTCAAAATAACTAAACTTGCGTATAGCCACGATGTTCGCGATTTCATGTTGTTTTCTCATCTAGATTTTGAATTTTTAATTTTAAATAGTATAGCGCGAAGCGCATCTAGCTTAAACCTACGGCAATAGTTGCCATAGCGCGATGCATTCGCGATAATCTACTTCTTTTTTTATGTGGCTGGAGATGTCGTGTGAATGCCGTGGTAATACAATCGAAGCAAAAAGCAGAAGCCTGCGTGATTTGGATGCATGGTCTCGGCGCAAGTGCTGATGACATGGTGGGTTTGGCAAAGCAGTTGCCACTGAAAGTGCCTATGCGGCATGTTTCTTTGAATGCGCCTATTCGACCGGTTACGTTGAATCAGCACATGCTGATGCCGGCGTGGTATGATATTGTCGGCATGAAGCTTACAGACCGAGAAGATCGCACCGGTATTTTAGAATCGGAGCGGATTATACTTAAAGCCATCGAACAGCAAGTTGCGAATGGATTTTCACACAAGCAGATTTTTTTAGCAGGCTTCTCGCAAGGTGGCGCGATGGCGCTTTTTACGAGCTTACATGCCGTGGCGACACTAGGCGGCGTGATTTCTTTGTCGGCTTATTTACCGCTTGCTTCTGACTGTGACGTTAAACTTGATGTGAAAACACCGATATTTATTGGCTCAGGCCGGCTTGATCCCGTGGTTCTTCCTGCATGGACGGCCGAAAGCGTGACGTGGTTAAAAAACAAAGGATTTGAACATCTCACCGTGCATGACTATCCTATGGAGCATTCCGTGTGTATTGAAGAAATGCGAGATATTGCTGTGTGGCTTGAGATGTATGCGGTATTAAATAAAGGAGAGATATCATGACGGTAGTTAAACGTGCACGTGAAGTGAGCTTTTCGTGTCAACAAATGTATAACCTTGTGGATGATATTGAAAATTATCATGAGTTTTTGCCGTATTTTGAAAAAAGCGTGGTGCATCATCGAGATGCAGATGAAGTGCAAGCAACACTCGTGATTGCCGCGGGTGGCATGAATAAATCGTTTACGACACGTAACCGCTTGCAAGCCGATAAAATGATTGAGTTGCGCTTGGTCGATGGGCCGTTTAGTCATTTGGAAGGTTTTTGGCGATTTGATCCGACCGACACCGGTTCGATGATCACGTTTGATCTGGAATTTGAGTTTTCAGGTCGTATGCTTTCAATGTTATTAGGTCCTGTGTTTGAGCAAGTGACGGATAAAATGGTGGATGCTTTTTGTGAGCGTGCTGAGGCACTGTATGTTACCGATTGAGGTTGTGTATGCGCCTGAGGGGGCTTGTACCATGCAAACAACGCATGCATTTCATGCGGGCATGACGGTGGCTGACGCGCTAGCGGCGTCACATGTGTTTGAGCACTATCCTGAAGCTAAACATCTAGCTGTTGGCATTTTTTCTCAGAAAGTTACACTTGATACGCTTGTAAAGCCTGGTGACCGGGTTGAAGTGTATCGGCCGCTTATCAGTGATCCTAAAGAAAAGCGGCGAAAGCGGGTCAAGCAGGTGAAAAAACCTTAAGTTTGAATGCGGATCACACGATTATTTGAAAAATACAGGCTCAAATGTCGGACTTGGTCGGAGCGACTGCCTTTACGCCACGTGTAGGCGTAATCCCAGCGGTCGTTATTAAATGTTGGGCTGAGTAGGCTTGTGCCCATGAAGATAGCAACTTCTTCTTTGGTCATGCCGGGTTTGAGCTGTTTGATTTTTTTCTCTGGGAGTAAGTTGCCTTGTTGCACAATACGACGTGAAAAATCATACGAGGCACAGTGTGTTAGTGACAGCATAATCAAGGCTGTACATATGAGCCGAGAGAGTATTTGTATCCGTTTGTTCGTCATGAATAAATTCGCCATAATGCAGTAAGATTTTGGATTGTATTACATGCATTAAACCTTGTCCAAACAAGAGATCCAAACGAGGGGAAGGAATGTGGAAGAAAGTCAGCAGTTAAAAGACGTGGGATTAAAAATTACGTTACCGCGCCTCAAAGTTCTTCAAATTTTAGAGCAATCTAAAACACGGCACTTGAGTGCAGAAGATATTTATCGGGCACTGATTGATTTGGGCGAAGACGTGAGCTTGGCCACTGTGTATCGTGTATTAACGCAGTTTGAAGCGGCGGGGCTTGTTCATCGTCATCATTTTGAAGGCGGGCACTCGGTGTTTGAGTTGAGTGAAGGCGAGCATCACGATCATCTGATTTGTGTTAAATGCCGAAAAGTTTTTGAATTTGTGGATGAATTAATTGAGGCACGTCAACATGTGATTGCTGAGCGTGCTCGATTTAAAATGACCGATCATGCACTCACGATTTATGGCTGGTGCGTCGATTGCCAAGGCCTGGGAAACGCCTAGCCTTGGTTGTTATTCTTTTTCTTTAATTAAGCATAGTAACGCAAATGAAATCAAGATCATCAGCGGTAAAATTGAAAGCGAATACATATAGTTAGATGTGGAGTATGTTTTTATACCATGCTCCATATGGCCATGCCACGTGAAGTTGAGTAAGAAGCCAACCAAAGGTAATCCAATCGCACCACCGATCATATTGGCTGTGTTCATGAACCCAAGTGCCGCACCCGAGTGTGCTTCATCATGTATTTCTTTGATAAGTGAGAAGGCAGGTAGCAAGCAGCTGGATGCGAGACCAAACGTGAATATAAAAAAGCCAAGCATAGCCAGTGGAAGGTGCGGCACGTAGAGAATGAACACGAGCGAAACGAGTGCTCCGAGTGAGCCTGCCAGCATGATGGGGCGTTTTGTTTTAAATTGACCCGCCAAAAATCCGGTTAACGGTCCGCCAATCACCCAACCTAAAAATAAAAGTGACACAAGGCTTGCGGCCATTGGTTTGTCGACCATGTAGGCTCGCATGACAAACGGAACACCCCAAAGCCCACCAAAAATAGAGGTGGGTGCAAACATCAGTCCGCCATAACCGGCCACAATCCAGCTGCTTTTACAGGACATCACTTGTTTTAAGCCATGCAGAATATGCGTTTTTTCATGTTCAATATCGGTCGAAAAATCTGCTTTTTCTGGGTTGGGTTGTTTTATATGTACTAACCAGACGACAAATATAGCGAGAATCAGCCCTAACACAGCGAAGGCATAGAGCGTAACGCGCCAGCCGATGTTATCCACCATGATAGCAAGTGGACCGCCACCCATGATGCTTCCTGTCATACCTAACGTGACCATCAGTCCAACAAAAAAAGGAAAGCGTCGGGCTGGAAAAAGTAGCGTGGCGAGTTTCATCGAGCAAATGGCAGCAAAGCCTGAACCTAATCCAATGAGTAAGCGGCCGCATGAGGCTTGCCACATGTTATGACTTATCGCAAAAAGGGCGCAACCTAAGGTGCAAAAAAGAATGGCCGCGATGAGCAGGGATCGTACGCTATAATGGTCGGCAAGTACGCCGGCTGGGATCTGAATCGGTGCGTAGGTATAAAAAAAGAAGCCGGCTAAAATACCGAGTTGACCCGCATCCATGGATAGATCGCGCATGAGGTCGTGAACCATGACGCCAGGAGAGACTTGGATTAGATTTTCATAAAAATAGAAAAAAGCGCCCAAGAACCAAATCAACCAAGGGAGGTAGGTTGTTTTGTAGCGTGTGTAAGATGTTTCTGTGTTGTTTACATTGTGCACGGTTTTTCATCCATGGGAAGATTAAATCAGCATAAGGGTTAATCCTACCTGAGTGATGCTGATTTATCTAGGATGTTGTGTGTTATGACGCTTCTTTTGATACATGTAAATGACAAACAACTTGTTTTACACCGTGCACGGTTAAGATACGTTTAATCAGAGGCGCAATAGAAGCATTATTTTTTACAGCACCTGATAACGTGACCACACCGTTGTTTGTGTTCGCGTTGATGCCGACCAAGGGAATGGATTCATCATCGAGTACTTTAGCTTTGAGTACAGCTGCCTCAACCTTTGCCGTGATGTAAGCATCGGTGATGGATGTATTCACATCATTAATATTTAAATTGTCGGTATCAATCGATTCAACGCCTTGGGTTGCTTTAACCAGGCGAAGTGCTTCGACAAATGCTTCTCTATTCTTAACATTGCCATTCAGTATGACGTTGCCGTGATCGGTTGAGACCGTAATTTTCAAAGGATTTAAGTTTTTGTTTTCAGTAATTTTACTTGTGATTATTGTTGTAATCATCGAATCGCTGAGTTCATGCTCAAGTGTTTTGATGTCGCTTGCATGAAGTGACGTCATGGTAAACATAAGGCCAATCGCAAAAACAAAATGTAGTAATGCTCGCATGTGGGTCTCCTAATATGCGTTTGATAGTTTTTTAAATTTTATACAGCTTAACATAGACTGGGTTGTTTTTAAAGTTTTTGACTTATATTAACGCTTGTTGCTTGTGTTTTGTTGGGGAGATATCTCGTGGGCGTGCGTGCTAGACTAGGCTTTATTTTTCTCGTCAAGCTGACCCAAGGTACGTGTATGAGCTCAATTCAAATTCGTGGGGCACGAACCCATAATCTTCAAAATATTACCGTTAATTTACCCAGAAATAAGCTTACTGTGATCACGGGGCTTTCGGGTTCGGGTAAATCATCGCTGGCTTTTGATACGCTTTATGCAGAAGGTCAGCGTCGCTATGTGGAATCTTTATCATCGTATGCCCGACAATTTTTATCGATCATGGATAAGCCCGAGATGGATTCCATCGACGGTTTGTCACCGGCGATAGCAATCGAACAAAAAGTCACGTCACATAACCCACGTTCTACCGTAGGTACAACAACAGAAATTTATGATTATCTACGCCTACTTTATGCACGCGTAGGTATTCCGCATTGCCCCAAGCATCAACTTGCTTTGCAGGCACAAACCGTGAGCCAAATGGTGGATCATGCTTTAAATTTACCTGAAGAAAGCAAAGTCATGGTGTTAGCACCGGTGGTCCGAGGTAAAAAAGGGGAGCATGAGCAAATTTTCAAGCGCTTACAGGCTTTGGGCTATGTGCGTGCCCGGGTAGACGGTGAGCTCTATGATTTGGATATGCCACCCGAGCTTGAGCGCTATAAAAAACATACGATAGAAGTCGTGGTCGATAGGCTTAAAATACGTCAAGACGCGGCAACACGACTCAGTGAGTCGTTTGAAAATGCGCTGCATGTCGGTGAAGGTATTGCGCTTATTTCATCCATGGACGGTGCATTTAAAGATATCACCTACTCGTCGCTCTTTGCGTGTTCTGAATGCGGGTATAGCCTCGAAGAACTCGAGCCTCGATTATTCTCGTTTAATAGTCCGGCAGGTGCGTGTACGGCGTGCGATGGACTAGGTACAGAAAAACGAACAGCCAAAATTAAACTAGAATTGGAAGAAAATCCTGAGTTGATACTTAAGCCTTGCGTGCGTTGCGAGGGCACGCGGCTTCGTCCTGGAGCGCGACATGTGCTGGTTGACGGGAGGCGCTTGACCGATGTGGTGTCGTATTCGATTGCAGAGGCGTATCAATTTTTTAAAGATTTAGTTTTACCTGGCGCGCGCGGTGAGATTGCTGCAAAAATCAACCGAGAAATTATTGCGAGACTTGGGTTTTTAGTTGAGGTGGGCTTAGATTATTTGTCGCTTGAGCGACGTTCAGAAACGTTATCTGGAGGCGAGGCGCAGCGGATTCGTTTAGCGAGTCAAATTGGTTCGGGCCTTGTGGGGGTGATGTATGTGCTCGATGAGCCATCGATTGGATTACATCAGCGTGATAATGCCCGGCTACTCAAAACCTTGATTCAATTACGCGATTTAGGTAACACCATCATCGTGGTTGAGCATGACGAAGAGGCGATTCGAGCGGCTGATTATGTGCTGGACATGGGGCCTGGTGCTGGAATCCATGGTGGGCATGTGGTGGCCTCGGGCACGCCTGAAGATATCATGGCGTGTGAAGATTCGCTGACCGGACGTTATTTGGTCGGTACCGCGAAAATTGACGTGCCTGATGTACGGGTGCCCTACAATCCTGAGCGTGTGATTCGCCTGGAAGGTGTCACCTGTCATAATTTAGATGACGTGACCGTCAGCATTCCCGTAGGACTTATGACCTGTGTCACCGGCGTGTCCGGCTCGGGTAAATCCAGCTTAATCAACGATACGCTCTATCCGCTCGCTCGCTCGCGTTTTTATCGCAGCCAAGTGTCGATGGTTGGCCAAGTTCGTGAGGTCGAAGGGCTTGATTGGTGTGATAAGGTCATTAATATTGATCAAAGCCCCATTGGGCGCACGCCACGTTCCAATCCAGCAACGTATACGGGTATATTTACACCCATTCGAGAATTATTTGCAGGCACACCTGAGGGGCGTGCTCGTGGGTATCGTGCAGGGCGTTTTAGTTTTAATGTGAAAGGTGGGCGATGTGAGGCATGCCAAGGTGATGGCTTAGTTAAAGTTGAAATGCATTTCTTACCCGATACGTATGTGCTGTGTGATGTTTGTCGCGGTAAGCGTTATAACCGAGAAACGTTAGACGTACAGTACAAAGGCAAAAATATTCATGAAGTGCTTAACCTAACGATTGAAGAGGCGCGAGATTTTTTTGATGCCGTGCCGGTCTTAGCGCGTAAGTGCCAAACGCTCCTTGATGTAGGCTTGTCGTATGTGCATTTAGGCCAAAGTGCGACAACCCTATCAGGGGGCGAGGCGCAGCGTATGAAGCTTGCGCGCGAGCTATCAAAGCGTGATACCGGTGAGACGCTGTATATTTTAGATGAGCCAACAACCGGGTTGCATTTTCATGATACAAAACAACTTTTACAGGTTTTATTTAGGTTGCGCGATCAAGGCAATACAATTGTTGTTATTGAGCATAATTTAGATGTGATCAAAACAGCGGATTGGATTATTGATTTAGGTCCTGAAGGTGGTAATCGTGGGGGTGAAGTGTTGGCCGAAGGCACGCCCGAGAGCGTTGCAGCCTGCGCGCACTCGTACACGGGGCAATTTCTAGGTGAGCTTCTTAGGTAATAACTAAAGTCAGTCAATAGACCATAAATTAGACCATGAATTGATGTATTTTTTGTTTTGATGTTAAAATAGGTGTCATTTCATGATTAGATGAAGCCGATATAATGCCTATTTATCCAACGTTAGAACAAAAAGAAATCATGTTTGATTGTTTTAATAGGCCTAGCGATTACACCGGTGGTGCATGGCCTCTTGGACAAGCGCTACCTATGGGGACAAAATTAAAGTGCCAGTATGAACTGGCTGTATTTTATATTCCGAAAGAAAATTATGAACTTCAAGTTCTAGAGTTTTATGTTACGTTACCAGAAATGGAACATGCTTGTTCAGCGACGCTTGGTGGTGGGAAGGTTTTTTTTCATAGCTCTAAGTGTTTTGATACATGTTTGAATTTAGATACGGTCCCTGAAGCTAGACGGCACTCATGGTATGAGCCTCCCCCTAAAGGTGGTGAAAGTGAAGAAGATAAAGGGGAACGACAAGAGGAAAATCAAGAGTTTTTAGCTAGCCAAGGCGTATCTATTGGTTATGATGTGTATTTTCGTACTCGAGGAAACGATTTTGAAAAAGTCGTTAAGCGTATTGAAAATCATCAATGTGAAAAAGGTTTTTTAAAGAGCGTTAAGCATCCTAAAAAAAATTATGTTGAAAAAAGCATGAGGGGCTATCATATGGCGCCTCAGCTTTATTTTTTCCCACCGGTTATCAAACGGGCTCCTCGTGGCTATAAGAAAGTCGAATTTTTGAAAGACATGGGTGAAAATTTATCCAGTTTTGTCGATCGAAAGCGTAGAACGCCGAATGATTTCTCTCTTGACGTAAAAGAGGCTTTGGTACACGAGGTGTTGCTGCAATATCTAGAACAGTTAGCCAATAAAAATATTGTTCATTCGGATATTAAATCGATGAATGTTTGCATCAATGAGCACGTAGATAATGATCGACCTTTTGATATAACGTTTATTGATTTTGATGATGCATTCATAAGTTTATCCGGCGTGAATGACGGTAGTTCACCCATCGAGGCGGGTGGAACACCGGGTTCTATAGCGCCGGAGCTCTTTACACAACCCTTGGCTCATCAAGAGCAACGAAAGCTGTTTATAGCCAATCCTGAGGCTTATGAGCAACGTCTGAAATCAGATTATACGATGCAGTTTTCCAAGCAGACGGATATGTTTGCGCTCGGTGTGATGCTAGAGGAGATAAGCGTTCCCGAAACAAGCCGTTTTTATCGATTGATCGACGCGATGTTACAGACGAATCCTGAAAATAGAGCCTCGGTCGATGATATACGCCAGTTGCTTCATGAGCATAGGCCGTGCGCTTTTGATTGGTTTTAAGTTGGTATAAAGTATTGTATACTTCGCTGCCCTGCTTGCATCAAGAAGGGAGAACTTCGCCTGGTCGCAAGGCGAGGGGTTTAATTTTTTGGAGATAACCATGTCAACAATCATTACCTTAGAAGCCGAAACACGAACATGTATCGGGAAGGGTGCGAGCCGCCGCCTACGTCGTCTTGATGAAAAAGTACCTGCTGTTGTGTATGGCGGAAACAAGCCACCACAGGCCGTTCAATTTTTACAGCGTCGTGTGTCGAAATTTTTGGAATCTGACAGTGTTTATTCCAGTGTATTTGACATTCTTGTGGATGGTAAAAAAGAGCGCGTCATTTTAAAAGATTTACAACACCATCCTTTCAAAAACATGATTTTGCACATGGACTTTCAGCGCGTTTCAGCCAAAGATGTTTTGGTTAAAATCGTACCGTTGCATTTCATCAATGAAGAAAATGCTCCTGGCGTTAAAGAAGGTGGCGTTGTTAATCATACGATGACACAAGTCGAAATTCGTTGTGAAGCACGTACTTTACCTGAATTCATCGAAGTTGATTTAGCTAACTTGGCGATGAATGAAACCATTCATTTATCTCAAATTACGATGCCAAAAGGCGTTGAGTTAGCCGTTGACCCAACCACAGGTGATCACGATCATCCGGTTGTGAGTGCGCATAAACCACGTGTTGAAGTAGAACCTGAGCCAGAAGACGCAGGTGCTGCAGAAGGCGAAAGCGCTTCTGACGCAGAAGAGTCAGCTTCTGACGAAAAACCTGCTGAGTAATGGTTTTTTGGTTTAGCGTGTTATGACCATTAAGCTCATTGTTGGGTTACAAAATCCTGGTGACTCGTACGAGCCAACACGCCACAATGCTGGCGGTTGGTTTGTTCGAGCACTTGCGGATACGTGCGGCGCGGAATTTCGTGCGCATAAGTCATTTCATGGTGATGTAGCGTCAATCAATCTTGATGGGCATGCATGTCATCTTTTACTTCCGACCACATGGATGAATCAATGCGGTCGCGCTGTTCGAGCTTTGTGTCAATTTTATCGTATTGCCCCTGAAGATGTATTGATTGCCCATGATGAGTTAGATTTATCGGTGGGTGTTGCGCGTTTTAAAACAGGTGGGGGTCATGGTGGGCATAATGGTTTGCGTGATTTAATCGCCAATTTACAAGGCCCTGGTTTTCAGCGGCTGCGTATTGGTATTGGCCATCCTGGTTCAAAAGATTTAGTGTTAAATTATGTACTCGGAAAGCCATCGTCCTCCGACAAACAAGCAATCAATCAAGCCATTCTGTGCGCGATTGATGTGACGCCTAAACTTTTAGGCGGACAGTTTTCGTCGGCGATGAATATTTTGCATACCGACAATAAAAATTAATCAAAAAAATTTAATCTTATAGAGGGATAATCCATGGGCGTACAATGCGGAATCGTAGGCTTGCCAAACGTTGGTAAATCAACCCTATTTAATGCGGTCACCAAAGCTGGAATCGAAGCTTCAAACTATCCGTTTTGCACGATTGACCCACACGTAGGTATCGTGACCGTGCCTGATAAACGGATGGATGCTTTATCTAAAATTGTATTGCCTCAGCGTGTGGTGCCTGCGGTGATGGAGTTTGTTGATATCGCGGGCTTGGTTGAAGGCGCGTCACGTGGTGAAGGTTTGGGAAATAAGTTTCTAGCCAATATTCGAGAAACTGACGCAATTTTACATGTTGTGCGTTGTTTTGAAGAAGATAATATTGTGCATGTCAAAGGCAAGATTGATCCGATCGATGATATCGAAACGATTAATACCGAACTTGCATTGGCTGATCTTGAAACCGTTGATAAAGCACTGCAAAAAATAGCAAAAAACAGCCGGAGTGGTGATAAAGAGGCTTTGGCCGAAAAAGAAGATTTAGAACGCATTAAAATACATTTGGATGCCGGTGAGCAGGTACGAAGCTTACCTGATTTGGCAGATGTGATGTATTTGTGCAAGCGATTTGGTTTATTAACCTCAAAACCACTGCTTTATGTTGCAAACGTTGATGATGATGCGGCTTCTAGCGCCCAGGCTCTCGAGAAAGTTCGAGCCATTGCCGCACGTGAAGGGGCCACGGTATTGCCTTTGTCGCTTGCCACCGAAGCTGATTTGTCCGAGATGACGGAAGAAGACCAAGCTGAATTTATGGCTGAATTAGGTTTAGAAGAACCGGGTTTGAATCAGGTTATTCGTGCGGCCTATGCTTTGCTTGGTTTAGAAACGTATTTTACGGCTGGCGTGAAAGAAGTGCGTGCTTGGACTATTCATGCGGGTGCAACCGCGCCAGAAGCGGCGGGTGTGATTCATACAGACTTTGAAAAAGGTTTTATTCGCGCAGAAGTGACAGCTTATGGTGATTTTATTGCACATCAAGGTGAGCAGGGTGCTAAAGCTGCGGGTAAATTACGGCTTGAAGGTAAAACGTATATTATGAAAGACGGTGATGTGGTGCATTTCTTGTTTAATGTTTAAAAATAAAAATTTTAGTTATTGCTGGTTGGAATAGGAGTTATGTATGAATCATTCAGAACAAAAGATCAGTTGCCCCATGTGTCATAAGCCCAACACGTGGAACCCTGAGAATGCATTCAGGCCTTTCTGTTCCGACCGCTGCAAGCTGATTGATTTGGGCGAGTGGGCGAGCGAAACACGAAAAATACCAGGCACGCATGTTGAATTTGATGTTGATTCTGACGTCGAGCCTGATTGATTCAACAAGCATGCTTAGCTAGATTTTAGATTAATATTGCTCGAGCAAATAACCCAGTAAATCTTTAGATGTAACTAATCCAACCAGCTCATGTTCAGCGTTTACAATAGGCAAGCTATTAAAGCTACTCGTTGTTAGGATTTCAACAGCCGTTCTAACGGTATCGTCTTCGGATAAAACCGTCAGATCTTGAGTCATGATTTTTTCAATGATTACTGTATGATCAAGCGCGGCATTCTCTTCTCGTTCATCTGTGTTATAACTATCGCTATAAGAATATTTCAATATATCAATGCGACTTAGCATGCCTTTTAACTTCGTGCCTTCTAAAACTGGAATATGATTCACGCTCAAGCTTTCCATTTTTTGTTTTGCGACCGAAAAGAGATCGGTGATATTCACGCTTACAATATTTTTGGTCATGATGTTTTTAATGGCTTCATTTTTTTTCATGGCACGGTCATTTTTTGATTGAAAAAATAATTGATACCAATAGGTTAGCACAGCTCATGTTGAAGCGCATCTTGACACGACAGAGGGAGCAACGTGTTTACTTAAGATAAGTTAGATTCAGCAATACCGTATTGACGTAGAGATGATTAAGAAACGGCGCTGCGTTGGTTGCTTGACCCGGCGCCGAGGCTAAACCACTTTTACCCCAGTCAAAAAACTCATATCCAAGGCCTACGTGGGTATGCTGATTGATTTCTTTTTGAAAACCCGCACCAACGGAATAACTAAGCGCTGTGACCGTTTTGTCTTTGAAGTTTGGATTAGGAACCACTTCTGAACGTTTAGCAAAATTTTGAAAACTAAACGAATGGTTAAAGCCTGCAGCAAGACTGCCTGTAATGTAGGGCTTAAACATATCCGTGAAGGCGTATTTATCAAGAATCCACTTGGTACGAAGCCCGGTTCGGAGCTGATTTATATTGTAGTTATAATTCATATTATTAAATCTTGCATTGGAGAGCTGCCAAATATCGCCTTTGACGTTAGCCATGCCTGCAGCACTCACGAGTACGCCCCACTGAGTCTGTATTGGTGTTGTGAATAATCGTGTTTGAAACCCTAGGAGCAACTCTCCCATGCCCAGTGTTTGTGTTTTAGAGTGGTTGTTATAGGCATTAGGACTATCTGATTCTAAATAAATAGTTTGAGTTTTTCCTGGGGAGCTCCAGCCAGGGCCACCACTGACCATGATGAGTGGTTGTTTTACCCGTTGCACTTGGAGCATAGGCGCGGGAAGGGAGTGGTTGTTTAATGCAGTTGTTTTTTGTTTCTTTAATAAAGTTTGACTCATCGTAGCAACGGCTTTTGCATCAGAAAAAGGCCCCATAAATACAAGATAAGGCACGTTTTTTTCAGGTCGCCTTTTCAGATCTGAAGTGCAACAGTGGAGGCTGAAAGAGACCTGTAAGTTGCATTTTTAAGGTTTATTTTTGAACGATAACACTGAAACAATTATTTGCACAAGCAATAGTTTAAA
>Ga0209491_10004710_pt1 | contig 20737 bp, 14 predicted proteins | sample BON02_FD_187213 | JGI IMG/M metagenome (GOLD analysis project Ga0209491, IMG submission 187213) | Freshwater microbial communities from Lake Bonney liftoff mats and glacier meltwater in Antarctica - BON-02 (SPAdes) (version 2) | ecosystem: Environmental > Aquatic > Freshwater > Ice > Glacier... | reverse complement strand
TTGCTGGGCGTGCGCATGTTGCTGTTGCTGAGCGTTCTGCGCATGTTGCTGTTGCTGGGCGTGCGCATGTTGCTGCTGCTGGGCATTCTGTGCATGTTGCTGGGCGTTCTGTGCATGTTGCTGCTGCCGGGCGTTCTGTGCATGTTGTGGTTGCTGTGGTGGGTAGGTGACCGATTGGCGACCGGGTGGCTGTTGACCATACATTGCTCCGGGTTGTACTGCTTGGTCCGAACCACCCATTCCACCGTGAGTCTGTGGGGAGTACCGGACCGGTTGCATTGCAAACGCACGCGCATCGCTTTTTTCTTCGTCAGAGCGCACCCGCTGTTGTGGTTGGTCATCGTCCGTAGGGGGTGGGGTGTTCATGTTGAGAGATGACCCTTCGCCGTACGCAGCATCCAAACTCATAACGTTCATCGTCTTAATTTGTTATACACGGCGTTTTTTGTCAAGTGTCCATGATTTGACCGCAAAACACCATAAACTCTGTAGTTCCAAATTGTTATATAAAAATGATTATTTATTTTTTCTGCACATCCAAAACTCTACTCTGAAGCCCATCTTGCACACGCGTCGCGTAACCCATTCCACGCAGTTTTTCCGCCAGTGGGTGAGTGGTGCGGACTCTCTGGTAGCCCGCATTCCTCTTACGTTCCAACAGCGTATGTGGATCCTTGTCAGTGTAGACAGCGGTGGTGAGTTTCCCGTTTGGTTTACCGTACATGACCCCAAACACCGGGTATCCACCCCCCAATAAATCTTCCTGTGGAATCAGTGCTATGTATAGCCTATCCCGCTGAGGGCATCGCGGACTGCACGCTAAGCCTATAAAGCACACTCCGGCGCTACCAGGTTCAAATAAATTACGGGCATCTTCACCTAATGCCTCAGACGCCTTGATTTTCAGTTGCTGCCGAGCTTGTTCCAAGTTTTCACGGTCCATTGGTGCCACTGGTTCATTGGCAAAACGTACGTGCCGCGACATGTCTTCCTCGTCTTCTAATTCACCACTTTCGTTTACCACACCGGTTTCACCATCACCACCACCCTTGAGAGTTTGCGACTGCTGATCCTGTACAAACCTCAGCAGTTCCTGTGTGGTTCTCGTACCCTTATATGGAATCTGCTGATTGTTGGTGTCATAGTAGACTACGTGGGGAACCCCTCTGGCTGGCTCATCCAGCGCTCCCAGAATCCCCTTGTGCTTTTTAATGTTCACCGTAAAGACGCTGACATCGGATGACTGTGGAAGTGCTGCTGGTAGAGCCGCAAAATCGGGCGCAAAGGCTTCACAATAGGGGCACTCATGGTAGAAGTAGAGCACAACCGCCGGTCCCTCAATCTGTGATGGGTCCACTTCCAATTCATCAAGCGCCGCACATGGTGCATCTGACTCCTCCACCGCTGCCACCATTGGTTGAATGTGTGTTACAGTCCCACCACTGGCACTATTGGCACGATACAACCTGATGAAGTCCACCAGCGCGTCAAGGGTACGAGGCCCTGAAAACGGGTGTTGATCAGAAGCAGTAGAAAAGTACACAACGTGTGGGACACCACGAGCCTGGGCTTCTGGATTGAGATGTGACATGGCTCCGGGGTGTGCTGCTGTATCCACCGCAACCACTCGTGTGGGAATTCCAAGCTGCTGCAGCTTGTGTGGCAGCTGGGCGTACACTGGTGCGAAGTTTTGACAGTGGGGACACTTGTGGTAAAAGTAGAGCACTACAGTGTCTTGATGTATGGACGCGGGATCTACGGTAAAAACGTCCACCTCGTCCGCGTTTGCACCCCCACAGAGAGCTTGTGGTGTCTCCCCATCCTGTTCGTACATGTGGTCGGAAAATAGGGCTACTGCAGAGGCAGTGCGCGGGCCGTCGTACGGATACTGCCTTCCGTTGCGTCCATGATAGACCACGTGTGGTACTGTGCTGCTGCGTGCCGTGGGGTTTAGGTGGGAAAGTGCTTGGGGGTGATCCCTGATGTTTACCGCCACCACCTTGGCCTTCGACCGCACCTGAACGTACTCAGGTGCAAAGGCTTTACAGTAGGGACACGCGTGGTAGTAGTAGAGCACCAGCGTCCCATGGGTGATGTCTTCTGGGCTCACAGACATTGTTTGCAGACCACCTCCCACCACCTCCGTTGGTGGTACCACGTACCCGTGCCCGCTCTGGCTGTAGGCCACTACGTGAGGCACTGCCGTCATTTTTACACCACTCTGTTTGAGTGTTCGCCTGTGCTTTGCGGCATCCACGGCCAGCACGACACCGCCTCCCCCTAGAGACAGCTTTGCATAGTCTTGAAAAAGGTTTTGGCAGTGCTTACAATCCTTCGTGTAGTACAGCACAGTGGCATTTTTGTACCCAGTCAGAGAGGGGTGGACTGATATCCGGTTGATTGCACTGACACCTGCCATTATTTGTGGTTGGTGGTGATGTGTTGTGTTGTCTTGTTGCTCAAAGACCAATAAAAAATCGTGTTGCGCTTACCGTGCGCACAGTACATTTTTGAAATTATGTCACCACTGACATAATGAAACCAAAAACTTCGGGACTGCGTGCCAAGACAGTGCGTTACCGAGCACTGTGCAGTGGCGCGTCCAATCCGATGAATAAAAAAACACAGACCGTGCATGAAACCAATACACATACACAAACACAAATGAGACGCAACAGTCGGGTGAATACCCAGGCCATACGCCAGCTGGTACAGAGTGAAGAAAATGAGGTCGGTGGTGGTAGTGCCACTGATGACCCTCGCACCAGACTGCGTGCCAAACTGCGTGGTCAAAAGCAACTACGGAATCGGATAACAAGAGAGGATAGAGACAACTTGTCGTCGTCAGTACCACCAACGTCGTCAATCCAAGCCGCTGCGGTAACCACCGACCCACAGCTCAACACTCGTGAGAAGTTGCGTTTTATCTCCCAGTGGTGCCTTATGCAGTTAATGGGGAAGCACTCCGACGTCCTCCACTGCTCCACGTCCCTATGTCTACTATTCAACATAGACTTGAGCACTGATTCGGACTGGACCAACGATACTACCCTGGGGTCTAGCCTGGACGTACTGGTTTTCAAGGTAAACTCTGGAATGTACTACGAAACGTGTGATCACATGCGTGGACTAAAGGCAATGGTAGCCACTGGACGGAAGAAGCTGTCAGCCGAGCCTGACCGTCTCCTGTACGTGTTCAACCCCACTGAGCACATTAAAGGTGCACGTGCAGACATTGAATTTGACCTGGAGCCTATTCAGTATGTCGCACGTGACATATCCGTGTCCTTGGTGAGCAACAACGAGAGCGCTAATTTTAAACTGAAGCCACACCATTTACCGAGCATTGGGCAGCGCCCTGTTTAATAAATTTCACATCTAAAGTTGCAAATGGGTGATAACTATGGACCAGTTGTGGGGGCGGGCATCGCCGTTGTGGCGTTGTTTGGGTGTGTGTGGTACTATGACCGCGACCATAGCGAGCATCAACACACCCGCAAGTCGTCAACACCAACTACTACCACTACCACTACTACACCTCCTACCATTACCACTCCTCCTACGCCCACTCCTACTACCACTCCTACTACCACTCCTACTACCACGCCTCCTACCATTACCACACCTACTACGCCCACACCTCCTACCACTACCACACCTACAACCCCCACACCTCTTACCATTACCACACCTACTACCACTCCTACAACCACGCCTCCTACCACTCCTCCTACCACTACCACTCCTACAACCACGCCTCCTACCACTCCTCCTACCACTCCTCCTACCACTACCACTACCACTACCACTACCACACCTCTTACCACTCCTCCTACCATTACCATACCTACTACCCCCACACCTCTTACAATTACCACACCTCTTACAATTACCACTCCTCCTACCATTACCACTCCAACGGATGTACCAATCATTGCCATCGCTCCAGTGATTGTCAAGCAGTCAGAAGTTAAGTATACAGCTAACGTAAGTGAGCCGCGACCGTTGGCGTTGTTATGCCCAGTGACGCCACCTGCTCTAGATGAGAATGGCGAGTTTTCCGATGATTGTTTTTCCGATGATTGTTTTGATTTTGAAATAGTTAACTTTGACGATGCGAAGAAGTTGGGAGAAGAAGACAACACCGACATAAAGAGTAATGTAAGCTTAGAGAAGAACCCGTGGCAATGGTGCAAAAATAATAGGAAATAATAAAAGATCCGTTATCGATATTTATTTTAAAGTTTTGTGAGTTATGTGTTCTGTCACATGGCCACCAAATAGATGTTTGAAACTTTCAAACATTTATGAGCGGCGGTGAGAACTGCGCTTGGGACCAGGCTTGGACTTGCACCCGTGGCGCTTGGACTTCTTGCGCCCGTGTGCGCACCGGCGGGAGCGAGAGCGGCTACGGCTGCTCTTCCGGGGCTTGCGGCTACGGCTGACGCTACGGCTGCTCTTCCGGGGCTTGCGGCTACGGCTGACGCTACGGCTGCTCTTCCGGGCCTTGCGGCTACGGCTGCGACTCTTCCCACCGCGCAGACGGCGGGAAGAACGGGAACGAGAACGGCTCTTCTTGGGACCAGGCTTACGACGGCAGGATCGGGTGCCCTTGCGAACCCCACGGGCGCACTTACGGGAACGGCTGCGACTGCGGCTCCGGGCTCCACCGGAGAGCTCGTCATGGTGGTGACTGGCGCCACCATATAGATCTTCTTCATGGCGTGGGTCACGCCTGGTGGCACCGGCATCTTCATGGTCTTCATGGTCTTCATGGTCTTCACGGTCTCCATAGTCATCATAGTCAGACATGGTTCTGAGTGTTGTGTTTGGTATGGACCAATATTTTTTTTGTGGTGTAACGAGTTTCTATTAAAAAAAAGTCCAACACATCTCCACTCGTTTGTGACATTTATTTTCGCCTGGGTGTATGCCTGGGTAGGACAGGATGTCACGTGCCAAATGTGATCTTCACTCAATTTTTAGTTTTCATAATTATTTTTATTTTTACTGAAAAAGCTAGGGTGAGGTATGTCATGCCCCATCGCTTTTGTATAGTTATTTAAGTACGGATTAACACAACACCACAGCCGCATCATTACATCCAATTTGGTGGACCACACAACATGACGCTGCTAGACTTACGACTTCCACCGTATGCGTTTGTTAGGTTATCATATGGTCTCCACCGTGCACCCAGGTGGTGGTGGTGTGGTGTCATAATTACCCACCACCACCCCTGGGTGCACGGTGGCTAGAGGTGGTCGGTGCGCATGTTTTAAAACTAGCGGTTGTATTTATTGTTGGTGGCCATGTTTTTGGAAAATGTTTTGGCCTTAATTTTGGGGTCCGTTAAAAGCACACTCACTAAAATAATTGCCACTATAACCAAAATGATGACCATTAGTACCCACCACCAGTCTTGGAGCCGTCTAAATACGGCGTTGTTGCCTGCTGAAATGCTCCACAAGAAACTGTTTATCCCATTTTTTTCATGTTCATAATCTTGATTTTGCTGTGAAGGTGGTGTGAATTTTTGGATGATGTCGTTACCGTCCGAGTTTACCCGAAGAGACGCCAAGTACTCCGACGAGTACTTCAGCTGTTTTACGATACCGTCCGTCTCATAGATGGGTTTCAAGAAGGCGGGCGTTCCGGTGGGGTACACCTCGAATGGGTAGTATACCCCATTGGCGATGTTATCCTTGTTGCTGTTGTAGTATCCGTAGAACTGATTACGCGTCATGTCCAAAATGGACTGCCCCATCTCCTCATTAAGCCCCGCGGCGTCGCTCGCGTCTAGTATCAACCCTACAAGTTGAAGTATTTCTGTCATGCCTAACAGGGTTCCAGACAGCGCCACGATGGTCTCCACCGTCATCTCAACACCTTGCCGGATTGCTGCCTCCGCAGAGACCCGTGCCGCGTTCTCGACAAGCTGGCGTCCCAGTATGTTGGTTGCCATGCTCTGACCCACGTAGATACCAGCATCAGCTATAATTGTCATGCTGTTGGTCATCAAGGTTATAATGGCGTCTTTCAGTCCCTCCTTGAACAGTTTATTAGACAGCATTTCCACAACCCACGGCCCAGACTCTTGGATGAGGTGAGTTAGTGCCATGTACTCCAGGAACTCCTTTGTTAATAAGCTATCAACTATTGATGTGACCATCTTCTCCAATGTAGGTTTGCTAGGCTTCACACCTCCCCCGCCCGGATTTTCGCACACATTTAGCTTGCACTTGGCAGTCCCACAGTCCACCTTTTTGTTACAAGATTGGCCGCTGAGTTTACATGTGCTTAGGTCCAGATCACATGTGTCTTGGGCACAGTCTGTGTCTTTCCCACATGGCTCTCCCTCGCCAGCCTGCGCTTCTTGACATGCGACGCCTGCCCACTCGTTCACACAGTCGCATACTCCGGTGGTGTTGTCACACGTGTTCTTATCTCTTGGATCCTGTGGGCCTGTGGACCCCCACTTGCAGTCTTGATCGGTCGCGCACTTATAGTTAGCGGGTGGGATCTCACAGTGCGCGCCACTCCATCCAGGTTGACACACACATACATTGTAGGTTGCTTTACATGAGCCGAATAAATCCCCCCCACAGTCGCCAGGCTGTGGCCCTTCTTGTGACACGCAGCTGTTTTCACACCGAATTCCTTTGAGTGGGTACATTACCCCACAGTCACACAGCCCGGTGGTGCCGCACGTGCCATAGTTGCCATTGTTACCACATGCCAAGTCGCCTCCACCGTGTGCAGCGCGCCACTCCTTGGTACTGGGGGTGCATGGTGTGCCGGACGGGGGGGGGTGCTGACATATGTTTCCTGTCCAGTAATCCTCACAGATGCAACTCCCGCTGGTGTTCAGGGTGCCGTGGTCACCACACACGAGTAGTTGACACTTGTCCCCTGTCCACTCATTGTCGCAGTGGCAGCGCCCACCAGAAGTGGGGGTGCCGTGGTCTCCACACGGGTTGTCATCCATGGTTGCTGACACCATTTGTTTTGTTTTATTTAGTACATCATCATTTTGTGCTGGTTGTAGGTGGACAGAAAGTCAGTGAACTGGCTTCCAGTCTGGCTGTACTGGTTTAAGCTAGATCGCCACCCACCACCGCTTAATACTCCGGTGGAGGATGTATCCGGGGGCTGCTTAGTCTTTTTACTACACTTACCGTCCTTGCACCCCACTGCCACGCCAATGATGATTACTACGACGACCACAACAATGGCGATAATCCACCAATTCTTCATAAACCACTCGGCCGCGTCAACCGCGGCCTTCACCACAGAAATGGCGGTATCTACTGTCTTCTCAAAGTAGTACCCAGCAGTAGCAGCCATGTCAGTGAGAATGTCGTACCACATCACCTTTTTGTGCACTATACCTATAGACCACTTGGCGTCTACACATCTGTGGCAGGTGTGCTGGTCGGACGCGTCCGCCTCACAGGAGTCTACGTAGCGGTTACCGGCGGCCCAGTTGGGGTCAATGCAGCGGTTTGCACAAAGTGTTTGCGCACCCGGGCTAGAACATGTGCAGTCGGAATCATGTGTGCCAGTCTTGAACGGCCGAGAGTCGCTCTGCAACTCCGACTCCATGTAACACCCGGATAAGGACTGTGCCATTTCGTTGAGAACCAGGACTGTTAGGCCAGCCCCGAACCCATACTTTACAATAGTGTCACCAATCTTTAACCATGCAGACTCGGTAAGCGGCTGGCCCTTTTTTATTCCGGGAGTTTCTGCATTGGTGTCATCCAACGCTTCGTGACTTTTCGGCTTCTCCCTAGACGCAACCTCCTGCTGTCTGACGGTAACGTCCTTAGTGGTTTCATTGGAGCGACTCTGGATTTCCTTTAGATTGTTAGAATCGTTTAATTTCTTGGCAAATGCTTCATTGTCCATATTACTAATAGACTCGCCCTCGAATAATAACTCGCCATCTCTTATTTCAAGAAAAATACCATATTTCTCTTTCACGGACTCGAGAAGGCTCAGTTTTGTCCCTCCGGCTGATGGGAGACCTGGGTCAGCAAATGTTCCGGCGGTTTTATTGACGGAGGAAGGTTGAATGCGTCCAATTTCGCTAAAAATGGCGTGGACGGCTGCATCGGAAACACCGTTAACGCTTGGTAGTTTTTCTTCATCACGAATTGATGGTACTTCTTCCGGCATGTTTCTGTACTGTGAGTTTATTACATAATAATTAAAAAAAATGATAAGTTTATTTGCAGACACCCTGAATATACACACCCTTCGGCTTGTCGCAGTTCTTGGAACAACACTCGTCATCGTTCCAGCACCGCTTGCCAGGCCCGTTCTCGGAGTCATGGTGTGTGCACCGGTCGCCATTGAAACAATTTGCACAGCGGCAAGTGCGCTCCCCTGTGGACTCGTCCAGACTGCACGTCGCTTTGTTCTGACACGGCCCCGGCTCGCACTTCTTCTGGCATGTGTAGCCAAGCGGGTTGGTGCCGTCCTCCACTTGGTCGTAGTTCTTGTCACAGATACAGTACGCGCTGCACATCCCGTCATGGCATGCCTTGCCGGTGTGGCACGCTGCACATTCATGTTCTTCGTCACACTGGCAGACGGTGCCTGCATCGTACCGTGCTTGGTCCAGGTACCAACACTCATCTGATCTGCACACCCCATCCAGTCCGAACACAAAACCCTTGCACTGTTCGTCCGCTTCGGGACCCGTGCCTGAACAAGTAAAGGCGGACTTGGTGTAGCAGTGCCCCAATGTGTCTCCCGCCGCAGTGATGCACTTAACAGCGGCTTGACAGTCTTGATCCTGGCTGCATGCTACTTGTGTGATGTTGTTGATATTGGACGCGTATCCGCCAGGGTTGCATGGATCCTTAATGCACTTTGGTGGCTGTTTCTCAGGGTTCCATGGAATGGTGGTCTTAAAGTGGGGTGCCTTGTTATCTGGGAAGTTGTTGGGGCACACGCAGCTTTTTACCGCTGGGTCATAGTACCCTAGAGGCGCGTCCGCGGAGTGGCACGTGTCACCCGCGCACGTCCACCAGTTGTCCTCAGTGTCGGTGCCACCTGGTAGTTGGTACTGCGCTCGGCCCGCCACCTGATTCACCCCACCTTTCCCATCACTAGAGGTCACAAAGCCGTCACATGAGCACTGCCCGCCGTATTGGTTCAGGTTTTGCACAAAGTAAGGCTGGCCGTGTTCGTCTACCAGAGGTCCGTCCCTTTCTATGTCCCACTCCGCGGACCGGTATCCGTTGGCGCCTTGGCACGCGTTGCCCACGCAGTAGGATGATGTAAAGTCAAATCCAAATTGGTTCTTGTCTGGATTGTACACGGTGTAGGGACAACGGCCAAACTCGCTGCCGCCACAGAATCCACCCCCCTGGCACTCAAAGTCCCGTGTGGTGCCTTGTCCACCACCGCTCCCTGTGTCTGCATTCACACCCTTCCACGGTATTTGACCAAACGTCTGTGTGCTCCCAGGCACGGTGCTACTGCGAATGTCCTCGATGTTTTGAATTACACCGTTGTAGCGACCGTAGTTGTCATAAAACCACGCTTTCTTCCCATTGGGGTCCTTACATGGGCTGCCGGGGCTACCGTCACCACTCCAACCGTCAGGGCAGCGCTGCATTCCCTGTGGTAGCTTCATGAAGAATGGGGGGAACACCCGGTGTTCCTCCGGGTTTCCTGGGTATCCGGAGCCCGACATGGTCTGCTGAATCCCACCACGCCCGTTTCTACACACGTTTGTGCTCTCCATGGCCTTGCATGTGGGGTCGGCCCGACCAGACACGGAGAACACCGTGTACTGCAAATACTTCGGGCTACTGTCCTCGTTCTCTCCGACTTGAATGGACACCTCCGACCGCGTAGTCGGAACCACACACTGCTCCATGGAGCCATGCCACGACGTGACGCGGTTTGGGAACACTTGGCTGCTCTTGAATGTGGGCTGTCCCCTATCGTCCTCCCCGTCGTAGACTTGGAACATGATGGGATTACCGTCCGCACCTAGTTGGGGGACTTGGGCTCCACATGCGATCTCTCGGTCGCATGACCCACCCTCCACCGCTTGGTTAAACATGGGCTTGTAGGCTTCTTTGCACTCGCATGTCCACCCAGAACCACCAGTGCCCTCTGAGGTAAAGATAGTGTTGGATGTAGCCGGGTTGCACTTGTTGGTGTAGGCCGGGAGGCAGTAGTTCCCGGGCTTGTCAACTCGGAGGCGTAGCACGTCGCAGCTGGTGCACACACACTCCTCCTCCTCCCCTGTTTTACCCGCACACTCGCCACAGGTGTAGGACACCTCATCCTTGGTCGGATCCCCGTCACACTTGCAGCTCCCATCCGACTGTTGTGTGCCGTGGCCTGAACAGTCACCCGTTGTATCTGTGAGCGGCACATCCACGGTAAGTGGCTTCTCCAGTTTTCCTTGGGGTGTCAGCACCCCTGATCCAGCGTTAACACAAGCCATCAACGCACGCCCAGGGCGCTCCACACACCCAGAACAGTCGAACTGTGTCTGACAGTTTACCAGTTCCCCTGTGCTACCCGTGGTGGACGGCAGGCACATAGTTTTGGTGGGGGTGGGGACGTATGGGCCGGGTGGATACGGTAGTGGTTTTTGGATGTCCGTTTTGCTCACTGGCACTGGTTTCCCCACGGCATAGACCACTCCGAGCACAACCAACATCAGAGCTGTGAACACGCCCATACTGATCAACTCGAAGTCGCGACTCTGAAGTGTCATGTGGGCTGTTTGTTGTTGCGTCCAGAAAAACAAATATTGCACACACTGGAAAGGTACGACATGTCCTCAGTATGCGTGGACAATCCGACAGTCAACTGCCCCCCAGCCAGTCAACCCAAGAGTGTGGAGAAATGCGATCCTCTCGGGGACCATGGACAAGGTACCAGCACCAATATGTGGGCGATTGACTGTAACCCAACCGCGGCGTTTCTCCAACCCCAGGACCAGATGCTTCCCGCCTACCCAGCGGACTTGGTGGATTACTGGGTACCGGTCATGCTGCCGCTAACTCTGGGCACGGTCGTGACAGGTATCTCAAACTTTCAAGTCATCGTAGGAAGTTACGACGGAACCAACTACCAAAACGAGTGGTGCTTCTGTGCCACGGACCACATCACAGTGTCAGAGGACCATGTAAATACCAACATGTCTGGGTTCTTGTTTGAAGGCCCTAGCCCCGTGAACACGTCAAAGGCGCCTCCCGCAATAAATTGGGTGGGTATCCAGACCAACAGCGGCTCACCAGACTTCCCGTGGGAGACGTCCGGTGGTTATTTTCTAATTATGGGTATTAAGGTGCCGCCCGCGTCTGCCCCTGGTACCGTGGCAGTGGTGCGGATCAAGGGCACGGACGCCGTTGGGGGGGTGCTAATCGACACCATGGTGGTGATGGACCCGTCCATTTCTGTGCATGACTGTGCAAAGGGCCAGGTGTGGGGCACTAAGCCTGGTGAGGTGGACAAGTCGTGCTGCGTACCCACGGCGCTTCCTCAAGATGCGTGTGGGGACGATGGGTGTGGCAGACCAAGCTTCCCTAATCTCTGCATCACAAACTACCTAGACCGCTTTACATGCCAGAACAACGTGTGCACATGTGCGCGCAATGTGCCCCCTGGACCACCCAAGTGCAACCCCGGTGGCATGTGCGGTCTGGACGAGTCAGTGCCAAGCCCACCAGAGTGTCAAGCATGTGACAACTTCCAGTGCTGCGACGGCATGCCCACCTGTGTTGTACCGGGACAGGCAAATACTTGTGGAACCGTGGCCACCTGCGGTCTAACATGTGACGGTGGTGGCGGTGATAGTGGTGAGGTAAACGTGTGCAAAGACGGGGGCCGGTGCTGCCTTGGCGGGATGGCTTCCTGTGATGAGTGTGACGCGTTTACATGTTGCACCCCCACAGAGTGTGTCCCAGGTAAGTGTGGCACCGACGGCTGCTGTGGGAAGTGCAACCCGTGTGGGAAGTACGAGGTGTGTGAGGGAGAGACTTGCTGTAAGTTGACATGCTTTAGCGACACAGGGAAACAGGTGCGCACATGTGGAGATGACGGGTGTGGAGGCAACTGTGGTACGTGTAGTGCTGTCGGTGAACAGTGTGTAGACGGAAACTGCTGCAAACCTGACTGCATGGGCAAGAACTGCGGGAGTGACAGCTGTGGTGGCAGCTGTGGGAGCTGCCCCAGCAACAATCGGTGTATGGAGGACACTGGTGTGTGCTGCACACAGAACTGTATTCAGCACAATGCCACCATCCACACGTGTGGGGATGACGGCTGTGGTGGAAGCTGTGGCACATGCACCGACAAGCTACAGAGGTGTATGGACCAGAACTGTTGCACCGCGAGTTGCTTTAACATCCAAGGAAAGCAGGTGCGAAACTGTGGTGACGACGGATGTGAAGGTAGTTGTGGCAGCTGCGTTGACGGCCAACAATGTGTGGACGGTAATTGTTGTGGTGGTACGTGTACTAAGGCCAGGGACTGGCCGTACGTGGGTAACAACTGTGCAGCCACTCCAATGTGTGTCGAGCCTCAAGCGACCGCGGACATCCGAAGCTGTAGAACCGACAGAGACTGTTCCAACGGGGGTAAGTGTGTTGGTGGTGGTTCGGGTTCAGGGGTGTGTCAGTGCGGAACAGCAGGGCATACTTGTACTGGGGGCTCAATGTGCTCTGATGCGGGTAAATGCTGCACCACATGTGTGGACCCAGCCTTCCCGGTCTGTGACCCTACCACTCAGAAGTGTGGCAACCCTAGCAATGAGGAGGGAAAGCCGTGTGGGGATGATGGCTGTAACAAGAGCTGTGGGGTCTGTAACAATACAAATAGCTTTACGTGTGCAGCATCCGACGGACTGTGCCACCGGAAGAAGTGTAACAACAAACAGTGTGGCGATGATGGGTGGGGAGGCAGCTGTGGCATCTGCACAGGTGGCTTGACATGTGACACCATCACCGGGTTGTGCACCACCCCCACCGACACGTGTGTGTCGTTAGGCTGTAGCAATGGTAACAAATGTGTGAACCTGCACTGCCAGTGTACAGCTCCTGGGCAGGCATGCCGTGGGTCCTATAGGTGTGTGGACAGTCCCAACGGCGCGTACTGTTGCATGCCCAAGTGTGAGAGTTGTAAGGAGGGACCTGACGGGTGTGGGGGTCAGTGTCAGAACACGTGCCACCCTGGGAGTGATAAAATGCCTGTGTTGGAGATTGTAGTTATCGTGGTGGCGAGTGTGTTGGGGCTGTTTGCCATCCTCTTTGGCTCTATTTACGGGTCAAAGGTACATAAACAAAAATCAAAAAGGGGTATAAGCAAAAACGGTGCGGTTGCTGTACTTTAGGAGCACCAGTGTTAAACTGACATAGTGTGGTTGGCATTTTGTGCGTGGCAAACTGCTATGGAGTGGCAGTGTGACACCGTAACAATACAATTTATTTAGTCTACACAATCATTAAAAGAATAAAAAGAGATAAACTACGGCATAAAACACAGGGTTCTCGGTAGAAAGTGTGAGGGGTGAATGCGTGGAATAACAACATGATCCAAAAGGTCATGTTGTTGCTCCATCTCTAACAGCTCCAACTGTTGACGGGTCGAATGAGGCTTGATCTTCTTCATTGGAGCACCAGGGCAGCGTGTGGTGTTGGTCCGGCGGAGTGGGGTAAACGACATTGAGTTGTCCATGTTAACAAACGGCTCCAACTGTTGATGGGTCGAATGAGACTTGATCTTCTTCATTGGAGCACCAGGGCAGCGTGTGGTGTTGGTCCGGCGGAGTGGGGTAAACAACATTGAGTTGTCCATGTTAACAAACGGCTCCAACTGTTGATGGGACGAATGAGACTTGATCTTCTTCATTGGAGCACCAGGGCAGCGTGTGGTGTTGGTCCGGCGGAGTGGGGTAAACGGCATTGGGTTGTCCATGTTAACAAACGGCTAAGTTGTCGTTGGGAAATTGATTGTGAGAGGTGTGTCTTGTCAATTTGTAGTTCCAGGAAAGTGCTTTTACATGGCTCCAGGAAATTTCAGAGAATTGTGCCAGGAAAGTATCACTGTCAGTGACCATCACCGCTGTGGGTCTACCCGCTGTCCACTATAAATAAACGACGCAGCGTCACAGGCACACGCACCCGCCACCGGGCAACCCACCCTGACTTGGTTCATCCTACGTGCGTCAAACTGGAAGGTGGTTGATGGTGCGTTAGGGCTCGTCATGGGACCGGCCGCGGATAGCTGACACACAAGGTTATTTCCAGGAGCGTGCATATGCGCCACTGGATTGGAGTGGTGCTCCTGTAGCCAGTTGTATGTGGACGGTGGGAGCATCCCCTGATGGACCACGCCCCTTTGTCCAGGCACGTGGCAACTATACACTAAATGCATCCCTGTCGCGTTATGTAGACCAAACTCATTCATCACGGTGCTATTGCACCCAGAATTTAATTTTGTTAACTCATTCATCACGGTGCTATTGCACCCAGAATTTAATTTTGTTAACTCATTCATCACGGTGCTTGCTATTGCACCCAGAATTTAATTTTGTTTTCATTTACATCAAGATACAGTGAGCTGACCCTGTTAGGATGGATGTAAAGTGTGTGGACGGTGTGCCATTAACTCATCCGCCACCACCACCTCACCAACTGGCTACAAGGACACAACCACATTAACCCAGGAGAGTTGCGGATTTCTAAAACTACAAGTTACTGTTTTATGTACTGAATCCCCATATGTTTGGGGTCACTCAGGTAGCCAAGCACCTCGGCCGGCGTGCGCGTGCCCGCTTGTTCACTCACAGAATCTCCTAACACACACCAATTGACCAAATGCTCACAGTTGTTTTCAACTAAGTTGTATTGGTTTTCGTGGAGTCGGCTCATGCACATGTTCTGTGTTTGTGTCCTGTCCAGTCGCTGGGAGTGCTCTCGGATCTTTACCGTCTCCCCGACATTTCTGGCGCGCTCCTCCAGCACTTGGACTGGGTCAATCCGGACGGTGGCTGATAAGTCGCTTTCTCCATAGGCGGCATTGTAGTGCAGAACCATATTGTCACCCATGTACAGTGCGTGGTGATCTATGTCCGGAAAGCCCATGGCCCCTGGCTGCACCAAGTGGTCTCCTGGCTGGTATTTTCCATGTGCGGCGTAGTCCACGTAGTGTTGTGGGTTTCTCATTTTAATTTATTGTGGGCGAGCAATAAAAAAACTCCTCCTCCTCTTAAAAAAAGGCTTGAACTCAATGTCGAGTAATCCCAGTGAGGCCGACTACGAGCCGGGCCATGCGCCAACATCGACCGACCAGACGTACGCGTCCATGTACTCACAGAACAAGATCATGAAGGAGATGTGTGAGGCAAGCCCAGACAAGTACAAGTGGCTCACCCGCCCATGTGGCTTCCCATGCCCAGAGGGACTGGTGTGTGAATGTGGTGAGTGTGTGTTTACAGAAGAGGGGTGTGACGACAACTCCAATTTTCGGTTTTACGACTGCCAGAGAACGGAACAAGAGTGTAAAGTGGGTGACAAAACCAAGTGCAGCATATGTTACTACGAGCCGCACTCGACCGGGGGCAAAAACCCACGGTTGATGCGGGGGCCTAACCCACCAGGCAACCCCATTCCCATGGTGTTGCCACCCGATTGCAACCCTGGAGACCAGATTGACCCGTACGACAAGACCAAGCAGTTGTGCCAGGGGGGGGCACCGCTAGAGTTTATGACCTACAAGGACAGTGGTGGTGACACCGTGACATGCAAGCCAGACGCCACTGGGTCACACAAGAGTGTCACGTGTGAATCCAAGGTAATAGCGCGTGGTGACGAGTGCTACATAATGCCCCAGTGTAGCAGCCAGTCCGACAAGGACGACGGGGTGTGCATGGCGGTGGACTGCAAGGCGTACACGGTACTAAACAAGACGGTGAAGTGCAAGCCCCAAACCGGGACGTGGCCGTACAGCGACCAGTGTGACGCTGCGCTCGGTGGATATTGCAACTCCACCGACCCAGACGTGGAGGGGGAGTGTTTTTTGGTACAGAAGATACCGTACGTGTACAACGGGGAGGAGGTGAAGTGCACAGGTACTAATAAGTATGGTAGTAGCCAAGAGTGTCAACAAAGTCTGGGTGGTCGGTGTTCAGGCATCAACGGGGCAGACGGCGTGTGCTACCCAAACCCCACCGACTTCACCCTGTTCATGAAGAACTACAAGGTGTGGAGTGACGGTGAAACCCGGGACCGGTGCCTAGCCCACGTGCCAGAGTTTAAGCGGTGGTGCGAGATGCCGTGGACCCGGCCGGGTGACAACACGGACTATGACAAGAAGGTACTAGGGGAACAGATTGAGAAGTGGTGGAGGCAGAAGTGGCGCCCACCGTTCTACTATAACCCTGATGACGCACAGTGCTACGTGACAAAGACGTACTGTGAGAACTCTCCCAACACTGGTGGTGGGTTTGAGGCCAACTTTGGGATGTCACACGACTACATAGGGGAGTTCATCCAGGGGTGCACCCACCCGCATGGTAAAGATGACGCAGTACGTGAGGGCTACGACTGCTGTGCCGACCTTGGGTCCAGCGTCGCCCAGTTCTTCTTTGGCCGTACCATGACTGCCGACCTAAAGGATGTGCTAAGTGGTAACATCAGCGTGAAAACGTTTTTCGAGTCGTCCAACCCGGCGCGCGCACTTGGAGACTACTTGAGTGACGAGCGGCTGAAAACAGACATTGTATCCGTTGCACCCGTGTGGAAAGGGGTGAACCTGTACGAGTTCACATGGACTTTAGAGGCGGAGCGGCTGTACGGCAAGACAGGCCGTCAGCGCGGCTTTTTGGCACAGGAGCTGGAGAAGGTGTTCCCCCCGTCTGTGGCCAGGGATGCCAATGGATATGCGTTCATTCAAGGACCGTACGTCAACGACTGTGCTCTAGGGGAAGCCCTTCAGTACCTGTACGCCACCCCCCCGAATATATATCCCTTGAATTAAAAAAGGTCTGTCTTTGAAACATGGGTGCCACTACCACCACCACCACCATTAAACCTGTGCCCCGGACTGCAGCAGACGGGGCACAAGCATTTTTTCTAAGCCTCTCATTCCTGTTCTACATGACTCTGTTACTCGCCTTGTTTATCACGGTGCTATTTGCGTACGTGTACGACACACAGAAGTCACCACCTCCCATGAGCAGTGGAACCATATCACCCTTCCCCAACGCGCTGCCGGCCATAGCACCCCCCGTGTCTGCCCCAAACACCACACAGTGCTTTGAGCTGTGTCCGGACCAGGACGGCAACATGACTCCGTGTGACAATGTGGCGGTCAAGACGTGTGAGGACGATTTAGAGTGTCTGCGCGAGTGTCAGGCGCCCTACGATCTGCCTGTGGCGTGCCAGAAGCCATCTGCCGCAGTGGCAAAGGCCCAAGATGTTCTGGGTAATAAGTCTGAGAAATACTGTTTGGTGCAGAAGCATGCGTGTGTGGACAAACCGAGTGAGCTGGACCTGCTGGAGTGCAACACCGATATGGACTGTGTAGTGTGTGACGACTTGGAGAACGCGGACGCGTTTGCGGGGGAGACCATGGTGTGCCAGATCGTGGCACCAAACACCACGCTCAGCACGGTGACCAAGGATGGCCAGGGTGCCAAGAGCTTTACTGTGACCGCGGGGGGTTCGTACTGCCTGCCCCAACTGAAGCAGTGTCAGTACACCACGGGGTCTGCTAAGTGGACGGAAGACGGTTGGAGCTGCGAATGCGACAAGTACCCGGGTGTGTTTGGGGGTGATGACTGTTCCGAGATGAAGATCTGCTCCAACCACGAAGTCACGGGTTGGAGTAAGGCCAGGCAAGTGCCGTTGCTAAACATGGTGGGCCCAGAGGGTGACTCGCTGGGTGCACCGTGGACGCCAGAAACCAAGGTGAATCCATCCCTGTGTCACAACGATAGTGGTGAAGTGGGACCATGCGACTCAGAGGAGCCGGGTGGTGGTGGTAAGAAGTACCCTAAAGACAACATTGTGTGTCAGTGTGACGGTGTGGCGGCTGGCACGTGGGATCGGTACCGCAACAATGCGACTGACCCCCGGGTTTGTGAGGTGGACCCATGCCACCGCAACAACGAGGGCGGGCGCACCGTGGAGGTACAGCGTACATACACAATCCAGAACTTCTTGATCGGGGGGGTGTTGGTTAAGTTCCTGCCAGGTACCACTGCCCCCCAAGCATCCACCAACTTCCACTTTGACGAGGGGACGGGCAGTGGGGAGGTGGGGCACATTGAGTCTTACACTATGGACGTGTCCTATGGCTGGCCGTACGGCACCCTGACAGTGGCCGCGAGTGTGGGAAACCCTGCAAAGGTGTACTACGACAGTGTGAAGAAGATGGTATACATCTTCAGCAAGCGTGTCTTTCTGAACTCTGACTTTAAGTGTGATGGCTGTGACCGGTGGTACCTGTTGGGTGCGCTCACATCCGGCATCACAGAGGCGCCGGCTAAGTACAAGACTGTGGGCGTGGCCCCTATCGGCTCTGGTGGAAACCAGCAGTTTGAGCTAAAAACGGTGGACGGCGTCCCACAGCTGCTGGACGTACCTAGTTCCAAGTATGTGGTGCTGTTAGGAGACCCGCTGATCTTGGGGATGTCCACCACCCCGGTCGCACTCCCGGGCGTGGTCATCACCGGTGGGGGGGGAGAAGAAACGGTGGACAGTATCACACCGTTCAACCAACCAAAGACAACATGTGTGTGCTCCGGCCGTGGCTCCCGAGTGTGGGACTACGACCATGCCAACGTAGCTGTGACACAGGGTTACGAGTGGAAGGGTCGGTGTGATGACTACCAGCTGCCCAACTCGGATGTGGTGCTGAAAGCGGAGCCGTGGGAGGGTTGCAACCTCCCGGCCAACTCCGAGTCACAGTACTCTCTAACCGTCCCTGGGAAGTACCAAGACCTATCCCATGGTGGTAGTGCGGTGTACGACATCTGTGCAGCTGACCCGTGCATGGGAACCTACTCCGATGCTACATACAACTCCCCCAACACCATTGGTTTGTTCCAAGACGCGAGCGGCACCTGCCAGTGTGACCCCTTACATGAGGAGTCGGAGTGGGGTGCCATCGACGTCACCGGTATAGAGCCACGTGATGTGAACCCGGTGGGGAGTGTGTGTCTCAACGCATGTGCGCAGACACGAGCCAGCGCGGGAAACCCGTGCCCCGACTTTTGGGACCTAGACCAGCAGTGTGGGTCCACATGCAGGACCTACCAGAAGAGTCCGGGCGAGGCGGCCACCCGGTGCGTCTGTGGTGAGAATAACGATGGCAAGGGCGGGTCCTGCTTGCTGTACGACGACATGTACTGTATCCAGGGGGTGCAGAAAGACGACTGCTGCTCCATGTTCCCCAAGGACGACAACGTGTGCACCCGAAAAGGGGCGAAGTGCACCACCCTGCTTGAGTCCGACAGCTGTGGTTTCGACAATACGTGCACGCAGATGGACGTCAGCCGTAACTGCTCCACACACTATCGGGGCACCGGTGGGGGGTTCTGGAACGTACCTAAGGGGTGGGGCATGTGTGATAGGGAAAAGGTGCTACCATATGTCCCAGTCTGTGGTGGCCCAACGTTTGTTGGCTGTCCAGGTACATCGTGTAACAAACACCAGCCATCATATTGCAACACTTAGGAGGAACAGGAGCAGGAGAAAGTAGTGGCAAAAAAAAGATTGTACAGTCACCAACTATATATAAACATTCACATTTTATTATTTAAACTGCATAAACATCCGTCACCAATGTGGACCCCGGTGGCGGTGAATATGTAGGGTCGAAATACTGATGAAACGAGTCATGCCCATGCACGCCCATTACGGTATTGTCGGGTGTGCATGTGCATGCAACAGAAACCTTCTCCATCTTGATGATGGGGAAGGTTTCTGTTGGATGGTGTGACTCTTCTCCACGGATGTCGCCCATCTGCGTTTTGAATGCATCATCACCAGACAAAGTCTGAAGGGTGGACGCAACAGTGGCCTCCTTTTTTGTCTCAAAGTGTATCTTGGTGATGGGGACGGTTTCTGTTGGATGGTGTGACTCTTCTCCACGGATGTCGTCAATGAGCGTTTTGAATGCATCATCACCAGACAAAGTCTGAAGGGTGGACGTCGCAATGGCCTCATTTTTTATCCCCAAGTCCTTCAAGGCAGACAACTGTGCCAAAATTTCGTTATAACAATCAGACATCTCACGCTTATTACCCTCAATGGTGTTGGCCTGACACGCTATCCTTGTATCCATTTCGTCACGGATGGCAGACATCTCAAATAGGTGGGTGATCTTCAGGTCACGCATTGCATACTCCAGCTCTGTGCATGGCACGTCGTAAAACTTAATTTCTTCAGGGTAGCCAATTAAGTACCCAATGTGATTAAAGTCACGCAAAGCCTCTAACACATTCTGGAATCCATGAGAACATCGATCCAAAAAGATGGGTAAGACGGGACGCGGACTGTCCAGCAGCAAGGCGTGGAAGTGGCCGGACCGCATCAGGGTTCGGCGGGTAGTCACGAATTTGACTCCTCCTACGTCAAGGGTCACTTTCCAGTTATAACTGTTACCGGTGGTGGACATGTTTCTGTTAATTTGAAAATATATATATATTCTGTGTTGTGAACGTTCCAGCCAACAACCCAGTGGTTTCAATGAG
>Ga0209491_10004704_pt1 | contig 20751 bp, 14 predicted proteins | sample BON02_FD_187213 | JGI IMG/M metagenome (GOLD analysis project Ga0209491, IMG submission 187213) | Freshwater microbial communities from Lake Bonney liftoff mats and glacier meltwater in Antarctica - BON-02 (SPAdes) (version 2) | ecosystem: Environmental > Aquatic > Freshwater > Ice > Glacier... | reverse complement strand
TCGGTACATCTTGACAATGTTTTTGATCTCGAAAACCAAATTTATCTGTCCACCAGTTGCAAATACTGGCAAAAAAACGAAAAGAACCCGTGAAATGGCTTTCACGGGTTCTGCTGACGAGCTTTTTTACTTGCCGACGGCATCTATTTTGAAAAATCCAGCCCTTGATCTTCTTCAGGTGCGCCAAGCATTCGGAAGTTAAATTTTCCGTTGTTGTCCGGAGTGATTTCGGCCACTAGTGAGCCTCCGTCTTTTCTTTCAAGCGCGAGTATGTTTTCTTCCACCGAATAGGTACCGCCGAATTCCTGTGCTGGCTGCCCTTTGACAGCGAAACTCCAGGTAAACTTCGAATCATCCGTCATGTTCAGCGAAAATGTCGAGCCGTCTGGTCTTGTAGCTTTCCAGTTTCCTACCAGCGTCTTTGGGTCCACTGGAGTGATGGGCGACAATTCCGTTTCTGCCGCCACTGGCGAGGCATTCGCTGCCGCATTTGCATCATCCACAGTGGGCGGCTGAAGCATCTGCAGAATGTCTGCCGCGACTCGATCGCCTGGCATCAGCTTCACGACCTGTTCGAGATGTCGAACCGCTGCGTCTGTGTGTCCGCAGCAAAGATAATGATACGCCAACAGAAATTTTGATGGGGCATCGTTGGGATTGGACTTTGTGAAAGCTTCCAGAGCTCGCAGTTGATTCGTGTAGAGATCAACATTTGAGTACATCCCGCTGAGTGTTGTCCAGTCCCAGCCCGGCCCAACAGCCAGAACAGAATGGATCGTTGCCGCCGCCTGCTGATAATCCTGTTTTGCAAACAACACTAAGGCTCGGAATTCATGCAGCACTGCGTCATCGGGACTTTGTACGATCCCTTTGTTGACAATATCCAATGCCGCGTCGTAGTCGCTGTTTCGGAATGCCGCCACTGCGTCGTCAAGAGCGGCATCCTGCGATGCCAAAGTACCCTGAGTCGTTGAAGTGTCGTCGATGACTGTGACCGGCGTTGCGTAAGAAACCTGGACCGGTTGAGAATAGTTGTAACCACTCCAGCCTCCTGTCGCATAGTACGGATTGGAATAACCAAGATAGCCACTGTTGTAGGCCAGCGATCCAAGTCCCCAGCCGCCAAGTCCCCAGCCAAGAGGTCGATATCCGTAACGATTATTCCTTCCTCCGTAGCCACGTCGAAATCCACCGTATCCGGAGTTGTTACCAAGTCCCCAGCCATTCCCAATGTTTGAGCCGAGACCGTATCCTAGTCTCGTCCCAAGTCCGTATGCGAGGCCGTTGGTAAAATTCGATCCGCGATTACCATTCCAATAACCGTGGTAGTAGTTCGAATGTCGATAATAGGCGGGCCGATACAGATTGTTCGCCAGAGGAATTCTTCGGTTGTTGAAGTTCAATGAATTTCCGTTGTACTGGCGATTTGCGATACCAGCGAGCCGATTCAGGTTTGAATTTAAATTTGCACCTGCATGAAAATTGTCTCGTCCATTGACGCCGTTGTGACCGGCGTTGATGCGGTTTCTGGCTCCGCCCACTACTGATCCGTTGCCATCTCGTCTACCGCCGATATTGGTTCGTCCGTTGAGTCGATTATTGAGGGCTGGATTATGGGTGATCGCCGAGCGAATGCTGCCAGGATTTGGATGAGACAACGAAGGTGGTCTATTTGGTGCAGCAATGCGTCCCGGACCATTTCCAGTGATATGGCTTCGAATGCCGCTGCCGTTGTTGTTTCCTCGAACGCCACCGCCGCCATTCACTCGTGGATTGCCGGCTGAGTTGCGTGGCCCGCCCGCCGATGGCGCATGAATTCCACCGTTTCCACGAAATCCGCCGCCTGCGTGGACTGCACCGCCGCCGCCAACACGTCCGCCGCCTCCAGCACGTATACCGCCACCTCCACCGCCGCCACCTACACCACGGCCTCCTCCTCCACCACCTCGACCACCACCGCCGCCTTTCTGTGCGACTCCTGCAGCAGACGCTGTTGATTGTTCAACTCCATTGAATCCGCTTAGTACCACAGCCAGTCCGCAGACGACTGCCATCGTCAAATCGAATCGTCTCATATTTGTTGTCTCCGAGTAGAAGCGAACTGGTCAGATTGATGTCTGACGATCTCGCGATGAATGGAATTTTCCTATCGTACGTCTACGGCAGCCGTTGCTTCCGGTGCCACTGCTTTGCGAACGATGGTGATGATGTCACTGTCAGGTTGATGGACTCCAGCAATCTCATGATCAACAGATTGCCACGTCATCGTGTGATCATTAATCATGGTGTAAATGCTGGTGCTGGATGCCGTTTTTCCATCGGCCAGAACACCAGTCGTTTTCAATATCCAGCGCTCTGCATTCGCTGGCTGATCTTCTTCTCCGTCAGTCTCTGGCGTTTCGCTCTCGTCATCAGACGCGATGTTATCGTCCGATTCTCGGTACCACACACCTTCGCCGAACGAACCACATGAGTCAAAAATCCAGGCACGCAGTTTTCCTGTAAGTGGATCCCAGCCAATGCGTTGAGTACCCGTCATGTTTTCCTGTCCGGCAATTTCGATCGTGAACGAACGCATCAGGAAATTCCCCTTATCGATCGGTTCGCACGAGAAATGCACAACAGCATCGTCACCTTCATCCACCCATTCGCCTTGCAGCCACCCAAGTTGCTCCAGCTTTAGACTGTGCTCCTTCAAATCACGTGAATCACGATCGTGAACACTTGCCACTAACCATTTCCCATCCGTCCGTACGTGAACCGTGGTATAGCGACACACAACACAGGAAGATTCATCGGCACATTCGCACATCGTAGTGCCGTCTTCGATGGCAACATCGGGGCTTACAAAGCGAATCGAATCGATCGTTTTTTCGAGTCTGCAGCCTGGATTCTCCGTGAAGAACTCGGCAAGTGATTCCTCAATTGCGGCTCGCCCACGACAGCAAACATTTGACTCATGGACGCATTCCGCATCCGCTGCGAACTGTTCGGCCACCGCTTTTGCATCACCCGCCTGATACGCCATCACAAACGCTGCGGCATTCTTCCGAATGGCTGCTTCATCGGCCGCATGTTTGTCAGCGGCCACAGTCGTGGCAGCAGCAGGGACATTTGCGCTGTCTGATTTGTTTCCGTCCTGTCCCCTCGCTGTACCGTCTCCACTGATAGCCATCGAACCAGCTACAAGACCGGCAAATAGGGCGAATGTCATCTTTAACATCTGATCCCTTTCTTTCGCCGCCGAGAACGGCGTTTTCCCTTTTTTCAATTCAGAATATTCTTCAGTTCAAATTGATCGTATTCAGCGTGCTACGAAGCGATACGCCGGGTTTTCTTCAACAAAGACGTCTTCGTTCGGCTCAGCCAGAACTTCGATTTGATCGTAGAAGTAGTGTTCGATGAGTCGTGGTTTGCTGTCTTTTGACCAGCCATAGTTATCGACTGCGATAAGCAATTTCGTCTGCTCGTCAAAGCAAAACCGGCTTGAGCTGTATCTGGGTACGGTGGCTTCGTCTCGAAATTTGATGTCAAAGACAATGACGTCTTTGTCCGTGAATGTTGTTTGTTGCATCTTGCAATCAGCCAGAATGGCCACGTTCTTATGCTCGTCATAGAACGATTGGATTCGAGATACCAGGTTCTCGATGCCGGCATCGGTGATGGGATATCTGCAGGTCTGCTTCGCCATGCGACAATCCGGGTCGAGACGCCAGACACGGCGAATGGCTGCCAATCCTTTTGTTGGCCTGACGATCAGGCGGTTATCGTTTTCGCCATGCACGTAGAGCGCTTCCTGCTCACTGTCGGCCCAACGCATGTAGACGCTGAATGGCTCGCGGCGGGTCTTGAATTCGATACGATCGACGGGCCGTAGCTGGTCGTCAACTTCTTCCTGCCTTTCCAGAATGGCCGTATAGCCGGGCATCGCTGCAGCCGCTGAGTGAGCTGCCTTCAGGTGATCCTTCAGCTTCGGGAAATGGTCAGTCGCGGTTCTGTCGAACGCATCGCTCCGGTCTCGCGAGGACGATCCTGCAGATTCGGACATGTTCAGGGCTGGCAAAGTGGATGCAACCACTGTCGAATCGACTGTGCTGGCAGCAGTTTTTACACGATGCATCGTGACGCCAAGAACTGCGAACGTCAAAGTTCCCAGCAGAATCTTGATGAACATGGACATAACAGATCTCACTTTGCCGTTCACGGGATCCGACCCGTTGTGGTTGCCCTCCAAATTCCATCGGAAGTATGTAGTGTGTAAAAACGGAGGGGTTCTGGAGGGGTTCTATGATCAGGTTCTGGCAGTGCTGTTGCTGGCGACACAATCGCGATATCGCAACAGTTCCGTGACCTACCAGGGCTTTATTTTCCAGCCCAGCACAAAGCCGATGCCCAGACAGAAAAGAGCTGCGGCTTCCGGCCGCTGCTGAATATATTTTTTCGTGTAACACTGAAGATCATCGAGGACGTGCAACTCAGGCTCGCAGCATGACTGACTCCCTCGATCGACTGAACCGTCCGTATTGCGGTCAACTCGATCTTGTGTGGTGGTTGATACCATCTGGATACTCCTTGAATTTATTGAAGTTCGGTAGCTGTTAGCGTTACGCCACGGCCACTATTCATCCTGGTGCAGAACTTTCCGCACCCATTTAAGATTTTGAGTCAGCTCTTGCTGCGATCTTGTGAAGCTGGCGGCTGCGTTGCCGACACGAGCGACAGCGATCCACATCACGACCGCTCCGCCAAGTGTCATGGCTGCGCCCAAAGTCAAGCGGCAGACATCAGGACTCCAGCCAGTGACTCGTTCCAATAGTCCCGCGATGCCAAACAGCAGCACTGGCAGTGAAGCGAGAATCGAAATTGCCGCAAGTAATGAAATTGTCAGCCCCGTTCGTGCATTCGACCAGAATTGTTTGATGTCAAGTGACAACAACTGCAGTTGCAGATCACCCATGCGAGCAAGGTCTCTCACGAGCGAAGCGATGTTCGTCCCGAGTGGTTTTGTTTCCGGCGTTTCTACTTTCGCGTCTTCAGAAGCCATCCGAGACTGGCTCCCAAAAACACGGCTCCAAAGAACGCCATTTGGGGATGTTGTTGAATCCATTGATCTAGTCCTGCGATTGACGGCGTGGGCAACGAAAAACCGACCTGCGGCTTTGTGGTTCGCGGCGGAAAAGTGAAACGAGGCGGTGTGCTCGGTTGAATCACGTCATTTACTCCCCAAGCGGCCGTCGGTATCGGATTCATTCGCCTTCGCATGGCTATTGAAATAGTTTTCGACACCTTTTCTGACGAGGATCGAAACACCGGTCATTGCCAGTCCAGTCAACATTTTGAAAGCTCCAGAAGCAATTTCCGAACGCTGAGATACTTCAGCAACGGACTGCTGTGGTCGCTGCTTCAAACGTTCGTCGATCGAGTTCTGACTCAGGTTCACCGAAGGGACAACTTTTCTGCCAGGCCCAATCACAAACCCTGCAATCAGTCCTGCCGCCACCAAGGCTTTCGGAAAGTGTTTGACGTAGTCTTTCCAGTCAAACAGTTGGTTCGTATTGGCAATGATCTGCCTGGCATCCCTGTCCATGTGCAGACGTAATTTAGCCATTCTGGATCTGATTTGTTCGGATTGGCTTTCAAGTGCAACTGACATGTCAATGAAACCTAAAACATGAATACGCAGACGGCGCAGAGATCACTATTATTGGCTATGCCGGGAACGCTGACGAACTCGAACTGGACCAACTTACGATCGGTCGGAACGCAGAAGAATGCTGGCCAATGCTCCGGCCACAATGCCGACCCCAAACGCCATGCCGACGGACATGCCGGGGCGAGTTCGAATGGCCTGTTGAGCTTCCTCAACGCCAGACTCAAACTGCTTGTTCACTCGACCATATTGGTCTTTCACGACTTCCGTCGCGCGGTTAGCGTAATCACGTACCGTCTCAGCGGCATTCGTCACCATACATTCACCTTGCTTCATAGCGGAGTCCAGGAACTGTTCGATCTCACGTCGAGCCGTACCAGTCTTCTGTTCAATCATTCCGATGAGCTGATCGGTATTGCCTTGAACGCGAGTAAAATCTTTGTCGGTGATTTCACCCCAACGCTCGCGAACCTGCCCCTTGAGCTGATCCCACTGTCCCTTAATTTCTGCTGTCGTTGGCATGAATGTCTCCTTATTTTCTGTTTGGAATTTCGAATTCAGTGATCCATGCAGAGCTACTTCTCGCGCTGATCACTTTGCAGCATGCCACGAGGACAGACCTCCATGACATCGCAAGGCTGTCGTTTAGCCTCGTAATGCAAATCAATCGCTAATGTCATGCCAAAGATTCAACTTACATGAATCGCCCAAAATTCCATGGTTCTGGTTCAGATGCGGTATGACGTTGAATCCTGAACGGTCGCAGGGACGCCGGACTGAACGCCGGGCGATCAGACTCGAATCTCGACAAGATCAAACGGACCGTGGGACGGCAAGTCGCCGGGAAAAATCCCTGCCAATTTCAGTCCCTTAAACGCATCCCACGTGCTACAACTCGCACAGAGATCGATACCACGATTTCGCCCCGATACAAAAAAAGTTGATCCGTCCAGCAGAAACGACGGCCCCCGTTCAATTCATTGCACAGGAACATTCACGATGGTTTTGATTGCCGACTGGAAAAAGTCAACGTTTGATCCGATCAAGGACATCGAAATCGATAAGGTTTTCAAGCTTGCCATCAAACATAAATGCTCGGACATCCACCTGCAGGTCGGACGCCCGCCCGTGTTTCGAATTCGGGGTGGACTACGCGACCTGGAAATGCCGCCAATCACCGAAAATCAGATGATCGAACTCACGTTCCCGATGATGGACCAGCGAAACCTGGACATCTTCCACAAGAACGGTGGGGCAGACTTTTCGAAGGTCATCAAGATTGACAACGACCCATGGCGATTCCGCGTGAACTTGTTCACACAGTTGGGTAAAGTCGGCATGGTCGCTCGTAAGATTGAACGAACGATTCCACCGTTCGAAGGTTTGTATCTGCCGGACAAGATGGTGGATCACTGCAAGTACGATCAGGGTATGGTGCTGCTGGCAGGTGTGACGGGTTCCGGAAAAAGCACGACGATCGCGTCGATGCTCGACTGGATCAACCGCAACATGAACAAACACATTCTGACGATCGAAGACCCGATCGAATTTATTTACACGTCGGACAAATGCCTGATCAATCAACGCGAAATCGGCCAGGACGTAATCGACTTTCACATCGCCATGAAACATGCGGTCCGCGAAGACCCGGACATCATGCTGGTGGGCGAGTTGCGAGACCGTGAAACATTCGAAACCGCGATTCACGCCGCCGAAACGGGACACCTGGTATTCGGCACGATCCACGCCCCTGGCGCGCCAGGATGTATTTCTCGTATTCTTGACTTGTTCCCATTCGACATGCACAAAGCGATTCGCGCAAGTATGGCGATGAACATGAAATGCATCGTCGGTCAGAAGCTGCTGAAGACGATTGTCGATACGCCATCTCGCGTGCCCATCGTGGAGATCATGAGTTTCAATCCCACCGTGCGTAAGCTGGTCATGGAAGAGATGGATGAAAAACTATTCGCGGCGATTCGTATCGGCAAGACGGAAGGCATGCAGCTGTTCAACGACAGTCTTTACGATTTCGTCAATCGCGAATTCGTCAGCCGCGAGGCAGCGTTTGAGATTTCGCCAAACGTCGAAGAACTTAAGATGCGACTGAAAGGTATCGACGTCAAAGGCGCGGCGATTCTGTAGTGTTCAGTTTTCCGCGAGTCGCATTTGTAGGGTGTGTGTAGCGCAGCGAAACACACCATGTCGGTGATCGTTCCGATGTCGAACCCGGGATCGAAACATCACGGGCCAGAACTGGTGCGTTGCCCGTTGCTTCACGCACCCTACGAACTTTCACCAGCTCCACAACACTACACCAGTTCCGGCATTGGTGTGGTTTTCTCGAGCAGATACTGCGGGCGTCCGCTCAGGTCTGCTAACTTGGCGGCTGCAGGATCAATACCAAGATGCCGGTAAAGCGCAGACAGCACTTCGCTGAAATGTACCGGACGTTCTGTGATTTCAGCTCCCAAACGATCTGTGGCACCGATCACCTGACCAGTGCGGAAGCCGCCGCCAGCCAGCAAACCGCCGCCAACTTGAGGCCAGTGGTCTCGACCAGCATCCGGATTGATCCGCGGTGTGCGGCCGAATTCGCCCCATGCAATCACGGCAACATCCTTGTCCATGCCACGCAGATGCAGGTCTTCGATCAGTGCTGATAGCCCCTGATCGAATTGAGGCAAGTGAGTGTTCTTCATGCCGTTGAAATTGTCGCTGTGAAAATCCCAGCGGCCGAAGTTCAGCGTGACAACTCGGCAACCCGCTTCCACAAGTCGCCGCGCCATCAAAAAGTGCTCCAGGTTCCGAGGAGCACCATCGCCAAAACGATTGGCGTCGCCTTTACCGTAACGCTCGCGAACGGCTTCTGTTTCTTTCGAAATGTCCAGTGCATCAACCAGAGCACTGCTGGTCAGAATGTTGAAGGCCTGTTGAGATAACATGTCGAGACCTTCCAGAGTACCGCTGCTATCCATGTCGCGTCGCAGCCGATCAACGCTGTTGAGCAATGCCTGTCGATCATTCAAACGATCGCTGCTGATGCCTTCCAGTTTCATATCGGCGCTGGCAGGGCCGGATGGACGAAAAGCGGCGTTGGCGATGCCCAGAAAACCCGGCAGTCCAGGCGATCCATACGGAGGATGTCCGCAATCCGGTGACAATCCGATAAACGGTGGGACGGCTTTATTGGTTGGCCCCAGCATCTTTGACGCTGCCGAGCCCATCGACGGCCAGCCGCCAGCCGGTTGATTTCGTTTCGAACGACCGGTGTAACAAATGAATGAATCGTGATCTCCGTCGGGCGAACCATACATGCTTCGCAGCGGCACGCACTTGTCCATGATGGCCGCCATGCGCGGCATGTGTTCGCAGATTTCGATGCCTGGCACATTCGTCGGGATTGGTTGGAACTCACCACGAATTTCGGAAGGAGCCTGCATCTTCAGGTCATACATATCCTGATGCCCCGGCGCACCGCACATGTAGATCATGATCACGGCTTTGTGCGACTTGCGGATACCGGCAATTTGTTCGGCACGCAGCAATTCGGGCAGTGTCAGGCCACCGAGTGTTAACGCTCCCAGACGCAACGTGTCGCGACGCGTAATTCCATCACAAAGTGCACTTCGACTGTGGCCGAGAATTGAAAGCATGGCAGGTCTCACTGGCAATGAAAAACAAGAGGCGGGAGGAGCAGGTGGGAGGTTTGTAATTCCAAACAAATCTTACCACATCAATCGGCTCATCGGAACCACTTCCTTTGAAAAAGCGCGGCGAGTTTCAAAGACAAAGCTGCAAATTGACGTGACTCACGCTTTTTGAAGTTGAGCTATTCGAAATTCTGAGCGATGAATCCGTTGAAAAGGAAGTGGAATATCACAACCCGAAGCGTCAGCGAGGGATTCGTTGGTACGCCGACAAAACGCCAAAACGTTATCCCTCGCTAACGTTCCGGGTTGAAAAAATCGAAAACGCGCAACTTCAAAACTCACCCTTTGGGGCAGTTGTTGTCCTGCGATTGTGACCCTAGAATCACCGCCCGTTGCTGAGTCCTGTTTTCAGCAAAGATCGCTGAACTCGTCAGATCAGCACCTCATTGAAAGTTGTCCAATGCCACGTGTGCTCGTCAAAGAACTGAAAGACGGCGATTCCGTCAACGAAATTTACCTGCTGGCTGACAAGCAGCTTCGAGCCAATCGGAATGCCAATCTGTATCTCCTGGCAACTCTGCGAGACCGCACAGGCGTGGTCAGTGGTCTGATGTGGAATGTTGTTGAAGAAACCGTGCAGCATATTTCTGCAGGCGACTACGTTCGCGTTCGCGGCAAAGTACAGCTCTATCAGGGCGGACTGCAAATGATCATGACGCATATCGATCAGGTGCCGGAAAGCGCATGCGACCCGGAAGAGTTTCAGGTGCAGTCTCAAGCCAACGCAGCGCCATTGCTGGCCCGCTTGAAAGAACTGCTGACATCACTTCGCTGCCCGGAACTGCTGACACTGGCGCAATGTTTCATGGAAGACGACGATCTCGTCACCGGACTGTGTGCTGCTCCCGCTGGCGTGAAAGCGCATCATGCGTATATGGGCGGATTGATTGAGCACGTTGTTGGCATGTCGGAAGTTGCCGATCGAATTTCGCTGCTTTATCCGGCACTCAATCGTGACTTGCTGCTGCTGGGAGTGCTGCTGCATGATCTCGGCAAAGTTCGCGAAATGTCATGGGATCCGACATTGGCCTACACCGACGAAGGTCAGCTTCTGGGCCATATCAACATTGCGATCGAGATGCTGAATGAAAAACTGAAAGTCGCGGAATCAAAACTCGGCAAGCCGATTGACAAAGAAAACGTGTTGCGTCTGAAGCACATGATTCTCAGCCATCACGGAACGCGCGAATTCGGCAGCCCAACGGTTCCGATGACGCCTGAGGCCATTGCGTTGCATCATATTGATAACCTCGACGCAAAGTTGCACGAGTTCACGCGGGCGATCGAAGATGATCTGAATGTAGAATCTGCCTGGACGCCGTTCAATCCTCGCAGTGATCGCAAACTGTTCAAAGGCTATGACCGCCTGAAGTAGTGGCCGCGAGCCTAAAGTCCGGTTCTAAAACCCGCGATCTTAAACCAACTCCCAGTCAAACGATTCCGTTTCCCGGAGGCCATTCAGCCAGTAAGCGGAACTCGTGATTTTCATCTGGATCAATGTTGGGTCAGAAGAATCCACACTCACGCTCCAGATGATGGAATCTGCGTCGGCGACTTTTCCTTCTGCGATCTGTTCGCCGAACAAGCGGTTCAGAATCGCCGAATCATCCATTCCGGCTGACAACATGCGAACCAGCGACGCCCGATCCATGGTGTCGTTGAAGATCGCCAATCCCACTTTATCGTCACATTGAATGGTTAACGAAACTCTCAGAGCGTCCGGTATGGGGAATGCCATTGAATTCACGGAATTGAGTAAACTGGCAATGGCGAACATCGGTTGATGGACTTCCAGATCAGCGGATTGTTCCCACAGGCGTTCATGCTGACTTTCAATACTGTAATTCTTGATTTGCCCCGCGCTGAGTTTTGTTCCGAGTTTGTATTTCAGAAGTACTGCCGCAGCCTCCGGGGGATCCAGATCCTGCAGAGCAAACAGGCACATGTCGCGAAGCTCGTCCGCTGCAATTTGATCTGCCCCCTGGACGTTTAGCGATGTCAGGATGGCGACATAGTCGGCGGATTTCCAACTGTTCTTTAGTTCTGTCAATTCTTCAAGACCATCAACTACAACATTAAATTTTGTCATTCGGGATTCCAGAGAGGAGTTCGGATTTGTTCGTTTTGGGATTGTAGCAGAGGGAGTTGTAAAGAATTGAGTCATGCGGCAGATAAGTTAAGGCACGTTGTAGCAGGGGGCGCGTTTTGGCAAAGAATCTTTTGAAGTCCAGCTCCGGCCGGGCAACGCCTATCAGGATTTTGGCATTCTAAAGGCAGTGAGTTTGCTCGTCATCCCGTAGGACGGGTCTCCAGGCCCGTCCTACATCAAGCGGCTGGTAAATCTTTTTCTGCCGCTCGCCTAAACGCTCTGGAACCGAAAAAACGACGGCTTCCCGGTTTGATGTGATATTTCTTCGCAGCGAAGTCCTGACGCAACAGAACTTCGCCGGAACTTTTTCGATCCTCGTGCCGTCTGACCCAACGAGCCTTCATGGCTCCTTGAAACGGAATCAGGTAGAATCCGTCTAACGGATCGACATTGGTTTTCCTGGAAAGCGTCGTCATGTTTAGAGCATTCGTGTGTCTGGCAGCAGTTGCGGTTTTAAGTTCCTATGGATTGGTGGCGTCAAGTATGCAACAACCTCCAGCGGACAAACGGGCTCAGGCGAAGAAGTATTACGAAGAGAACAACTTCAACGATGCTGTGAAGCTATATCGTGAGCTGGCACTTGATGCTGCAAATACGGACAAGTCGCTTCCGGAGGATCTGGGATTTGCCATCGTCTGCCTGAATAACCTCGGGCTGGTCCATGAGGCAGATGAATTGATCGAGGGTTCTGTGAAGGCTCATGAGGCCGACTTCCGCCTGCTCGCCAAAGCCGCCAACGTTTATTCCGGTGAGATCGAAAACGGCGGCTTCGTGATTGCTGGCCAGTTCGAACGTGGCGGGCATCGCGGCGGCGGCCAGTGGGCCAGTGTGGCTGCGCGGGATCGCGTGAGATCGTTGCAACTGCTGCTGGCAGCCATTGCCCTGGCAGAGAAAGACGACAAGGCAACAGCGGCCGAACGAGCCGACTTGTGGCAAACTTTAAGTAATCAAATCGGCAGTGCTCGTCATGGCGAAGCGTGGAAGCTGCAGGATCTGACCAATCTCGAAACGCTGCCGGAGTTCGAAATCTCAGCAGGTGGCCAATATGGCGGCTACGGTCGCGGGCACTGGGGTTCGCCGAGCAAAGGCGCACCGGTTGATAAGGACGGAAATCCGGTCTTCCATCAGAAACCGGAATCGTGGAACAACGCGAAGTCCGATGGCGAACGCTGGCGATGGGCGATGGCTCAGGTCGTGACTCACATGCCCGAACGCCGCAGCCAGATCGATCTGCAATGGGCCGGGTTTCTGCAGTCGCAGTTTGGAGTCGGCGCGGCCGCTATCGGTGGGCCTCCCGTGATTCAACCGTTAAAGGCAAGCAATGCTGATGGCGAAAAGCCAGCCGATGCCGATGTCTGGGCGGCTCATAAACTGCCGGATACAGAAACGATTGCCAAACTGACTACCGGCGTGAAGCGTTTCAATCTGCCGGACGAATTTAATCACATCGCCATTCTGAAAGTGGTGATTGAACGGGGCGGAAGCGAGAAGCGACAGGCTTTGGAATCGCTCATCGGCGAACGCATGAATCGACATCAGTACCCGCAGGTGGCTGAGTTGCTGCGAGAAATGCTGAAGCTGGCGAGTGCTGGGGATGACAAGAAGAACGTGCAGGCTCGCATCGATCAGATCGTGAAGAACTGGCTGCAGATCGAAAGCACCACGATGCAGCCAGCTGGCAGCGGCGCGAAATTTGATATTCGATATCGCAACGGCAGCAAGGCGACGTTTGAAGCACGGCCGATCAGGATCGATGAACTGCTCACCGACGTGCGCAAGTACATCGAAAGTAAGCCGCAACAGCTGGATGGGGCGAAGCTGCAGATCGACAATATCGGGTGGATGCTGATTCGTAACAATGAAGCAAAGTATCTTGATAAATCTAACGCGAAGTGGGAACTCGATCTGGCTCCGCCTGCCGAACATTTTGACGCGATGCAGTCCGTGACGACTCCGCTGCAGAAAGCCGGAGCGTATTGGGTCACGGCAAAGATGGAGAATGGCAATGAGGCTCGCATCGTGCTGTGGGTCGCGGATACCGCCATCAGCCGCAAGCGAGTTGAAGACGGTACGATGTACTACGTTGCCGATGCTGTCTCGGGAGCGCCAATTGATCGAGCCGACCTGGAGTTCTTTGGCTGGCGGCAGGAGTACCGTCAGAATCGAAATTATGAAATCTTCACCAGCCGCTTTGCGGGTCGAACCGATGCTGATGGTCTAAGCACGCCGAATCCAAAAGACCTGGTTCCTCAGAATCAATGGATCGTGATCGCACGGACAAAAGACGGACGCCTGGCCTATGACGGCTTCATGGGGGTGTGGAATCCTGAAAAGCTGCAGCCGCTGGATTACAGCCCGCTGAAGGTTTATTCGATTACGGATCGCCCCGTTTACCGTCCCGGACACGCGGTGAAGTATCGGCTTTGGACTCGCAAGCCTCGCTTTGATGCCGACGACAACGGTTACGCCAACAAAGATTGCTGGGTGCAGATTCGCAATCCGAAGGGTGATGTGGTCTACGAAGTTGAAGCCAGGACCGATCGCTGGGCCGGGGTGGATGGCGAATGGACTCTGCCTGTCGATGCGACTCTGGGTAATTATCAGATTGGAATCGCCGAAGAGCATATGGTCCAGATCACCGTCGAAGAGAACGGTGTGCCAAAGATTGTCACAAAGCCGCAACGACACCTGATCGGCGGCGGTTCGTTTGTCGTCGAGGAATACCGCAAACCCGAATACGAAGTGAAAATCGAAGCTCCTGACAAACCGGTAAAGCTCGGCGAAAAGATCCAGGCAAAGATTGTCGCAAAGTACTTCTTCGGAGCTCCCGTTACCGAAGCCAAAGTGCATTACAAAGTCGAACGCACCAAAAAGGACAGCCGTTGGTATCCCGTCGCTCAGTGGGATTGGTTGTATTCGCCGGGTTACTGGTGGTTCGCTCCGGAATACAATTGGTATCCGGGCTTCAGTCGCTGGGGTTGCATGGCCCCGATTCGGCCGTGGTGGAACTGGAGTCCTGATCCGCCGGAAGTCGTTGTCGAAGGTGACGCGGCGATTGGTGAAGACGGTACGTTCCTTTTGGATATCGATACGGCGGCAGCTCTGGCCAGCCACAGTGACAGCGATCACAACTACAACATCACGGCGGAAGTCGTGGACAAATCCCGCCGCACGATCATCGGCAACGGCAGTGTTCTTGTGGCACGCGATCCGTTCAAGGTGTTTACGTGGACAGATCGAGGCCACTATCAAACGGGCGACACGGTCAATGTTGGTTTTCAGGCGCGAACGCCAGATGACAAGCCTGTCAAAGGCAGCGGCAAGCTGACGTTGTTCTCGGTCAAGTACGAAGGCGACAAACCTGTTGAGCAGGAAGTGCAGTCATGGGATGTCGCAACGAAAGACGACGGCTCTGGAACTCTGAAGATGACCGTGCCTGATGCCGGTCAATTCCGCATCAGCGTAAAAATCGCCGACAGTGTTAAGAATGCCGAAGGGGAAGGCCACGAAATGGAAGGTGGCTACGTGCTGTTCGTCCGAGGCCCCGCTGACAACGGCGGCGGTTATCGCTTCAACGACCTGGAACTCATCACAGAAAAGCAGGAGTACCAGCCGGGCGAAAAAGTCCAGTTGCAAATCAATACCAACAAGCCAGACAGCACGGTACTGCTGTTTGTGCGTCCGATGAATGGCCTGTGTGCAAAGCCAATCGTGCTGCGGATGAAGGGCAAGAGTACAGTCTATGAACTTGATATCGAACACACGGACATGCCGAACATCTTTGTCGAAGCGATCACGATTGCCGACGGTAAGGTTCACAGTGAAATGCGGGAGATCGTTGTTCCTCCTGAACAGCGAATTGCCAACGTCGAAGTGATTCCGTCGGCAACAAAATATCGTCCGGGCGAAGAAGCCACTGTGAAGCTGAAGCTGACCGATCTGGAAGGCAAGCCATTCGTTGGGAACACAGTTCTGTCCGTGTACGACGCGAGTCTCGAATACATCGCAGCCAGTAGTATTCCAGAAATTCGCAGCTTCTTCTGGAACGTGCGGCGTCAGCATCATGGCAGTATTCAATCAACGCTGCAGCGAGGTTCCGGGCCGGTCTATCGGGACAACGAAGTGACAATGCAGATGCTGTTCGGGAATGATCCGTCGATGGGCGGTGGGTTCAACGATGGCGGGATGATGGGCGGCGGCTTTGGTGGCGGTCGTCGGATGATGGCCCGAGGTATGATGATGGAAAGCATGGCAGCACCTGCTGCTGCGATGGAAATGGATGCTGCGTCGCCAATGATGTTGGGAATGATGGCGAAAGGGGCTGAGGCTCCCGGTGCTCCACCGGCCGGGCCAGGTGGGGAAGCTGCTCCGACGCTCCGATCCAACTTTGCCGACACGGCCTACTGGGTTGCATCCTCAACCGCTGATGAGAGCGGCATTGTCGAAGTGAAGTTCACGGTCCCCGACAACCTCACAACATGGAAGATCAAAGCCTGGACAATGGGCGATGGTACTCGAGTTGGCTCGGGCACTTCGGAAATCATCAGCAGCAAAGACCTGATCATCCGGCCGCAGACGCCTCGTTTCTTCACCGAACGCGATCAGATTGTGTTGTCAGCCGTTGTTCACAATTATCTGAAGTCAGAAAAGTCAGTTCAGGTTGTCATTGAGAATGAAGGCGGACACCTGAAACTGCTCGATGAAGCGACTCAAACCGTTTCCATTGCTGCGGGCGGCGAAGCCCGCGTCAACTGGACCGTCGATGTCGTCGCATCTGGTCTGACAACGATTCGCATGAAGGCTCTGACGGACGAAGAATCCGACGCCGTCGAGATCAAAGTACCCGTGCAGGTTCACGGGATGCTCAAGACGGAAAGCTTCACTGGCGTCATCCGCCCGAACGGCGAGAAGGCTCTGGTCGAAGTGCGAGTTCCCGAAGAGCGCATTCCCGCTCAGTCACGGCTGGAGATTCGCTACAGCCCGAGCCTGGCCGGAGCGATGGTCGATTCCCTGCCGTACCTGTTGCAGTATCCGTATGGCTGCACCGAACAGACGCTCAATCGTTTTCTTCCAGCCGTGTTGACTCAACGCACACTGCAGAAGATGGGCGTGAATCTGGCCGACGTGAAGAAGCAGCGAACCAACCTGGATGCTCAGCAAACCTATCGCGGCGTTTATCCAAAGCACTGGGGCGAACAGCCGCAGAAGCAAACCCGAGACATCCGTGAACTGCCCGCAGGCTTCGGTCAGGGTAGCGGCACACTCGCCAAATGGATTCAGGAGCACATCGACGAGGATGCTAAGCTGATGCGAGGCAAATCGAAGGACTTCAATCCGGTCTTCGATGACGTCGAGATGAATCGCATTGTCGCGGAAGGTGTGAAAGCACTTACCGAGATGCAGCTCAGCGATGGCGGCTGGGGCTGGTTCTCCGGTTACGGCGAACACTCATCGGCGCACTTGACGGCTCAGGTTGTCCATGGTCTGACTGTTGCACAACAGAACGACGTGCCAATCGTTCCCGACGTGATTCAGCGTGGCGTTGAATGGCTGAAGGGCACGCAGGCGAACGAACTGACGAAGCTTCGCGAAGGCGACAAGCATCGTGAAAACCCGAAGTACGATGGCAAGGCCGAGTACAAAATGCAGGCCGATAATCTCGACGCATTCGTTGCAATGGTGTTGTCTGAACACGACGTCAACGACATCGCTATGACTGATTACCTGTACCGGGATCGGGGCCACCTGACTGTCTACGGCTTGTCACTCACAGGACTCGTGCTGCACCGGGAGGGCGAGGCTCCTGCCGAGCCACAACGCAACGCCATCGAACGCCGTGACATGGTTATCAAAAACATCGAACAGTTCCTGGAGCAGGACGAAGAAAATCAAACCGCCTGGCTACGACTTCCTGAAGCCAGCTGGTGGTACTGGTACGGCAGTGACAACGAAGCCATGGCCGTCTATCTGAAGCTGCTCGTTGCTGTTCGACCAAATGACGAAATCTCGTCACGACTGGTCAAGTATCTGCTGAACAATCGTAAGCACGGCACATACTGGAATAGTACTCGCGACACGGCGATGGTGGTCGAATCCATGGCCGACTACATCAAAGCCACGGGTGAAGATCAGCCCGACATGACCGTCGAGATTCTGATCGACGGGGAAGTTCAGAAGACCGTCAAGATTAACGGCGAAAATCTCTTCAGCTTCGACAACGTGTTGTTGCTGCAAGGCGATGCCGTGACATCGGGGGCTCACAAGATCGAAGTCCGCCGCACCGGCAAAGGACCAGTGTATTTCAGTGCCTACCTGACGAACTTCACGAAGGAAGACAACATCACCGCTGCCGGATTGGAAGTCAAGGTGGCTCGAAAGTTCTACCGCCTTGAGCGTGACGACAAGCAAGTCAGCGTGCAGGGTGATCGAGGCCAGGTAGTCTCGCAGCAGGTCGCGAAGTACAAACGCATTCCTCTGGAAGATCTGCGTTCCGTCACCAGCGGAGACCTGATCGAAGTGGAAATGGTGATCGACAGCAAGAACGACTACGAGTACCTGCTGCTGGAAGACCACAAGCCCAGCGGCTTCGAACCCGACGACCAGCGCAGCGGCTATGTATTCGAAGGTCTGACCGCCTATCGGGAACTCCGCGACGATCGAGTCAGCTTCTTCCTCACCAACCTCGCCCGCGGCCAACACAGCATCAACTACCGCCTCCGAGCCGAAACCCCCGGCAAAGTCTCGGCACTACCCGCCACAATCGAAGGCATGTACGCCCCAGAGCTCGTCGGCAACAGCGATGAGTTCAAGCTGGAGGTGAATGATCGGGAGTGATGTGTGGGTAACTCAAACATTGAAAGCCAACTTCAATGACGGTCCGTCAATCATGAATGCTTGACACAGAAACGGGGCTGATCACAATTGTTACTGCATCTTCCCCGGAGAATTAATCCCGAATTGCCGCGCAGTAACATTTTTAAGTAGACTCAATGCCGCAGATTCTTGGCATCAGAATTCAGAATTTTCGATCCCTGGCAGATATCACGTTTGGACAGGTTGCGTTTGGTGAAGGCGACCCGCTGCCGTCGATTATGTGCTTTATTGGTCCCAACGGTTCAGGAAAATCCAGCGTTCTTGACGCACTTGGATTTATCGCCGATTGTCTGAGGGAAGGCGTAGAGTCCGCATGCGATAAGCCACACCGTGGTGGCTTCCAAAAGCTACGAACTCAAGGTGTGTCAAAACCTATATCATTTACCTTATACTTCCGCCAGGCCAGTGCTTCTCGCCCAATTTCGTACGAATTTTCGATCGACGAGCGGAGCGGGACGCCAGTTGTCGTCAAGGAAAAACTCCGCCAGCGACGAAAGGGGCAGACACATGGACAGCCCTTTCCATTTGTTGATCTTAAGAACGGACGCGGCGATGTGTGGACGGGTGAATCTACAGAGAGAGAGAGGAAGGAAACACCAAGGAAAAAGTTGAGCTCGATGATGTTTCCCGGTTAGCAATCACAAGTCTCGGCCAATTCACCGACCATCCACGGATCGTTGCCCTTCGCAAGTATATTGAAGACTGGTATTTGTCGTACTTTGTACCAGATGCATCTCGAGGCATCCCGGCCGCAGGTGCCCAGAAGCACCTGGATCGTACTGGAGCAAATCTTGCAAACTTTGTCCAATACCTGGAAAGGTCTCACAAGTCTGAATTCAGGAAGGTGCTGGATCAGGTCGCAAAACGCATTCCTGGAATCCAGTCCATCACGCACAAACCAAGCCCAGATGGAAGATTGCTGCTGCAGTTCAACGAAGGCGGATACAAAGAACCGTTTTTTCAGCAAAGCATGTCAGATGGTACTCTGAAAGTCTTCGCTTACCTGATGCTGCTATTCGATCCTGAACCACATACTTTTGTGGGCATCGAAGAGCCAGAGAACGGTCTTTATCACAAGCTTCTGCAAACACTCGGACGAGAGTTTCGGGATCATGCTGAGAATTCTGCGGGCAAGCTTCAAATGCTGGTTACGACACATTCGCCCTATTTTGTTGACTCGATGAAACCCGAGTTTGTCTGGTTACTGGAAAAAAGTGAGAAGGGGCGGACGTCAGCGCGTCGATTATCAGACCTTCCTGCTGTTGTGGAACTGGTCAACGAAGGAATCCCACTTGGAAGTCTATGGTATAGTAATGAGTTTGATGAACGATTCGTGGGGCTGTTCAAATGAAAGTTCGAGTACTCGTTGAAGGGCCATCGGAAGAGGCATTCTTGGCTCGTTGGCTGCGTCGGTACATGCCGGGACACTATTTTCAGATCATTCCGCATCAGGGAAAAGGCAAGATGCCAGATCCCCCAACTCGCTCGGTAGAGCCGCGAAGGCAAGGATTACTCGATCAGCTTCCGGCAAAGCTTCGTGCCTATGGACGATCGCTGAATCCGGATACTGACAGAGTCCTGGTTGTGGTAGATGCGGATGAAGACAATTGCGTTGAACTGAAAAATCGCTTGATCAAGGCGCTTCAGTCATGTGACCCACGTCCGCAAGTGCTGTTTAGGATTGCCGTGGAAGAGACAGAGGCGTTCTATCTGGGCGACTTTGCTGCGATCAGAAGAGCTTATCCAGGTGCGAAGAAGCTGCGATACGAACAGGATAGTATCTGCGGGACGCGGGAGGTCTTCCAACAAACGATCGGCTCAAGATCCGAATCGAAAGTTGAATGGGGAAGGCAAATGGGCCAATGGCTGGCTGTCGACGGGCGGCGGAATAAATCACCTTCGTTCAGGCAATTATGTTCGGCGATCAAACAGCTTTGTGGAGAACCGTGATCGATTCGCTCGATTTGAGCGAACTGTTAGTCGCTTAGTCTGATTCGACGGGTGAGTTGCCAAATGCTGCCATTCTTCCCAAGCAAGCAGCGAGGCGGGATCAGCGTTGAAAGGAAGGGAATTTTTCGCACAACAATGTGTCTTCGACATCGACATCTATTGTCGGCCCCTGTGTTCGCTTCGATGCGACAAGGCGCGAAGAATCGTATCCAGCACATGATCCAGCTTGACGCCGATATCCTGAACCAAAAACCGCAGGACGAAGTAGCCGTGTTCCTGCAGCAAAGCATCCTTGCGGCGGTCGCGGCGGTAGGCGTCTTCGTTCGCGAAGTGCTGACCGCCGTCCAGTTCGATCACCAGTCGAGTCTCCTCGTCCAGCAGATCGACTTCCATCTTTCCCCAGCCATCAAATGCGA
>Ga0209491_10004699_pt1 | contig 20759 bp, 9 predicted proteins | sample BON02_FD_187213 | JGI IMG/M metagenome (GOLD analysis project Ga0209491, IMG submission 187213) | Freshwater microbial communities from Lake Bonney liftoff mats and glacier meltwater in Antarctica - BON-02 (SPAdes) (version 2) | ecosystem: Environmental > Aquatic > Freshwater > Ice > Glacier... | reverse complement strand
CAACTCGTAAAACCTTTGTTGTGCTTGTCGGTTTGTTTTTTATCAACCAACTTCTTGAATTTTGAACGATCTAATTTTGAAATTATCTGAGAAAACAAAGTTATATTTGCCATGAGAGGGATTTTTTTGTTACGCAACTCAAAGGTAATTTGAGATACGGAATATTCCCTCTTATTTTTTAAACGTTTAGGACGCTATTGATTCCACATTAGTAATAATGTCATTTTTTTTGACAATATCTTAAATCCGCAGTTTAAAAATTGTTTTAAAAAACATCATTTTTAAGTTTGGAAAGTGAAATCTTGCCTGTTTTTACTCCCTCCATCAAGGGGTGGTATTCTTTAGGAAGTAAAAAGTTTCAGCACCCATTGCTAACCCTTTTGGATCCATTTTGTGGCCACCATTATAAAACGGAAGACGCACTTCTTCATCCTGAAGTTGGGATTTATAAAATCCAGTCTTTTACTGATGTGTTTGGTGAACAAGCCTTCTGAAATAACCGAAGCAGTATTTACTTTTAAACCATGCCCTGCCTCCAGTATTTCTCCTGCAGTCAGCAAGCTTGCAACTTCCAATCCGTTAGCAATTAAAATAGCATACAGTGTCTTAAAATAGGCTATTTTATTGTATCGTCCCAACGCCAAGAGGTTTTATAGCCTCTAGTTAATTTTTGATTGGACAGTCGTGCCCTAACCATTTCAATGGGCATTCTTCCGCCAATTAATACCGCATCATGAAATTCCTTCGAAGTCATTTTTCCACTGTCTACCAATTCTTTATGAAGTGCTCGCAATTGTAATCCCCCAATCATATATGCTAATTGATATAAAGGACCATAATAATCTGATGAAAAAGATCTTCTTACTTCTCCTTCTGCATTGGCCTGTTCATGTCCTACCCTTTCGATAAGAAAGTCTACACATTGCTGAGTGGACCAGTTGCCCAATTGAAATTCTAATGAAAATATTATTCGGGCAGCTCGATGCATTCGCCAGAACAACATGCCAATTTTATCAGCGTTATTTCGATAAAACCCATCATCCCACAATAGGGTTTCCCAATAAAATGCCCATCCTTCACCCCAAAATGGCGTTCTATTTAAATTACTTCGAGCAACATTAAAACGCTTACTCATAAAACCTTGTAAATGATGACCAGGTATTAGTTCATGCTGCACAGTGGGAAAATTAAACGATGGAGTGTTACCACGCATACTCATCATTTTATTTTTGTGACTCATGGAATCCGTGGGATAGGATACTCTAGTCGCTTCTCCTCCTGAGAAAAAAGGATTTGTTAATTGTTGCTTGGGAGATTGCATATTCAATCTCCATATTTCTTCAGCCAAAGGAGGCAATGTCACATTATTCATCTTGCCAATGTACTCTTTTGAATAATTTGCGATATCAAAAATAACCCACGGTACTTCTCCTGGAGGAGGTGCTAATGTTTTAACATATTCAAGTGCCGCCTGCCAATCATCTCCATAACCCATATCATTTGAAACTTCTTTCATCCTATCTTCAGTCCATTTAAGTTCTCGCCAACCTATTTTAAGAAGTTGCGCTGCATTATAAGGTATCATTTCACTGGCTAAATCTGTCTGAAGACCTTGCTCCAACAATGGATCTCCAATAATAGGTCCTGGATCGCCAGGAGTAATCCCTACAATATTTGAAATCAACGAGTTTTGATAATTCGTTAATAATTCTATTAATCGATCATAAGGTTTCCGATTCCACCATGAATATAAGGGATCATATCCATCATAAAATAGGTTCCAATCTGATAAGACAGTTTGCAGATGTCCAATGTAATTAGCGGCCCGATTAGCTTGTGAAGAACTGATATTAGGAATTGTAACAATGCCATTTGCTATTTTAGCCTTCTTTTCAAGTTCTTTAATTAAACTTTCCACATCATCAGCAACTGAATCGAGAGTATTTGCAGTATTTTGGGGATCCAATCTTATTCGGTCAAAACGAGTTTCCTGTAACAAGCGTAACTTTTCTGCAAATGGAACAAGGCTAGAAAATTCTTTCCATCTTTGCTTGTCTAGATCTAATCTTTCCAGTTCGTAAATCAATTTATTGCTTAGCAAAATATAATCGATTTTACCCTCATGACTTAAGGCATCAAAATTCATCGATTCAAGACTTTTCCCCCATCCTTTAAAAAATTCTCTAAATCTTGTTTCTCTAACAGGAGAATATTGCACTACATATCTACGACCTAAAGCAGCGTAATCTTGTAAATATCTTGTAATAACAACTCTCATTTCGCTCTCGGTATTTGCAAACTGAACCAGTGTAGATAATTCCGGTGGATCTTGAGCCCAAATAGGATTGATAAAAATATCTGAATTCTGTGCAAAGCCTTTTTCGGTATGAATCATTGTTATCAATAAAGCAATTACACTTAATGATATCTTAAAAACATTAAAAAATGATAGAATTGTTTTCATATATAATTTTTGTTTTCATTATAATTGTATTTTCTCATCACATAGGGTCGTTTGGGTCAAAAAATATAGCGCTAGTGATCTTTTAGATTGACAAGTTGAAATCTTAATAAGCTAAAGAGATTAGCCTCATTTGCGGTTCATTTCAAAGAACTAACTAGTCACTATAAAACTTCCAACTTGGAACAAAATCATTTTTGAGAGGCTTGTTCAATAGAATTGCCCTAATCATTTCTACAGGCATTTCGTTTAAACGCATCACATTATCATGGAATTCTTTTAAAGTCATTTTACCAGTATCTACCAATTCTTTTTTAAGGGCATAAAACTGTAATCCGCCCACCAGATATGACATCTGATATAGGGGATAGTTTCCGGGCCTTACATGACCAGCAACTTCACTTATGGCATTTGTCTTTTCATGTCCTACGATATCCGTGAGAAAATCAACGGCCTGTTCCGGTGTCCATTTCCCAGTTTGATAATTGATTGTAAAAATTATTCTTGCGGATCGATGTATGCGCCAAAAAAGCATACCCAGCTTTTCCTCGTGTGTTTGGGGGAACCCCATATCCCAAAGAATAAATTCCCAGTAAAGAGCCCATCCTTCAATCCAAAAAGGAGTTTCGAAATTGCGGTACATTCGGTGGCGATCATTCATGAAGAACTCCAAATTGTGTCCTGGTATTAACTCATGTTGCACCGTTGGAAAAGAGAAGTTAGGATTATTTCCGCGCATGGCCATCAAGCGATAGTCGGTATCCCAGGTATTGGTGGGATAGGTAATTGTTATGGAACGCCCTCCCTGAAAGTAGCCTCCGCTACCGTGTTCGGAAAATCTCATTTTCATTCCCCACACTTCTTCTGCTAGAGGAGGAACAGTGATTAAATCATTTTCCTTGATAAAATCGACCGATTTATTATATAGCATGAGTATGGCTTCTGGTTGTCTTCCAGGTTCTACATAGGTGTTTTTAACATGCTCCAGAGCGGCTTTATAATCCTCACCAAAACCCATCTCCTTGGATACCTTTATAATTTCACTTTGGCACCATGCAAATTCTTTTTTTGCGATGGCCTCGAGTTCGTCAACGTTGTAGGCAATCAATTCATTTTTTAACAGCCTATTCAATTCTTGCTTACCAACTGGAATTCCTGCGACTATTCCATATTTTCCTTTAAGTGGTTGCTTTTCCTTAAACATATCTGCATACATGGTAAGGGTACTATCCAATTTAGAATAGGGTATAGGTAGCCACCATGTAAACAAAGGATCATATCCATTGTAAAATTCGAATACACTGTTCAATGCCATTTTAAGCCCTTCTATAGTCTGCAAGGCTACCTTGACGCTAACCGCATCCAATGTAGGGCTTTTTGAAAGTTTTAATTTAAGCGCTTGCACTTGTTTGGAAATAGTAGAAAAATCTTGAGCCGTCTTCTGTGAATTAAGAACATGGCCTCTTCTCCTCAACTTTTCAAGCTCATAAATCTGATTGGCAAAAGGGAACCAAGAAGTCAAAGCTTCTACATCCTTTTTCTCTTGATCTAGGGAGTGTAATACACCAGCCAGAGTAATGTGGAAAAGTATATAATCAGCCTTACATTCTTGTGAGAGTTGATTAAAATCGATTTCTTGAAGACGCACCAAGTAGGTCCTATTGAATTTCTCCATTCTTTGCTGTCGCTCTGGAGACTTTTCAACAGTATAAAATCGCAATAAGGATTCTTGGTCCGTTGTATAGTCATGTATCAATTTTGGCATCTCGTTACAGGGTACGTATGCCTCTTTTGTCTGCATGAATGACTGTGCAGAGAGCATGTTATTACCGTATAGGGCTAAACATAAACAGACTGACCTAAATATATTTTTATACGTCATAATTGAGATTTAAGTGCAACAAAAATATTAAAACAGAAGGAGTTAACCCCTTCTGTTTTTTCGAATAACTCATATGTACTCCAGCTATTTTAAAAAAAGTCAGGACAATAAATTAAAATTGCCCTGACCAAAAAAAACTAACTAAAAACAATCTTTTATAATACTTTAACTTGGGTGTTACTTATTGTCCCAAGTAGTGCCTTTTGCAAACCAATCACTTTGTCCCACAGCCTTCACATTTGGATTTTTCATAATCTCATCAAGTGGGTAAGGGAACCTTCTTGGAAAAGTTTTAGTATTGAAAACATTTATAATCATATAATCAAAATTAAAGGCTGGATATCCAGTTCTTATATAATCAAAATAAGTTTCATTGCCTCGCCATAAATTTGCAATATATTTTTGGTTTATAATCAAGGCCTGAGCTGACTCCTCGTTAGTTGGGATGGACATAGAAGGTTGGTCAAGATAAATGGAAATGTCAGCTGTGTTTACTCCTATATATTCCATATCAGCCCTTGATCCTTCTTTCATGGCCGCTTCGGCCAGTAGCCAATTACCTTTGAAAGCATATGCCTCCGCTTTTAGAAATTGGGTCTCGGCATATGTCATTATAAAGTCAGGGAACGCTTTTGAAAGATAGGAGAACTTATAATGGCTAGGCCTATTGCCAGACTCTACCGGTGGACCCGCTCTATGCCCCTTAAATTTTGTTGGATCAGCTTCCGAGTAAGTAAACATGATTGGCCTTCGGGGATCGTTATAAAAGTTCATTAAATCAATTAAAAAATTTCCTGGGGTTAAGCCTTGATTATTTGAATACGCCCTGTTCATGTAATTGAATATTTTGTTTGCGTTTGTCAATTCGTCTAAGTGTTGCCAAGCTACGATATCATCGTTAGATGTCATTCCATTTTGTAGATAAGACAGTACAAGATCGGCTTGTGCGGCCTTTGTCGTTCCAGATGCATAGGCGAGTCGCATGGCCTGTCGTGCTTTAAGTGAATATGCCAGTTTCCTCCATTTTGAAATATCACCGTTCAACATATAGTCATCAGAACCTGGTGATTTTTCGCCAGCATCTCCTTGAAAAAGAGAAATGGCCTTGTCTAAAAGTCCATTAGCATGGGTGTAGAGCTTCTCTTGGGAAGCCAGCGTTGGTTGAAGTACGGTCAAGCCTAATAAAGCATCTTCCAGCGGAGCCTGATCATAAACATCGGCAATATAAAACCAATGTGACGCTAAAATTGTAGCAGCAATCCCTTGATAATGGTGGTTACCATTTTCTTTTGCTTTGTCATAAAGCTGTGCCGCATGTTTTAAAGACCCTGCGTAAGAATTCCAGACCTCATTACCAAAAGCTGGGCTAATATTCATGTCCATCGGGGTTGAGCCCTCGATTGAATGCCAAGATATCCAGGTAGGAAAACCACCCCATGTATCGAATTTAGCATTTAAGGTAGTAAACCATTCAGCTTCTACACCGATCAGCATAATATCTTCGGTAATTGCAGGCCCATCAACAATACTGTTGGGATCCGTATCCACATCGATCCATGTATCACAACCGGCTGCAAAGAGCCCAGATATGAATAGTATAATAAGATTTTTATATAAATTTTTCATGATATATGTTTTTAGAATTTAGCAGTCAAAGCAAATGAAAAGGTTCTTGTAGCTGGGAAGCTATATCCTGAATATGCGTTACCATTGTCAATACCACCCGTATTAATCTCTGGGTCTGGTCCTTCAAAGCCGTCCTTGAACTTTCTCCAAAGGTTTCTGCCCGAAAGGGCGATCTCGAGACCTCGAATTGGCGTTTTAGAAAGTAAGTCCTTAGGGACTTTATAAGACAGTTGTAGCTCCCTTAATTTAATATAATCTTTAGGCATTACATTCTCTTCCAACACCCTTTGAGCGACCGTCTGAAAATAAAGATCGTAACGGGTAGACTGCGGTGTCTCGTTTGTTACTACAACCCGTTGGGTATCATAATCATAATGCCCCATAACCCCATCAAAGGTAGTCATATTGTTGTCCGGTCTATTTTCCTGATGTTTGGCCATACCATAATAGGTAAGGTAGTGGTCATTAAGACTATACAAAAACCCTCCCTTACTCATATCCAATTGCACGGTCATGGCAAAGTTTTTGTAGACAAACGTATTTCTTAAGCTTCCCAACCAGTCCGGCTCAATTTTCCCTAAAATTTGACTCTGGTTGTTATCTGGCAAAGGCCGTCCATTTCTCAAACCTTCAGCGTCATCAAGTACCAATCTTCCTTGATCATCACGTAGAAAACCTGATCCATAAATAACAGGAAAGGGCTGACCAACAATTGCGGTACCATAAGATCCCAAATCAATTGGTGAGTTGTTGGTACCTAGTTTGTCCACCATAGAATTATCCTTGGACCAGTTTAGATTAATGTCCCACGAAAAATCCTTTGTCTTTATAGGGGTTCCATAAAGCCCAACCTCTATACCCTTATGGGTAATCCCACCGATATTCACATCCCCATACGTATAACCTGTAGAGGGAAGAAATTGTTCGCTCAGAATCTGGTTCTCGCTCCAGTTGTGATAGTAGGAGAAATCAACGCCCAATCTATCCATAAAAAATTTTAGTTCTGCTCCTAGCTCTATTTCACTTTTGAACTCGTTGGTTAGGGACACATTAGGGATCTTATCAGTTGTTAGATAACTTCTTCGTCCGTTAAAAGGCCATGTAACTCCTGCTACATTACCTCCTCCATCTCCTGCCTGAGCCAACAGCACATTTCGGCTATATGCACTGGCAGGAGAACCTACCTTGGCATAACTGGCCCTAAGTTTTCCAAAGCTAAGAACCTTGTTTTTTGGCAATAGCTCACTAAATACAAAAGCTAAACTATGGCTAGGATAAAAAAAGCTGTTAGCCACACTACTAGCCCAATCATTTCTTCCCGTTACAGTGTAATATAAAAAACTTTTATAGCCTATCATCGCTTGACCAAAGAAAGAGTATGCTCGATAAGATCGTCTGTAGTCACTGGCTTGATAGCCGCTTACATTAGTGCTGTTATAAATACCTGGGATTACTAGGCCATTTCCAAAAAAGTCAGACCCACGCAATTTATTTTCTCTGATATTGTGACCCACCAAAGCGTTTAGACTAAAATCCCCATAATAATTTTTATAGTTTATGGTTTCTGTAGATTCTAGGTCACGTGAAAAGCTCTCTGAAGAGTTATATATTCCTTGAACAGAAGCAATACCGTTTTTATTTAAGTGATTATCATTATGCGCACTTATTGTGCTAATACCTGTCACAGATCTAAATTTTAATTTAGGTAGGATTTCGTATTCGACCGTGATTGTAGAGGCTAAACGATCCCGAAGATTGTTTTCACCCCCGTTCTCAAGAGCCCACAGGTACGGATCTCGGGACCCACCGCGATAAGATCGTAATTTACCATCCGCATTCCTTAATGGGTGCGCATTCCATGTGTTGGGACCAGCAAGTACGGTATTCATAAAGGCACTGTTGCTACTATTCTCTGCCAAACGATCAATATTTTGCTTAGAATACAAGATATTAGAGGAAACCGTAAGCTTTGGTGTGAAACGGAACGAAGTGTTCGCATTTATGGTATTTCGTCTGAATTCAAGGGGATCTATTATCCCATTATTATTTAGGTTCCCATAACTAACAAAATATGACGCATCGCCAGTACCACCCGAAACACTTAAGTTGGTCTCATTGGTGAAACCGGTCTTGAACACATCCCATCGATCATAGTACTTGGCTCCAGGAACATTGGCGATTCTTGGCCCAAAACTTGTCGATGTAAAAGAGGTTTCTCCATCTACATACTTCCAATCACTAGCTTTGGCATCCCAAAAGCCTTGTGACCAAGTCTTTTGGAGCGGAACCTCATAAATTTGATCAAAACTTGAAGAATTTGAGAAGGTAATGACAGGTTTTGAATTAAACGACCCCGACTTTAAGGTAATAAGAATAACTCCATTAGCTGCCTGACTTCCATAAAGAGCAGATGCCGCTGCACCTTTAAGCACACTAAGGTTTTCGATAGAATTGGGGTCAATATCAGCAAGTCCCGAAGAACTGCTTCCGTTAGATGCATCAAAAGGAACTCCATTGACCACTAAAAGTGGCTCGTTGTTCCCAGTAATTGATGAACCTCCACGTATAACGATTCTGGTGCCACTACCAGGCTGGCTAGATGTGCTTGAAATGTTTAACCCTGCAACTTTTCCACTTAGAGAGTTTACAAAATTGTTCGTAGCCTTTACCGCACTTATTTCTTCGGAATCTACCTGGGCGGTTGCATAACCCAATGCCTTTTTTTCACTTTTAATTCCAAAAGCAGTAATTACGACCTCATCAAGTTCAGATACATCTTCTTTCATAACGACATCGATACTGGATTGACTGTCCACTATTATTTCTTGCGTAGCATATCCTATATATGAAAACACCAAAATGTCTTTGGAATTGGCCACTATTGAATAGTTACCATCAAAGTCAGTCGTTGTTCCGGTAGTCGTTCCCTTGATTGCTACACTGACGCCGGGTACGGGTTGTTCCAAATTATCCGTCACAACACCCGTGAGCTTCCTGTCTTGGCCGGTAGCGTTAAATGTGGCCAGTAACAACCCAGACCAGAGTAGTAGCATATGGATATTAAATTTTGCTTTAAGTTCTGTTTTCATTTTTAATGTTTTTGGTTAATTAATTCTAAGGTAGCTATTAAAAGAACACACAAAGTTGACTTGAAAACTTAATGATTAAAATAAGCTAATAATCAAGTAATATATTAACATTGGGTTTCTTAATTTCCTAATAAATCAGATAAAAAGCCTTTTAAGGGCTATCTAATCTATGAACAATCAAAGAGTTAGGCCTTCTACTATTATATTATGAAATTCTTCCTTTATGTTATCATCTTCGCTATTTGAAAGGAGAAGGAAGAATTAAAACCAGTAAATTGAGATAAAAAATCTATACTATGTTGCGCAGATCAATAATTGAATTACCAAACCGTAATTTTCACTAAAAATTATTAGAAACCAATATGTTACAATAATCCAGTCAATGTATCACCAAAAGATATTTTTAAAGACCATATGAAAAATTCAAAAATGTTTCCTAAGAAATTGGTAATACCGTTCCTAACGGTCAGTATTTTCGTGATATTCAGTTTTCGGGGCGGTGCCCAAGTAGCGCAAACCATTTATATAGATAATTCCGAGCAGGTTTTAGAAATTGGCTCCATATCGGATAATACGTTGCGAATCGTTTTAAAGCCTGTTGGGGCGAAGTATATTAAACCTCCCTTTATAGAATCAAATTTATACGAACAGCCTACTTTCCGAATTTCTAAAATCGGTAGCGTTGTTCGAAAGTCTTTGGGAAATCTAACAGTAACTATAGAACCAAATCCATTACGGGTCAATATCACCAATATTAATGGACAATTTATTCAAGAGATTACATTTATGGATAATGGGGAAATGACCTTTGCTCTTGACAACTTGCCCATATTGGGTATGGGCGAAGGCGGGCCAAAACCAGACAAAGAAACCGATTGGCGAAAGCTCGAAGTGGAATATGACAGGAAAGGAAGGCTTCACAACATGAAACCGAGGTGGCAAAGCGATGCCTATGGATCACGAAATCCTGTACCATTGCTTATTGGTACACGCGGATGGGGCCTGTTCGTGGCAAGTCCTTGGGTTGAGGTCGATTTGACTTCGCCTGAGCGAGGTGTACTGATTCCCCTCGCTATTCCAGATTCCTTATCGCCTCAAAACCAGAAAAATCAAGGGCTTAATATCGGCAAGGGTATTCCTCCAATAGCCAGTAACGTTCCAGGATTAAAGGAGATTTTTATTTTTGACGCCCATGAGCCAACTGTTTTGATGAAAGATCTTGCATTATTGACAGGAAATGCCGTAATGCCTCCAAAATGGGCGTTGGGGTATATGCAATCCCATCGAACCTTAGAAAATGAACGCCAAATGATCGAAATCGTAGAAACATTCCGAGAAAAGAAAATACCGTTAGATGCTGTTATTTATTTAGGTACGGGGTTTGCCCCCCGTGGCTGGAACAAAACTCAGCCTTCTTTTGAGTTCAACCCGGAAGTTTTTAAACGAGACTCAAAAGTGGTCATTGACGACCTTCATGCCCAACATGTCAAAACCGTGCTTCACATCGTTCCTTGGGACCGAGACAAACTACCATCGTTGCATGGCACCATTCCCATCGAGTCGGATGAACAGATAGATCAATCACATATTTTTAACTACTGGCAACAGCACAATGAGTTAATGGCAATAGGGATAGACGCCTTTTGGCCAGACGAAGGGGATTGGTTTGATCTGTACGAAAGACTTAAACGCCATCAGATGTACTATCAAGGACCTATCTTCACGCGACCAAACGTCAGACCATGGAGCCTGCATCGAAACGGTTTCCTCGGCATCGCAAAATGGGGCGGATGGATCTGGTCGGGAGATACCGATTCCTCCTGGAAAACACTAGAGGCTCAAATCGCCGTTGGCATTAACAGCTCATTGAGTATCTCGCCATTTTGGGGTTCCGACATCGGTGGTTTTTATCCTAATCCGGAGAAAACGGGAGAATTATATGCACGTTGGTTTCAGTTTGCAACTTTCTGTCCTTCTTTCCGCTCCCATACACGTACTTGGCACACCGGTCTGCCCTGGGGGTGGGGACTAAATGATATGGGGCCGAGGGAAAACAATGGCAACAACGATTTTATTTCAAAAGAAATCGATAGTCTCCGCAATCCCTTGCAATCGGAAATGAATAACCCCACCATTGAACCCATTGTTAAGCAATATGCCGAACTACGCTATCAGCTTCTTCCCTACAACTATTCCTTGGCCTGGGAGGCTCGTAATTCCGGAATGCCAATGATGCGGTCGCTTTGGTTACAATACCCTGAAGACAGCAATGCTATTGGAAACGGAAAGGAATATCTATGGGGGAAAGATCTGTTGATTGCCCCTGTTTTTGAAAAAAATGCTACTGTCCGTGAAGTTTATCTTCCGAAAGGACAATGGTATGATTGGTGGACTCACACAAAAGTGGAAGGGGGTCGGACAGTCTTTAAAAAAGTAGATCTTTCCGTGATGCCGATCTATGTTCGCGCCGGGGCAATTGTTCCCTTAGATCCCGTTAGACAGTACACGGAACAAAAAGTGGAAGAGCCCACCTTGTTACAAGTATGGAAAGGGGCCAATGGAAATTTCATCCTGTACGAGGATGATGGTTCAAGCCTTGAGTATCTCAAGGGAGACTATTCACAGACCAAACTAACCTGGAATGACGATGAAAATAAGCTAACCGTCGAGCCAATTGGTGAATTCCAAGACTTTTCAGGAGTAAATAAACGCATCTTTAAAATTGAAATAATGCCTGAAAATACTTTGAAAGTAATTGAATACTCTGGCGAACGAATAGAAATTAATTTTTAGGATATGTATAAACTGGAATATACAAGAACAATAGATCTTAGAAAAGATATCATTTTTTTATTAATGTCATCTGTATTTTTATTTTCAACCGTGTGTTTCGCACAGATTGAAAAAAATCAAACAATATCTGGAAGTGGTATTCTAGTAAGTTTCAATACCACTGGTATTATTAGCCTTTCCTCTCCTTACGATCCGTACAATGCGAATATCGTCGGTTCAGGAAAAACATTGGGCCTCGTTGATCTGGCTTACCAAATTGGAGGTGGCGATTGGCTTGATATCTATAAAGAGGAAACTAAAGTTTCTCAATCGGGTTCTCAAACCGTTTTTACAGATTACATAAAAGGTATGCCCATAAAAATGGAAAGGTCTTTTGAAAAGACAAGCGGTGGTTTGGACTGGAAAATCAGACTCGAAAACAAGAGCGACTTTCCCATTACTATTGGCGATATCAGTTTACCATTGCCATGGAACAAGCCATTCGGAGAAGATCCGAAAGAGAATTTTGAAAAAAGTTTTACCAAGCACCAGCACATTGCAGGCAATGGATCTTTCATCTATTTTACACGCCCCTCTGGGGAACCTCCCTATTTAATAGTCATGGCCAAACCTGGAACGCAACTGGAATATTTTGAAGAAAGCCCCGATTTTAAAATATTCATCCATTCTGGGCTTTCTGCAGAAAGGAAAAAAGAGGGAAATTGGCGCATAGCACAGACAAAGTATGAACTGGCTCCAAAAGGGAAAAAAGAAGCAACGGTTGAATATGGTTTTCGCTTGGAATGGGCCGAAAGTTATGATGCAATGAGGGAGATTCTCTATGAGAACGGCCTCTTTGACACTAGGATCATCCCCGGCATGACCTTGCCACAGGGCCTGAAAGCCAAATTTTCCCTGCATTCTAAAAACAAGATCGATTCAATAGTTACCGAATATCCAAATAAAACAGACCTCAGATTTATCGAAAATAAAACGACGGGCTATAAAATCTACGAAGTAGCTTTTCATCGTTTGGGCGAAAACTTATTGACCATTTATTATAATGGTAACGAAAAAACGATATTGGAATTCTTTTCTACAGAAGCACTAGAAACCTTGATCAAAAAAAGGAGTCAGTTTATTACGGAGAAACAACAGTATAAAGATTCCACCAAATGGTACAATGGCCTGTATTCCGTTTGGGACATGAAAAATAAGGCGCTTCGAGGACCTGACAATACCGATGGTTTTGACTTTTGGTGGGGCTACGTGCTTGCTGCCGACGATCCCGCGCTCAGCAAAGCACCATTTTTAGCGGCAAAAAATGTTTTTATCCCCGATGACGATGAAATCAGGTCGATCGAATACTACATCAAAAATTTTGTTTGGGGCGGATTGCAACGTACCGACAAAGAACTACCGAATCCGTATGGCATATACGGTACTCCGAATTGGATGGTAAACCGCGATTCGTTGTTGCGGGCCGGTGTTAAAAACCGCAATCTTGATAAAATGAACATATGGCGATCTTACGACTATCCGCATATTGTGATGCTCTACTTCCATATGTTCCAAATCGCCGAATTTTATCCAGAAAAAACTACCTATCTCGACGCCAATGGCTATTTGGAGAGAGCGTTCCAGACAGCCAAAGCATATTTTACATACCCCTATGAAATACTCCCTTGGTACGACACCTATAAATGGGGGTGTTACAATGAATTGGTGCTGCTTCCCCTTATTGAAAGTCTTGAAAGTCACAGTAGAAAAAAAGATGCAGCATGGCTGCGGAACGAATGGGAGAAAAAGGTAAAATACTTTGTGTATGACGACCCATACCCTTTTAGATCCGAATTTAGTTTTGATCGGACCGCCTTCGAATCCAGCTATGCGTTCGCCAAATATGGCACTCTAAACAATATGAAACCCGATTCAAAATTATGGTACGACATAAAGCTCAAAAAATGGTATTCGCATCCTAAAGTTGACCAAGAGGATAGCCGAGAATTCATGGAACGCCAACTTTTGGCAGGGCTTTCAGTTCGGGGGTGGTTGGAACCTTCCTACTATTTTTTAGGTTCGGATTTCAGTTTGAGCTATATGGCACGAATGGGCGGTTGGGGCATTCTAGACTATGCCCTCAATTTTGCAGAAAAACCATGGGATTGGCTGCAATTGGGCTATGCCTCCTATCTAAGTTCCTTCGCACTCATGAATACGGGCACGCCCGAATCCGATTATGGTTATTGGTTCCCTGGAAAAGAAAACGATGGTGCCATGGGGTGGGCATTCAACACTCAAAAGTATAGCAAGATATGGCTTCAGGACAGAAATAATCCCCGCGGTGCCTGGAACTACGACGGTGAGGCAGATCTCGGCAATGGAGCCATATTTCGAACAGCCTCCACTATTTTAGTGGAAGATCCTCTATTTGGTTGGTTTTCCTATGGCGGTATGCAAGAAAAAATATCTGGAGATTTTCATGTCGTGCCCAAAGATGGAGTACGCAATACATTTTGGATGGTTTCCAAAGATAGTAAAATAGGCTTGCTGCTGAATAGGGATGGATTCAAAAAGGACGTGCCTATTATCTATTCTCCAAAGGATAAAACCATCACAGCCACCATCGAGAACCGTACCAAAGGGAATCATCTTACATTATTAAGAATCGTTACAAACGATACTTGGGAGATTCTTCTTGATGACCAACCCATCCGTTTTACGAAAACCGACCGAGAAGTTATGGTGGAATTACCTATTTCAAAAAATCAACATAGTATAAAACTTAAAAAAAATAATTCCAGCAAATGAAAATATCGCCATTTCTTTTAATCCTGTCCCTAGGCTGTCAGTTATTAGGCAACGCCCAACAAGTATTCACACATCAAGATACATTAAGAGGGTCTATAACCCCTGAACGAGCTTGGTGGGACTTAACTTATTATCATTTAAATATAAAGGTTAATCCGGTAGACAGTACCATCAATGGAAACGTTGAGGTAGCCTATAGGGTGCTGCAGCCGAACGACCGCCTCCAGATTGATTTACAATCCCCCTTGAAAATTAAGGCCGTGAAAGACGAGGCCGGCAATACCCTTGACTTCGAATCAGATGGGAATGCGCACTTTATACAATTAAAGAAGCCTCAGATAAAGGGGGTCGTCAACAAAATAAACGTGTTTTACGGTGGCAGGCCCAAGGTTGCAATTAGGCCTCCCTGGGACGGGGGCATTTCCTGGGATACTGATGCCAACGGCAACCCCATTATCCATTCAAATTGCCAGGGAATCGGCGCGAGCATCTGGTGGCCCAACAAGGATCATATGTACGACGAGCCCGATAGTGTTTTGATCAGCGTAAATGCACCTAAAAACCTAATGGCAGTTTCCAATGGAAGGCTTAGAAAAGTTGACAAACTGAAGGATGGTACAAAGACCTATCACTGGTTCGTGGACAATCCAATCAGCAATTACGGCGTCAATATCAACATTTCCAATTATAAGGAATTTTCGGAAATCTATAAAGGTGAAAAGGGAGACTTGACTATGGATTATTTTGTATTACCCTATAACCTTGAAAAGGCCAAAAAACAGTTTAAGGATGCCCCACGTATGATGAAAGCCTTTGAACATTGGTTTGGTCCCTACCCTTTTTATGAAGATGGCTATAAACTGGTGGAAGTGCCCAGCACTGGTATGGAGCACCAAAGTTCTGTCACCTATGGGAACGGTTTTAAGAACGGCTATCGGGGAAAGGGATCCTACTGGGGAATGAAGTTCGATTTTATTATCATCCACGAATCGGCCCATGAGTGGTTCGCGAACAATATTACCTATAAGGACATGGCCGATATGTGGGTCCATGAGAGTTTCGCAAATTATGCGGAGAGTCTATTTGTAGAATATTATTATGGAAAAGAGGCGGGACAGGAATATGTGAGGGCAAATAGGCCTGGAATAAAAAACGATTGGCCCATCATTGGATCTTATAACGTAAATGCCAAGGGCAGTGGTGACATGTATACCAAAGGGGGCAATATGTTAAATACCTTGAGGGAATGGATTGGCGATGATGAGAAGTGGCGGTCAATCCTTCGTGGGCTGAACAAAACCTTTTACCACCAGACCGTTACCACCGAACAAATAGAAAACTATATGGCCTCGGAATCAGGTCTGAATCTAAAACCTTTTTTTAATCAATATTTGAGGGATATCAGAATACCTGTTCTGGAGTATTATTTTAAGGACGGGCTACTCTACTATCATTGGTCAAATTGTGTGGAAGGTTTTAATATGCCCGTTAGGGTAACCTTGGACAACAATGCAACTGAAATACAACTTGAATTAAAAGCGGATCAATGGTCAAATATTGAGACGAAAGCAACAGTCTTGAAAATAAACCTCAATTCTTATGTGGCTTCATTTGAAGTTCAATGACATACTGGACCGTTTGTTTTGAGGCAATTAGGCATGTCTTTACTAGTCCTGTTTTAAACGTACTTTAAAATTTTTGCCCCAACCCTCTCTTTCTCGCACAACGACCAACATTTGATGGTCTTGAATGCGGACAATGAGATATTCCCCTGTTTTAGGAGAATGCTGTATGGCACCTGCGCACCAAACAGGAATGCCTTTCCAATTATAATGATCGATCTCATGGGTATGACCATGAAATATGGCTATTATATTGTATTTTTTTATGGTTTTGTAAAAAGCATTCTGTTCTTTTGAGGTCCACCATTTATCGCCCCATTCGTCAAACCCATAATGGAAGAACAGCACTATTGGAAGGTCACTTTTCCCCACATTTTTCTTTAAATCCTTCTTCAGAAAAACAAGGCTTTTTGAGGGATCTCGAAAGCCTTCCTTAAAATAAGGGCACCATTCACAGGCGGGATCCCAGTCCTTTCCAGGATAGCTATTGAGGTTCACAAAATGAACTCCATTCCGATCCCATGAATAGTGTAAGCTGTCCTGGGAAATCGAGGTCACGCCCTCGCGTTGAATGTTTCGAGCTTTTATGCCACTTCTTATCGGGCCATTGTTTGAACCATCGTGATTGCCAAAGCCTTCATAGACCCGATAAGGAAAATTTCCTTGACCGTTCAGTCCGAATTGTGTGGTAAAGTCGTTCCATTCTTCTGATCTACCATGATCGGTTAAATCTCCTGTAAAAGAGACCCATTGCGGGACATCTACTTTACCCCATAAAGAGTCTGGGTAAAAGGTGCCAGGAATGGTCGTCATATCAAGGGCCACTTTTTCACTGATGGATATAATGCTATCGTTTGATCCAAAATGTAAGTCGGAAGCTATAAAAAAGGTTATGCTGGCATTTTCTTTGGTGGTCTTTTCGGTCTGAGCAAAGCCAGTATGAAAAATTAGAAAAAAAAGGGTAGTCCATATACAGCGCATGTCAATAATTATTCTGAATAGTTTAAAAACATGTTTTAACATTTTTAGGAGTTTTCGGTACTATTTCATAAACTGTTTTAAAAAGGTTGACCCAAAAAAGTAATAGCGATTACCTATCTTATTTTAATGGTTTATATTTATAAGTGGGTCGGCACGCACACTGATGACTCCAGATGCTTTTTGGTTATCAAGCTCAATAGTTGCTTCGTACGTTCCCGGTTCTGGCACACGATTTGGCTTGGCACCAAAGAAAGGTTTCCCGCCCGCATAACCGGCAAAGTCAGCAACCAATTGTCTTCTTACTTCATTTAGATCTGCGATTGAGCCCGCTTGTTCCAATTTCTTTTCAATGGGTTTTAGCTTATTTTTAAGATCTTTTATCTTTACGCGTTTACCGAGTTCGCCAATGACTATTTCAAGATGCGTCTTGTAAGTATTAAGTTCTTCTTTTGAGTCGGGGAACCTTACGTCCAATGGCCATAATGTGCGGTTAATTCCTTCATGAACGGCAATTTTGTTCTGGAAGACAAGCTCGCCTTTCCTAGTTTTGATACTCACAACAGCCGAATCGGGCATATTCTTTCCTACATAAAAGTTGATCACCGCCCCGGCAGGTGGATTTTGGCCACTAAACTCGAAGGCGGGCTGCTTTCTGCCCGTATTGATTTCTATCCATTTTGTGGCTTCCTTTTGATTGAAAAGGTATACTGGATATTTGGCAATTTCTGCGCTCATCTGCCTTAGAGGTGAAATATCGTCCATAATCCAAATACTTCTTCCATGGGTACCCGCGATTAGGTCTGCTTCACGAGGATGGATAACTAGATCATGGATGGCAACCGTTGGAAGGTTACTCCTCATATTTATCCAAGATTTTCCGTCATCCAACGAAGTGTATACCGATTCCTCTGTTCCGACAAAAAGGAGTTTTTTTTGTACCGGATCTTCTTTGATGACGTATACCGAATATTTTTCAGGGAGGTTGCTACTGATATCCGTCCAGGTTTTCCCAAAATCCCTAGTTACATAAACATATGGTTTGTTGTCATCAAATCGGTGGTTGTCAAGGGTTATATAGGCTTTCCCTTCTTCAAAATGGGAGGCCTCTACTCGACTAACCCATATTTTATCCGAAATTCCGGGAATATTCGGTTTTACGTTTTCCCAAGTATCTCCACCATTCCGGCTTAGTTGCACATTACCATCATCCGTACCTACCCAAATCAATTCGTCATTCAACGGGGATTCACAGATAGTAATGATCGTGAAATGATTTTCTCCACCAGTGTTGCTAGTGGTAAGACCTCCTCCTTTCGAAGTATTTCTCAAAGCGGGGTCATTGGTAGATAAATCAGGACTAATAATTCTCCAACTATCCCCCCGATCAGTGGATTTAAACAAATAATTAGAGCCAAAATAAACTGTTTGAGGATGATTGGGAGAAATAATAAAGGGACTGCTCCAATTAAATCTGAATTGGGACGGAAGGAGTGGTCTCTCTGGTTTTTCACCAAAAAACCAATGCTCCCCAGGATAGATGGAATACCAGTTTGGAGTTTCAGGATATTTAGGATCAAAAAAATCATTAAAATTGGTAATGGTTTCCGGGGTCGGGGTAATATAAACATGTTCCCGTGTTTCTACATTCTGTCTCGCTACAAAACCTACATGATTTACCGTATACAACGTTCGCCAATCGGTTGGGTCTATTTGGGCATGAAAGCCATCGCCTTCTGCCACCCAAGTATTGTGCTCGTTCAGAATGCCATGAACCTCCCGACTGTTGCTCGGGCCCATCCAGAGTCCATTGTCTTGCAGACCACCAATGACCCAATAGGGATCACGCATGTCTACCCCAATGCCATAATATTGGCCTATAGCCATGTTGTTAAACGAGAGAAAGGTATTTCCTCCGTCTATCGATAACCTGGCGCCTTGGTCAGTCGCCATATACATGATCTTGCTATCATAAGGTGCGATCCACATGTCATGGTCATCGCCCCCACCAGGGTTCCACCGTGGGGGGCTAAAAGTTTTTCCTCCGTCCCGAGAAATCATAAAACCACGAGATACCACATATATATTGTTGTCATCCAACGGATCTATTTGTATTTGTCCATGGTAAAACGGGCGTATGGCATGCTTGAGTATGAACTTCCATGTTTCTCCACCATCGTCAGAGCGATAGACCCCTGAACCTGGTTTTCCTGCTTCTATATTCTCATCTGCCTCATAAGCCATAACCATGATCTCAGGATTTTTAAGATGAATAGAGACATCAATCATTCCACTGTCCCCTTCAGCCAGACCATTCGTAATTTTTCGCCAAGACTCCCCCCCATCTTCAGATTTGAATAGACCCCCATTTGGACCGCCCGATTTAAAACTTGCTGGTTGCCGCAGGCGTTCATAAAATCCTGCAAATAGTATTTTAGGGTTTTCGGGATCCATAATAATTTCCGTACAACCAGAAGTCTTTGCGATAGGAAGGCCATTGCCTAACTTTTTCCAACTTTTCCCGCCGTCCACGGTTTTAAAGAGTCCTCGACTGCCTGAATTTCCCCAAAGATGTCCCACTGCAGCTACATAAATAATATCCGGATTCGTGGGATGGGTTGCTATCTCCGCAATCTGGTGTGTGTCTTCAAGACCCATGTTTTCAAACGTTTTCCCACCATCAATAGACTTATAAATACCATCTCCCCAGGCACTACTATTTCTATTTGCAGCCTCGCCAGTCCCTACCCAAATAATATCTGGGTTTGGTTGGTAAAAGGCTACAGCACCTATAGATCCCGCCCCATATTCATCAAAAATTGGGGTCCAGGAGGTACCCGCATTGTTAGATTTAAACACGCCCCCTGAGGCGGTTGCCACAAGAACAGTTCTATAGTCCGTATTTAGGGCTTCCACGGCGGAAATTCGCCCCATCATATTAGCGGGGCCGATATTTCTCCATTGCAGATCGACAGTCAGGTTTTCAGGAGAGGATTGACAGAAAAGTAGACTAGCCCAACCCATTACAATGAACGTAGCTATTGGTTTTTTATCTCTGAAAAGATTAAAAGTAGTATTCTTGGCCATATTCTTTTATTAATTATTTTATACTAGGGTTTAAAACTTCTCGCTTATTTCAATTTACGAAGGTTGTTTTTTAATTCTTTAAATTTAATACTAAAATCAGTCTATATTTTAGGTTAGTAAATAATGTGTTTAAAAAGTATCAATCTCTGTTAATAAAGTATAATTGTAAAATGCTATAATCATACATATTTACTAAGCAATACAGAAAAGTTTTGGAAATGCCCAAGTGAGTTTAGAGAATAACATTCAGATTACTTTAGCCCCCAATAAGTTCGGAGTGATATTTTAAATTTCAAACTAATACATTTGAGATATGAAATACAGGAAATGGAGCTTAGAGGAAAAGCTAGAAATTCTATCCTCTTCAGAAGAACTTGGCATTGTAGAAGCTTGCCGCAAGTATAGCGTTAGTACAGGCACTTTTTATAGTT
>Ga0209491_10004697_pt1 | contig 20770 bp, 23 predicted proteins | sample BON02_FD_187213 | JGI IMG/M metagenome (GOLD analysis project Ga0209491, IMG submission 187213) | Freshwater microbial communities from Lake Bonney liftoff mats and glacier meltwater in Antarctica - BON-02 (SPAdes) (version 2) | ecosystem: Environmental > Aquatic > Freshwater > Ice > Glacier... | reverse complement strand
GGTCCGGCGGAATCCTTCGCGCAGCTCATCCGAGGCCATTGGGGTGGCTGTGAAATCCGCAATCACGGGACGCGCGACGTGCAATGGGAGGAAGACAAGACTCGTTCGGGCAACTGGGCGCTCAACGAATCCTTGGCCATCCTGCGCGTGGCGCTCATCTCGGTCAAATTCCGCCAAGGCGTCACTCTCTCCTGGCCTCGGATTTTCGAGCAATGTGCCCACTCCACCGTATCAGCAAGGTCCCTGATTAACGGAAAATCAATCAAATGAAAAGACCGTGTCATACTGCCACGGATATTGATCCGTTCCGTAGACATGGAATCGGGTGATTCCGTCGCAAACTTGCGGCCCTCGGAATCCGTTCCGCCGAGTGTGAGGAAGTGAAGTCCCGTATTCTCTGGAACGACTGGAAACGCAAAACCCTCTTTTGCGGATACACCGACGGGGACGATGATTTCTTTGGTAAAAACGGTTTCTTCATTAGGGTCGCTTTCGGTGACCGTATCGCCGTTGGCGTTGGTGGTTTTCGTCGTCTTGTGGACTTGGCGAGTGAGGTTCGCCGTCATGGTGAGGTCCTCGGAGATCGGCTCGTCCTCGGTGTTTACCGCATGAGGCGGAAGGGAGTTTTATTTCCGACCCGAACCAATCGGTCGATGCGTGAGACCCCTGCATAAATGGATGATGGGGGGCACCGTGGTTTCTGATCGCGCGGTAAGTGTCTGATCGTTCGCGTCGGTGACTTGGGTGGCGACGCTGACCTTTTTCCCGACCGGGAAATCACCAGCCGGAACTTTCACCGGAATCTCTGTGAATCCCTCGGGGGAGAGCAAATGCTCGGAATCGAAGCTGGTGCTGGTGATCGAATTGTCACCGTCGTTGCGCCGATTTTAAGAGAATCAATTTTCCGGACGATTTCAAAAGTGCTGTGGCGGAATTCTTCAACTTTGAGCGGGATGGAAAACGAAGCACCTTGCTCAAGCGCGATCTGCTCCTCCCAGTCTTCGGTTTGCTCCGCGATCTTGAGATCGTCGGGAAACGTCAAGCTGATCGTATGGTCTCTGGTTTCAGAATCCGGAAGGACATATTCGAGATCGAAAGAACCGAGTTTGGAGATCGTGATGTAACGGGTGAAAATCTCTTTGTCCTTTGGGTCGGTAATGACGATTCGCGCCGAAGCCTAGGCGGAAATCGCGATATCATTTCCCAGCTGATCGCGGACGATGCCTCTAATAAGGACCTTCTCACCCAGGCGATAAAGCGAACGGTCAGTGAACATAAATGCCCTTCGCGTCTCCGGTAATGATTTCATCCACGAATAGCGGACCGGAAAGTGCCACATGCCGACGTGGTTAAGAGACTTGTCGAAAGCGACTACGTAAGAGTCCATGCCGAAAACCGCATGAAGGTGGCGCGCCTTGTCACCGCATGGAACGGTGGCGAGACCGCTCCCATCCGTAGTAGCAGACTCCTCAAGCAGCGATGCGTCCTCACCGAAGACTCCGAGTTTCACACCTGGAAGCGGCTGGCCCGTCTCACGGGAAAAGCGAAAAGCAGCGCTGATTCATCCGTAAACTTCCAAGCGAGGACGACATCGGTGAGCTGCACGATCGCCTGCACGTTGCCGCGGCCATCTTTTCCCGATTCGGGATGCGGAGAGCCGACCACATTCAGGAACAAAGTCACGAATTTCGAATCTTCCGGCAGCAAATCGTTCCAAACGAGTTCCAGCAGCTTACCTGCATCGATCTCCGTGCCGAGTTCTATCTCAAACTTGCTCTTACCGTTGGCGAACTGAGCCTCGTCTTCGGATGGCGGAGCGAGTCTTGCAGGAATCCGCTAAAATTCGGCATTGAAGTTCCCGGCACTGATCAGCGCTAAATCACCGACTGCGGTAATCGTTTCCGCGAAGGCCCCCTGATAATTTTGGTGCTCGTCGAAATCCCCGGTGAACTCGAGCCTCTTATTGTCGACCGTGATCTTCACGTTCTCGGGCCGTGGCGAAACAGAAACCATTTCATCACTGAAAGCTTCAGAGAGTTTCCGATTGAAATAAACTGTGATACAGCGCGGAGGATTGGCCGAAATTTGAGGACTCACCTGACTGACTTTGAACGGCTCGACTTCGCCTATCTGATAGGAAATATCGCTTTTTAGAGCTATCAATTTTCCAGTATTCGGAAGCTCCTTGAGTAAGCGCAACACCCATTTCTTAGCCACCGGTAAGTGTGGATTTGGAGAGACTACAATAATGTTTCGGACGAGAGAATCCTGCTCGACAGGTGCCCGTTGTTTCTCCGGATTCTTACGATTTGCCCAGGTCAGATAGCTGGTTCCAAAATGTCCCGCCTCGGCTGCGGTCGGGTGCCTGAGATCCGCCGCTACGGGCTGACTCTTCTCCGAAGTGAACCCCAAGAAACCGGTGATCTCGGCGGGATTCACGTCGTCGTTAAAAACGATCATCCATGTCGCCGTCGCGGGGGAATACTCGCCACTCCAGCGGCTCTGAATACTCGCGGTATGCACCCGGAAATCCTCGGTGGAGACTTTTGCGAACTCCCCTTCCCCAACATCGCTCCCGTCGAGATATCTCAGTTTTCGCTTTGTCGAAAAACCGCATTTCTTGGCGATCGATGGGATTCCCGAAAAACGCAATTCCGCGATGGTCTAGGCTTTCCAGAAGATTTTAACCGACAGAAGAGGATCGATTGCGACGAGTTTGTTTTCGACTTCTTTCCCGAGCAGATCATCGCCAACCATCGGTTGCTCAAACACCACATCCACCTCGAACTCCGGCACAAAAGAAGGAGTCGATACCGTGAGTCGCGGGGCGCCCTGCAACACGGTTGAAGCCGCAATCAGCAGCAGGAAAGGAAGGAAATGTGTTTTCATGGCTTCCTTTTTAACGATTTTTACCACTTTGTTCATAATCAATCGGGCAAAAATAGAAACCGAAAATCCTAGGATGAACCCAAATTCTCTGTAAATCGGCCAACGCACGGGAAGCTTCCAACAGCCTTGCAAATGGCTGCGTGATGTATCAGGGTCCAGAAGTGTTTGATTTCACTTCGAAGATGCTCTCTGCCTTCGCACTGGCCTTCGCACTGGCCTTGGCACTCTCGGGCTGTGGACCCGATGTCTACCTCGTTAGCAACCCGACCTCGTCAAAGGATGGCCAATCGGAGACCTTCGGATACCGGACTTGGAAACAGAACCACTTCGACCAAGACATCGTGATTATCGGTATCCACGGGTTCTGTGGTGCCTCAGTAGATTACGCAAACCTCGGCAACTATCTAGTTAACAGGCAGTCCCGCACGGCGGTTTATGCCTACGAGGTGCGAGGTCAGGGCAGCGATCCTATCCAAGAACGCCGCGGCGACATCGGTGATCCTAAACAATGGTATGCTGATCTCGAGGCCTTCACCCAACTTGTCAAAGAGCGTCACCCGGATGCGAAGATCATCTGGTATGGCGAAAGCATGGGGGCGCTCATCGCCACACATGCGGTCTGCGCCGCCCCGGCAGGAGATCCTCCTTGCGATGCCCTTGTGCTTTCCTCACCCATCGTCCGCTTCAAGGACGATATCGAGCCCTGGAAGATTGCCCTGATTCAGATCGCAGCCGCAACCGTCCCCCTTGCCAGATTCCCGCTTGAAACCCTCGCCGGAGGCCAAGACGTGCAAATGACCCAGGAGTCCCATCACACCGAGCAGTCCACGACCAACTCATACAACATCGAGAAACACACCCTCCGGCTGCTTGGCACTCTCGCGAAACTTATAGACGGTATGAACGGTTGCGCGGCGAAGCTCGAAATTCCCGTTCTCGTCCTTCACGGCGGCGAAGACTATTTTAATACCGACTCGGACGTCCGCGGCTTCGTCGCACGCATCCCTTCGGGCGTTTCCAGCACTTACCGCAATTACCCCGCTGCCTACCACCTCCTGATGTATGACGAAGAGCGCCAGAGGATTTTCCGGGATGTAGCCAGTTGGCTTGATCGCCAGCGCAGGCGTTGAAAACCGGGACCGCAGACCTTCGATAATGAAACCTACAGCTTTTCTCATCATCTTCGCCGGCTTGGCTCACCTTCCTCTCGTTGCCTCGGCAAGGAATTCGGAGCCCCTTCCGGAAGGTGGATTCATCGAAAACAAAACTCCTTTTCTCCGCTCTGCTCTTGTCTTCAAAGTCGACAAGGTTCCGAACCGAACCCGCCGTGGGGTTCTTCTCCCTCTTGGTCACGGGTTTTGGGCATGTTTCGATCCCGACCTTCTTCGCTGGTCCGCAGTTTGGAAAACTGAGCCAGGCCAGCCTCCGATCAGCTACGACTCGATGGCTGCGATTTCGTTCCCGGATGCCAAAGCCAAAAGCACGAAGCCTCCCGACATGCAAGGGCATTTAGTCTTTTACACGCCTGAGATACCCGGAGCATCGATTGGGCAAGGTATCGAAATAGATCCCCGCAAAAATTTCCTAACCGATAAAAAAACACCGGTAGGACCACTCCCTCGAAATGTCGGCCAATGGCTCGGGATTTCGCTCTACGGAACCACACCGGTGCTTCATTACCGCGTTGGCGATGCGACGATCTCCGATACCATCAGAGCGAATGAAGACGGCTCGATCCAGCGCTGTATAAAAATCGGACCAACTTCAAGCGTCCTGAATTTTCGGCTCGGCTCACCGAGCTTTAAAACAAGCTCCAATGGAGCAACCGTTAGAAACGGAATCCTGCAAGTCGGGCCTTCAAAAACGGCACAAGAGATCCGACTATTCAATTGTCCAAACGCCCCACAACCCGAACTCCAGATTCCGGAAGCTCAAGCTTCTACTCCGATTTTTCCCGAATCGCTGACCGTGGTTCACTCGGCAGCAAAACTCGACGGACCATTTTCAATCCGTAATATACCAATTCCCGAAGGAGGACGAGTGATCCGCCCAACTGACATCGCGTTTCTCTCCAACGGCACCGCATTGCTCGCCACGCTCGACGGCGATATTTGGCGGGTTGAGGGAATTGATGACAACAAGTCCGTCTGGACCCGCGTTGCTACCGGCTTGTTCGAACCAATGTCCATCACCACGACCGGAGACGATCGCGTCTTTGTCTTGGGACGGGATCAAGTCACCGAACTCATCGATACCAACGGCGACGGACACATTGATATCTTCCGCTGCGCCTCGGACGCGTTTCTTCAAACCCTCCACACCCGCGACTACGCGACCTCACTTAAAATCGACCGCGACGGTTCTTTCCTCATCTCCAAGGGAGGTATCAGCGAATACGGAAATGGAGTCTCCGATGAAATCTCGCAGCATCGCGGGACCATCCTACGTATCTCTCCCGAGAAAAATTCCGTCGGTATTCTCGCCGATGGCCTGCGTTTGCCCTATGTCGGGCTCAGAACCGACGGAACGATCTTCGTCTCCGACCAACAAGGTCATTATATCCCTAGCACACCCATCCATCGACTCGGCGATGATCGGCCTTTTCTGGGATTCCGCGCGACGGACTTTCGCACAAAAAAGCAACCGACCGCTCCGCTGTTTTACTACCCATATCAAACAAACCGCTCCGCTGCCGCCTTCACCACGACTTCCAAGAAAGCATTCACGGATCTCGCCGATACCTTCCTGCAAATCTCATGGAACGGTCGTCTGTTTGGCATCGCCACACCGGATGGCGGCCACGCTTTCTCGTGGCAACTTCCCATCCAACTCGACTTTCCCTCATTGAACGGGGCCACCCATCCCAAGTCTGGACGCCTCTACGTCGTCGGCTTGGGCATCTCTGGCTATAAGCCCTCCACCACGAACTTGCTTGGACTAGCCTCGATCGAACAAACTAGATCGCTGCCAACTCCACAAAACTTAAAGATCGATTCAGATGGCATCCATGTGCAGTTAAACCGCCCTCTGACCTCAGATGAAAAGATCGTCCCAGGGAATCCAGCGCTGCGTGCTTTTAATATTAAACGCACCTCAAAATACGGATCAGGACACAACCTGTGGAGTGGAAAACCTGGCGAGCACCATTTCCAAGCAACCTCTTTCACACTTTCTCCCGACGGCTCCACTCTGCACTTGGCTTTCGATCAAATCCGCCGATCCGATGTCCTCGACATTCATCTAGTCGTTTCATCTGGCGACATGATCGTTCCTCTCCATCTCTTCTCAAGGCCCTCTCATCTACCAAAAGCCAATCCAGCCGATCTGGCTGAACTCGCTAATCAGGAAAAGAACCAACCAAAACTGGTCCAAGGCGATCCGAAAAACGGCAAGCAACTCTTCACCCAGTATAGCTGCAGTGGCTGCCACTCGCTCGCCGATGAAAAGCTCACCGGACCTCCGCTCAAAGGGCTCGCGACTCGCAGCACTGGAAAGGAAATTCGTGAGTCAATCCTCAAGCCAGAAGCAAAAGTTACCGAGGGCTATCCACCTTCCATGCCCTCATTCAACGGCGTTGTATCCGCCCAAGATCTTGAAGATCTCATCGCCTTCCTGATGACCCTAGCGAACTGAATTCCAACTCGGCTACGAATCTAGTGATAAATCTGAAATTCTCATAACGATTCGTCTTGACGCATGTTTATCCCAAGGCATTGTCCGCGTCCCGACAATCAATTTTCACCATGGCACGTATTTGTAGTATTAGAGGCACCCGCGTCCGCTCCGGCGGCAGAATCCATCGCTCAGGCTTGGCAAAGAAGAAAGGCGGTATCGGTCGTCACGTCACCAAGGTGGTAAAGAGAAAAGTTTCACCGAACCTTCAGAACAAGCGTATCTGGGTTCCAGAGCTCGACAAATTCGTCCGCATCAAGCTTTCCTGCCGCGCACTCAAGACCATCAACAAGAATGGAGCTTACGTGACCCTCAAGAAGGCAGGCATCGTTAAGTAAGCAGCAATGCACGGCTTTTCCTACAAAAGCGGCGAGCTTTTCTGCGAAGGCGTCTCACTTGGAGCGCTCGCAGCAGAACACGGCACCCCACTCTATGTTTATTCTGGAGGAACGATCACCGATCATTTCACCCGTCTCGACAAGGCACTCTCCGAGGTCGATCACGAGGTTGCCTACGCTGTAAAAGCAAATTCAAACCTTTCCGTCCTGCGCCTTCTCGCAACCAAAGGAGCCGGTTTCGATATCGTTTCCGGTGGCGAACTTTTTCGAGTCATCAAAGCAGGAGGCGACCCCGCACACTGCACCTTCGCAGGTGTCGGCAAGACCCGTGATGAAATCGTCTACGCCTTAGAACAAGGTATCTACTCTTTCAATGTCGAAAGCGAAGAAGAACTCCGCTATCTCGATCAAGTCGCCCGTGAACTCGGGAAAATTGCTCCCGCCGCCGTCCGCGTCAATCCAAACGTGGACGCGAAAACTCACAAATATATCTCCACTGGGAAGAGCGAAAACAAGTTCGGAGTCGACTTCGAAAAAATCGCCGAGCTTTATGACCGCGCCGCCGAAGAGCTTCCAAACATCAAGCTCAGGGGCCTGCAGATGCACATTGGCTCTCAGCTAACATCCATCGACCCATTCATCGAAGCGGTCGAGAAAGTCATCCCACTCGTCACTTCTCTCAAACAAAAGCACGGCATCGAATTCTGGTCCATTGGCGGCGGGATCGGTATCGTCTATGAAGACTCTTTGGAGTCAGGCACCCCAGATTGGTGGGCCTCAAAATCCGAGACCGAACGCCCCCTCACCATCGAGAAATACGGCAAGGAACTCGTGCCCCGTATCAAGGATCTAGGCATCAAAATCCTTCTCGAACCTGGACGCTACATCGTCGGCAACGCCGGCGTTCTCGTCACCCGTTGCCTCTACGAGAAAAAGGGCTCTGCCAAGACTTTTAAAATCGTTGATGCTGGCATGAACGATCTCATCCGCCCTGCCCTTTACGAAGGCCACCACGACATCACCCCTCTGATTGAGCCTAAAACTTCCGAACTTACGAAAGTCGACGTCGTCGGCCCAATCTGCGAGAGCGGAGATTTCTTCTGCCAGGACAGGCCACTTCCAGATTTCAACCCCGGCGACCACATCGCCTTGATGTCCGCTGGAGCTTACGGTTTCGTAATGGCATCGAACTACAACTCCCGCCCCTTCCCCGCCGAGATCCTCGTCGAAGGTGAAGACGCGACCCTAGTCCGCAAGCGTCAAACGCTCGACGATCTGATCTCAGGCGAACTGTAGCTGACGCGTCTTGCGGCAGGCCGTGAAAGCTGCGTCTCGCAAGCCACCCGAGACAGTGGCTGGAGCTCCCGGCTCGAATGCATTCAACAGACATCTTGCCTAATAAAGAAGCACTCAGTCACCAAGCTTGGCACAGAGTTTCAGAACCGCCTCGACCTCTCCGTCTTCCGCAACACCCGCGACGATGTGCCCCGCAAGACTGCGGGCGAGAGCATTCTGATCAGTCGGAAATCTCGCATCATCGATGACAGCTCTCACGATCGCCGAGAAAGTGGTGCCATTGTAGTTCGTGAAAGGAGCCATTCTATGCGCTTCCGGCGAAAATCGACCAGCTCGGGAAGATCGAAGTCGTTCTCATGATGTTCTTCCCGTCCACACTTGGTTTTCTCGTATCCATCTGGCGTTGGACATTGATGGGCCTTCCGGGCCAAACATAGTTGCACGTTCGGCCAAACTACCGCACCCGGCCGATCTCCTCAAGTTCCCAATTCCCCCACCCTACCCACAACTACACGGAGGATTTTTGCAAATCCCCGATCTATTGAGGGTGAGGCTCCGGAGCGAAATCGCTGAACATTTTACGTCCAGATCGGCAGAACGGCACATGGCCAACTCCCGCTTCCGTATTCCCGTCTTTTCCGAACAGCAGATTCTCGACCATGTCCGCGTCTGTCCGCTCGCCTCTGGCGATACTGCGGAGCGCAAGGTTTTGCGCGAACTCATGGAAAACACCATTATCTCAAAAGCGATATCCTCGTCGGCGAGCAGCTCCGATACGTGGCCGAAGTAGGTGGTCGCCAGGTCACCTTGTTGAGCTGGATTGCTGCGGCAGCCAACCATCTCAAAGACCGTGAGCAATGGATGGGCTGGAACATTTCACAACGTCGCCGCCGCCTCTCCCTTGTCTCCAACAACGCCCGCTTCCTCATCCTGCCCGGACCGGATTGCCCCAATCTTGCCAGCCGAGTGCTCGACCTCTACTGCGAGCCTCTGGCCGATGCGGAAACGCTCTCCTGCGTAGGGGCACCCTCCGTGGTGGAAGTCACCCGCGAGGTGGAGATACTCAAGGGCAAACGCACCAAGGAAAGCGTGTCGTATGTCTGCACGATTAATCCCGATCCCGGGCGCAGAGAGGAGTTTTTTGAGCGTATCTGCCGGTATTGGGGAACTGAGGGTGAGTTGCATCAACGGCTGGTTGTCAGCTGCGGAGAGGACTCCATCCGGGTGCGCAACCGCAACGCCCTGCTCAAGCTCGTGCTCGGCATCGTACGCCGCGCCGCGCTAGGCATCTATCTGCACTGGCGCAAACGCTTCAAAAACAAACGCCAATCCACAGTCAAAGACTGCCACGATGCCATGAACCGATTCAAAAATCGACTGGCCTTCGCCACCATTGCCGCCCCCTGACCTTTATCTGGTGCAAAAATCCGCCGTGAGGATTCCCCGTAGTCTTCAGCCTCAACATCTAACAAGCCAATGAGAAATTCGTGGTAACCGTAGTTCAGCACGAGGAGCACAAGCCCTCCCCAAGTTGCGACTTTCATGACTCCGATGGTTGCCAGAAGCCCGCGAACTTCACCCCAATAGCGAAACAACGACCCGGGGATCGAGCTCATGACCGCAATATCCGCAGAGAGCGTTGGTCCTCGTGATTTCTTCCTACATACTCGGGATTGAAAGACTGAAAAATTAGATCTGAAAATCAGAAGTTCCGGAATCGATGTGAAGACCGCACTCGAATTTCTCGCCGTCAAAGCGGCTTCCCTCACCTGACCCGTTTTCCGCAGGGCGGGTGCTATGCCAGTCGCCCATGGTGAGATAACCCTTCTCCGATAAAGGATGGCGCGGGAGGTTGTGCTCGTGGAGGTATATATCCACCTGCGCATCAGCCCAATCGAGGATTGGATAGGCTTTGAGGGTCTTCTTCTGCTGCTCGACAAATTGCCGGTCACTGCGGGTCTTCGACTGCGAGCGACGCAAGCCGCTGAGCCAGACATCCGCTCCAATCTCCCGCAAGGCACGATTCATCGGCTCGATTTTAGTTAGCGTGGCGTAGCGACTCTGATCAACGGCTGATCCCTCCCAAAGGTTTCCCCAAAGCGCCTGCATGTGGGCTGCGGAAACCGATGGCTGATAGATGCGGAGATCGAGCTTTGGCAGGGCGGAGCAAAGCTCTTCGGCATATTGATAAGTCTCCGGGAAAAGGAAACCCGTGTCGATGAACACGATCGGAATTTCCGGAGCATTCTCGTGAATGAGATGCAGCATTATCGCAGACTGCAGGCCGAAGCTTGTGGTTGCCACAAGATGCTCACCAAGGCGCCCGTGTAGCATGCGAATCCGCTCTCCGGCGCGCATCGGCGTAACCTCGGAGGATAGGTTCGCCGGATCGAAATCGGGTTCCGCATGAAACTTGAGGGCTTGCATACAGGCAGGATCAGACCGTGACGGCCTCGGGTTTGACGTTCTTATGAAAATCCTGTCCTTGCTCCGTGGCGGATACATACCCTGCACGGATGCAGAAATCGCCGAAGCGCTCGCCTTCTTTTCGTTCCTTCGCGTATTTCCTGATGATCGGCGTGAGCAGCTCTTTGATTTCTGTCCCTGGGAAATTCTCCCGATACATTTTGGAAAGCCTCTGACCTGCGAAACCTCCTCCGAGGTAAACGTTGTAACAACCCGGCGAGCGTCCGACGAAACCGATCTCGGAAATATATGGTCGCGAGCAACCATTCGGGCATCCAGTCATACGGATCGTGATCGCGTCATGACGAATCCCTGCTCCCTCCATCACTTCTTCCAACTCCGTAAGAAGTTCGGGAAGATACCGCTCTGCCTCGGCGAGAGCTAGGCCGCAGGTTGGAAGCGCGACACACGCCATCGAATTGAGCCGGAGACCGCTTTTCAGGTAGCTGTCCTTGATGCCGTATTGTTCCAGAAGCCTTTCGATCTCGGGACGCTTCTCTGGGGAAACGTTTGCAATCACCAGATTCTGATTGGCGGTTAGGCGGAAATCCCCATCATGAATCTTCGCAATTTCACGAAGTCCCGTGCGCATCGGATACTGCGGTGTGTCGAGAACGCGCCCATTCTGAATGAACATCGTGAGGTTAGACTTTCCATTCACGCCATCAACCCATCCGTAACGGTCGCCGTTGTCCTCAAAGGTAAAATCGCGCACCGGCCCAAGCTCGTAGCCGAGATACTCGTTGACCTTCGCGAGAAACCACTCGGGTCCGTGGTCGTCGACTGTGTATTTCAGTCTCGCGTGCTTGCGCTCGGTGCGGTCACCGAAATCGCGCTGCACCAACACGACTTTCTCAGAGACGTCGTTGACTTGATCTACCGTGCAGAAACCGATGATGTCTGCGAGGCGCGGGTAGGTCTTTTCGTCGCCATGGGTCATCCCCATACCGCCGCCGACTGCGACATTAAATCCAACCAACTCGCCATCCTCGACGATCGCTATGAATGAAAGGCAATTTGCAAAAACATCGACATCGTTCGACGGAGGCACCGCGATGGTGATCTTGAATTTACGCGGCAGGTAGGTCTTGCCGTAGATCGGCTCGATCTCTTCTTCGCTCGTTTCGATCTTTTCCCCGTCCAACCAGATCTCGTGGTAGGCACGGGTTGCAGGCGTGAGATGATCGGAGATTTGCTGGGAAACTTTAAGAACCTCCGCGTGTACACCACTGAGATACGGATTCGGATTGCACATCACGTTCCGGTTTACGTCACCGCAGGCCGCGATCGTATCCATCGCCGCTTGGTTGATCTCGGCAATCGTCCGCTTCAAATTCGATTTGATAATCCCGTGGAACTGGAATGCCTGACGGGTCGTCAACTTGATCGTGCTGTTCGCGAACTGGGTCGCCATCCGATCCGTTTCCAACCACTGCTGTGGCGTCGCGACACCTCCCGGCACGCGAACTCGGATCATGAAAGAATACGCCTTCTCCAGCTTGTGCTTGCGGCGGTTCTGGCGCAAGTCGCGGTCGTCTTGCTGGTAAGTTCCGTGGAATTTCAGCAACTGCTGATCGTCCTCACTCATCGAGCCGGTCGAAAGGTCTGCTATACCTTCTTTGATCGTTCCACGCAGGTAGTTGCTGCGGGTTTTGATCCCTTCGTTTGCCGCTAATTTTTGTTCAGCCATTGGTAAAGTCTTTCTAGTGTTTGTATTCTGGTTTCTGATTTCTCAATAAACATCGCGCTGGTAGCGCTTGGATTTCTTTAAATTCTCCACGTATTCTTCTGCTTCTTCGCGGGACTTCGCACCGTAGTTTGCCACGATGGAAATCAGCGCCTCGTGAACATCGGCGGCCATTCTGTTGGCGTCGCCGCAGACGTAAAAATGGGCACCTTCCTCCAGCCAGGCGTAGAGTTCTTCACCCTTTGCCAACATCTTGTCCTGAACGTAAACTTTCTCCGGTTGGTCCCGTGAGAACGCCAGATCCAGCTTGGATAGTTTGCCGTCTTTCAGGAAATCCTGCCACTCAAGCTGATAGAGGAAATCGTAGGTATAGCGTTGGTCGCCAAAGAACAACCAGTTCTTCCCAGCCGAACCAACCTCGGCCCGATGCTCAACAAATGCGCGGAACGGAGCAACTCCGGTTCCAGGGCCGACCATGATAATCGATGTATTCCCATCCGCAGGAAGCCGGAAATTTTTGTTCGGCTGCACGAACACCGGAACACTCTCACCACTCTTCGCGATATCTGCGAGGAAGGTCGAGCAAACCCCTTTACGCACTCTACCATAAGTCTCATACCTCACCGCTGCGACAGTCAGATGCACTTCGTCAGGGTGAGCGAGCGGGCTCGATGCGATCGAGTAAAGCCGCACCGGCAGTTTGCGAAAAATCCCAGCGAGCGCATCAGCAGAAAGCCCGCCCGGCGCAAAATCAATCAGAGCGTCGACGATCTCGCGGCCATCAATGTATTCGCGGAGCTTATCCTTTGCATCTTCAGCGAGCAATGCATCCAGCGTCGCCGAGCCAGTGGCAGCAGCAATCTTCTTCAGCACCGCTTTTGAAAGAGCGGTAATATCGTAATCCTCTCTCACAGCGTCGGCCAAAAGCTTTTTACCAAGACCTTTGACTTCGACTTCTTCGGTCCCAGAAAGCTTGGCGGCATTGAGCACATCCTTGATCATCGAAGGGCAGTTCGTCGGCAACACCGCGAGCGAATCGCCCGGCTCGTAGTGAAGTCCGCTTCCCGCGAGGGAAAGCTCGACATGGACCGTCTCCTTCGCGGAGCCCTCGCCATTGAGAACCACATTTTGATAAACCTCAGAGAGAAACGGCTTCTTCTTCCCAAATTCCACAGTCGGAACCACCCCCGAGCCTGCGTGCACAACAGCAATTGGCTGAGCGGCGACCGGGGCGATTGCTGTCATCGTGGCCTCGAACCACTCTGTATATAAATCTTCAAAATCCACATCGCAATCGACTCGCGGTGCCACGCGGCTCGCTCCAAGTTTCTCAAGCCGGGCGTCGAACTGCTTTCCGATTTCACAAAATAGCTCGTAAGAAGTATCACCGAGCCCGCATACAGAAAACTTCACACCATCCAGCTTTACGTCCTCTTCCATAAAAGCCTTGTGGAAACCAACCGCAGTCTCAGGAGCATCTCCGTCACCCCAAGTGGAAACGATCACCAGCAGATTTTCTTCTTTGGCCAAATCCGACGGAGAAATATCAGCCATGTTTTTCATCACGGCTTTGAAGCCTCTTTTCTTCGCCTGCTTTACAGCGCGATCGGCAAGTTCCTCGGAATTTCCACTTTCTGTTCCATAGAGCACGGTTAGCTTCCCTGCGTTAATGGGAGCCGCTATGGGCACAGACGCTTCGGAACCAGCAGCGAGATATCCGCTGAGCCAGCCGCGCTGCAAAGCGTCAAATCCAACGAGTAAAGATTCCAACGACGTGCGTTGGCTTGGCGAGAACGGTGAGTTGTCTGGAAACATAATCCTTAGTATTTGACCTTCTTTTGTCAGGTTTCGTCAAAACGTTGCTCCCTACCCACTAAATAAGCAAATTCTATTTCGAAAATTTTCCCCGATAATTTGCCAATTTGAATCTTTCCCAAAATTCCCGAAAACACCTACCAGCTCTCCGCTTTGGAGTTCCCCATTCCGTTTTTTCCGTCTAAACCTTCCCCATGCCCACTGTCCAAGTTGCCCTCGGCGACCGCTCTTATCCCGTCCTCGTGGAATCCGGCCTCCTCACCAGAACTCACGAATTACTGGGACAACACGGACTCTCCAATCGCCGCATCGCAATCATTTCCGACCAAACCGTCGCCTCCCACCACGCCAAAATACTCTCGGAAAGCTTTCCCGAAGAACGCCCATCCCTCCACACCGTTCCTGCGGGCGAAGCCTCAAAATCCCTCAGCCACGCCGAAACACTCTGCCGGGAAATGATACTCAATGGCCACGACCGCCGCTCGCTCGTCATCGCCCTCGGCGGCGGAGTCGTCGGCGACCTGGCAGGATTCGTCGCATCCATTTTCTACCGCGGCATCCCCTTCGTCCAAATCCCGACCACCATCGTCTCCCAAGTCGATTCATCAGTCGGTGGGAAAACCGGCGTCAACGTCGCCGAGGGCAAAAATCTCCTCGGTGCCTTCCACCAACCAAAACTCGTTATCGTCGATCCCGCAACATTGGCCACCCTGCCCGCCCGCGAATTCCACGAAGGCTTCGCCGAGGCGATCAAACACGCGGCCATCCGCGATGCCCAGATGCTCACTGATCTGCTCGCCATCGACCCAGAAAAACGTGAAGTCCCCGCCGACCTCCTCGCCCGCAATATCGCCATCAAAGCGCGCGTCGTCGAAGCCGATGAATACGAGACCAGAGACATCCGCGCCCTGCTCAACTTCGGCCACACCATCGGCCACGGCATCGAAGCGTCCCTGCCCTACGGTGAAATGCTCCACGGCGAAGCGATCGCCCTCGGCATCCGCGCCGCCCTTCTGATCTCCGAGAAACACTCCGGACTCACCCCGGAATCCTCCCGCAAAATCCTCGACCTGCTCGCGCATTTTAACCTCCCTCTCAGGCTTTCCGAATCCATCCCCACATCCACAGTCATGGAGAAACTCACCCGCGACAAAAAATTCAAATCCGGAAAAATCCGCTTCGTCACCCTTTCCGAGATCGGCAAAGCCCAAGTCATCGAGACCGTCACCCGCGAAGACCTCGAAGCCGCCATCCATCACCTCCGAAGCTAAAAATTCAACTCTCAACGAAGAACTCCGGAACAACACCTTATCCCTCTAATCGCTGATCACCTCCTACTTGAAAGTTGAATTTTGAACATTGAATTTTACCACGGCGACTGCCTCCAAATCCTCCCCGCCTTCGAAGAAAAATCCTTCGACCTCGTCGTCACCTCCCCGCCCTATAATCTAGGCATCGCCTACTCATCCTTCAAAGACACCGCCCCGAGAGACGAATTTCTCGATTGGTGCAAAATCTGGGTCACTGAAGTGAAACGCGTCATGGCAGACGACGCTTCGTTTTTCCTAAACATCGGCGCTGCTCCCTCCAACCCACTCCTTCCCCACCAGCTCATCCTCGCCCTAACCGAGGGTCCGGAGCCCCTTTTCATCCTCCAGAACACCTTCCACTGGATCAAATCCATCACCGTCAAAACCACCAATAACCAAGAGATCTCCGCCGGCCATTTCAAACCCATCAACTCGAATCGCTACGTCAACGACTGCCACGAATACATCTTCCACCTCACCAAAACCGGCAACGTCCAGCTAGACCGCCGCGCCGCAGGCGTCCCATACGTTTACAAATCTAACATCGCCCGCTGGGGCCATACCGGTGGCCGCGACCTCCGCTGCCGCGGAAATACCTGGTTCATCCCCTACGAAACCATCAAATCCCGCAAAGGCCAACGCCCCCACCCCGCCACCTTCCCCATCGCCCTCGTCGAGCAGTGCATCAAAATCCACGGAGAAGCCGAAAACACCCGACTCCTCGACCCGTTCCTCGGAATCGGTTCCTCCGCTCTCGCCGCGAAATCCCAACAAGTCCACCACTTCACCGGCATCGAACTCGACGCCGAATACCTCTCTATCGCAAAAAAACGGCTCGAACCACCGACCGAACCTGATCTTTTTACCTGAAAGACCAGCAATCAGAAGCCATCGAGACGGCGATCGTTTAAATACTAAATAGTTAGGGTTTCCCAAATTTCTTGCTTCCCATACCTAACGAATTCCCGTATATTAAAAAAGTCCCGAGTATCAGTCTGCGTTTTTGAAAAAATCTTCGGTATCAGTCCCAACCGAACACCCGGATTTTCTCCACCTTCGCAATCACTGCGCTCACCCACATGTGTCCCAATACATGAACCCTACAACCAGCCAAAATGAAAAACACACAATCGAGTGCCTCTGGCACTTCGCCGAAAGCCGACGCCGATCGTCTTGCAGACTTCATCCTGTTCACACAGAGAAGCTGTATTCTTAACCTGTCATCCGAGCTCAACAAAGGGAACGTCTCGTTCCCCCAGTTTTTCCTCCTAACCTATCTCTCCAGCGAAGAGTATCTGACCATGTCGGATATCGCTAAGAAAATGGGGCATTCGACGGCAGCCGCCACCGGCCTCGTCGACCGCTTGGAGAAACTATCCTACGTTGAGCGCGTCCATGCTGCCGAAGATCGTCGCAAGATCATGGTCCGCATCACTTCAAAAGGAATCGACCTCGTCGCCAAAATGCGCTCGGAGATTGCAACCGACCTTGTCGGTATCCTTGCAGGAATGGACGAAGACGAGGCAGAAACCGTTGAACACACCCACCGCGCCCTTAAAAATCGCACATTTGCGTAAAACTTCCCCCGGGAATAATCCGCCTTGGCGGATTCAAAGCGCCTCCGTTACGGTTCACCCCATGACGGAGGCATTTTTATTTTTGGATACCATCTCTTCCCTGCCCGGCTTCCGGGCAGCTTGGGTCCCGCGCCTTCACGACGTAGATGTCGCAGGCGACCGCAAGTTCGCATTACAAAATCTGGCCCCTCACCACGATAGCATCGCCCAATCCGAGTTCCCAGATGCGCAAACCCGCCATCACGCCGAGCAAATCCACGGAAATCGCATCGCCGTGATCTCCGAAGTATCCTGCGAAAAAAAGCTCATCCAACCCGACGTCGACGGCCTAGTCACCAACCTTCCCGGCCAGTTGCTCGCCATCTACGTTGCCGATTGCGCAGCCATCTACCTCGCGGATCCCGTCACGAAATCCATCGCCCTCCTCCACTCCGGAAAAAAAGGTACTGAAGAAAACATTCTCGCCGAAGCCGTCGGAAAATTGAAACACCTCTACGGCACCAATCCCTCAAATCTCGTCTGCGTCCTCTCCCCCTGCATCCGCCCGCCGGACTACGAAGTCGATATCGCATCCACCATCGCCTCCCAAGCCGTATCCTTAGGAATCGTCAACTTCCACGATTCCTGCCAAAACACTGCCGCAGATCTCAAAACCCACTACTCCTATCGCATCGAAAAAGGCCAAACCGGCCGCATGCTAGCCCTCCTCGCCATCCTGTAATCTCAGCTTTTCAGAATCTCAGCTTTTCAGTTTTTACCCCATGCTCTCCCACGCGAAACTTAATCTATCTCTCCGTATCCTTTCGAAACGCCCCGACGGCTTCCACGAAATCGATACCCTCATGGTCAAGCTCCCGGGCCTGGCGGATGAAATCACGATCACTCCAGCCGAACGCTTCGGCTTCACTTGTTCAGATCCAAGCCTCCCCACCGACAGTGGAAATCTTGTCGTAAAAGCCGTCGAAGCCCTCACCGCGAAAACCGAACAGGACTTCAATTTTCAAATCCATCTCGAAAAACACATCCCTCACGGAGCCGGCCTCGGCGGCGGTTCCAGCAACGCCGCCACCACCTTGCTAGCTCTAAATAGCCAGCTAGATCATCCACTCCCCGCCGATGAACTCCACACCCTAGCCGCAGCCCTCGGTTCCGACGTCCCGTTTTTCCTCTACGCCGGTGCTGCCCGCTGCACCGGACGCGGCGAAATCATCGAAGCCGCTCCCGCTCCGCCTGAACTTCCCATCGTCCTTTTCAAACCCGACTTCTCCGTCCCGACTCCCGATGCCTACCGCAACTGTCTCCAAGCAGAGCCTCTTCCCGGAATCCGCTACGACGTCCAGAATTACGGCGACCTCACCCTGATCAACGATCTCGAAAAATCCGTCTTCGCAAAACACCGCTACCTTGCTGAGCTGAAAGACTGGCTGCTCAACCGCCGCGATACCAAAACTGTCCTCATGTCGGGATCGGGATCAACCATCTTCGCAATCCTTCGTCGCTCGGGAAATCCACAGAGCCTCATCAGGACCGCACACAAATACTTCGACTCCAATCTCTGGACCTGGTCGGGCAAACTATAACACTGGAAAGGAAATTGGGGATTTGTGATCGGGATATTAGGTTCTCATTCTCAACGACTTGCCAGTTCCGAGCCTCCCATCCAAAGGGTGAAGGGCTATTCAGGCGCAAGCAACTGAGTTGCAATCCCCAACATCGAATTTTCCAATCCCCAATTTCCTTTCCACAGTTATTCCGGCATCCTGCCGGAGTTCTTCTTACAATCCCCCAACCGCATCAAGAAACGACGGATACTCCGGCTCCCATCCCGTTTCCCGCAGCTTCGCATTGCTCACATCCTTGTGCGTCCAGCCCCGCTTCCGGTTCAGATCCCGAGGCCCGCTTGGCGGCAATTCCTTTTCAAAAATCCTCGCCAGCCCCTCATAAGTTTCCAGCTGGCTCAGGGTCACCGAATCACTGACATTAAATACCTCACCCGCCGGGAAGTCCGGCAACGAGATCAAATGAAACACCGCCCGCGCCGCATCATCGCGATGGATCTGGTTGATGAAACGCCGGCCGTCTTCCTCAATTACCGCCTCGCCACTTTTGAATTTTTTCAGCAGCACGCTCCGGTCCGGTCCGTAGATCCCCGCCAACCGAGCCACCACTCCCCCAGCATTCTGAACGATCTCCTCCGCCTTCAACAATAGCAAACCCGTCTCACGATCCGGATCCGTCGCTGATTCCTCGGTCACAGTCTCCCCTTCTTTCTGCCCATAAACCGAACTGCTCGAAGTGAAAACCAACCTCGCATCAGCAAAACGTTTCACCAGATTCTCGCATCCCCTCACATACACCCGCTCATACGCTTCCGCTCCGCCACGCCCCGATGCCGCGCAATGCACCACCGCATCCGCATCCGGCAAGGCAGCCACCAAATCCGGATCACTCACATCGCACGCAAGCAACCCGTCTCCCCCGCTCAACGAAGCGCCCACGGCTTCCCATCCCGCATCCCGGAAAACCTGCAGGATTTCCTCTCCAAGATATCCGGCACCGACTACCACCAGTTTTTTCATTCGCAGACCCTAGCCCAAGCCGTCCCCCAAGCAACCTCTGTCATTCACTCCAGACCTCTTCCATATCCCGCTCATCGAGAATCCATCCCACAGCCAGGCAAGGAGTGATTTCGAATAGAGGCTCGTCCTTCCCATCGTGGCGCACGACTTCAAGCGTGAATCGCTGGCGATAGCCCGGCGTTCCAAGGATTACATTCTTCATCATCACTTCGCGGACACTGCCCGCTTCCGCGAAACCGAGCACCGCCTGCGGCAGGTCGGGACTGCTCAAACGGAAACAAGTCCACTCCGCCTGATTCCCAAAAGGTTCCGGCCGTTCCGACGAAGGTTCGCAGAACACCCGCACCACCGCCTGCTCCGCCTTGCCGGACAAAAGATCCTCCCAGCTTGCCGTGCTATACCGGGCATAGGCATCCCAATCCACCTTCGGCCCTTCGGCAGTCTCGACCACTTCCAGAAGGCTTACTTCGCCCGAGGGCATAGCGACAACGAAGGCCGTCACAGTCCTGCCATCCTCACTCACATGGCCTATCATCTTCTCGAGCTCTCCGGGAGCTTCGCGCGCTTCCTTCGAATAAGCGCCCATCCGCAAAAGCACATCGTCCCCATCTCGCACCCAGCGCAGGCGCTCGTGAGGATCGTTCTCTGCCAAAAACGATTTTGCTACCCCCTCGGCTCCTTCGATCCCGTACTTTACATCTTTCTCAGCCTCCAGCCCGGCATCCTCTTTGACCACCACATCCAGAACCTTGTCCTTCTTTCGGTTCTCCGGCAACCAGACCAAGATCGCCACCACCCCGCCAAGCAGCAGCATAAAAACCACCCCACCCACCCGAAACCACCGCGACGAGGTCAAGGGCTTGCCTGATCCCGACCCCCATGCGGCAGACGGATCTTCCTGGCGGTGACGCAGACGCTTTCGGCTCACCTCCACACCTTCACATAATCCGCATGGCGCCCGCCACGGCTTTTGCCTCGCAGTCTCAGACATCCTGACCTACCCCCGAAGCTTTAGGCTTTCGAGACATGAACAAGGAAACCCGATGACCCCGTGCTGGCGTTTCCAGCCCGCGGCAGCCATCCTGCCGCCATGCCGCAGATCCAGCTTCCCGTCTTCCCTGCCAGTTGCACCGCCATCACC
>Ga0209491_10004696_pt1 | contig 20773 bp, 7 predicted proteins | sample BON02_FD_187213 | JGI IMG/M metagenome (GOLD analysis project Ga0209491, IMG submission 187213) | Freshwater microbial communities from Lake Bonney liftoff mats and glacier meltwater in Antarctica - BON-02 (SPAdes) (version 2) | ecosystem: Environmental > Aquatic > Freshwater > Ice > Glacier... | reverse complement strand
CGGGCGCGTGCCCGGGGCCTCGTGTTAATTTTGAAAATAAACACGCTTACTACAATCTTGTGTGTGTTTGTAAATCATGTGCTTGTATTTTTTTGTCATTAGTGTAATTTTTGAGATTGCGTATTTAGGCACAGGCTTGCGATCTGCAATGCCGCATGCGGCCTGGGCCGTGTTGCTGTATGCGTTGTGTTGGCTGCATGTCATCAATGGTTATGAACTGTGCGATTTTAAGGGGTCCACAGACACTGAGTGCGTTTGCGCACAAAATCGATATGCAGGCGACAGTTCACAGAACGCATCGCCAAGGACATATTCTTCACAGTTGACTAGTCAAGTGTGTTCCAATTTGAATTGTTTGACCGGATGGAAAGCCTGGACACCAGGAGCATTTCAAGTAGACGAATGGATGACGATTGACTTGGGAAAAAATGAGATAGTCATAGGAATACATACTCAAGGAAGGGGTGATAATGCAGGGCAGTATGTTACCAGCTTTGCTCTTGAATTTAAACATGCAGATGCGAGTGTGTTTACATCTCAACCAGATGTATATCAAATGGTCTGGTCGACAACAACAAATACACTGGAAACGTATGTCTACGCTCGATACGTTAAGATTAAGATAAAAAGTTGGTATGGTCAACCAGCAATGCGAGCCGCCATCAGCGTCGGAGCATGTAGGCAGTGCAACAAACAGTGGGACGACATGGCGTGCTCTCCAGCACATGTTCCTTGCCCCGCAAATAAATTCCGGGAAGAGATCAAGTGGAATCCACCAGAGTCATCTCGAGTTTATTCTTCACAATGGAATACCAATGTAAACTCCATGTTGGACACGCGTCTTGGTACCGAAAGTTGGGTTCCTACAACTCAACAAGCCGGTGAATGGATGCAGATTGCTACAGGCTCGAATATGCTCGTTGCAGGAATTATTGTGCAGGGAAGACGTTTTGCGTCGCAGTGGGGGAATCAACAGTCCATGGCAACGAGCATCCGTGTAGAATATACAGGCGAGGGTGGCTATGCCGGGACCAGAACTAAAATTCATGAGATATATGATACGTCAATCTCAGAAGACTTGCCGTACACTGTGTCTCAACATTATGTCAAATTTAAGAAACCCATCTTTGGTCGATGGATACGTATTGTTGTCAGGACGTGGGATGCGGTAATCGCCGTGCGCGCTGCGCTGGTTGTGTTCACATGCACAGCATGTCACGCTGGCTCGACATCAATTGTAGGGAGCACATCTATAGACGCATGCGTGTGCAACGCAGACTATGAACGGGACCTTAGTGCCGTAAGCATGCGTTCTATTGCCCTCCTTCCCAGGACAGCACAATTTTCCACGTATGCAAATCGCTTTATACTCCCATCATACGCGGGAACAGCGGTCTTCAACAGCGCCGCAGGGCCTACTGGCAGCCAAGGCGCTGTTACATTTGACTCCACACAGAGGCATTATATCAATGGATGGACACACACATTGAATCTGGCAGCAAATGGGTTCACAGTGGTGGCGGTATTCAAGTCCACTGGAACCTGGGCCTCATCCCGCAATGGTGAGCTCATTTTTGATTTTGGAAGCTGGCAGACAGCTTCTAGCATTTATATGTGGAGGGTGGATTCTCAGATCGGATTTGCAATGGCGGATGATTGCAAGGTGTTTTCTGGGGCAAATACAATCCAGCAGGATGTGTGGACAACAGTTGTGGGAAAAGTGGATGCCACAACAAACACAATTGAAATGTGGATAGCAGGAAATTTGATGGCCTCAAGTTCGTGTGCTGTCATCGAGCAAACAAGGAGCATATCAAGTGCATTTGTTGGCCATACCACGCTTGGTAGTTTCCAATCAACCCCATATTTTGAGGGCAGCATCGCAGGCCTTCTCGCCGTGGACTCTTTCCTCAACACAGACAAAGTTGATGCAATTGTCGCCCGAATGAACTCTGGCGACGACACGCAGGCAACGTGCGTGCTGTCTATCGTGTGTTCAGGCAACACTATGCCAAATGATGATCGCACAGCCTGCATTGCACCACCAAGCAACTCATTTTCACCAGACGGCACAAGTTACATGTGCAACGCGGGCTACTCACAGCCCGTAGTCAGCAACGCGTGCTCCGCGTGCGCCGCTGCCACGTACAAGGAGGCCGCTGGCAACGACGTGGCATTGTGTGTCAATTGCAAAGATTTCAGCGTTTCTGCAGCCGCCACTATCAATCCGGAGAACTGCCTCTGCGTGCAAGGGTTTGGCGTCGAGGGAAGCGCGCTCGACTCGTGCGTGGCGTGTTTGAAGGGCAAGTTCAAGATAGCCAACGGAAACGTGCCGTGCTCGCCGTGTGATGCAGGTTCCACCACCGTGGCCGACCAGGCCATTGACGTGTCGTATTGTGTGGCCGACAGGGGTTTCTACAAAGATGGCCTGGTGTTTCGAGCCTGTGCGCGCGACAGTTACAAGCCGCAGGAGGGTGACGGGGCGTGCACGCCGTGTGGAAACAACAAAATGTCCAACAGTGAAGGCGCGATAGCTTCAACCGAATGTGTTTGTGGGGCACCTGCGTTAGTCGAAGTCAACTCTGCTTGTGTCTGCGCCGCGGGCTACTATTACAACATTTACTTGTTGACCTGCGTGGAGTGCCGTGCTGGCTCTTACTGCCCCGGCACTCCAAGCGGCGGCAGCATGCAGAGCACCACAGCGACTCTTTGTCCTACCAACTCGATTTCGGATACAGGAAGCACGTCTCTTGTTGACTGCGAGTGCATTTCTGGATACACAGGACCAAACTCAGCGTGTATAAAATGCGCGACTGCAACTTACAAGGCAACAGTGGGTCCTGTCGCGTGCACTAGTTGTCCTGCATTTGCAACATCTGCACTGGGCAGCACGTCCGTGGATGACTGTGCGTGCGTCGCTGGCTATGGTCTTGCAAGTGGTAACTGCGTGATCTGTGCAGTTGACACATTCAGAAAATATCAAATGCCTCAGACAACAATAATACAATTGGCCATTACTTCGACACTCACGTGGACAGAGGCGAGCGTCCTTGCCAATCAACACGGGCATGGACTTTTGACATGCGCTCAAGCGAGAGCAGCAGACATAGGAAAGGACCTGTATGCCAATTTGTGGCTTCCTGTCAGACGAGATGACGGTCTCACAAACGACTGGTGTCAGATTAAGTCACAGTATGTTTCACTTTACGACTGGGCGGGCTCGTTTCCAGAGTGGGGAGAAGTCGCGTGCGCCGCGTGCTCCTCCGCATCAATTCGTGTAGGACCAGATTCTACAGCGCTTCCCGGGATTCTTTTTATCCGAGGCCCGCCCTCGTTGGACTTGCAAGAGTGTGGCGCATGTACTGAGCTGTCGACCTCAGCAGCGGGCTCTACAAGCGCCGCAGCTTGTTCGTGCAACGCCGGATACACCAAGAGCAATCCAGGCAGTGCGGCATGCATAGCATGCGAAGCAGGCACCTATTGGTATCAGCAAATTCCGTCAGCGGTGGACATTCTGCTAGAGAACAACATTCCATACATCACGTCACTTGCGACAGACTGGAACCCAGTCACAAAGAAATTTGACAGCCTGTGTGGTGGACAGCAGTGCGCTGGCAACACTGGTTCCAATACTGCAGGCACAGTCACCCAAGGAATAGTTAGTGGTTTTGCAGCAGGCGCCCCTGTTGCTTTTGTGGGAGGCGACATGAGCACCAAGATGGAGTGGGGCCCAAACTCGATTCCCACAAGTTTCACCATATGCAGTGTCTTGCGTTTCTCAAACAGTGATAGCTATACTCAGAATCGGATTCTCACAGATCTTGGTGGAAAAACTGGATTTGATCAAAAAAAAACCTGGATACACTCACACTGGTCTTCACTGCTGGGGGTAGTTGATTATGGAGTTGAAGGCGTTAAATTTGACAATTTGTATTCGGGCTCTATCTTGAACTGGATTGTGGTGTGTGGTCGCAATAAAGTGGAAGCCGGGGCTGCTGGCGTGTATCTCAATGGTGTTCAAAGACAGAGCGCCTTGGATGGACTGGGGGGGCGGGCACTGGGTATCAACATCTGGGAAGACGTATGGGAAGACAGTGACTGGCAGCTGTCCAAGCTCTACATCTGGGACTACCACATCCCAAACGACGACTTCGCTCTGATTGCCTCGGCCCTCACCGCGGAGCTGCAAGCCTCCACTGCTGGCTTACAGGCCGCGTATGACACTGCCAGCAGCATGTATGCCAGCTATCCACAGCTGACCTGCGAGGCCTGCCCGGCCCACTCGGACTCAGCTGTTGCAGGCATTTCCATCGAGGCGTGCGAGTGTCTGCCGGGATACTTTGGCGCCAACGGAGAAGAGTGTGTGGCATGCGCCGCGGGCACGTACACTACGACCCAGGCAAGTCTGACATGCACAGCGTGCCCTCAGAACGCAATTTCGCCAACTGCAAGCAGCACTCTCTCTGCGTGTGAGTGCAAAGCCGGCTTTACTGGACCCGCAGGAGCAGCGTGTGCAGCGTGCTCCTCAAACAGCTTCAAGGCCACTGTAGGAAGCGCGTCCTGCACCCCGTGCCACGTGAATGCGCAGTCGCCCGTTGCCAGCAATGTCAGCTCCGCATGCCAGTGCAACGCCGGGTATACGGGCAGTGACGGGGCCGCGTGTTCGCAGTGTGGCGTGGATTCCTACAAAACGTCAGCTGGATCAGCAGCGTGCACCCCATGTGATTCCGACAGAACTTCTCCTGCTGGAAGCACCACAGCAAATGCATGTGTGTGCAATGCGTTGCACGGGACTCAAGCGGATTCCACATGTGTCCTCTGTGGGCCCAACACCATCAAGACCGTCACCAGCTCCACGTGCCAGTGCGTCGCGGGGTACACAGGCGCAGACAACACGGCCTGCACAATGTGCGGGGCGGGCAAGTACAAAACTGCGATCGGAGACGCCGCGTGCACCAACTGCTCCGCGGGCCAATATTCAACGGCGTTGGGCGCTGTGTCTGATGTGTGTGAAACGTGCCCGTCCAACACCAACGCTCCCGCGTCGAGCGACCAGGAATCCGACTGCACGTGCGACGCTGGCTTCAGCCGTGGCGTGGGAGGACTCTGCCTTGCGTGCGTCGCAGGCAAGTACAAGGAGGCGTCTGGAGATGCGGCGTGCAGTGAGTGCCTGGCGGGCCAATATTCCACAGCAGTTGGCGCGACATCGGATGTGTGTCAAGCATGCCCCAGCAACACCATATCCCCCGCGGCTAGCGACGCGGTGCTCGACTGCATATGCACGCGAGGTTTCTTCGAATCAGGCGGCGGAACGTGCACAGCGTGCCTCGCGGACACCTTCAAAAACGAGACGGGCCCGGCCGCGTGCGACGCGTGCCCCGCGTTCGCGTCTTCGGGGACAGGATCCACGACGCGCACCAACTGCACGTGCGCATACGGCTACAAGGGCCTGCCGGGAGACGAGTGCGGCAAGATCTGCCCGCCCGGCGCGGAGCACGGGCCGCTGAACCAGATGTGCTACGCGTGCGGCACGAGCACGTTCAAGCCGCTGGCCGGAGACCACGCGTGCACGCCGTGCCCCGCGTTCTCGCACCACGCGCTGACGAACCAGACTGACCTCGGGGCGTGCTTGTGCCAGATTGGGTACCTGTGGAACGCTACTACGCAGGTGTGCAACGCTTGCGCGACGGGGACTTTCAATAACAGGGCGGGGGACGTGAGGTGTTTTCAGTGCTTTTCATCATCACCCAAACCCTCTGTTGAGTATCGATTTGACAGTCTTCCTATTCAAGGGGCGAAACTCAAAAATTACGGTGTATTTGGAGGATCTTACGACGCAAATATAGACATCGTTTCAAATGGTATAGTTCGAGAGACAGGAGACAAAAATACTTTCAAATACAAGTTTAATGCAGCGGCTAACAAAGGGAATTTTATATGGATTCCGAATAATATCATGCCACAGCTGCAGGAATTCACCATAGCAATGTGGCAAAAGGACGGCAATGTAGCTGTCCATGATCAAACTCTAGACAGTAGTTGTCTGACAATGGCGACAGCAGTAAACATGGATATTGCCTTGACTGGAAAGACAATTGGTGGTACATGGAGAGCTTTTTCATTTGCAGCGCCGCCAGGTTTGAGTAACAATCAACTGACACACTGGACAGTGTCCAGACTTAATGTAGGTGCAAATATGGTAATTTCCCTTTATAAAAATGGGGTTTTGCTGCATTCCATGACAACTGAAATACTGATTTTTCAGACTTGCGGAGATTTGAGACTGGGGTATAACAAAGATTCCTTTTTATTCCAGGATAATTCATTGGAGGACTTCAGAATTTACAACTCGGTACTGTCGGCGGCGCAAATCAACTCAATATACACAGGCACGTTTGACCCTTCATCAACCACGTGCCCCGGCCTCAGCGCTGTGCCCGCTGGCTACCGAGTGACTGCATCGGGCGCCAATGCTGAACCCTGTCCCATTAACACCTACAATACAGGTTCGGGCCTGGTCTGCACCACATGCCCCGCGCCTCAGACGTACACCGCAAGAGAGGGGCTCACTTCCGTCGCCGAGTGCGCGTGCGCGGCCGGCTTTTCGCGCGCAGCAGGTGTGTGCACTGCGTGCGCCGTGGGCAGCTTCAAGGCCGGGACAGGCGACGCGCCGTGCGTGCAATGTGTGGGCAACACAACCACGCAGGAGCCAGGCAGCACATCCATCTCGCAGTGCGTGTGCGAAGTCGACTTCGAGCCCGTCAACAGCGTATGCCAGGCGTGCTCCCCGCCCACTGCCAAGCTCAACCCCGGCAACGAGGCGTGCATCGGGTGCGGGCCCAACAGCGCGCTGGACCCCGACGACGGGCACAACAACCAGACGTCGTGCGAGTGCTTCGCGGGCTACACGGGCGACTGGCGGGGGTGCGACGCGTGTCTCGTCGGCCAGCACAAGGCGAGCCCCGGCGGCGAGGCCTGCGAGCAATGCGTGCAGCATGCCACGACCGCGCAGATTGCGTCCTCGAATATCTCAGACTGCTTCTGCGCGCCGCCCGAGCTCTGGGAACCAGGCCCAGTCGGCCCAGACATTGTCAACGGCTCGTGTGTGGCCCTCTGCGCTGCAGGGACCACCGGCAGAGCTGGGGTGTGTGCCTTGTGTGTGGCTGGCAAATTCAAGCCCGCGACAGGCAGCGCCCTCTGCACTGCATGCTCAGCGCCCCTGTCAGACTCAGACGCGGGCGCTGCGCTTGCAAGCGAGTGCACGTGTCCCGCGGGTCTCCTGGATAACGAAGGCACAGACTACGTTTACGTGACTAGCATTGGTGCCCTCTCCGAGGACGATCTGAATTCCACCTCAATTTGCGAGGGCTACGGCGACGGCGTTGCATGTGTCGTGCCCGCGGATCCAGCTTTGCGCTTGCAAGCACTTGTGCTGTATGCCGCGGCCAACGAAACTCTTCGCGAAGTGACTGTGCGCGTGACGCACCTCGGGTCACAGTTGACGCTGTTTGCGTGCACCTCTGAATGTGTTGCCGGCACGCAAATCCACCTGTACGGTCTGCCCGGCACGCTCGTCATCACGTCGAGCGGCCTGGCATACGCCTGGCTCGCGCGGCACACACGGCGCACCGCTGTACTTTCTCATACCCCGACCATGTTTACTCATGCACAGGCTGAGCAGACAGTACTGCGACATGCACTGCGAGTCGGGGATGCTATGTGGATGTCTGCAGCAGGAGGGGCGGTGACGTGCGCGCCGTGTCTTCAGGGCGCGGTGTGTCTGTGAGTAAAACTCGATGACACACTTTTTCGACGCGACAAAAAAAAGGTTGTGTGTCCTCCCCATTTATTACAAAGGTAACAGTTAAGGGGACGTCAGTGCCGTCAGTTCTCACTTGACAAAGCCCCCCTCACCCGCCGCCCCCTCCGGGCGCTCGCACCTGCATATGGCACACTTGTAGGCGTGTTTGGTATTCATGGCGATCATCGCGTCGTAGCATTGCTTGCACACGTTAACGTGGCGGCACGGTGCGACGGCAAACATGTCCGCCATGTCCGTCGAGGATTGCTGGCACACGGTGCACTCCTCTGCCAGTAAAAACTCGTCCGCGGGTGGCATGCAAAGAAACAAGCGGTACATGTCAAAATGACCTTTCTCCACACCAGGCCCCTTGCCCGGTGGGCCATATTGCACGACAGTCGGGTTCTTGCTCCTGCTCTGCACGTATTCGCGCGATGCCACTGTGCCCGCCTTTTTCACATGACCAAACGTACCACTAAACTTGAATGGACAGCGACGATCGTTGTCGTCCGCTTTCGCATTTGGTACGTTGTCGAACACGCCCATCTCATCCAGATTTGGCTCGTCAATGTTGCCCGCCCACCAAGTACCCGCATTGTTTATCACAAATTTGCGGGTGAATACACGCTCGTTCTCGGGATCCACCAATACAAAGGGAATGTCTTTCTCTCTGTAACCACCCCAACCACGTGCACTCACATTCACGTCCTCGTCGATAAATTCGAGAGGCACGTCGACAATCAAGGGAATGCAATGATTGATGATGAGGCCGCTCTGCTTGGCCATCTTCGCGCCCGTGTCCGTGGTTTCCTGGATGAGCTCTGGATTGCGCGTGGCATCGACAGGGGCAAATGGTCTGAAGTGCTCGTCGCCCTCAGTCAGTCCGGCCAGATTGATTCCAAATGTGGGAATAATGCATTTGGAGCTACCGCCGCCTCCCCTTGTGGTATTCGTTGGCTTCGGCTCGTCGGGTTTTCTGGTTGGACCTTTGCTGATGACCGATCCGCCCTCCTCACTACACCAGAACAACAGGGTCAAAACCTTGAACTTCTGCGTGATCTTTGCCTCAAGCAACGGCATCTTCAGCTTGCTTTTTTTCTGAGTGGTGGATTCCTCGGAAGAAGGTGTCTCAAGCATCTCACGCTCGCGTTTCTCGTTACCCGACATTCTGGCAGCAGCCTGGCGGGTGCAATTAAAATTGATTTTCTTTAATACAAAAACAAAGATTGATGCACATGGGATTTATGTGCAAATACGCACTTCACAGCAACACGCATATGACCAGCACCGCAACGAACACAGAGGCAGTAATGGAAATCTCAGCGACGTAGCTGCCAGGAAAAACCTTTTCTTTGGCCGTCTCGCTGGTGTTGCTTGCCCGGCGTGTTGGCCTGCGTGGCATCCCGTCGGCGGCATCTGCCTCATACAATTCACTGTGTAGCAATTGCAAATGAGCCGAGTATTCCACAGGAGTGTAGCAAAATTTGCTGCCGTCACTGCCAACAAACAGCAGGTAGGGGGTGAGACATTCAAACTCGCACAGTCCAGCCCCCTGCTGCGTCCAGCGGCGCCATCGCCAGCGCACGCCCAGCCCCTCTGTCGCTGGCACCACAACGTCCAACTCAGCACAGGGTCGACACTCAAAATCGCCAACCCGGAACTCAGACTCGTTGCATTGTGCTTGCACGTCGGAGACCGCAACGCGCATGACCATGGAGATCGGCTCTGGCACGCACTGAGCGGCATTGCCAAGAATAGTATATCCCCTGTTGCAGGTCCATCTGCACTCGTCTGTATAATTGCTGTTTGCGCGCAAGGGAGGGCACGGCGCGCACTGCATGCAGGACTGATCGCCCGAAAAATCGCGAAAGCTTCCGGGCAGGCATTCATCCACACACAATTCGCACACGCCAGATGCATTGCGCAGTGCTCCAGACACGCACGCAATGGAACAATTGGTGTCCGCATATTCCTCCTCCGCGCCTAGTGCTTGGCATGCGGCACACTCGGAGTTGCGCGAAGCCGTGCACGCTGACACCAGTCGACGTCCGCGGCAGTCCGAGCACGGCAGACACATCACATCCACGCTGGATGTCCCTGCCATCTGATACTCTTGAGGCATGCAAGTCACAACGGAGTGCTCGATACACTGCTCAAAGTCGGCAAAAAAGCCTTCGGCGCACTCCTCCTGGCACGACCCTGGCGAGTCCACCAAACCGTTTGAGATAAAAATGCCGTTCACCAGAGACCTGCGCTCGCACGGATGGCATTCCGAGCAGTTACCGCCCGCAAGATGGGTGCCGGTTCCGCATACAGAGGCATTGCAAAACACGCAACTGGAATTGGCCCCGTCAGAGGCGTTGCGCAACAGGTACAAGGCGTCGGCGCGGCACTGAAAGCTGCAATTTGTGTCCGTAAAAGTGTATGCCGCGGGTGGCAGTAGCGTGCCGTCTATGCTGCGAGGAGTGCTGCATTCGACACACAAGCCGTGTATTGCGTGGAAGCCAGCATCGCACTCGTACGCGCAGGACAATCCCACGGCGCTTGCGTCCCCGACGTAGCGTCCGTTTTGCTGCCACTCGCACAGCACGGCTGAGGTGTCGTTGATGGCATTACACGCGTCAAATCGGTAAAACACACCTCGAGACGCGCCGTGCACGAGGTCGAGGGTGAGCTGCATATTTTGCACAGACGCACACACGCGGCAGGATTCATCCCGCCTGTAGAAACCGGGCTTGCACTCGGATTGGCATTCCTGACCGCCAGGCTCTGCAGCCACAAACACCTCATTCATGGAGTACAGCCCGCGCAAGATTGGGGCGCATTTGACGCAGGCCTCATTCATAGTGTGAGAGCATTCTTGGTAGCGCATGCCTGCAAGCGTGCCGCACACGGGAGCCAGATTCGAGGTGCATGCTTCACAGCGCACACTGTCGGCCAGAAAAAAACCAGCTGCACACTGCCACTGGCAAATGCCGGCCAGCCACTCGAAAGATTGCGCGGCGTTGTGGTTGGCATTGAGACACGGCTGGCACTCTGCAACAATGGAGCTGTCGAGATGAGAAATCGCATCGCATCCCCTGATGTATTCGCCCATGCCACACACATTGTCGACGACTTCACTGTTGGCCATCTCGCAAGATACGCAAGCAGCAGTGTCCTGCGACCAAAAGTGATCGTGTGTGCAGGCGTTTTGCGACAAGTACGGCACGAGACTGGCTGTGAAGAGGTCCTGGTCCGGCCACTCGCAGCGACTCTGCTCAGCTGCGTTGACAACCTCGGCGAGCAACGCCACGCGCCGGTGAGCCGACACGAGGGCAAGCGAGGTGGGCACCTCCATCACGCACTCTCCAGAGCCGCGCTCGTCGAAGAGCAGAATGCACCCGAGCTCAAAGAGACGGCTGTAAGCGGCACGGCCCATCACCGTGTTGTTGGCCGAGAGAGCTGCGAGGCGGATGCGAAATTCGCAGCCCGTCATTTCGTATGCTCTTGTCCGCGTTTGCAAGCCCACCAGGACAAAAAGGCGCTGCCAGTTGGAGGTCAGTGCGTCGTTGCTACCGTAGAGCACATCCCCCAGGTCAATTTCCGCCAGTTCGCTTGCGGTGGGCACGTACATGGCGGCGAAGTAGGTCTGGTGATCCGGCGACTCGGCAAGCAGACGTCGAGCGGGGAGACTGACAACGGGCGCCGTGAGAAGACGTCGGGCAGGTGCCACCCCTGTCATGCAATTCGTTTCTGAGGTGTCCGCCGAGGACACGTCGATTGGGTGCATGCCGGGGGGGCAGAAATTGTCTACCACGCCGAGCATGAGTGCTACCCCCGTTTGCACGACTATGCGCATCTGTTCTGGCGGGCATGCGCTGTGGCAATGACAGCTCTCAGTGCTGGCAACATACGATCTCGCGGCACACACAACGCCATCCGATTGCGTCAGTACGGCGCAGTCCGCCTGTGTGTTGATCACGTAGTTGTCCGTCAGCGGACACACCCCAAAGAAAATATCCATGCTTGGTCCGCAGCAGTGCACCTGTGCAATCCAGCCCGACACAGTAGATGGCTGCCGCGACGCTGGCACAGGCTGGCCCTCGTGCGCTAAACTTGACGCCACGCCGCTCGTGAGCACGACAAGAAGTTGCACGGCGTCGACTGCAAGCGAGCGCGCCGACGACAGGGACTCGTCTTGCTGCTCGCGCATAACTTGCAGCATGAGCGTGTCGCGGGGGTGAACATTGTGCGCGCTGACTAGCAGGCGCGTTTGTTGCCACCCCTGCCTCAATCCGACGCTCTCTGCACTTCTGCAGTCGAATTGGACCGAGGAAAAGTGTGTCACTTCCGCAGTGCGCACAGTGTGAGCGCCATTCATGAGTTTCAAGATGGAGTTTGGCGCCACCTCAAACTCCCGCAGACCGCCAGAGTCTTTGATGTACGCAGTGCCCCCGTGCGTGCGCCACGCGATTTCGAAGTTTGCATCCCACGACTCAATTACAGTGAGATGCAGCACAATGCAGGCCTCTGCGCAGGTTTCATGCATGTCGGCACGAGCACTCAAGGGTTGCTCGCCAATGCTGGCACGACCCTCACACGGCAGGAACACTTGCACCTCCATCAGGTGCGGACGGCTAGTGTCCCAAAAAACACTCCTCGCGGCTCCCAACGTCTGCACCTGACGCATGTGGGCATACAACGGGTGTGAGGTCAGCACTGGCAGGGCTTGCGGCTGGAGCACTACAGACACAATTCCGGCTCCAAGCATTCGCAGCGAGTGCACGGCTTGCAGACCGCCCAGGGCATTGCTGTCCACCAGCAACTCGGTGTCAAATAGTGTGTCCAGCACGACGAGCTCGCCCCGCAAATAGGCGTTCGGCAGCTGATGGATGGAGAGTTTGGTCCGAGGCGCCGACACAAACACACAGTAGCCAGACTCTGATGGCTGCAAAGCCAGATTCGCGCCGCGCAGGTTCGACGACAGACGCAAATGTTGTTGGCTGATCACAGACACGTAAGAAAACCCCAGCTGCACAAAGGGGTGGTTTGGCAGAGCCTCTGGTTCATATTGCAAGACCAGGCGAGGTCCGTCGCATGACACTGTGAAAATGTTGTGTTGCATGTGCAATACAAGCGTGTTGTTGGATGTCCACGCACTGGACGTGAATGAATTGTTGAGTCCGGGGTATTCGGAGAGTAACGAACACACGGCAACAATCTGCTCCCCATCGTCGTGCCAGAGCGATAGGAATCGATGCTGCGCCTCAACAAAGGAAAACACCGCGAAAATGTGCCGAGAGGTCGACACTGTCATCGTGTAAGTGTCCTTTGGAGAAAGCGCTATGTCTGGGTTGCCAAGAAACATGTCTGCCAGCACATCGGCTTGCGAAATGTAGGCCTGCGTCAGACGGGGTGCGGTGCCCCCTGCATCAATTTCAATGACGAGCACCGTGCGCACGAGGACAAACTGATGCGCCGAGAGCGACGCAACTTTGCGCAGGAGCCAGACAGCGTCGTCCGTCTGGCTGCATGTCAGAGCCACAACGTCTTCGTGAATATACTGCACGTCGAGAGTGCGACCGCTGTCGTGATGATGGAGCAGCAGCTGCTGGCCAAAATCAGCCGAGAGCGATAGAAGCGTGAGGGATTCTTCCCTCCGCGTGCCAACCGACAACACCTTGGATGTGCGTTCCAGCCGCACGTCGCTCATGTCCAAGACCCGCATACTGAAAATCGCATCGGCATCCAGAGTCAGACACACGAGTTGCTCGTCGTTTGCGACAATGAGCAGCGGACAGGTGGCTGCATATGCCACGCTGGCAAAGCGCGTGAACAGCAGGTTTTGCATGGCGGGTTCTTGCGAGGGCGCCAGCTCGAAGTGTCTGTTGTACCCATGCATGCCAGACGCTTGCGATGATGCCAGAGACATTTCGGGGAAAACCTGCGCGAGAATGGAAGTCGGGGCCGACACGTTGTTGCGAGAAACCCACGCAGAGCCATTGCTCGCGAAATGCGAGAGAGACACTGAGAATCGACACAGCGACAACTCACAATGCACTCCCTGAAAGTCATTCATAACGACGACAGCGATCGAAGAGTCCACCTCCAGATCCACGCGCAGCATGCTGCGGGGCGAGCGACTGACCACTCGCGTGTCCACCACCAATTCCGGCCGGGCGACAGTCGTGGGGGCGGAGGAATCTGCCACCAGGGCGCTCACCATCAGGGACGGAATCCACAGAGCCTCCTGCAGCATTCGGTCATCCGGTACAAAAATTTGCAGGCTCGCATTCGGCGTGTTTGTCAAATCCATGCTAAGATACAAGTCCCCGACAAACACATGCGGGAAGCGAGATGGCCGTGGTAGCTGGGCGACATCTGGCAGCTCCGAAAACCCGTCTCCAGAGTACTCGTAGTGCAGCACGCGCGCCGAGGCGTTGATGAGCACTCGACGCGGGAAAGCGCTCACAAAGGACACTGTGTTCTGCAGCGGCAGCATTGGGTACACCAGTGCCCGATTGCGTGTCCAGCGATGACAAAACTTGCTGCCGTACACACTGAGGCCGTTGGCGTACGTGCGAGCCGGGGGGAAAAACGTGGTCGAGATGCCACCTGGGTTCATGTCGTTGTCGCGCACATCCACCGCATTCCACACGCACTGGTGCAGGTTTTGCGCGACTCCGCGCACGTTCACGAGAATGTTTTCGAAGTTGGAAAAATGCAGGCGAGCGCTGTCGGCATGCTCAAACAGGTTTGCATGTGCTGGGGTCACGCCATGCATCGTCTGACCCGCTCTCAGCGCAGGTTGCAGGGTGACGCATCGCTTGTCGTGGGGGAGCGAGCACTGCAGCTCTAACGTGCCGGCGGGGCACGGCGTCGTCTCACAAGTGACACCGCACATGGACCCCATGTCCTTCAGGCCCGTACGCGGAGTGTTGTCCGGTTGCACAACGCTGCACTCGCTTACCTGGCAATACAGGGGTTGCGTGCGCGTATCCTCGGTCAGGTACTTGAATGCCGAGCTGAGCACCAGGTTCTGTCGGTGTAAGCATGGCTGGCACCCCTCGTTGCATCCGGCGTGGTAGGAGGCTGTGCCGGGCTCGGTGGAGCAGTCCTGGGCCGAATTGCGGCAGCTTTGACACGACCCGTATGTAAGCGCTTCCTCTTCTCGATTCTGCTTGGCCCGGCACCCAGCCAGTAACAGCTTGGGTCGGTTGCCAGACACGTCCTGTGTGGCCAGCTCCTCGCTCTGCGATTCAGCATACGTGCAGAGACTGGCATTCGACAGCTCCGAGCACAACTTGCAGCTGTGGTCAGTCCAGTCGTAAATTTGGTTGGTGAGGCACTGCACCAGGGAGCATTCCCTCACACAACCCCGTCCCCAGTCCAAGAGACCCTGTGCGCCTTGCGGTGGGGTCGACCCACACTCGTTGCATTTTTGACATGTCACCAGCCGCTTGCGTCTCACCACGTCGATGTGTGCAAGCGGATGCAAACGTTCCTCCGGTGTGAGCTCGACAGGACACGCCCGAGGGACTCGAAAGTCGTTGAGATCTGTGTCGAGGTACGACGATTCCATGGTACATGACATGCGGTTGCATGCGTGCGGTCCGTCGCATGTCATGGTGTCAACGGGCCCGCCCTGCGCGTCGCAAACGCGGCTGCACTGAAAAGGCACGGCGAGCTCACCAGCACCGAAAATAGTCTCAAAGTCAAAGCCGCCCAGACCCAGTCCTCGATCTACGCTATCACCATCCAGGTTTCTTTGACAAAGAGGCGTGCGCGTCAAAAACTCCTTCCGCTTGCACACGGGCGGGTCCGCAGAAACGCCGAGGCGATTGATACACGCCGTGGCCATTTCGCCCTCAGCACACTCGATCAGACAGGACTCGCATATGCCAGCGTCGTTTCGCAGGTGCCGTCCACACCCCCGTCGGAACTGTCCCGAGGCACACATCGCACATGGCAAGCACACTTTTGTACCTGTCTCATTCGCGTAAGTCCCGGAGAGGCATTGCACACATTCAGGTTCCCCGGCACGTGCCTGTGCGAATCCCACGGGGCATTCTTCGCAATGATTGACATCTGCTCCTGCCAGCCGCATGTAATGCGACCCCGCGGCACATTCTTCACACACCTCGTGTCGATCGAAATGTATGCTTGCATTGTAGACCTCGCTCTCTTCAATGCCGTAGCGGAACTCATTTCCGTTGTCTGGCAGACGCAAATTCAACGGGTGATCGACCCGGCCCACAGCACATGCCTTGCACAAAGCGATGTCACCCTGTCCCACTGGACTCTGGCTCAGGTCATTTTCGAATGCAAGCGGAGCGAGCTGACCACTGGCGCACGTGCAAGGGGAACGCACGCTGCGCAAATCACCGACGGTCAACCAAGGCCATCGCTCGCTGGACTCAACCAGCGATTCCATCGAGATGCCTCGAACAGACCACGGCAAGACAACATTAAAATGCTCGTCGGCACACGGCACGCAGAATGTCTTGGCATCGTTGGCAACCTGCCCTACACCACACATAATGCACTCGGTTTGTCCGTCAATGGAGACAGAGTTGTAGGGACAGACCTCACAGTCATGGTCCCAATTCTGCGCAAGCGCCACATTGTCAATTGGGGCAAAATTGCCAGCAAGACACTCCCTGTGGAAGCAAGGTCCTCCCGTGCCTCTGGATGTCAACAGGTCACCGCACCACTCACAGGCAGTGAACGGCAGCGACGATGATTTGCCGAGCGGACACGGGTAGCAGCCCCCGACCGCTGCGGACGTGAACCCAGTCTCGCAGAAAATGCATGCGGTGAACACGTTGGCGTCCGTTCGGCCCGGCCCGCACTCGGTGCAGGCGCCGCCGGACACCGAGCTCTGTCCGACAACACACTGCGTGCAGGTGCCGCTCACGTCCTGGAACCCCGCGTTGCAGTCGCAGTGCCCCCAGCCCACGCCGCTCCACGAGTTGGCCCGGCACGGACTGCACGCGGCCACGCTCCCCTGCGAAAACTTGCCGGCTACACACGAATCACAGTCTGATTGTGCGGCGTTGACGTGTTTGCCCGCAGGGCACACGTCGGTGCACGTTGCGGTGCGCCACAATCCTCCGTACGTGTGAGCCGCGCACGCGGCGCAGCTGGAGTCTGTGGTCGAGGTGCACCCATGGCGGTATTTCCCGTGCCCGCAATCGGCGGTGGTGCAGTAACCGCACTGCATGCTGCGCTCGCACATGCGCCCCTGCAGATTGAAGTTCTGCGTCAATGTCCGCTCGCCACACCCTTCGTCATTCCATTTGCCGCCAGCCCTAATCTGCAAACAGTTCTCTTCATTGTCCCCATCGGCATTGCTTGGTTCGGTTGAGGCCCACGGAGACTGGCCCTGTGTAATTGTCGTGAGCGCCGGACTCCATATTTTTCTGTCTAATTCTGTTCTTTTGGACCCGCCCCATATGTTTACCTGCATACCAATGGTGCCTCTGTAGGTGTACAATACATTGTTCTCGGCGTCATTCTGCGGCAACACCATTTTGTAGGGTAAGCAGTCACTGACTCCCTCGTTGTATGTGCGTCCTGTTGTGGTCCATTGGCCCAGACAGCGTCCAAAACCAGCCACATAATTCCAGCCATTTGGACACTCGTTGCCGGACTCATGGAACATGCCACCGCTGCACGGCCCCGATTGGCATCCCACAAAAACTAACATGCCGGCTGCGAGACAACAACGAAAACAGAAGCGCAGCAGCGCTCGCATATGGTGGGTCATTTTGTTTATTTATATATAAACAAGAGAACAAGACTACAACACAGCTTGCTCGAGACCCCGTCTCAAAAGCAATCCACTAGTGATCATTTTGCGAGTTGATGTGCTGCGTGCTGAAGCGCAGCTCGCACGCAAGGCCAGCATAGTACAAAAAATTGTTGTAGTACATCACGTCTTTCTTGATGGATTCCTCCTGGCCAGGCAGGGCTTCGGCGAGATTGGGAATGACACATGCCTCTTTGAGAGCCCCATTGCCAAGAGAGGCGAACAGAACCTCTGCAGAGGGAAATGGCACACGCCTGCCGTCCTGCAAGTTGATACCCATCTCGGGCAACTGGTCAACTCTCATCATTGCTGAGCCTCCCTCCAAGAGGCGCTGCAAGGCGTAAGGAAAAGAGTCCTCTGGGTCGACAAGAACGAACCTCAGGCTCTCGTAAAGGCTTGCGGGCGAAATCCCTTGCATGTCGGTAATATTCTGGTGAATCTGGAAAACGTATGGCGCCGTGCCCATCAAACGCGACATGCAAAAGGGGCATGATGGAGACTCCATGCCCTCGGCCGACGGCTCCTTCAAGGGATTGAAATTTTTTTCCCACGCAATTTCCTGCTCCAGAAGCCATTTCATGGCACACTTCATGTGCACAACAGCCCCCTTGACGCCATTTTGCTCGCCGCATGCACAACCCAGTCGAATTTGCTTGAACATGCGCAGAGGCTCCATGCACAACATGCACTCGGTATCCAGATGCGTGCCTGCCAGTCTGCAATTTACGAACGAACAGACCTTGTCCAACACAAGCGGGTCCTCAAGAGGAAATGTACTGTTCTCTTTTTCCAGGCCGAACGAAGTCAAGTAGGAGTTCAGCTCGACCATGTCAATGCATATTGTGGCAGACACAACGGCAAAGACATCGGACCGCGGACCAAACGAATTGTTATTTTGCCAATACTCTTCGGCGAGACGCTTGGTCTCGATGCTTTCCGCTTGCACCTGCACGATAACCTGTGTCTCTGTGTTCCACATGTTTGTCATGCACTGCAGCATTTTGACTGCACATTTCTCCATGTTGAGCAACCTGGGCAAAAATTTGCTGTTGTCGACCTTGATGAGGTGACCAAAAGGAATGCCATCCTCATTCACGAGCCTCACCCGCAGAGCAATGCATGGTGGATTGGACAACACTTCATTCCACGCAGACTCATCAAGCATATCCTGGCCCTGAATCGCGACCATCTTGCCATTGTAGTGTGGGCAGCGGCTCAAATTCTGCAGAACTCCATGCTTGGCTTTGACAAGCACAGTCAGGGGAACACAGACAGCAGCAAGCTCACGAAATGCCACTTCCACCAAACTGTGGGAGGCATACTTTTCCTCGACCACGCGTCGGACGCCGCAGAGCGAGGTAGGGAAGTCAGCTCCAACCTCCGAAACCCCTGTGACGTAGTGGATAATATCATCCCACTTCGAGGTGTCAGACTGCTTGGTCTCTCCAGTGCTCATCTCTGCTCGATGCCCTCTGTCTATACGCCGAGGCCAATATGCTTTTATCTTAAATGCATTTTTCATTAAAAAATACAAAAAAAAGGAAAAAAAATCTAAACCCATATTTCTCACCCAAGTGCCTAAACCCACCTAATCCATCACGTCTACACCTTGCTGCTGTCGCCATGCTGGTCGATTTCCCCCGAGGGACGGCGAGTGGGGCACCTATTGTTTTTCCACGTGTACATGAGGGGTTTATCCGAGATGTTGTGCCTGTTCATGATGTGCACAATCTCCGGGCGCAGCATGCGAGGTTTGCGGGATGTGCTGAATGCCGTGTCAAAGTAAATGTCGCCCATGCCGCGCGCATGTCGCTCCATCAGCGCGACGTCGTCACAGTGCAGCACGGCCGAACACACATCTTCGATGACTGCGCTGAGCTGTGCAACGCGACGTTCCAGGCGGAGAATGCGTGTCTCCAACACACGATTTGACACGCCATCATCTCCATCTTGCACAGTGCCAAGAACCGGGTAGATTGGTTTCGGACGCAAATCAGGAGAGCTCATGCACAGATGCACGTTGCGTCGAAAGGGAATATCGGGCAATGCAATTTTGTTCTGAAATGCCGAGCATGCAGGGAAATCGGCCAGGACCAACAGCAACAGAACAAGATAACACCAGCGGAACATGATTGCACGCGAGAGACAAGAACGTTTATACTTATGCAACTCAGAAAAGCATTTGCATGACAAACACAACCTAATCAATTGTACACGTGGCCAATTGAATCACAAAATCTCAGCCACGAACTGTCTCGGCGCTGCCCTGGGGGCTCCTCGGCTTGATTTCTGCGCCTGTGAAGTGCCTGTGCGCAAAACACTTTGCCGCCGTATGCGAGTCTCGGCCGCAGCGCGTGCAATTTGGCCCGCCGCTGCGGGTGCTCGCATGTCGCGCAGCACCAGCACGCGGGACAGGCAATGTCGTGTCAGCCTGAAACGACTTGTACGCCATGGCCGCCATCGCAATGACGTTCTTGGCGGGGGCAGCGGGTGAGAGCGACATAGCTTGCAATTTCTCAAGATCCTGCAGCCACATCTGGATGGGTCGCTGGCATTCCATGGCAAAGTGTCCCTCTCCTCCACAGCGGCGGCACATATTGCCTTGACCCATCACAATGGTTTTGATGGTGTCGCATTCCTGGCTGGTCAGAGGAGCACAGTTGGTGAATTCCCACCCCCTCACCTTCTCGAAGCCATGGATGAGCATCTGCGCCACAGTCTCATTCATCTCCCAGGACGCCACGTCGCTTGTGCTACCGACATGCACGGAAGCAACCTCACCCAGCACACCTCCCTGGTGACGGCACCATGCGCTGCCAGTTCCTTCGTGGTGCTGACGGATGCGCGTGTCGATATCTTGCGACCTGCCGACATAATAGCCTCCGTTTCGGAGGGCAAGGACATAGACTCCATGCCTCATGTTTGAGATGATTTGATAAAGGCCTTTAATAATTACTCAACTAATTAGTACGAGATTCAATTCTGAAAAGCCATTTGAAAAGAGACCTACAAAAGAGCCATGTTTCAAAAATGAAAAATGCCTTTTCAAAAACAGTCAAATATTGGTACTACAGAATAAATTAATTACTCAGAGATAGGGAAGAATCATAACGCCGACTTTAAATTAAATATTCTTCTATTCAATATATATATATATATATATATTCCCACGTTTTGAA
>Ga0209491_10004691_pt1 | contig 20786 bp, 19 predicted proteins | sample BON02_FD_187213 | JGI IMG/M metagenome (GOLD analysis project Ga0209491, IMG submission 187213) | Freshwater microbial communities from Lake Bonney liftoff mats and glacier meltwater in Antarctica - BON-02 (SPAdes) (version 2) | ecosystem: Environmental > Aquatic > Freshwater > Ice > Glacier... | reverse complement strand
GGGGGCAGGTTGAATAGCCTGGCTTGTGAAATTTTTTATTGCACTTCAACCACCCCGCCCTCCTCCTTCTTTCCTTTTGTTGAACATCTGCCACACGCCCGTGTCATACGTCTCTTGCCAGCAAATATTTCGTTCCACCGCATGTCGCGCAGAAGGGTCGTAGAAATTTTACTGGCATTTAAGTGCGTGCGTGCAAGCTAGCGTTTTAGGAAGAAGTGGCAGAAATGCGGGGCAGAAGAGCACGCGCGTCTGCTTTTATTTATGTGCCGCTCGGTCATATGCAATGGCGCAATTTGGAGGGGGTTGTCTTTGTTTGCCGACCGTATCGCGCGATTGAGGCTTCTTGTAGAAGTTTATATAGCCAAATTTTAGGAGACGGCAGTACCTACTCTGGGGTTTTGATGTCTTGGGAATTGCCTTCTTCCACTGTCCGACCCCGCAACCGCAAGGTCAGCCGAGCCTTTCACGGCATTCTTTGTCTGTGAGAGAGGTCACGCAGCCCATTGTACCAATTTCATCTCTTCTATTCCTAAAGCTTACGGAATGACTTCAAACTTTTGCTCCTTTTCCTTGTCTTGTCTTGTTTCTTTAGGGTGCACCCTCTGGGAGGGCTTTTTCTGGCGCATGCCGAAGCAGGCCTACACTGTACCATGCAGAGCATCACACCCCCGTGGGCGGGGTGCAGAGGTCTTATGCATTTGAACCATCTCGGGGCTTTCTGCGGCTCTTACACATGTATTGCCCGTCCTCGACCATAAAATTGTAGAAAATACGATACGTTCCGATCTCTCTATCAGTCCCATCTCTCTAGAAATTGTCCAGATCCCAATTATACTGCTCCCAATTATACTTCTAAACTCTCCATTTGAATAAGATCTTCAAATTGGGCATGATAAGCCACTCCCCCTGACCCGTATTTCTCCTACTACGTCTTCTAAACTAATTTTATTCTCTAATTTATTTGAGTGTGTCTCTGCCAGCAAACTGACCTCCCCTTGCGTATTTTATATGCCTCCATTTCCTCCCCCTCCCACTTGCTTCTCCCTCATACCAATTTTCAACCTTTGAAGCTTTCAAGGACGTATCATTCCGTTTTGTTCTTGGTAAAAGCTAGAGTACAGTGTCCAAAATTCACAAAATTCGATAGAATATAAAAAATGCGGAAAATAAAACGGGGAAAAAAGGAAAAATGAAAGAAAGTAAGACTGGAACGCAGCAAGTGCTTGCATTTTCAGAAGGAAAGCACCTCTAACTTTCATATAAGAAAAGAAACGCAAACCAACACCCAGACCCGTCGTGTGTGCGTCGTGTACAATCGTGTTCTTCGGTCAATTCTCACAAAGTCCGCGAAATCGTGACATCACACCACATCAAGAAGCAAGAAGACAAGCAACCACAGCTGTCTTCTTCGCTCGCTTGAGCTCGTTCGCATCCTTCTAGGCCGAGCGAGTTGTTCTATTCGAGGTCTCTTTGTGCCCAAAACCATTCCTGCTGGCAATACCCTTGTCTCTGACTAAGCTACCTTTATGCCTATTCGTGTTGTCCTGCGTCAATGCCTTGCGGTCGAGGGCTTGGTGCCAAAGGGCTTGTCAAGAAACGCGGCCTGCCAAGAGTCGCCCTCTGCTAGGGATGCAAGCAAGCAATGCTCCGCTTGATAGCTGTCGCAGCACCAACCACTCCCACTCCCCTCCTTTCGACCCCAATCCCACAATCACAGCAAGAGCTAAGTACTCAAGCATGCCGTCTCCACGCCGACGCAGCCCGAATAAGGGGGCCAGCGGGAGCAGCACCCCCAAGGACGTGGCGGTCGACATGGTTTCGACCCCTCTCGGCGCCGCCGGCCTCGACGAGGAGATGAAGGACCAAGAGCTGCTGCCCGAGGGCTTGTCCTCCGCGTCTTCCGACAAGGCGGTTGCCTTCTCTATCGAGAAGGGTACCTCGTCCACGTCGCCCTTTGACGCGGAGGGTGAGGGGCCTCCGATGCTGAGCCCTGTGCGTGCCCAGTCCACTGTGATGCAGACGGGTGGCGTGGAGATTGCTTTCCACCAGCTGGGACTCACGGCCACGTATGTGAGCAAGCGGATGAAGCGCAAGACCCGGCGTATTCTCAAGGGCATTAGTGGTATCACGCCCAAGGGGTCCTGCACGGCGCTTATGGGGCCGTCGGGGTGCGGCAAGACGTCGCTGCTGCATACGCTGGCGGGGAAGAATGCCAAGTCCAAGGTATGTATGTAGGGATGGTGTTTGTATGAGAATGAAAATTATTTCATTTCGGTAGGCTCTAGGTTACGGGAGATATGGTGTTTGGTAAAGCGCTCACTTTCCTCTCTTACCAATCTGGTGCTAATCAATCCCCTCACTCTTCTTCCCAACCCCAACCACTTCCACACACAGATCTCCGGCCACATCCTCGTGGACGGCAAGGCCCGTGAAGAGGGTTTCAGTGCGAAAATCGGTTACGTCGAGCAGGACGATCAACTGATGGGTGTGATGACGGTGAGGGAGAATCTCCTCTTCTCGGCCGAGTTGAGGCTGCCCGTGACTATTTCCAAGAACGAGAAACGCTGCCGGGTGGAGGACACGATCGAGCTGTTGGGCTTGTGGAAGTGCGCAAATAGCAAGATTGGGACGCAGATGATTCGGGTATGTTAAGGGAGGGGGGAGGGATGGTGAGTGGTGGGGAAGTCGTCGTGCTGGTATTTCCTCCCTTCCTTGATTTATTCTTGTTCTCCTCTTTCGTCAACCTCAAGATGCGAGACGTACATGAGAGAAGGTGAAACAAGTTCCAAATACAAACACTCACCCTTCACTCCTATCCTGCGTCCCTCCCTCCCTCCCTCCCTCCTTCCCCTAGGGCGTGTCGGGTGGCGAGCGCAAGCGGGTGTCGATCGGAATGGAGCTGGTGACGGACCCTGCCGTCATTTTTCTGGACGAGCCCACAAGTACGTCTTCCTCTCTCCCTCCTTCCCATCCTCATTTGTCTCCCTATGACCTTTCTTCTTTCGAAAGTCACTCGCTCGCTCCCTCCCTCCCTCCCCTTTCCTGCAGGTGGCCTGGACGCGTTCACGGCGCACAAGGTAAGTCTTGCGTCTGTTTGTTTGCTTCTTCCCTTTCTCTTTCCCTTCCGTCCCTTATTTTTCCGCAATGAAAGCAGGGTCCTCATCCTCCCTCCATCCTTCCCTCCCTCCCACAAAACAAAACAAAGGTGGTGGAGATCCTTGCCGACCTGGCCTCGAACGGGAAGACCGTCATCCTATCCATCCACCAGCCGCGCTACACCGTCTTCAAGCTCTTCGACATCCTCATGCTGCTCGCGGAGGGGGAGATGGTCTACCAGGTACGTTGCTGCTGCTGGGATCTGTTCTATTCTTCCTTTCCCCATACCGCTGGAGCTCGTCCCTTACCTCTCTGTTCTTCTCTTTCCCTCCCTCCCTCCCTCCCGGCCCGGCCACCAAAGACGTCCACTACTTCTCGCACATCGGCCTCCAAAGGCGAGCCCTACACATGCGTATTAACTCTCCCTCCCTCCGTCCCTCCCTCCCTCCCTCAGGGCCCGGCCACCATGGGCTTGGCCTATTTCTCGCACATCGGTTTCAACCCGCCCTCCAACGAAAACGCGTGCGACTTCTTCATGGACGTGGTAAGGAGGGAGGGAGGGAGGGAGGGAGGAAGGGAAGAAAGCAGGGGCGACTGAACAAATGACGTTGGAAAGTACTTACCCCTTCCTCCCTCCCTCCCTCCCTTATCAGGTGTGCGACCAAGTCCGTCGGTTGGACCGTCAGATCTCTTACGGTGGCTCGGTGCACGTGCAGGAGATGGGATACCTGGCTCGCTCGTTCATGAACTCAGCGGAGGGGAAGGCGATTGCTGCGGACTGCGAGGCGCGTGTGGTCAAGAGCGGGGTGATTGTGGATAAGCACCGGAAGATGGACAAGGTGAGTCGCTTGGTCTCACGAAATCCCCCACCTTCCTGTTTCTGGTTTCGTTAGGTTCTCTTTTTTTTCAATGCTCTCTCTTCCTTTCCCTATCCTTCTACAACAAGGCACTCTTACTTTCTGCCTTTATCGATTTCTCATTTCCTCCCTTCCTTCCTCCCTCCTTCTCTCCTCCCTCCCGCCCTCCCCTCCTAGCACGTCCGCCGATATGCCACGGGGTTCTTCCACCAGTTCCGCGTCATCAGCCGGAGGGTCTTCGTTGCCGTCTTGCGCAATCCTGCCACGAGCATCTTTCAGGTGTTGTCTTTCTTCGCCTCTGCTGTGCTGTTGGGTGCTTTTTTCTATGGGAAGCTGACGGATGGACCGACGGCGATGCAAGGTAAGAATCGCATGGCTTTTCACCCTGTCTCTCTCCTTTCCTCCGCTCCCTACCTTTTGTTAGTCAGAGCCCTAATAATGCTTTTGAAAAAAAACGCTCGCTCTCAACTCCTTCTTCCCTCCCTCCCTCCCTCCCTCCCTTCCCGACCACCAGCGCACATCGGCGCCATGTTCATGGTCTCCTACATGATCATCTTCTCTGCCATCACCTCCCTCGAGCTCTTCATCGAGGAACGCGCCCTCTTCGTCCACGAGGTAAGGATACATTCATCCCGTCCCTCCCTCCGTCCTTCCTTCTTGTCTCTTACGCATCATTTTCTCCCTCCTTCCCTCCCTCTATCCCCCCCTCAGAAAACGAGCGGCTTCTACCGTACCAGCGCCTATTTCCTCGCTAAGATTTTCTGTGAGATCCTGCCCACGCGCATGGTCCCTACGTTGTTTTTTGCAGTCGTGACTGCATATATGGCGGGGTTGAGGACAGATTTTTACCACCTTTCTATGTATTGGTTGACGTTGACAGGTAAGAAGGGAGGGAGGGAGGGAGGGTCGGCAGATGGCGCCTGCTTTGGTCTATTTTTGGAGTTGGTTGCTTCTCCTCTTTCGTACAAGCACTCACATCCTCTTTCTCACACACACTCACGCACGCACGCATGCGCAGTCACGAGCATCACCTCCACCTCGCTTTGCCTGCTCGTCTCCTGCGCCACCTCCGTCTATTCTGCGGCCTTCCTGGGCTGTGGTGCCTTCTATATCATCTTTATGTTGGCGTCCGGCTTTGTCTTGCAGGCGGATGAGATTCCCTCTTACCTCGCGCCGTTCAAGTACTTGAGCTTCTATCGGTACGTACGTCTCGCCTAGAGTATCTCTTGTGGGTTTTATATATGGCATTCCTCCTCTTCTTCCTTTTTAAGCCTATCCTACTGAAGCTTGTCTGTGCTCTATCCACTCACTCCTCCTTTCCCCCTTTCTTCCACCACAGCTATTGCCTCCAGAACCTCCTCGCCCTGGACCTGGAAGGCCGCGTCTTCCACTGCGCTACGCCCGAGCAGCTCGCCGCAGACCCGACCCTCGTCTCTATTTGCCTGCCCACGGGGGACCTTTACCTGCAGAGCCAAGGCATCGATCCCAAGAATGTGTGGAGGAATATTGGTATCTTGGCCGTGATGGCCCCTGTATACCTTTTCCTTGCTTATTTGTTCTTGCGGGCGCTGAAGAAGAGCACGTAAATGGGAGGAGGAAAGGAGGCGAGGGAAGAGGGATATATGTGTATGTATAGAGAGAGCCTCGTTCGGAGGGAAGTGAAGTGAAGATAGAGAGAGGAAAGTTAGCAGTACGTCTGTATGTATCGTAGTAGTATAGCATTTCTGCATTCTTTTTAAGGGCTCGCAACGCGAGGCTCCTCTGCGCGATGGGGAGGGAGGCCCCCAGTTGGCCACACGCCTAGGACTAGGCAGAGAGAGAATGAAAGGTTGAATGATGAGAGTTATTAAACACCAAAAACGAACACCGAATGTCAAACACGGATAGAAATCGAAGCAGGAATGAAATGGCCACTGTTTAAATATATGAAGGAATAGGGAATGAAATGGCAACTGTTTAAATATATGAAAGAAATAACACATGAATGCCTTACCATCTAAAAAAAGCTTCTTGCTAAAGGTTTGCCAAACGCTGTGACTCACGACATTGAAGCAACGTCACTTGCGGAAGGCCGTTGAATCGTCCATCGTCCTTGCTTTGTCGTGCACTTGTTAGCTACTTGTCCCACACACGCCTTTCTCCCATACGCTGGTATACCTAGGCAACACTCATACACACCCACCCTACTTATCCCTCTACGTGACAAACATGAAGAGGCGAGGCGGCGTTGTCGCTGCCTGCCTGCCTGGATTCTCCTTCTATCGAATAATGTCGAGGCGGAGGCCTCTCCCGGTTCACGGGGGCAGGCTTCGTCTCCCACCACCAGCAGCAGCCACCCTGCCGGCCGTGGCACACCACACGCCTCCAAGAAGAAGAATACGACGGAGACAGCTGCTGTTGGTGGTGTCGCTACTGTATTTCCTGTGTCCCTTGGGAGCACAAGGGCAACTCCGAGGCGGCAGCGACGGCGACGCGGACGACGGCGGCCCACAGCTTCTTCAAGAGGACTTGGACATCGCCTCCTTTCTAGGCCTTGACCTGGATGGCAACAGCGACAATGGTCTGAGTGCCGACGCATTCGCAGCTTTTCTTGGCAAGGACAGTGCTACAAGTGGCGACGACGACCAGGCCGACACCCTAGCCTCCATGCTGGGCCTAGCTGGCCTAGACAGCAGCAGCAGCAGTAGCGACCCTGCGTCTCCCGACAAATCCTCCTTCTTCAGCTACGGCACTGGGGACAGCGGCAGGGGCACCGATTCCAACGCCAAGACTGCCTTAAACCACGGCCCCACCCCGGCCGAGGACGACCCCGTCTACCTATCCCGAGCCAAGGCCATCCGCGAAGCCCCTGGTCGGGACCCAGTGATTGTTTTAAATGGGCTAGGTGGAGCGGGGTTGCAGTTTAGATTAAGAGGAGCGAAGCCCACGCATTATTACTGTAGAACATGGTACGCTAGGTGGCACACTGCATGGATTCTGCCTAGGGTGATGGTGCCGCCGGTGGCGAGGTGTTTGATGGGTTTTATTACTCCGATGTATGACCCTCTGACGCGAAAGTTTAGAAACAAGGCCGGGGTGGCGGTGAAGGTGAATGGCTTCGGGCAGATTGTATCTTTGGAGAATTTGGGGCCGTCGATTTTGCCGCTCAGGAATTTCGATTACATTAGAGGGTTTGTGAAGTTTATGATTACTGAGCTAGGCTATGGCCCTGGCCTGGACTTGTTTGCCGCGCCCTATGATTGGCGGTATACGCCCGATGTGCTCAAGGAGCAGGTGAGGAGGGAGGGAGGGAAGATGGGAAGAGATTGATGGAAGAAAAAGATGAAGTGGATGAAGGTTTTTCACTCATCCACCCTCCCTTTCTCCCTCCCTCCTCCCCCCCCCCCCAAACCAGGGCTATTTTCGGGACCTAAAAGCCCTCGTCGAAACCGCCTACGTCACCTCAGGCAACCGCCGCGTCCACATCATGGGGCACTCCCTCGGAGGGGTGGTCTCCCTCGCCTTCCTCAACGACATGCCCCTCGAATGGAAGATCAAATACATCAAATCCTACATCCCCGTCGGCTCTCCCTTCGGTGGCACCGTCGTCAACCTCATGGGCTCCTGCTCCGGGTACAACCTCGGCCTCCCCCTCGCTCCTGCCGACTTGAGAGACTTTGAAGCCCAAGCACCAACAGGCCCTTGGCTGTTCCCCCAACCCTCCATGTGGTCAAAAGAAGAGGTGTTAGTCCAGACGCCCACCCAGAGTTACTCCGCGCATGAATATGGACGTTTGCTGCGTGATTTAGGCTTGGGGGAAGTGGCGCTGCCGGTCTACAAACACGTTGCGCCGCTCTATCTTCAGACACTCATCCCTCCAGGGATTGATGTCCACGTCGTCCACTCAACAGGAAACCCTACTGTAGCCTCCCTCGTCTACAATCAGACCTTTAATAGCAGCATGCTTGATATCCCCCTCCCTCCCTCCCTCGTCTTCGGCCCTGGTGATGGCACAGTCCCTGAACGGAGTCTACTAAGACCTTTTAATGAGTGGACCCCTCCGACTGGGAGGGAGGGAGGGAGGAAGGGAGGGTGGGTGTTGACGCACCATACGATGGAAGGGGTGAACCATATGGATATATGTAATTTTAGGGGCTTTTTCAGGGTGTTGACTGATATTTTGAGTGATAACGTAGAGCGGACATTGAGGCCAGACGCGGATGCCCTGGAGACGTTTCCGGATAAGTGGAAGACGAGGATGAAGCAGACCTGGGCGCCGATCGAGGCGGTGCTTGACGCGGCGGAGGAATTTGTGTTTGGGCTGTAGATCCAGAAAAAGGGGAATAGAGTTAAGGCAAATGTAGACGCAGAAAAATGTTCGACGAAATGCATATCAAATGGGACAAGCTCCTCGAAAGTACGTCTTCAAATAAAATGTCGAGAAACCTTGCATGCTGATGCCAGCTGCTAGAGCTGGAGGAACTGTGCTTCTCTTGCTCGTCGCTTCTTTCTTTCGCTTCTTTTTGGGTGCTTTCTACTTACACTTTTCCTTTTCCATTTCCTTATCTTAAATTTATGATAATCTCGCCCGGCGGCGGTCGTGGTCACGGTCCGAACGGTCCGAACGATCACGAGACCTGGAGCGAGAACGTGAAGCACTCCCCGTTCGTCGTCGCCGCTTGCTGTCATCAGGACTCTCGCTCCTGCTGCTGCGGCTCCCGCTCCGGTTTCTCTCTCTCTTTTCAGAGCGTCCTCCCCTGCTACCGCCTCCTTCCCTCCGCCCCTCCTCCTCTTCCTCGTGTGCGCTGCCTGTTCGTCGTCGCCGCTTGCGATCTTCAGGACTGTCGCTGCTACTACTGCGGCTCGTGCTTCTACCCCTCTCTTTCTCAGAGCGACCCCGGCTGCGCCCTCCCTCCCTCCCTCCCTCCTCCTCCTCCTCCTCCTCCTTGCGCTTCACTTTCTTCTCTTTCTTCCGTTCCTTTTTCTCCGCCTTCTTCCTCTTCTTCTCCTCCTTCTTCCCTATCTTCTTCTTCTCCTTCTTCGACACCTCCTTCTCTCCCTCCCCCTTCCTACGCCTCTTCCTCTTCCCCCCTGCCTTTCCCCCCTCCTGCCCCCCCTCCTCCCCCTCTTCTTCATGCATATGACTCAAATCCTCCTCATACTCAAAAGCCCTCCCCTCCGTCTGTGCATTCTTCATCCTTTCAATCTCCCGCTGCACCATACTCTTCCCCTTCGGCAAATGTTCATGCCTCGCTGCAGGTGCTGCTCCTAACCCCTCCACCCTCTCTGCATCCATCTCTCCTCTCTCCGACGCGCCTCTTGCCAACAACTGTTTCATCTCACTTGCATCCAGCGTAGTCTCCACTACTGCCTGCCTCGTAGGGGCTAAGCCAAGAGCAGCATTAATCATATCCTCATCCCTCCTTCTGATCTCTGCTAGCTCCCTCTGTCGTTGCGCCTCCGGGTCCTCCCTCCCTCCCTCCCCTCCTCCTCCTTTGCCGGCTTTGGTGTACCACATCAGGTCTTTGCCTTTCTGCCAACGACCTACGGGGGCCTTGAGACTGTGCCCTAGGTAATGCTCGCGGTAGTGTTCTAGAGTGGGGGTGGGTGGGTGGGAAGGGAAGGAGGGAAGGAGGAGAGGGAGTGAGAGGGAGCAAGCACAAAGGAAACGAAGAACTGAGGTCTGTACAAGCTCCACCACCCACCCAGCCCAGTCAACAACCGTAAAACGTACCATCCTTGACATCCTCCCACTTGAAGCGGTCTTGTCCTCCTCGGTTGCCGCCCTCACGGTAGCCCGTCTTGGGTCCAAACGACATCCCCCTTTGCTGTGCTTGAGTATATATAGGTAGATCTGTGGAGGGGTGGGGGAAGGGGAGGGGCAGCGGGATCAGTACACCAAGATAAGGAAAACATGTGTGATGCTCTCGACAAGGAGGACTCGCACACACATCCACGCGCTGGCTCTCTCAAAGCAGGGCATTTGTCTCATGCGGCCTGCAAGCTGGAGCAGAAGAAGGAAGGGAGGGAAGGTGGCATTGTTCACTACACGTGGCACGTGTACCAAGCCCTCCCCGCCGAACCACCATCATCACCGGCAGCAGCAGCTTCAATCACACGTAGCGGACTGCAGGGCCGGCGTGTCACTGCCCGGCGTGGCGCCTTGGTTGCTTGTCTACCCAGGGAGGACGCTCGCACCATCATCATCCCCCCCAGTTCCGTTGCTTGCTCATCGCTGCTCATCGTCATCATCCTTCTTTTCACACTTCACTCTACTCATTCATCTTTACCCACAACAAACCACTCACAACACAACGCTCGCACCATCATCATCCCCCCCAGTTCCGTTGCTTGCTCATCGCTGCTCATCGTCATCATCCTTCTTCTCACACTTCACTCTACTCATTCATCTTTACCCACAAACCACTCACAACACAACACACACACCATCCCACCCACAGCAGCACCATGCTGGGAGGAACGCGGCGGCGGATTTTGGCCCTGCAGCACAGCCGCGCTTCTCCCCGGCCGCACCTTTTGCCAGCCCCTCCACCTCTCCTCCGCCTCCAGCATCGCTGGGCCGCCGCCTCCTCCTCGTCCTCTTCGCCCACCCCACCCGCTCACCCTTCTCCCACCGACAAGCTCGTGGCCAAGCAAATCAAGACAGACCGGGCCGGCTACCGCGAGACGCTTTATTATGCCGCCTTGCCCTCGTCCTCGTTGGCGGAGGAATCAAAGGACAAAGACACGAAGGAGGAGTGCCCCAGCACCACAAGCAGCAAGGCCTACCACCGCATCGACCCCCCCCCCGAAGTCCTCTCCCTCCGCCTCCTAGCCGACGACGGGCTCCGGGCCCTGCTTCCAAGAGGCTACCCACGCTCCGTCCAAAAAGGGTACGCCGAATACGTGAAGCTTCAAATGACAGCCTCCCTCGCCAGCTCCGCCATCGGCGTCCTTTCAACCCAATCCCTCCTTTACGCCATGGGCCTGGGCGCGGGCGCCATCCCCCTCGCCGCCGCCCTCAATTGGATCATCAAAGACGGAATCGGGCAAGTAGGTGGCATTATCTTCGCCAGTCTCGTCAACGACCGCTTCGATGCTAACCCCAAACGCTGGAAAATGGTTGCCACCATCTCCCTTGACCTCTCCTGTGCCCTCGAACTCCTCGCGCCCCTCGCCCCCGGGTACTTCCTCGCCATCGCCTCCCTAGCCAACGTCGGGAAAAACGTCTGCTTTCTCTCCGCTAGCGCCTCGCGCGCGGCCATCCACAACTCATTCGCGAAACGAGAAAATCTCGCAGATATCACTGCGAAAGCCGGCTCTCAATTTATTGTCACCTCCATCCTCGGCACAGGCCTCGGAATCGTCCTTTCCACCGCCTTAGGCTCCTCCTGGATGGCCTTAGCCCCTATCTGTGCGGGGCTTTCCTTCGTTCATATCTCGTGTAACTACCTCTCCCTCCGCCACGTCTGCCTAAACACAATCAATGCTGAAAGAATGGAGTTGGTCATGCAGCACTACCTCACCCATGGGCGCATCCCCGCCCCTGGTAACATCTCCTCCATTGAGCGATTCATGACTCCCGCTATATATGACACAGTAGCCCCTTCGGCGTTAGAGGCGGGTTTACCTACCTTAAGAATGGGGAGGCACTTGGACGAGGTTGCCAGCCCGGAGCAGCTGCCACGCTTAGCACGGTTCTTTGAGAAGGAGAATTATGTGTTGAATGCTAGGGGGAGAAGGGGGGATAAGACGGCGACAGTCGATGTATTGATGAAGGAAGAGGCGAGTGTCCCGGATGTGCTAAGGGCGTGTGTGCATGCGTATTATGTCAGGAAGGAGGCAGGGAGGGAGGGCGAGGGAGGGAGGAGGGGAGGGTGGAAGGCCCCGAAGGTGCAGTCGGCGTGGGCGAGATTGATGGAAAAGAAGGAGGAGGAGGCTTTGGACACATGGCTTATCCACCTAGTGGAAAGCACACATCACACATTACACCAGCCATCGTCGTCGGTGGCTGCGCCGAGGGAGGGAGGGAAGGAGGGAGGGAGGGAGGAGCACCTGACTTTGGTGGATGTTATTGTGGGGCAGTTGACGCGTGCGGGGTGGCTGACGGATAGTGTTTTCTTTCCGCATACTCAGAATAGGATTAGTTTTGAGGGGTCTTCGATGCTCGTGATGGCGGCGACGGCGGCGGCGGCATCTGCTGCTAAGAAGGAAGCTTCAAAATAAAAGCTAGTCTCCGCCGAGGGGATGGTGGACGGATAGTGTCTTCTTTCCGCGTCAGCCGCCGTGATGATGAGAGGAAAGAAGGAGAAGGAGTTAGCATGAAACTTGAAGTGTGTATATAGAGGGATAGAGACACGTGTAAGAGTAAAGGTAGGTACCTGAGAGAGACGTCCACAAGCACAAGAAAGGCACGTGTGGACGCGAAGCAACACAATAAAAAAGAAGGAACATAATCTTCTAAGCTAAGCTAAGCTAAATTTTCCAATATTTAAGTATGTACAAGCTTTCTTCTTTTCTTTCTCTTTTCCTTTCCTTCCCTTTCGTGTCAAAATTGATGCCCTGAATTATACTTTGATTCTCTCGCCCTCCCTCACCAACAACCCCACTAAATATCCGCCACAAAATATATCATAGACAGAGGGAAAAGCACTATTACTAAGCCTTAGTTCTCAGCGCCTCCTTTCCCTCTTCCCCCCCGACAACCCCAAAACCCGTCCCTTCAACCCCTCCACCCCCACACAGCACATCCGCCACGAAATGCCACACCGACGGCGCATAACTCTTCACCCTTTCCAAATGCACACACTTCACCCCCCTCCCCGCCCACCCCCTCCCAAACCCCTCCCCCATCTCCGCCAACTCCCTCTCAATCCTTCCCACCCACGCTTCCACTGCTGCCTCCAACATATTTCCATGTACATGCATCATCCCCCCCTCCTCCCTCAATAACCGTACCGCAATAGGCCACCCCTCCTCACTACTAGGAATCAATCCCAAATGCACACGATGCGCACACATATCAGGCAAACCTAGGGTAGTCACTCGATTATCCCCTTCTAGGACCTCCACCACTCCTTCCACCCAATTCTTTTTCAAATTGAACCTCAAGGCCGCAATCGCGTCCGTGTTCCACTCACACGCAACGACCCTCTCCGCCTTCCCATACACTGCCAACGGTAAAGTATAATACCCAATCCCCGCATACAGATCAATGACTGTCTCCCCCCTACAATTCATTCGGGCAATCCTTGCTTTTTCCGACACATTCCCTGAAGAAAACATCGACTTGGTCATATCAAAACTATAGCTCAACCCATTCTCACGCACCGTCACCCAACCTGGGCACCCAGGACCAGGGACACCTGCAGATGCTACTGCTGCTATTTCTGCTGCTGGTGGTGGAGGAGGGGGAGGAGGGTAGAGTAGCTGCACCTGTGATCGTCGTTTGGTTCCTCCTTGGATGGGTGCCATGCGTGCTACGCGGGTGGCGCCTGGGAAGACGGTCAGCAAGGCGGGCCAGAGGAAGGGGTAGGCCTTCTCCCATCTCTGGGAATCGCGAAAAGGATGATCTTGTTCTAAGAGTAAGACGTCCCCTAGACGCTCGACGTGGAGGGTGGACAGGACTTGGGGGGTGAGGAGGGAGGGAGGGAGGGAGGCTTGCTCGAGGGCGTTTTGGACGGCTGCTTGGAGGTGGAGGACTTGGTTGTTGAGCGTGGCAGCGCCATAAGGCACGCTTTCCTCGCTCCAGCCTTTAATTAGCTCTGAGGGTGGTTGTCCTTTCAAAGTCTCAATAAAGAGACGCATTGCGTGTGAGTGGGGGATGGGGGCACGTGCGGTGGTGAAGGCGGAGGTACACCACGCCTGGAGCTCGGCGAGGAGGGGTTTGTTTGTTTTGGTGTTTTTGTCGTCGTTTTCAAGAAGGAGGAGGAGAGGGATGGCCATGCAGCCGGGGAGGGAGGTGGAAGGGGCGATGCGACGTTGTCGATCAAAGAGACCTGCGCGTTCCAAGGCTGTTTTGAGGAGTTTCGTGTACGCAGCGTCGGCTAAAAGGCAAGGGCATGGAGGGGGGGGAGGGAGGGCTACTCTTTTAAGTGTCGTCGCTGCTGCTGCTGCTGTTGTTGCTGCTGTAGTGATCTTCGGCGCGGGTGCTGCTGCTTTCTTCTCCGGCTTTTTGGATTTAAATGCCGGTCCGGAAGGAGGGAGCAAGACCAATGGCGACGCCAAGACAGGACTAAAAGCAAAGGACTGCACACCGCCACCAATCATCAATACAGCTGCTGCTGCTACTCCTCCTCCTGCTGCTGCTGCTTCTCCTTCTCTTTCTGCTTGATCACACGTGCTCCCACTCCCCCTTTCGAAGGCGACCGCCGCGTGGTGAATCAAAGGCTGAGCTAACATCCCGGGAGGAAAACGAGCAGCAACCCGTGTCATTCCCGGTTCCCCTCGCGCAGCCGCCGCCATATCCAGTAGCAGCACTCTCGCCTGTGCTTGCGTTTGCGTTTGTGCTTGTGACCCCTCCTTCCCCTCCACCTCCTCCTCCCTCCCGCCCTCGTTGTTGTTATCATCTGCAGTCACCCCTCCAGTGACAACCAACATCTCCCCCACCATCGTAGCAGCATGACCATACCTTCCTCCTCCTCCTCCTCCTATTCCTTCTCCTCCTCCTCCTCCTCCTTCTCCTCCTCCTCTTCCCTGAGGGTACGAAATAGAGCTGTACGTCTGCGCCACCAAATCAATCAAAACCCCCTCCCCATTAAACCCTCCCCCACTCAAATCCCCCAACCCTCCCCACACAAACAACCGCCCCTCCTCCTCCCCCTCCCCCTCACCACCCACCGCCGTGGCCGTATGTGCAAATAGTGGGGGCAGAGCCACCGTTGGCGCCGGCATCGTCAACGCCACCTCACTCCAGGTCCACGTCGTATCCTCTGAAGGAGAGAGCACGTGCAAGGTGCCCCCAAAAACAGTATGTCCATCCCTCCCTCCATACACCACGATAGAACTCCTGTGACGGAGCAACGTCATGCTATGGCTCCACCTTGGCCTAGGCGCCGTCCCGGAAGGGGTGAGCTCCCTCCATCCCTCCTCTCCTTTATAGGCCCATAGGTCACCAAACGCTCTGTGGGGTGAGGCTCGCCCACCAAAGACAACAAGTGTTGCTCGGCAGTGGGAGGGGTGGGAGGAGGAGAACGCGACGGCTGTGTGTTTTTCTCGTGCCTCCGGGGCATCCGTATCAATGATCGCGGTGTCATCATCGGAGGAAGGGAGGGAGGGAGGGGTGAGGACTTGTAGGGATAAGCTCAGGCTGGGTGCTTCTACTTTTAGCTTGATTTCAACGAGGTCGTTCTGTCGCCCTGCTGGCTTCTCAGACCACCCCCCAAACATCCAGTACACCCCTGTCTCCACTTCAGAAAGAGAATGCCCCCATCGTCGCAACAGCTGCTGCGTGCCTGCTGCTGGTGCTGCTCCTGCTGCTGGGGAGCTAGCGGCAACGTCGGGCTCGACCCACCGCCATTCTTTCTTGTCCTTCTTCACTTTTTTAACACCATTCCGAAGCTTCTTCCTTTCGTCTGCCAAAGCAGATTTGGCCGTCTGGATACTACTACTGCTATTACTGGTGGTAGTGGTGGTGAGACCTTGCTCCTGCAACTCCACCTTATCCTCATCCGCAAAAGCCGCCGCCAATGACTCAGTAAAGCGTTGCGTGCGTTCAGCATTCAATCCAAATTTACGATTCGCCAGCACAACCAACGCCTCCAGCCCAAATTCCGTCATCAAATCCTTGCCCTGGAGCAAAAGGGGGGTCTCCAATAAATTGGCCCCTGTCCGAATCGCCACCAGCACCCGCTTCTTCCCCAGGCTAATACCCGACTCCCGAAAGGCGCTCGCCACCCCCAGCTTGAGCAACCGCTCCGCCGACACCAAATCCCTGCACTCGATGTGCAGCACCAAAGGCTCTTGCTTCAAGGTCACCGAGCCACCAGCTTGGCCCCTTGCCGCGCACCCAGCCAAGGCCTCGCGGACTACTGCGAGGGTGACGGGAGCATGGCTTGACAAGAGCCATTCCCCGCCGGCCTTGCGACAAACCACGCCGTCCACATCTTGAAAGAGGGCAATACGGCCTGAGCACGAGCTGGTCGTCACGTAGTCCCGATGACCATTAATGAGGCCTACCAACTCCACAATAGGCGCGTCGAGACTGCCCTTCTTGGACCTGTCTTTGCCGCCCTCGCCTGCCTCGTCCCCCAGCAAATCGTGCAGGAGCTGGGCTTTGCTCCTGTCAAAGTCCCGGGTGCGTTTCAGAGGTTCCATAAGGCTAGCTAGAGGCAAGGCGTCATTTACCTGTGGGATTTGTGTGGTGTGGCGGGGTTTGTATGTGAGGAGTGGTGGTTGACGGGGGACATGAAAGCTACAAAAGCCAGGAGGTTACCAATTTTAGATATTTTTTGCCCTTGTGGTCACCCAGTGCCTTGCGCATTTACCTAGCCATGCCCACAGCCACGCGTGCACGTGCTTTACAACTCACTTTACAAGGTTGCTCATTGCCTCCGCCCCCACCCCTTTTCACAAAGTCCACAGGTCGCGTCGCAAGCGGCCCACTCTCCCCCACCACTCCAGCCAACCACTCCCCCAGCCTTTCACCCCCGCAAATATGGCACCTGCCACCCTGAAATACAAGCTCAAAAAGGTGGAGGACGGCGTGGCCGGGGACGAGAAGCCCGTCTGTGCCTTCTTCTCCCTCCCGCAAGGCTGCCGCAATGGGGCCAAGTGCCCTTTTGTCCACGGGGAGGCAGGCGCCGCCGCCGCATCCGAGGAGCGGCCCCGGGCCACCCCCACCAGCCTGACGACGGGCGCGACCAAGAACGCCCAAGCCATGCAACAAGTCCGCCTCCAGCTCGCCCTGGAGCAGTCCAAGAAGCGCACGGCGCCCGCCCCGTCGACGCCCGTGAGTGGTGCAGCCAGCACCTCTGCCAAGCGGTTCAAGCGCCAGGAGCCCGAGGTGGAGGAGTCCACCGAGGAGGAAGACGAGGAGGAGGAGGAGGAGGAGGCCCCCACCCCACCCCCCCGCATCAAGCCCGCCGCTCCTGTACGCCACGTTCCTGTGACGACCACGGCTGCTCCCGCGATCAAGAAGGTAGCTGCCGTTGCTCCCACGGTCAGCAAGCCCGTCGCCACCAGCAGCACTATCGACGATGCGATGAACCCTTTCCTCGCCGTCGCCCGCCCCCCCACCTCCGCTGCGCCCAAGCAGCAGCAGCCGGCAGCGCCGCAGCAGCAGCAACAGCAGAAGAAGCAAGTTCCCGCAGCCCCTGCCAGGAACACGACCGCCAACAATTACAACAAAACCAAGGTCTCCCCTGCGGCCAAGGTCGTGGTGCCTGTCCCGGCAGCGGCGGTGGTGGCTCCCGCTCAACGTAAGCAGCCTGCTGCGCGTGTGGTCGCTGCTGCTCCTAGCAACAACAAATCTGCTAATGGCAATGGGGGGGGGATGCTGGGGAAGATTGGTGCTTTGCCCGTCACTCCTTTTACGATCACGCGCCATAAGGTGGAAGTGAAGCAGCAGGAGGAGGAAAAGATGGAGGAAGGGGAGGTAGAGGAGGAGGAGGGGGAGGTAGTGGAAGAAGAACTATATGTCAAAGAGGATGAGGTAGAGGAGGAGGAAGAGGAACAGCAGCAGCAGGTGATAGTCAAGAAGGTCAAGAAGCAGCAGCAGCCGACCCGCCAGCAGCAGCAGCAACAACAGCGTCAGCAGCAGCAGCAGCAGCAGGCGCTGAAGGAGGAAGCGGTGGTGGAGGAGGAGGTGTGCGTACACAGGGGGAGCAACTGGTCGTGTTGCGTGAAGGCTACTTTGGAGCATGCGCGTTTTGAACCGAACTACCGAGTAATGGCAAGTAAGACGAAGGGGGAGGGGGAGTGGATCGAAGCGAGGAAACACGGGGCGTGGTGTAAGGACCTCCCTCACGTCCTCGCCCTCGATTGTGAGATGTGCGCGACGAGGGACCCGGTGAGCATGGAGCAGGATGGGAAAGCCTTGATTCGGTTGAGCGTGGTGAGTGGGCATGATGAGAATCAGGTGTTGCTCGATACCCTTGTCTTGCCTTCCTTACCTGTTATTGATTACCGCACGGACATCCATGGCATTCGCCCCGAGGATCTGAGAAGTGTTATGTTTACTTTCAGGCATGCCCAGGCCGCGATGCTGCATTTGTGTTGTACCGAGACCGTGTTAGTGGGCCATGGCTTATGCAATGATTTGACAGCACTTAAAATGAAGCATTCCAAGGTAGTCGACACGGCGTTGCTCTTCGAGAGGGAGGATGCGCCGAATCACACCCCTGCTTTGAAGGATGTGGCGGGGGCGTTGCTTGGGTTGGACATGCCGGATATGCACGATTCGGTGGCTGATGCGCAGGTTACTCTGAGGATTGCAAGGCACTTTTTAGAGCAGGGACCCGTGGCGCCTGTGCCTCGATTGCCGGCTGCTAGTAATAAGAAGGGGAGGCGGGCGGAGGCTCAGCAGAGTTGTCTGTTGTTGCATCGGATTCCGCTGTATGTGAAGGCGGAGCATATTGTGGAGATGTTTCAGAGTCGCACCCATGTGATGCCTGTGGCTGTCGATCCTGTAGTAGCGACGGGGGGGGAGGGAAGCTTAGGGAGGGCTACGGCCCGTTTTCTCTCTAAGCACCACGCTGATCTTGCTTTTAGTACCTTGACGGGCCCGGCGAGACCGGATAAGGATGGGAGGCCTCAGAAGAGGGTGCATTTGGCGGGGAAGAAGGATTATGTCCAGGTGAGGTTGATGTATGCGCCCGGGATGGAGGGGGAGGAAGAAGGGGAGGGAGCGGGGGAGGAGGAGGCGGTGTCGTCGCCGCCGGTGAAAATATTTTAAGGAAAAGAGAAATTTGATATTTTTATAAGGAAGAATAGAGATTTTGAAAGGAGGGAGTGAGCAGAGAGATAGGATAAAAGAATGAAGAGCAGGAGCAGCAGCAGCAGCAGCAGCAGCAGCAGCAGCAGAAAGTAGCTATTTTAAGGCGCGTGCGAGCGTTTGTTGTGTGTGTCCGTGTGGGCGGGCACCATACGCAGAAGACGAAAAGATGAGAAAAGAATAACAAGAAAGTGACGAGGCAGAACTTGCGACGTTTGCTCTACAGTTCGCATTATTACTTCATTTGTTCTTTACTTGCGTGTATGTGCGTGTGTGTGCCATGTCCTTCCCTAATCCTAGGAATATTTTCTTCGCATTTCTCTCCATCTCGTCTCGTCTCTCATTTCTCCAAATTAACTCACTCACTCACTCAACAAAGGTCACCATTTTACATTTACATCTTGAAAACCCTATACTGCCTCACCCCCCCCTCCACCCCCTCCTCCCACAGCACCTCCCTCCCCTCCCCCCTGCCCACCTCCCTCTCCCAAGCCTTCAACAACCCTCCCTCCTCCTCCTCCCCTTCCTCCCTCCCTTCCCCCCTCTTCCTCCTCAGAGTCTTCTTCACTCCCGTCAGATCAATGCCCCCGTGAATCATGATTGTCTCAGTCAGCTCTACCTCTATTAAGTACCCCACATCCTCCTCCGCTAGCCTCCTTAACTCCACCACCGCACTCGCATCCGCCCTATACATGTCCCCCATCCGATACTCTACCCCTTCCTCCCTCCCTCCCTCCCTCCTCCCTTCATCATCTTGCTTGCTGCCTCCCTCCCTCCCATCCTCCCCCTCCTCCACCGGCCGCCGAATCAAAATGCGATAATGTGGCGCAAACGCCTGCTGCTGCTGCTGCTGCTGCTGCTGCTGCTTCTGCTTCTGCTTCTGGCGCAAGGCCCTGCGATGAAAAAAGAGCAACGTCGGATAGCCTTTTCCATCGGCCAAAATCAAAGCATCTGTTCCCCAAGAATGACCAGCAACTACCTGTTGCGCAATCCCTCTATTAACGGGGGCGAGCATCCACCCTTCTGGTAGGTCTAGCTTGTCTACCCCTCCGAAGGCCTCTCTTTTTGGGAAAGGGACCTCCATTTCATCTACGGCAATATGTGGTTCTAGTGTACGATAGACAAAGCCACCATAGCTAATAGTCGGCACAATACCACGAATTAAAATCCGAGAGTCGCACTGAGTCGGTCGATATCTGGACCTTACTTTCAGCCCTCCCTCCCTCCCTTCCTCTTGCTCCTCTCGTTCGCTCGATTCTTCCACAAGATCATTTCCGGACTCCAACAACTGCCCTGCCCTCCCTTCATGAATAGCAGTCGTATACGCAGCAAACACAGGAGGAACCTGTAATATATCCCCCCCTCCTCCCTCCCTCCCTCCCCCTCCCCCTGTGGCTCGCAGGAGGATGAAGCTCGTGCCCCATGTGTGGTGTTTGACTACTTCTTCTATTATTTTATCGTAGGCAGGGGCGATTTCATAGCCTTCGGGAAGAGGGAGCGGCTTGCTCTGACAGCCTGTTTTTGTCACATCAATCACTGCGCGATCCAACGTGCGATACACAACTCCCTCATATGTCACGCTCCGATAGCCCTTCCTCTCCTTCTCCTCGTCCTCCTCGTCCTCCTCCTCCTTGTCCTCTTCTTCTCCATTTATTTTATTGCGGTCTATCTCGCCAAAGCCACATGCTAACCACACACGCAACCTATCTCCATCTTCTTCTCTATGCTGACGGAGAGTCAATCGCAAATCCCGCGCCACGTCTTCCGACACAAATCTCACGGGTAAATCACAGGGCAGACTACTCAAGAATAAATCTCCCTCCTCCTCCCCTTCCTCCTCTTCTTCCTCCTGTTTCCTCTTTTTGTGGGTGCTTTTTGCTGCTGCTGGTGCTGCTCGTCGTCGTCGCTGCCGCGCGTCTTCC